>Ga0307378_10000540_pt1 | contig 66710 bp, 67 predicted proteins | sample UN1MG_FD_202238 | JGI IMG/M metagenome (GOLD analysis project Ga0307378, IMG submission 202238) | Soil microbial communities from Risofladan, Vaasa, Finland - UN-1 | ecosystem: Environmental > Terrestrial > Soil > Coastal area > Acid sulfate soil | place: Finland: Risofladan, Vaasa | collected... | reverse complement strand
GTCTATAGGCACGCTTGATATCCTTAAGCGTTGCTGCATTTCCCAGGCCCAGCAGTCTCGGAGCTCTGTCTATCTCCTTTAAGTTAGCCACTCTAATGCGATCCTGCTTTGTCTCGGATCATACATTGTTGCGGTAGGCCCTTTTCCACGGTTCATTCTTGAGAGCCAGATAGTCCCTGAGAACTGCCTTGAGGGTGTTTGATGCCAGCAGGGCGCAGTGCTGGCTTTCCTCCGGTAACCCGCCCAGGCTACTGAGGATGTCCTTTTGGGTAATCCCTAGAGCCTCGCCGATGCTCTTCCCTTTGACCAGTTCTGTAGTCATGCTGCCGCAGGCGATGGAGGTCCCGCAGCCATCGGTCCAGAAAGTGGCATACCTTATTCGGTCCTCTTTAACCCTGAGCCATATCTCCATAGTATCTCCACAGGGGCCGGTTACGCAGGCAAAACCATCGGCATTGGGTATACTCCCCACGTTTCTCGGATTCATGGCATAATCGATGACCGTGTCCGAGTAAATGCTTCGCATCTTATCCGCGATGTTCTCTTCCATCACTTCGAATTCAGAATCCATCCATAGCCCCTGATTTGAGACCCTTTCATACTGTCTTGATTGGTGTAGATTGAAGCAAAGCCTGGGCAAGGTTATTTACACCTTTAGAGTTGTAATGCTCGATATTCCCCTCGTCACAAAGCCTGGCCAGCTCAGGGTCCAGGGGCAGTTGCTCTATAAGTGGTGCCCCTGCTGCCAGTGCCATCTCCTCCCCCTTGGTATTGCCAAAGATATCGATCCTTTTCCCGGTGTCTGGGGAAACAAGATAGCTCATGTTCTCTACCACCCCCAAAATGGGTATATCCATCGTCTGCGCCATATGCATCGCCTTTCTGACCACCATTGCCGTTAGGTCCTGCGGGGTAAAGACGATGACTACCCCAGAGAGGGGTAATGTCTGCATCACCGTGAGGGGGACATCGGCGGTGCCGGGAGGGAGATCGACTAGAAGATAGTCTAGTTTCCCCCACACTACCTCTTCCCAGAACTGCTGGATCGCTTTGCCGATAAGGGGCCCCCGCCAGATAACGGCATCGTCCTCATGGGGTAGGAGGAGGTTAATGGACATGATCTCAATACCTGACTTGGATAGCACCGGCAGGATGCCTGTATCGCTGCCACCGGGACGGGCGGTGATGCCAAACATCTTAGGGATGCTGGGGCCGGTGATATCGGCATCCAACACCCCTACCTCATAGCCCTGGCGGTTCAGGCCAATAGCCAGAAGGCCGGTAACCAGCGACTTGCCTACGCCGCCCTTGCCACTCATTACTGCGATAACGTGATCTATTTGGTTCAGGTCCTGCGGTTTTGCCTCTTCGAATTCTATAGCGATTCCCTTGATCTTAGGTAAGTCTTTGAGAGCACTACTTGCCTTATCTCGAACGTGTTCCTGAGTGTTAGTATTGAGGCCGGTTGACGCCAAGGTTACCTTCAGCCTATCACTGTTAACCTTAATTGCCCGGATCATATTCAATCCGGTTAAGCTTCGTCCTATCCCGGGAATTAGTACCTGGTTTAAGGCCTCTTTGACTGCTTCCTCTTGCTGCATTCATATCCTCCTTTACATAGATTACTTTAGTGTAAACGGTCCATCAGGTTGTCGAGCTTGCCGGCAACATACAGCTCCACCGCTTCGTCGATATTTCCTACATCAGTGGCAATGGTCTCAATGCTATAGCCCTGTATAGCCTCATAAGCTCCCCAGCCCATGCCCCCGGCGAGCAATACCTGGCAATCGCGGATTGCCTCCGCCATGCTCTCATGCCTGGATTGAGATCCGGCATCGTAGCCATGTCGCTCACCCTCCGCTAGCTTCGCTGGCACATGGGCAGCAAAGGTCTGATGGCCAGCCTTAGACCGGGTCTCTTTAGCGGTGATCTTTCCAGAATCGACGGAGAAAACTACATAGTAAGGTGCCCGACCAAAGTGCTGGCTAACGTTCATTTCATCGTCTGATGCAATGGCAATCTTCATACCGTTTTCCATTTAAATATGGCTAAGATAATGTTATCTTGTATTTTGGTTTACCCTTCCAGAAATATATTTTGGCCGTTACCTCCTTCCCCTCTGAAAGATACCTTTCGCATACATCGCTTAGCTTTCTTGAGACGGGTGATTTAAGGAAAGCTACAAGAGCCTCATATTTCTCACCGATTTCCTTGTTCTCTATATCCCCCCTTAAAAGTTCCTTGAGGCAACTTCCAAGGTTTTGCTCAGTAAGGCACTTAATGCACTTTCCTGATACTTCTATACTGGAATATGATGGCTTAATTTCTATTGGGTCCATTTCACCTCCTCCTGCAAACTTCACCGCTGGAGCACGGCGGTGTTTCACAGCGCTCTTCTTTTCCGCAGCATGTCGTGCCCGGCTCCGCTTTATTCATTTTTATGCGGTATGAGGCGGAAACGAGCTGCTCCATATCGGCTCCGCCACAATGGGGACATCTTACTTCACCCTCAGAGGTTCTCACGAGCATCTCTGATACCCTGCCACATTCACGACAACTATAGTCATAAATCGGCATGATTGTCCTCCTTATTTCTAGAGTGGTCCAAATAAAGTTTCTTAATACCTAGTTGCCCAATACCAATGTTAATGATCGCAGACGTTATCGCCTGTTGCCAACGTGCCGTAAAGGTGGGCTAGAACAATCTCCTCCGGGTCATCTCCCACAGCCCCGACAACGACCTCGATTCGGTTCTCACTGAACAGGTTCTGAGCCCTGGGGCCCATGCCACCGGCTATGACAATATTAACTCCTTCTTCTGCCAGCCATGAAGGGAACACACCTGGCTGGTGTTCTGGGGGAATAACCAGTTCTTTGTTCACGATCTTTCGAGCAGCTTCATCCACATCGATCAAGGCGAATTGCTCACAGTGGCCAAAATGCGAGGATACCTTGCCATTGCTCATGGGTAGAGCATATCTCATAATCGAACCTCCTTATAAGCATCTTTATAGACTCATATTTGGTATTTATATCTAATTTTCCAGCACTCTAAAAATGTTCTGCCACAGCAACTCTACTTCTCGGGCAATCCCATTGGTAGAGTATTCCACCACTGGTAATCCCTTAACTAATGCCTCGGTAACGACATTATCAAACGGAAGTTTCGAGATTACCTCCACACCCATATCTCTGCAGAATTCCTCAATACCGGTTGCGTTTTCCTCATTGATATCATATTTATTTATACAAACCACGGCAGGAACACCAAAATGGCCGCATACACCGAGAACCCGCTCAAGGTCATGCATCCCCGAGAGAGTGGGCTCAGTTATGAGGAGCGCGAGGTTGGTTCCTGATAGCGAGGAGATGACAGGACAGCCGATGCCGGGCGGTCCGTCACTGAGAATATAATTAAAGCCCTGTTCCTGTGCAAGGACCTTGGCCTGCTGCCTGACAAGCGCCACCAGCTTTCCCGAATTATCCTGGGCGATCCCCAGCCTGGCATGGACCAGTGGGCCGTATTTGGTTTCGGAGATAAACCAGTGTCCGGCGAGGTTATCCTTCATCCTAATAGTATTCTCGGGGCAGACGTGAAAACAGAAGCCACATCCCTCGCAAGGGATGTGATCAACCTTGAAATTCTCTATGGCATCAAACCGGCACACCTGCTCACAGACGCCACAGCCAGTGCAGAAATTTTTATCAATGACCGCAGTCTTCCCACTCCAAAACTCCTCACTTTTTTTAACATCTGGCTGAAGTAGTAGATGAAGATCAGCAGCATCCACATCGCAATCTACTAGAACCTTGTCTTTTGTTAAAGCGGCAAAGGAGGCAACTATAGTAGTCTTCCCCGTTCCCCCTTTACCGCTCAATACAACAAGTTCCTTCATCTGTGTAACCTATCTTCTGATTTAACATAAAGCCTATAAGCGACTTCCCCTCTGTTTTGATAGCATTCAAGACACTGCTGGTCTACCTTCTCAACCTCCTCGAGGCTCACTTCGAATCCTAGCTCTTCATACATTTGTACCATTCTGTTAAGATGATCCCCACTACTAATACCAATTTCTCTCCACTCTTGGCCTGCCCTACTGATACTATTCATCAGACATTACTCCTGGCACATTGCTTCGATACTATTTCAGAGATATTCTTGAAAAGAGCTTGGAAAGCCGGCTGCCACTGTGGCATACCTTTTACGAGTGGAACGCCTCGAGAATAAAGGCGTGCGATCTCCATATCCAGCGGGATATGGAGCAGAACGGGCAATCCCTCCTCGCTACAGTAATCCTCCAGCTTACGGTCTCCCACCCCTTCGCGATTAATTACTATTCCACAGGGTATACTTAGCTTCCTCATGACCTCAACCGCTAAGGCCAAGTCATTAAGGCCAAAGGGCGTGGGCTCGGTTACCAGCAGGCAGAAATCGCTCCCACGTACTGCCTCTACCACTGGACACGAAGTTCCCGGAGGGACATCTATGATCACGGTCTTCTGCCGGTCGATATGAGCCTTTACTTTCCTGATAATAGGCGGCGCCATCGCCTCGCCAACGCTTAGCTTACCGTGGATGAACTCAATCTGTCCCGAATGACCCGTTTCCACTATGCCAACAGGCCTTCCTATCTCATTGATAGCACCTTCTGGGCACAGGTAGTAGCAGGCACCACACCCATGGCACAGTTCTGGAAACACCAGCACCTTCTTGGGTAAAACAGCGATAGCGTTAAAGGCGCAAACCTCAGCGCATTTGCCACAGAATGTGCATGTGGTCTCATCAACATTAGGTACGGGGATTTTTACTGACTCCTGGCAATCTATAACAGGCTTAAGGAATATATGGGCGTTAGGCTCCTCAACATCGCAGTCGAGGAACTGCAGGTCACTCTCCAGGGACAGTGCGAGGCTGGTGGCGATTAGGGTCTTGCCGGTACCCCCTTTACCACTGGCGACGGAGATTATCAACTAGCCCCTCACCATATTGGTGCCACACTTGGGGCAGCTTATGCTGTAGCAGGGTATCCCTACTTGGTGTTGGGTCGTAGCACCGCAACTGGGGCACACACAATTCCCTCCTGGGCCAGCGCCAGCTCGTGCACCCCCCATCCTACCCCTGCCTCTACCTAAGCCTCTTCCTGTTCCCGGGCCACCCCCACCGGGCGGCCCTGTTCCATCTCCCCCAGGCATAATAACACCTCCAGTATTTCTATTAACGCAACTGTCCTTGGCCCTCAGCCTTCTTGGCTTCCCTAAGGGCTTCCTCCAGTTCATCGAGCCGCTCAAGCATCTGTGGCGGAACCGAGTGGGGAGGCCAGCGATGCTTAAGGTCTGCTATTTGCTCTTCCAGCTCTTTGACTCTCTCCGAGGTCATCTACCTGTCCCTCAGGTGCTGCCGCTGAACGTGCTGCAGCTATCACCCATACCAGCCGAGCCACTGGCACCAGGACTGGAAAAGGTCGAGATGAGCCTTTGAGGATTTCCCGCCTTACACCTGGGACAGTTCAGCTTGGAGCCATCCTCGCCCATGGCCTGGCGAACCTCAAACCTCTCGTCACATTGGGTACAGTGGTATTCGTAGAATGGCACAATCTGCCTCCTTAGCTACCCTTTTTATCCAGCTCCGCGATGCGTTGCTGGATCGCTTCCAGCTGCTGGTTCAGCATCTCGGTCTGGCCCTTGAGTATCTCCATCTCCTGCTCGGGGCTCTGCGGCTGGGGGATTGGCTCTGCTGGAGCCATACCCATGCCCATTCCCATGCCACGTCCACCACCGCCTCCCATTCCCATGCCACGTCCGCTACCGCCCATTCCGCCACCCATTCCGAAATGCGCGTCTACACTGGGCGCGGATAACGCCTGAAACCTTCCCTCTTTGTAGCCCTCGATGGCCTGTCTCACAGTACCGCTAACACCGGTTATCACCTGGATCCCGGCTGCGGAGAGGGTTTGATAGGCATTGGGGCCACAATTACCGGTGAGCACCACCTGAACGCCCATATTAGCTACCGTCTGGGCGGTGGAGATCCCAGCGCCACCACCGGCCATGATATTGGTATTCTCGGTGGCCTCGAACTCCATCGTATCCGTGTCGGCAGCGATAAGGTACTGGCAACGGCCGAATCTCGGGTCAACCTCGGCGTCGAGGCCGGGTCCTGTCGCTGAAACCGCAATTTTCATGAATCACCTCCCTTTATTATCCCTCTGCTTCCAGCTCGCTTATCCTGGCTTCGATCTGCCCCAGGTTCTCACTCACCGCCTCCGCCTCATTCCTCAGGAAGTCAAGCTCCTGCTCACGGGTCATCTGCGGGGCGAAGGGTGTAGTCCCTTGTGTGGCCGCATAGGGCATATCCCAAGCTGCTCCATAGTAGGGGGCGTAACCGGGTGCCACCGGTGTTCCAGCAGGGAAGTACCCGCACCTGGGGAGTCCGCCCCTACCCAGGCCAATGTAGGGCCAGGGAGGAGAGCTTCCCCTGAATCCAAAACCCCACCCCCCTCTATAACCAAAGCCGTTTGGCATAAAACACCTCCTCTTTACGAGGTTACTCTTCGGCGGTGAGCCCTTTTATTCTGGACTCGATCTGCTCCAGTTGCTCCCTTGTTGCCTGAGCCTTTTTCTTCAAGAAGTCAAGCTCCTGCTCACGGGTTATCTGGGGCTCGAATGGTGCCGCCCACGGCGCAGTTGACCTGTAGGGCATAGACCCAAATCCCCAATATGGAGCATAGGGAACTCTAGGGTAAGGCTGGACAATCCCGCGCCTGAAAGATGCCCCTCCTCCCCAGGAGCTGCACAAACCTCTACCCCCTCCGGTCATTGGGCCCATTCCTCGTGGTCCTGTTCCGTCAAATCCAGGCATCACTTACCTCCCTCCTTGAATTCTACGAACTCTTTAACTAATCTCCCGGTTATTTTCCAGGCCTCTTCTTAGCGGACAGCTTAATACCTGCCCAAGCCTCTGCCCATGCCAAAGCCTCTACCCATACCAAAGCCTCTGCCCATGCCTAGGCCTCTGCCCATGCCTAGGCCTCTACCCATGCCCAAGCCTCTGCCCATGCCAAAGCCTCTGCCCATGCCTAGGCCTCTGCCCATGCCTAGGCCTCTGCCCATGCCAAAGCTTCTGCTTCTGCCAAACCATCCTCTCGCAAGCATATTGCTCACCTCCCTCTCTTCTAGGTTAGTATCTAATCCTCGATACATTCCAGCGGCCTGCGGTACCGCCTCCTGAATGGCACCCGCAGCACATACCGAGAAGCACATGCCGCATTCAATACAGCATATATGATCGATTGCGGCCTTGCCGTCCCTGATGCTTATTGCCACCTGGGAGCAAACATCGACGCAGGCGCCGCATCCATTGCACTTATCTAAATCTACATGAAACATGTCGCTACAACATCTCTCCCATCCGACGCCGGCCTCTCCTGCCGGCAAAGCCGAAGCCCGGGGCATGGACAGGATATACATTCGGGTTATCACAACTGGGACAAACCTGAATTTGTCCGGACACTATGTTCTCAAAGGGGACATCCCATTCCTTGCCATCATTACCGCATTTGAAGCGTCGCATCGCCATCTCGAAATTACCACCCTCGATCCTAATAGCTTTGCCATTGAGCAGAGCGTCTGCCAGCTTCTTCCTGGCGGATCCGAGCACCCTATGAAAGGTAGGGCGTGATATCAGCATCTTCTGAGCACACTCTTCTTGCTCAAGGCCTTCCAAATCCTTCAGACGTATCGCTTCTGCTTCCTCTATTGAAAGGCGTATCTCCTCCAAATGTATCATTGGAATTCCCGCTGGCTTGAAGAAAGTTACTTCCGGTATGGAACCGACTCGACGCCATTTGGGTGGTCTAGGCATAAAATCCTCCACTCCGTATTATAGTAATGAACCTATGTCCATTATTATAATAACAAAATGCTGATAAATTGTCAATTCCCTGTGCCATTTATAAAGATCGCCTCAAGCTAAATTGAAGCCCGATAATTTCTGATGGTGGGTCGAGATGCATTCTGTCGAAATACTCCGGAGAGGCCTAGGAAGTTGTCGACCTAGCATCAAAATTGTAAAAATATTTTTAATGGATGAGAGATGGAATTTGAGCTGAGTGGCGAGCAGTTAATGACGGTGTTGCAGTAGTCCGGGCTTCAGGCAGGGGTAGTGAAGAAAGGCCTGGTCCATGTTTGGGACAGGACAATCAGTATGTCTTGAGCGAGATTGGTTGGTTCTCCGATGATGAGGTAGCCGATGTGATGATGGAAGGGGTTATAACCACTGAGGCTGAGCCCCTTACTACGGCTTGGTAAAATCCCAGATACCGAATGCTGCGTCCATCCTCTTTAGGGTGGACTGCCCGGTCAATGTGTGGCTGCGTGAAAAAAGGAATTGGTGCGATGGGCTCCTAGGGGATGATGGTAGCCCTGGTGACCAGTCCCTTATCCTGCTCCTCAAAGGCCCTGTTGATCTCCTCCAGAGGATAGGAACGAGAGAGTATCTTGTCGAAGGGGTATTTATCCTTGGTTCGGCTGAGGAAGTCGAGGGCCTGCTTCAAGGCATAGGGCCCATATAGCATGACACCCACTATGCTCTTGTTTCCTGTCACCAGCTTGGAGGGGTCAGCCTCATAGGTCATTCCAAAGGTGACGTTGCCCATCTCCAGGTAGCGACCGCCGTTACCTAACATGTCTATGCCCTCAGGGATAACCTGGGGGAAGCCCACGAGTTCGGCGACGACATCCGCTCCCCAACCTCCGGTTAGCTCCTTTACCCTTAGCGACCGTTCCATTGGGGTCTTAAGCTCCCTCAAGTCGATCAGCTCATCGGCGCCGAAGGCCTTTGCCAACCTCAAGCGCTCATCGATGCCATCGATGACGATGATCTTCTCCGCACCCATGTCCCTGGCCACAGCGGTTGCATATATGCCCAGGCCTCCCGCCCCCTGAATGACGATGGTCTCCCCGAAGCCGAACCCCACTTTCCCCAGGCCATAGATAACCTGGGATAGGGCGCAGTTTGCTGGAGCCACCATCTCGTCGGTGAGGTCGTCAGGCACTTTAAAAACGGTGTGATTGGGGCGCAGGTAGAAGTACTCGGCATAAACGCCCAGGAAGTGAGGGGGCTGCTCGCAGGGGCTAATATAAGTGAGGGGGGCAATAAGGCACGCGCCGTCGTTTCCCTTCAGGCACGCCCGGCAACGCCCGCAGGGGTAGAAATAGCGGTGAACTACCCGATCCCCCACTGCCAGGGGCTGGCCCGCCGAGTCGGTGGTGACGCTCTCACCCAGCTTGGCTACGGTGCCTGTCATCTCGTGGCCGATGATTGCCGGTAGCGGTGCTCCCAGGGCAGCGAGGTCGATGTCACCACGCCACATATGAAGGTCTGAGCCACATATATTGGCTCTTGACACCTTGATAAGGATAGCCCCTGGCTCGGGTTCGGGCACGGGGTATTCCTTGATCTCAAAGGGATGGCCCAGGCCACAATAAACTGCTGCTCTCCCTTTCTCAATCACAGAAGAATCTCCTTTTTCTCTAAATACTTGCTATTTCAGATAACGATTTGTTTAACAATTAGAGATTGCCGAAATAGTCTCAATCAACCCCCTAATCCCCCAATCTTGGGGGACTTTTTAAAGCTGGGGGACACCCCCAGACCCCCACCAGAGGGAAATCCCTCTGGACTCCCTTGGATTCCCGCCTGCGTGGGAATGACAGAAGGGAGGCGGGAATGACGGGAAAGGGACGCAGTGACAGGAAAGGGTCGCAAGGACAGGGGGGTGCGTTGGGATTGCAACACTGGGATTGCCACGCTGCGCTCGCAATGACATTTAGAATTCTTTATGAACCCCCCTAATCCCCCAATCTTGGGGGACTTTTTAAAGCTGCCCCGATACGTCGGGGCAGCTCTTTTTCAGCAGTCTCATATATTTGAAGTTACCAGCCACTTAGCTAGGGTATGGTGCTCAGGCATATGCTGAGAATCCTTTACCCAGCAGCGTATAGCCGGTTATCAACTTCATCATCTCGCTGGTGCCATCAGGAATCGTCATTATTCTGGCATCTCTGAAGTATCGCTCTAGTGGCATCTCATCCGAAAGCCCCATGCCCCCATGAATCTGTATTGCATTATATGTCACCTTAACGGCAGCCTCACCTCCATACACCTTAGCCATCGATGAGAGTCTCCTGGCGTCTGGATCCCCCTTGACGATTGCATCAATAGCTTTATATCCGAGGAGTCTGGCTGTCTCGGTTAAGACGCTCATCTCATAAAGCATCTCTTGAATCAACTGGAACTTACCAATAGGCTTGCCGAATTGCTTCCTTTCCCTCGCATAGTTTATTGAAGCATCCAGAGCTGCCTGAGCTATTCCGACTGATACCAATCCCATTCCAGCTCTTGGCGTGGTGAGTAACGCCGTAACTGGAGACATCGTACTTAACAGTTTCATAAACCCGTCCGATACCGGCAAGACCTTCTTCATTTTGGGGCCAAGCTTAAAGGCTTCACCCATTATGGCTCCCATCTCATTCTCTTTTGGAACCCTGCAATCTTCGAAAAACATCTCGCCAGTGGGTGAGGCTCTCCAACCTATCTTATGCAACTCATTTGTCTCCCACGGAGATATCTCCTTTTCTACTATAAAGAAAGTCTCTTTACCTGTTGTTGCATCTATTGCAGCAACAAACGCTGTATCGGCAATCGTTGCATTGCTTATCCAGGTTTTACTTCCATTGATAATGTAGTGATCTCCGTCTAAAACGGCTGTGGTCTTGAGGTTTGATGTATCACACCCTGCCTCCGGCTCCGTTTCGGCGAAGCACCCGATGAACTCACCGCTCTCGAGCCTTGGCAACAACCTGCTTCTGACAGCCTCTGAGGCCACCGGGATAAACATCGCCGGAATAGCCCCCATGCCAAAAAGTGGCAGTATGCTTGGCCATACTCCACCAACTTCCTCGGCAAATATGGCGAATAGCATAGGATTGCCGATTAACTCTCTGGAGCCCTCCGGGTCAAGGCCAATCCCTATCTTTTTAAACTTTTGCATCACCTCAATTGCCTCTTCTCTGGTAAGGGGACCCTTCCGATCCATTTCATTAACTATTGGGGCAAACTCCCGCTCCAGAAGATCTCGCAGGCTCTCCCTGAACATCTTTTCCTCTTCTGTAAATTCGAAATCCATTGCCTTTCCTCCTTAACTGTAAATTTACGATTCCCTCTCAATTATAGTCGCAATACCCTGCCCTCCGCCAACGCATGCGGTTGCAAGCCCGAGTCTGCCATTCTCCCAGGCAAGTATCCGGGCCAGCGTACCCACAAGCCGTGTCCCTGTTGCCCCCAAAGGGTGCCCAATTGCTATTGCTCCACCTTTCACGTTTACCTTGGCTGGATCGATGCCCATCTCTTCTATAGTGTTAATGGCCACCATGGCAAATGCCTCGTTGATCTCCCAGAAATCAATATCTTTCACATCCAGACCTGCACGCTTTAGAGCTATCCTGCTCGCAGGGATGGGGCCTAATCCCATGAGGGTCGGGTCCACACCTGCCCACCCCATCGATACGATCTTCGCCAAGGGCTTAAGCCTGTATTCCTTCGCCTTTTCTCTTGACATTATAATCATCGCAGTAGCAGCATCATTCATAGGAGCGGAGTTTCCTGCAGTTATCTGGCCATCCGGCTTAAAAGGCGGCTCTAGATCGGCAAGTGCCTCCAGGGACGTATCTGGCCTGATGCTTACATCATGGTCAATGACCTTCTTCGTACCATCTGGCATCGTTACTTCGACTGGCATTATCTCCCCTGTGAAAAACCCCTCTTCAAGTGCTTTCGCGGCCTTTTGGTGACTTCCAAGCGCCCAATTATCCATGTCTTCTCTGCTGAAGTCTGTCTGTTCAAACAGCTTTTCCGCGGTGAGCCCCATTTGAACGCTCGTCCAGATATCATATTTCTTATACTCCTTCTCGGTAAAGAGCCTGGAGTTCGGTGATATCATAATTTTACTAAGGTCAACGCCGGGAGCAAGCATGGGATTATGCGTCATGTGTTCAATTCCGCAGGAGATAACCAGGTCTGAATATCCGAGCATTATTTCCATGGCTCCCTGGTGGATGGTGGACATTGAGGAGCCACACTGCCGGTCTATCTGCTGGGCTGGGACAGTAAACGGCAGGCCTGCCAGGAAGGTAATCATTCTTCCCCCATAGACCCACTGTTCACCCATGGGCATTGCGGTTCCCACTAGAACATCACTTATTTCTTCTGGCTTGACGCCTGTTCGCTTGATGAGCTCCTTAACCAGCATTGCAGCCACATCATCCATTCTCAAGCTATTAAATATATCCCTCTCCGGCTCCCCGGGTCTCGCCCTGGAAAAGGGGGACCTCAGATAATCAACTATGACCGCTTCCTCCATTGAAACTGCCTCCTCTCTCATTTCTCTTGCTCCAAGGGCCTTCTTATCTACTCCATGTACCCCGGTTTATAGCATATTATCTATGAACTCACAATATACAATACTTGGGAACAATATATTTTGCAACCCTTCCGCATATAAATAATAAAAACGCCAGCCTTAAATAGCTGACGCTTCTTTACATAATGGTGGAGACGGGGGAGGGTCGAACTACGTCTCCCCGTACAATCCTCAATCGATTAGCTGAACATCATGCTCTAGCAATGATGTTCCGTGATACTTAAGAAGAAAATTGTTCGTCATTCACCAAGTTGGGGTGTCCAAACCGCTTTTAGTCCTCTGTAGATACAAAATCACGAATCACTGCCTTCTGATCATGATATCAGCCTTTTTATATACATGGATTCACTTGTAACCATGCCATTTGACTGGTTAGAATGCAAGAAAGATATAGTAATTTGGGAGACTGAGACGAATAATTATACTATAATGTGGCCATAGTAATATCATTAAGGTCTAATCAGGCTAGATTCATGAAAACAACTGTATTTCCCTCAAGAGTAGAAGACATTACCCCTGAGTTACTCACTGGGTTACTTGCAGAGCAAAGGCCCGGAGTCAAGATAAGGGGATTTGACATCATCGAAATTAAACAATTCGGTGAGGGGATTGTCTCTACAGCGGATAGAGTGGTTATGAACCTCGAATATGCACCTGGTTGTCAGTGCGATCTGCCAGACCGCGTTGTGATTAAAACCATGCTGATGTTCCCCCATGCGCCAGACGTGATGTATCTAAATGAGGTCAGATTCTACCAGAAGATACGGTCTTCTCTGGATATCGAAACACCGCAGAGTTATGGAAGCGCATTCGACGAGCAAACCGGGCAATTTGGCGTGATTTTGGAGGACCTAAGGGTACGCGGTGCTCGTTTTCCTAATGCCACCATACCGATCAGTCTTTCCGTGATTACGTATCTCGTAAAAACCCTAGCCTCACTACATGCACAATTTTGGATGAGTCCACGTTTATTAACTGATCTCAATTGGCTGTCTACCCCTTGTAGTGGAGGTATGTCTCAAGTATTCAAGCTTAAAGGATTTGAATATCTGGAAAGGCGTATGGCGAAAGATGAATTCAAAGTTGAACTTATTAGTTCGTTGCGTACAACTATAAAAGCTCTTTGGTCCAAACTTTGGAAAGTTCAACAACTTCTAGAGCAAGAGCCGACGACCTTGTTACATGGTGATCCACATATCGGAAACACCTACGTCCTGCCTGACGGGAAGGCTGGACTACTGGATTGGCAGCTGATGATCAGGGGATGCTGGGCCCATGATTTAACCTACTTATTGATTACAGGGCTGGATACAGAAGTGCGCCGGAAACATGAGCGCGAATTCATTGAGTTATACCTGGCAGAGTTGAAACAGAATGGTGTGACTTCGCCGCCAGATTTTAAATCAGCCTGGGAAATGTACAGGCGTGCTGTGATATGGGGGCTGGTAATTGGATGGTTGATAACGCCACCTATCAACTACGGGCAGCAAATAACTGCAGCAAATATAGAACGACTGGTAACGGCAGCGCAGGATCTGGAAACATTAAAAGCCATTGGGCACTGAACTCGAGGAAGACGCAATCTATCCTCAGGGAAAACCTGTTTGAATCTCTCTATATACACAAAACTCTGAACCCTAACTACTATCATCATGTCAAAAGTCCTGGTCTTATGCCTACCAATAACATGATGTAAATGTCATGAAAATCTTAACTGAATGAAAAAGCGCCAGCTACGAATAGCCAGTGCTGCTTGACATAATATTGGTGGAGAAGGGGGAGGTCCCATCTCCCTCCTACCGAAATTATATTCCATAACCTTCGAGAGCGGCGGGCCTTGGCAGTGGTGTTTAAGTAGCCTTGACCAATCAATCGCTTCTTTGATCTCCCATTTTCTTGGTAGCGGGGGTTGGTTTCGAACCAACGAATGGCGCCATATTGACAAGCCTACCATCGTGATATATAGTCATTCAAATTATCAGCTACAGCATTAACCATGCAGGAGTTTTTCGTACCGGAGAAAGACTAATAGGAGGGCTGTCGATATGCAGAATAATAACGTCCAAAAGAACTCTGTTACCCTGGCACCGGGGGTAGGTTCGGCCTATGCGAACGGATGGCGACAACTCTGGAAGTATTTCCTAGTGCTGTTCGTAATAGGTATCATTGGCTTCATCATTGGCATCCCCACCGGAATGTATGGATGGGCACAGGGTGCTGCTGCCGTGGGTATATTAAGCTTTCTTGCATTTGTCTACAGTATTTTAGTTAATGGGCCAGTGCAATATGGTGTAACATTTGCCTATCTTAAGGCAGCGAGGGGGGACAAGCTTGAGATAAAAGATATGTTTGAAGCCTTTCGTAACTACTGGAATGCTGTTTTGGCGAGTCTACTAGTTGGTGTTATCATCGGTATTGGGTTTGTGCTTTTAATAGTACCAGGAATAATATTTGCCTGTAAGTTAGCCTTCACACCCTACCTCGTGGTAGACAGAAAAATGGCGGTAATGGAAGCGATTGAGGAGAGTTGGCGAATGACAGGTGGGCATGCGTGGAAAGTGTTCCTTATCGGCTTGTTGTCAATTCCTATCTGTATCGCCGGGCTGCTCTGCTGCTGTGTAGGAATCATAATATCGATTATGTGGGTAAGTCTCGCATTCGCTTCACTCTATCATGCAGTTAGTAGCTCGGGAAAGGCATCTGTCCAAGAGGGAGTACCTACTACGTAAAACGCTCTCACACTCCCAGTGCGAACAAAAAGGCAGGGTAATCTTTTAATAGAAACACCCTGCCTTTTTACATTCCCTTGCCAGCAGGGGTTGGATTCGAACCAACGACCTTCGGGTTATGAGCTCGACAGGCAGACACCCTGACTCAGTTTCAAGGACGTTATTTTGTTGAGATGGCAATTGGCTCTCTATCCTTGGTTTCTAAATATTGATGAAGAAAGGGAATTTCGGTGTGATTTAGACGGGGAGATCGAGGGTCCGTCAAATTTGCATAATCTCCAAATAAATAGAAACGCTAGCGGTAAAAGGCTAGCGTTTCTATTTATTGTCATTGGTGGAGACGGGGGAGGGTCGAACTCCCCGTCCAGAAAAGGTTCCTACAGGATGTGCTACAGGCTTAGTCGGCTCTTTGCTCTCACACAACGTACTCTGCCGGCCGAGTACAATTGAGCCAGTCGATAATCTCTTTGACCACCCTTATCGACGTCTGGATTGCCGCACCTCGACTGCTCGTCGCTCTCCCCAGCCCATCGAGGGAGGTTGGAGGAACGTGCCTCGCTTAGCTAGCGTAGACGTATTCGTCAGTTACTTTGTTGCCACTTGTTTAGCGAGATTAATGGCACCTCGGCCTGCAATCCCGTAGCGCTCCTCCCCTGTCGAAGCCACTCGTCCCCATTTTCTTGCTTCATCAGGGAATCTTATTAAGAGTCACCAAAATATGTTAAAACCTCTGCTTCGCCAGCTTCATAGCGCGCTCCATGTCACGCTCTGCCTGGCGGCTGGCCATGGATTCGCGTTTGTCATAACGCTTCTTTCCTGTGGCCAGGCCCAGTTCTAGCTTGGCGACTCCATTTTTAATGTACAGCTTTAAGGGCACTATTGTGAAGCCCTTTTGCGTCACCTTACCGGCAAGCTCATTGATTTGCCTTCGGTGAAGTAAAAGCTTCCTCGGGCGTGTCGGTTCGTGATTGTCGCGGCTGCTCGCTTCATATCGGGCAATGTGAGCATTGAATAACCATAACTCACCGCCCTGGGGATGGGCATATGCATCGCGGATGTTTACCCGTCCCGCTCGAACCGACTTAATCTCAGTTCCGGTAAGGACAATACCGGCCTCAACGCTTTCCAGAATGGTATAGTCATGGTATGCTTTGCGATTAAAGCTGATTGTCTTCATATTATATTTTACCACACATAGCAAGTGTTTTAAAAGCATTTCGGTAACAGTTTATCTTGACGCAGTAGGGGGGTTGCTCCCAGAATGTTCCTTCGCCATTATGGGATAGAGCTATAGCTTATAGTAATGGGTAACTAATATACTGCTTGCGATTATTGTAGCTTAGCCTTGATTATTTCGCTCTTAAGGAAAAACTGCCAAGCGTCACAGAGGATAGAAAAATCGTATCGGCGCCCTCTATCATTGATCCTGAAGATACTCGATGGCAGATTCCAGTTGCGGATCCAGCCCGCTGGAGATGTCTTCTTCGGTGATTTCCACCTCAATATCCGGTGTGATTCCTTTCCCCTCTATCAGGTAACGGTTCGGGGTCAACCACCGGGCGGTGGTTATATAAAGCGCTGAGTTGTCGCTAAGCTTGTGAAGGACATTAACACTGCCCTTACCAAATGTTTTGGTGCCAATGAGCGTGGCGCGGCCATGATCCTGAAGCGCACCGGCGAGCACCTCGCTGCCACTAGCACTGCCGCCATCGATAAGAACAACAAGGGGCATATCGGTAGCCAGTCCACCTGTGCTTGCCGTCCACTCATCTATTATATCCCCAGCGTTATCGGCTTCATATAGGACGATGCCGCCGTCGAGAAACTCGCTGGCTACATCTGCCACGACGTAAAGGTAACCGCCGGAGTTGCCCCTGAGGTCGAGGATAATACCCAACGCGTCGCTTTGCAGAGCATTATTTAGAGCCGTGGTGAACTCACCTGGAGTTGTCTCAGCGAAGTAGGTTATCTGGAGGTGGGCGATATCGTCGGGAAGCATATCCAGGTAAACGCTGTCAATCATGATCTCCTCTCTGATGATCTCGATCTCCACCGGCGTGTTCTCATCCTGGTGCAGTATAAGCAGGGTTACCGTGCTACCCTTTTCACCCCGTATCTTTAGTACCGCCTCCATCAGGCTCATATTCGAGGTAGGCTCGCCGTCGACCTTCAGGATCTTGTCGCCACTCCTCACCCCTTGCCGCTCCGCTGGACCGCCGGCGATAGGGGAGACCACGGTCAGCTCGCTATTCTCTACAGAAATGACCGCCCCGATGCCCTCGAAGGAGCCCTGTAGATCGCTCACCGCTAAATCGTAGTTTTCTATATAGGAGGTATAGGGGTCGCCCAAAGCATCGAGCATCCCCTCAATAGCCCCTTTGCTTAGCTCTTCAGGGTCGAGAGCCTCATTGTTGACATAATCATTTGTCAGTATATTCCAAGTATCCCTTAAGGCGTTGAACTCATCAGGAAGTTCTGGTGTGGTGTACAGCAACTGGGAATAGGCAAAGCCTGCTCCAAAGGAGAGGACGATTAGTACCAGTACCAGTAGGGTGGGCATTAGACTTCGCCTATTGTTCATATTCGCTCCGAACATCACCGGTTCATGGCAGAAAGCTGCCATGTGCTATAATTATAGTCTCCCCCCTCCAACAATGGCAAGGAGGCAGCATGAATATATTCTTGACTATACTAGGTGGCATTATTGCTGGGCTCATTTCTACTGTTATATATGAAGTTGCTCAGGAAACCGAGACTACATGTCAAGCTACTACCTCAGAAAGGCCTTACCAGTAATAATATCTCGTGGGTCGCAACTCAGGGAGTCCGTGTTACAAATAGTGAGCATGGTCGCTTTATAAGGAAGTTACTGCGGCGACGTGATGCTTATTCCTGCTAAGCCTGGGTGATGTTTTACGGACAAGGGGAAGATGTCAGTTACTGCATGATTAAAAGTCAATGAAAAATTGTACCAAAAAAAATTCTTGGAGGCGTTATAAAAAATGAGATATTATGTCAACAATTTAACTACACAACATATACTATATTACATAATAGCTATTGTGCGAACCACTTCTCTATAGCATCTGCTCGATCCTCTCCAGTAATTCGCGTAGACCCCATCCCTTAGCTGCCGAGATCATTACTGACTCTCTGTCCGGTATCGATCTCGCGAATTCGCCGATATCATCCTCGCTTGGGACGAGGAGATCCACCTTATTGAGGACAGAGAGCCTTGGTTTTTCCCCTAACCCCAGCTCGGCGAGTATCTTCTCTACCGTTACGCTCTGCTCCACAGCATTTTTATGCGTTATGTCGATGATGTGTAGGAGCAGGGAGGCCTCCTCAAGTTCCTCCAGGGTAGCTCTAAAGGCGGCCACCAACATGTGGGGTAGCTTCTGAATAAAGCCTACAGTATCGGTGATCAGAACCTCCTTTGTGCTGGGGAGGGTTAGCCTCCTGGTGGTCGGGTCGAGGGTGGCGAAGAGCTTGTCCTCGACAAATACACCGGCAGAACTCAGCGAGTTCATCAGGGTGCTCTTTCCCGAATTGGTATAACCTATTAAGGCTACAAATTGTATGCCTTTCTGGGTGCGCTGACGCCTATAAAGGGCACGATGCTTCCTCACCCCCTCGATCTCCTTTTGGAGTCGGTGGATCTTCTGGCGGATGAGGCGCCGATCGGTCTCCAATTGTGACTCGCCAGGTCCCCTGGTGCCTATGCCACCGCCGAGACGCTCCAGGTGGCTCCATTGTCCCACCAGGCGAGGTAGGAGATACTCATGCTGTGCCAGTTCCACCTGAAGGCTCCCCTCGTGGGTCCGGGCTCGCTTGGCAAAGATGTCCAGGATTAGGGCGGTGCGGTCAATGATCTTGACCTCGAGAGCCTGTTCCAGATTTCTCTGTTGTGTCGGTGAGAGCTCATCGTCTAGAAGGATCACGTCATACCCTACCTCCTCCCTGAGCGCGGCGAGCTCCTCCAATTTTCCTTTGCCAAGATAATAGGCAGGCGTTGGCCTTTGCAGGCGTTGCACCAGTGCCCCCACCACCTTAGCACCGGCGGTAACTGCCAGTAGGGCCAGCTCCTCAAGGGAGTCCTCCACAGACCAGGTATTTCTGGCCCCCTTTTCCTCTACTCCTACCAAAAAGGCTCGCTCAATTGATGGCCGGGTGGGAGAGGTATTCCTGGCGATAGCTATCTCCTTATGTCAAATCCTGCTTGTGCCACGCCCGGAGCCGCGCTAGGGCTTCCTCCAGGCGCTGGTCGGGAACGGTCAGGGAGAGTCGGATGTAGCCCTCCCCGTACTTTCCGTAGCTGATGCCCGGGGTAACCACTACCCCAGCATCCTCGAGTAGCGAGGTGGCGAATTCCAGCGAGGTATATCCAGCAGGAACCCTGGCCCAGATGTATAGGCTGGCGCTGGGGGGTCTGGCCTCTAGTCCTATTTGGTTAAGTGTCTGTAGCAAGCGATCGCGGCGGCGCTTATATATCGTATTATGTTCCGTCACACAATCCTGCGGCCCGGTTAGTGCCTCGATGGCGGCTTGCTGGATCGCCTGGGGAATCCCCGAATCGAGGTTAGACTTTACCCTCCTCAGTGCATCGATTATCCCCGCATTTCCTACCATCATACCCACTCTCCAGCCGGTCATATTGTAGCTCTTGGATAGGGAGTGAAATTCCACCCCCGTCTCTATGGCCCCATGGGCCTCGAGAAAGCTCACCGGGCGGTAGCCGTCGAAGGCCACCTCAGTATAGGGTGCATCATGGCAGACAGCGATGTCATATTTTCTGGCAAAGGCGACCACCCGCTCGAAGAATTCATGATCTGCCACCGCCGCCGTAGGGTTGTTGGGATAGTTGATCCAGAGTATTTTCGCTCTTCGGGCAATTTCCGCCGGAATGCGGTCCAAATCGGGTAAAAATTCGTTATCTTCGGTAAGCGGCATATAGTATGAAGAACCGCCGGCGAACATGGTCCCTATGGAGTAAACCGGATAGGCTGGGTCGGGGACCAGGGCGATATCCCCGGGGTCGATGAGGCAAAGTGCTATATGCCCGATGCCCTCCTTCGAGCCGATTAGAGGAAGTATCTCCCTATCGGGTTCGAGGGTCACGCCGAATCTTTTTTCATACCATTGGGCAATGGCATTTCGGAACTGGGGAAGTCCCTCTGACTCGGGGTAGCGATGATTTTGTGGGTCCTGAGCTGCCTGGCACAACCGCTCGATGACATGCCTGGGGGTGGGGATATCCGGGTCACCCACTGCTAGGGTTATCACATCCTCCCCCTGAGCCCGCTTCTCTGCTATCTTCTTGGAAATAGTGACGAAAAGGTAGGGCGGCAGTTTCTCAATGCGCTTGGCGGTTCTCATTTTATCGAACTAAGGCCTACTTTTCAAACCTTTCCTTCAGTACCTCGAGCACCGGCGGATCCCACCTCGCCTGCTGCCAAGCCCGGGCACCCGAAATGTCGAGCTTTGCCGCATCGAGTTTCGCCCCGCTGAAGTCTGCGTCCTCGAGGTCGGTCTGGGCTAATATGGTGCCGGTGAGATCGGCATGGCAGAAGAGCGTGCCCCTGAGCCTGGCGCGGGTTAAATTGGTACCGGTGAGGTTGGCATCCGAAAGGTCGGCATCGGTGAGATCGGCGCCATTCAGGTCGGCGCCGGATAGGTTTGCCGCGGAGAGGTCACAATTCAGCATATCAGCCTGTATAAGCATTGCACCAGACAGGTCGGTGCCACTCAAATCATCGCCGCGCAGGTTAGCGCTGGGCTTGATTTTCTCAGTCAAACTCTCGTCCATAATTACACCTCCAACTATTTTAATTGCCTGTAAACGATATGTCCACGCCTATTCAGGCCACTCACCCCAAAATACCAGATCCGCAGATCCGCTGAGCATCATCTCCCCAACCCCATCCCAGGTAACTGTGAGTACGCCTCCGGGTAACACTATATCGACATCGCCAGAAACGCGGTCGTGGAGTCGGGCTGCTACTGTCACCGCACAGGCACCGGTGCCGCATGAAAGGGTCTCCCCTACCCCGCGCTCCCATACCCTGGCCCTCACCTTTTTCCGATCCAGAATATTTGCTACCTCAAAATTTACCCGTTTGGGGAAAAGTAGATGGGTTTCCACCTCTGGCCCCAGTGCGGAAAGAGGAAAGTCTGCCACCGGATCATCCGGGAAGCAGACGGCGTGTGGATTCCCCATAGAAAGACAGGTCAAAAGGAGTTTTCTGCCCTGAACCGTAATGGGGTAATCTATTATTATGTCAAGATTCTCTTCGATGCACATTGGTATCTCATCCGCCTTAAACTCGGGCTTTCCCATATTTACCTGGATGAGGTTTCCACAAGAGTTTACCTTTCTTATACCTCCCAGCGTTTCCACGGTAAACTCCCCGGCGGCGAGTATTCCCCTCTCAATAGCATATCTGGTGAGGCACCTCAGACCATTACCGCAGGCCTCTGCCTCCGAGCCATCCGGGTTGAAAAGGCGCATCCCCAGTTCGGCAACCTTTGATTGGAGCAAAATGATAAGGCCATCGGCGCCGATGCCGAAGTGGCGATGGCACATGGCTTTTGCCAGCGACGACCAATCGCGCTCCTTACCGTCCTCGATCAATATGAAATCGTTGCCTGTTGCCTGCAGCTTAGCAAATTTCATTTTTCGTTCTATTCGGCTGGTCCGTCAATTCAATCCTGAGTTTGCAACAACCTGTCCTTTTCATTGACTTATATTCGTTCTCCTGGCTCATGCCAGTTCACCACCTGTTGGTTCAGGAATGAATCCTTGAAGGAGGCTCTGAACCAGTTGTTCCATACCAAGTCCCACATGGAACCACTGGATTGCCTCATCATTGAGGCGGAACCAGGCATACTGATGGCGGGCGAAACGGTGGGTCTCGTTTTTTATCTTCTGTACCGCTTCAGCCAGATTCAACTCCCCCTTAAGGTATTGACCGATCTGTTTATAGCCCAGACCCGACATCGCGGGTAGATCGAGAGAGTAGCCCTGCTCCAGCAGCAGCTTGACCTCCTTAACCAGGTCTTGCTCCATCATAGTATCAACCCTGGAATCGATTCTGCGGTATAGATCCCCTCTGCTGGTGGTAAGCCCGATTGTTATAGTGCGATAGTTTGGTAAAAAAGGCGAGCTACCCTGGAGTTGGGAGAAGGGGAGCCCGATAGAACGAAAAACCTCAAGCGCCCTTATTACCCGGCGCACATTGCGGGGGTCTATCCGTTTAGCCGCAGTGGGGTCGACCCCTTTTAGTTCCTCATAGAGCGCCATATAGCCTTCCTCTGCCGCTTTCTGCTTCAGGCTACGCCTCAGCTCGGCATCCGGGGAGACATGGGGGATTCTGAAGCCTCCTAACAGCGCCCGCACGTAAAGCCCACTGCCTCCCACTAGGAGTGCCAGCCTGCCCCGACGCTGAATATCCTGGATTGCCTTGGTTGCCATCTGCTGATAGAGGGCGAGGGTGAAATCCTGGTCCGGTTCTACTACATCGATGAGGTGGTGGGGAACCAGTTCGCGCTCCTCGGGGCTTGGCTTGGCTGTGCCGATGTCCATTCCGTGAAAAACCTGTCTGCTGTCGGCGCTTACGATCTCGCCACCGAAGACCTGCGCCAGATGGATTGCCAGAGAACTCTTGCCCACCGCGGTGGGGCCTACAATCGCTATAAGGTGGCTCATTTCTTTATCGCTGCCGTTTTCGCCACGATAGATACAAATTCCTCCGCTTTGAGGCTCGCTCCCCCTACCAGTGCACCGTCGATCTCTGGCTGCCCGAAATATTCGGCTATATTGGCAGCGGTCACGCTTCCTCCGTATAGGATCCTTGTCTCCTGGGCGCTCCGCTTGCTGTCAAGCTCGGCCACTGTATTCCTGATTATAGTAATGGTAGCATTCGCTCCCTCACCGCTCGCTGCCCTTCCAGTTCCTATAGCCCAGACCGGCTCGTAGGCGATAATCATCCGGTTTAGCGATTCGACGCCCTGAAGCGATTCCCTCACCTGGCTGGTTACCACCTCCTCAGTTTTTTCTGATTCCTTCTCCTCAAGCCGCTCACCAACGCAAAGGATTGGGGTTAGCCCGGCATCGAGCGCTGCTTTAATCTTCCGGTTCACGATGTCATTGCTCTCATCGAAGTATTGCCTGCGCTCGGAGTGGCCCAGGATGACATATTCACAAATTCCGCAAAGCATCAAGGGTGAAATCTCACCGGTATAGGCACCGTGCTGCTCAAAGTGCATATTCTGTGCCCCCACCTTGATAGATGAGCCCTGCAGGTGCTCCTGGACCAAAGACAGGGAAATGAATGGGGGACAGAGCACCTTCTCCACACCCGTTACACGCTCAAGCCCCTCCTTCATCTCCCTTACCAGGACTGAGGCTTCCGCCAGGGTGGTATTCATCTTCCAGTTGCCTGCGATCATCGGTGTTCTCATCTTTACGCTCCAAATTTTTTAAGCTTCAGGGCATTTGCCAAGGCCAGGGACATAACATCGGTTGCTGCAAATCTCCCCAGTGCCCCGCTAATGCAGGCACGCTCGGAGAATTCCACCACTCCATCGGGGCGGCACCACTTAGAATGCAGTAGAAAGGGGACTGGATGCCAGCTGTGCCCCTTCAGCACTGCGGGGGTAGAATGGTCAGCGGTAACCATGATGACCTCTGGAGCGAGGTGCAGAAGCTGGGGCAAGGCCATATCCACCTTATCGATAACCCCGACCTTTTGTGTAAAGTCGCCATCCTCGCCGGCGCTGTCGGCCTCTTTTACATGGAGAAAGAAAAAATCGTAGGCATCGTAGTGTTCGGCCAGAGTGAAAATTTCCTCCTCAATGGTGGCTCCTGTGGGGAGAACCTCCATGCCTACCAGCTTTGCCAGCCCCCGATACATGGGATAGTGGGCGATGGCTGCGGGTTTGAGACTGAAGACCTCGCTCATCTTGGGGAGATCGGGATGGTGGGCAAATCCCCGCAGCATAACCATGTTTGCGGGATGGCGATTGGCGAGGGTAGCCCTTGCCTGAGAGATAAATTTATTGGCAATACTTGCAGCCCTTTCAGCCTGGGGAGAATGAGCGACAACATCCCTTGGTGGCAGTCCCTCCTGCTGCGGATCGGAATCATGAAGCGCGCTCAAGAGCCCCTCCCCACGAAACACCGCCACAAAGCGGTGCTCCCTTACCGGCGAGACAAAAATCGCCACACCATCTATATTCATCCTGTCCAGGAGCCTACATAGTTCGGAGCAAATCTGGGTGGAGAGACGACCTGCCCGGCGGTCGGTGATTACGCCGCTCTCGTCAATGGTGCAGAAGTTGCCTCTGGCAGCGACGTCACCAGCTTTAAGCTCGAAGTCTATGCCCAGAGCCTCAAGGATACCGCGCCCCACGGTAAATTTTAGCGGGTCGTATCCGAATAGAGCCAGATGGCCGGGGGCGCTGCCCGGGGTGATCCCTGGGCCGATCGGGTCGATCATGCCACAGATACCTTCGCTTGCCAGCCGATCGAGGTTAGGGGTTTTAGCGCTTTCCAGCTCTGTCTTGCCCGTCTCAGGATGGGGCAGCCCTCCTAGTCCATCGATAACCAGTAATACAATTCTGGAGGGAGTCGGTCTGGCTATCTCTTTTATTTGCTCAAGCCCGATCATCCATTCTCCTTGTCTTGCAGCACCTCCACCCCAGGCAGGGTTTTTCCCTCCAGGAACTTCAGTGATGCCCCACCGCCGGTGGAGACGTGGGTTATCTTACCCGCGAAGCCCATCTCCACTACAGCCTCAGCGGTTGAACCGCCACCAATTATGGTGGTAGCGTCCAAACCTGCCAGCAGGTTCGCCATAGCCTCGGTACCCTTGCTGAACTTAGGGAACTCGAATACCCCTACCGGTCCATTCCATATTATTGTTTTGCTCTTACGCAGCTTGGCCTCAAATAGCTCGATGGTTCGTGGCCCTATATCCATAACATACCAACTGGCAGGCACGTTGTCGATAGGCACAGTCCTGGACCGGGCATCAGAGGCGAATCTATCGGCAACCACCACATCGCTGGGTAAAAGGAGATGAACTCCCTTCTCGGCGGCTTTCTCCATCAGCGACTGGGCCAAGCTCACTTTATCCTCCTTCACCGATGACTGGCCGACATCATATTTCAAAGCCCTTAGGAAGGTGGAGCTCATGCCGCCAGCAATGAGCAGGGAATCCACCTTATCCAGTATATACTCTAAAACACCGATTTTGCTGTTTATCTTTGCTCCGCCGATGATAGCGGCGAAGGGACGAACTGGATCATTCAGCACCTTATACATAACATCTATCTCTTTCTCCATGAGGAAACCAGCGACCGCGGGCAGATGCTCGGCGACACCCACAGTGGAGGCGTGTACCCTGTGGGCAGTACCGAAGGCATCATTTACATAGATGTCAGCCAGTCGCGCCAGCGCTTTGGCGAAGCCGGGGTCATTTTTCTCTTCCTCAGGGTGAAAGCGAAGGTTCTCCAGCAAGAGGACATCTCCCTCTTTGAGCCTCCCCACCACTTCTTCCACCTGTGGGCCGATACAATCCGTTGCCATCTCCACCGGCGATCCTAGAATCTCGGAGAGTCGCCCGGCAACCGAAGCTAGCCTCAGCTCATCGACTACCTTTCCCTCGGGACGCCCCAAGTGAGAGCAGAGGATCACCCGCGCCTTCCTATCGATGAGATATCGTATAGTGGGAATTACTGCTCGAATGCGGGTGTCATCGCTGATTGCTCCGGTCTCCTCATCCAATGGAATGTTGAGGTCAGCTCGGACCAGAACCCTCTTCCCGCTGACATCGATGTCCCTGACGGTTTTTTTATTCATTTCGCCTCCTTGCGCTCTAGCCTTTCCTTTATGCTTCTCACCTCCGCCACTACCTCCGGGTCAGCATCGAAGATGCTCACCCCGCTCAGATCGGCCTCCCTGATCTTTGGGCTGTAACCTATAAAGCCGAGCACCTCAAAATCGGGCAAGCTCTTGGTAATAAAACGGCGGTCGGCGTCGCTAATAGTTTTAGAACCCACGACATAGTACCTCTTGATGCCCAGGTCTGACGCCAGTCTCCCGATCGCCTCCGCCGTTTGGATGCTCCTCCTCCCCGGCTCTACGACGATGATCAAGGCATCCATTGCCTGTGCCGTTCCCCGGCCGAGGTGCTCCACGCCAGCGTCCATATCCATAATTACCACATCGGACTCCCTTAGGAGGAGGTGGCTTATCAGGTTTTTAAGCAGAGCGCTCTCAGGGCACATGCAACCGCTTCCCCCAGTCTTCACCGTGCCCATAATAAGTAGCCTGATCCCATCTATTTTCGCCGAGAACCGCTCAGGGATGTCATCAACCCTGGGGTTGAGCTTGAAGAAGGGAGCCTCGCTCCCCGGCCTAGCTCCGGTTCGCTCCTCTATCAGGTCTTTCATCTCAGCGATGGGGCTGATGCGACGCGCCTCACCCGGTGGGAGACCGAGGGCCAATGCGAGATTGGCGTCGGGGTTCGCATCTATCGCCAGCACAGCCTTTCCTTCAGCGGCGTAGAGGCGTGCCAGCAGGCTTGCCAGTGTGGTCTTTCCCACGCCTCCCTTTCCAGTGATCGCCAGTTTCATTTTTCACACTCGTTTAGTTTTTTTCACTTCTTCAGGTCGAGATTAGATTTCGAAGCCAAAGCCTCGATGATAGCTCTCAGTATTTTTAACTCGATTCATATATCGGCATGATTTTAATAATCAGATTAATCTGCCTAACACCCGGTAAAATAAAAAAGTCAGGTGCGCAAGTAGCACCTGATTCCCTTTTACGAATTTTACGCAAGGCTTCATGAAGCAAGAACCCCTGTTTGCTTAAAGGCCTGACCTATTTTTAACTTTCATTGGAGGACTGAGCTCGGGAAATGACGAAATAACCCGCTGGGCGATACCGTCGGCATCCAGACCGTATTTGGCACGGAGTACTTCCTGAGGGCCATGCTCCACGAACTCGTCAGGTAGCCCGATACGCTCTACCCGAAGATCGGATGTATGGGAGCTTGCCAGAAGCCCGGTAACCGCGCTGCCAAACCCGCCGCAGAGGGCATTCTCCTCCACGGTGACCACCCTCTTGGTGCGACGAGCAACATCATGAATAAGCGAGGAATCCAGGGGCTTTACGAAGCGGGCATTAACTACCGTGCATTCAATCCCCTTGTCAGCCAGCCTATTGGCCGCTTCAAGGGCAGGGGCCACGGTAGCCCCGATAGCGAGAATGCTGACATCCTCTCCCGCCCGGAGTACCTCCCCCTTCCCAATAGGGAGTTCCTGCCATACCTCATCCAGTGGCACGTTCAGTCCTGGGCCCTTGGGGTAGCGAAGCGCAAAGGGGCGGTTTGCCCTCACCGCGGTATTGAGAAGGTGCTGAAGTTCGTTTTCGTCCTTAGGCGATGCGAGCACCAGGTTGGGGATAATGCCAAGGTAGGATAGGTCGAAGGTGCCCTGGTGGGTCTTGCCATCCTCGCCCACAATTCCCCCGCGGTCGATGGCAAAGATAAGCGGTAGGTTCTGGATGCATACATCGTGAATGATCTGGTCCAGGGCTCGCTGGAGGAAGGTGGAGTATATGGCGACAACGGGGATAAAACCGTGGGTAGCGAGCCCTGCGGCGAAGGTAACGGCATGTTGTTCACAGATGCCTACATCGAAGAATCGCCTGGGAAACTCGGCGGCGAGAGGGTTTAGCCCGGTACCTTCGGGCATCGCCGCGGTGACCGCAATTATCTTGGGATTCTCCCTGACCAGGCGAAGGAGGGTCTGGCCGAAGACCTGGCTATAGGAAGGGGCGTTTGCCTTCTTGCCTTGATTTGGGGACACGCCGTGAAAAGCGACCGCATCATTCTCAGCAGGAAGGTACCCTTTGCCCTTTCTGGTAACCACATGGACCAGTATAGGCCTTCGTGCGTAGTCTCTGGCATGGGCGAGGGTGTCTTCAAGCTCGGTTAGATCGTGACCATCGATCGGTCCAATATAGGTGAAGCCCAGTTCCTCCCAGAACATGGAGGGAATTATCATACCCTTAACGCCCTTCTTAACCCTCTCCTCCACCAGACGAAGCCAGTTTGCCCAGGGCAGCCTGGTAACCACCTGTGAGGCCTCCACCCTGGCTCGATAGTAGCGGCGGCCAAGCCTCAGCCTTGAAAAGAGCCGGGATAGGGCACCCACGCTGGGGGAGATCGCCATCCCGTTGTCATTGAGCACCACGATGAGCCTGGTGCCCAGGTGTCCCGCCTGATTGATGGCTTCAAAAGCCATCCCACCGGTCATGGAGCCATCACCTATGACTGCAATTACGTGGTATTTTTCACCGGCGAGGTCTCGGGCAATCGCCATACCCAGTGCTGCGGAGAGCGATGTCGAGGCGTGTCCGGCGCCGAAGGGATCATGAGGGCTCTCCTCACGATCGGTAAATCCGCTAAGACCCCCGTACTGTCGAATAGTAGCGAAGCGTTCCCTGCGCCCGGTTAGCAGCTTATGAGCGTAGGTCTGATGACCTACATCCCATACGATCTTGTCCCTGGGGCTCTTGAATGTGCGATGCAGCGCGATGGTGAGATCCACAACACCCAGGTTGGAGGCGAGATGTCCGCCATTGGCATCCACTGTTTTAATGATAATGCTCCGCAGTTCAGCGGCAAGCTGCTCCAACTGGGGATGGGTGAGTCCCTTCAGGTCAGAGGGATCATTGATGCTATCCAGCATTACAGTATTTGTCTCCTTTAGATGAGGCCATATTAGCAATGGAGGCTGAAATTTGTCAAGGAAGCTTTCCTTCCTCCAGTGCCCTTAACTTCTCCAGACGCTCGGCATGCCTCCCCCCTTCGAAATCAGCGGCAAGGTAGGCCTTGACGATATCTTTGGCCAGTCCCTCCCCTACTACCCACTCCCCGAGGCAGAGGACATTGGCATTGTTATGCGCCCTGCTGCGCTGTGCGCTGAAGGTATCGTGGCAGAGGGCAGCACGGACTCCGGGTAACTTGTTGGCCACCATGCTCATGCCTATACCCGTGCTGCATATCAGGATGCCGTGGTTCACGCGCCCCTGGGCGACCGCCTGAGCTACCTTGCCCCCGATATCGGGATAGTCCACCGAGCCAGTATCATAGCAGCCCAAGTCCTCGTACTCGTATCCCAACTCCGGGAGGAGCTCCATAATTTTCTTCTTCAGAGTCAGCCCCCGGTGATCACAGCCAATAGCGATGAGCATCAGCCCTCCTTTACTGTAGCCTCGCATACCCTTGAGATCTCCTCACTGCTTATCGCCCCTTCCCTGAGAATCCTGATGGGGTCAGTGGTTATGTCAATTACTGTGGAAACGACTCCTCCTGGACATTCACCATCGATAATGAGGTCGACCATGTCTCCCAATTGGTTATGAACCTCCTGGGTGGTTAGCGGGCTGGGTTTGCCGGTGAGGTTTGCGCTTGTGCCGGTGATGGGGGCGTCCAGACCCTCCAGTAGGGCGATAGGAATAGGGTGAGCCGGCACCCGCACTGCAATTTTTTCGCTCCCCCCCGTGATCAGGCTCGATACTGATGGAGATTTATACAAAACAAGGGTTAAACCCCCAGGTAGGAAGTGCTTCGCCAACAGCCATGCAATCTCGGGCATATCCCTGGCCACGGACGGAATCTGGGACACGTCGGCGAGTAGCAGGGGAAGGGCAAGATGGCGCGGTCTCCTTTTTGCCTCATAAATCCTTAAGATGGCGCCATGACTAGAGGCATTAGCACCCAGCCCATAGACGGTATCTGTGGGGAAGGCGACGATCCCCCCATTCTTCAGTGTTTCTATAGCCTGATGTATCTTCCTTTCCATCTTGACGCCAGTATATCACAGTGTTATGCCACATGCCAAAGCCCTGTCCACTACATTCGTGAAATTGGAATAGCTCTCGACCACGTATCACAATCGCTAATTGGATTGGCGAACAGCCTTGAGGCTGACAATTCTAAACCTCAAGAAGGAGTATTGTGCCAACAACGCTAAGAAGCAGCAAGGATGATGCGCTAAACTCCGAGGAAGCGAGGCAGCTACTTAGTACGTGCCGTGATGAACTCGATCACCTGGTAGTACGCTTACCTTTGTTCGCTGGCCTGAGAATTGGCGAGGTTCAACACACCTTGAAAACTTGGGTTAACTGGGACAAAGGCTATATCGAGATACCCAGTAGGCAGCATTGTAGCTGCTACGAGTGCAAAAAGTTTAGGCAAGGAGCTTGGGGGCCAAAAACAAAGGCAGGAGTGAGGGCCTTGTTAATCACCGATAACACGAAGCAAGCACTAGCCTCATTTTTCGGCAGGAATGAGGGCGTTTTTCGCAGCAGGCAAGCCCTGGAGCAAAGGGTAGAGCGGATACCGCTCGCGTTCTGGATTGAAACATCTGTGGGAAGATGTCAAGAAGCTCGGTGCTGACCCCGAAGACATCCATATTCCTGCCGTGGTCTTCGATGATTTGGTTGAGCAGGCTGACGAAGAGGAGGAGTAACATCTAGCCCCCAGTTTGAGCCGAGGCGCCCGGCTCAGGCTGGACGGCATCTCCCGCTGAACATGCGGCTTTTTTACTCGGAGCGTGCACAAAAGAAAAATTTGTGGCCTGATTAGCCATTAATGATGCATAATTCATGAGTAAACATATGTTTTTAATTAAGGCTGTATACATATTTGTATTATAGCTATAAAATCGTCCTCTTATTCGAGTTTAATGTGAGTATTAAGTTGATTAATTGACATTACTTAACTGAAGTTCTACAGTTTGGTTTTATGATTTGCTAAATGGGGTTCCGTTTTAACTATGGGTTCGGTTCTGGCGGGTTAACATGGGGGTCAGAAAGACGAAGTATAACGTTTTTGACCTTAAGTACCACCTGGTCTGGGGTACCCGAGTGCAGGAAGCGCATTTTAGGCAATGAAGTTCCACAGTGCTGGAGAGATAGATATATACCACTGAATATCAAACCCACTAGGAGAACGCCTTCCAATTACGCATGTTGGAAGGGCTTTCAGATACTCCTCCGCTCGCTGAGGGGTGATTCACCTAGTTGCTCAGTAATGTCACACAGAGTACGTATCCAGAGCCATATCCATATTACCTTCGTAGGACGGCGTGATAGGCGTTAGAAGGATAACCAAGACGGACTTTGGGGCAGCTCAATTCAATGAAGAGTGTGCTTTGTGGCCGGAAGCGGTTTGAAAATGGAATGAGGGCCTCATTTGGAGGCCCCCACTCCTTGCAAATCTCTTTTGCGATACTTTATATCGTGATGCTCTTACGAGATCAACATTGTTATGACCTTCTCCAGCAAGGCCTCGACGTCGTAAAGTACTCCGGCTAGTATACCTAGCAGGCTTACCGTCGAGTTGAGCAGATCCGTCACGTTGCCAAGCAGCATACCAACTATATCCAATAACATCTGCTTAACGACTAAGAGCAGGTCCACGACTGCAGCAAACATAGTTGCCATTTTGATCTCACCCCCTTCCTTTTTAAGTTTTTAAAAAGAGCGGCTATACGCTACTTAAAGGGCCAATTTGCCGGCAGGCACCTGGCAAAAGACCAAAATCACATTTGTAGGAAATACTGAGGATTCACATTAACATTTATAGCATGGGCGTAAATAATTATCAATTTCCTTTTAGTTTCCTTTACTTAACTGAAGTTCTTTAGTTTCATTTAAATGCGGAAATCAGCCCGTGATTTGTTGTGATTAGAAGGCGATGTAATATTTTTAATTAAGGCAATTAACAGATTTGTTAAGCAGGTATAGAGGGTATACGACCGAGTCCTCACACTCTTCGGCACACCTTCGGGCGTAACTGGATAACGCAGGGTGGCGATGCGGTTAGTTTACAGAGGATACTGGGTCACTCCAGCTTAGAGATGACTCAAGACTATGCCAATCTGTCACAAAATGAATTAATCGATAAGAATAAAAAATTCAATCCTCTTATATCCATTTGCGACGAAAGTATAACGTCGGATGACCAAAGCATAACGCCTATTGATAAAAGCATACCACAGTGATAAGCTTTGGTCGAGGATTTGGCGTGCTATGGATAGGAAAGAGGAAGGATTTCGGGTAACCACCAGCGATGACCTGGAGGTTTCCACATATCTAGAGATCGCCAAGCAGAAGGCTGGCGAGAAGCCTGTAGTGGAGAGGGAACCCGAGGTGGAACGGGAGGCGGTGGTGGTAATCGACTTCGGCTCGCAATACAGCATGCTCATCGCCCGCAGGGTACGGGAATGCCAGGTCTACAGCGAGGTATTGCCCTACGATACCGACTGGCAAAGGATAGCCTCCATAAAGCCCAGGGGGTTCATCTTCTCCGGTGGTCCAGCCAGCGTCTATGACGACGGAGCACCGCTTGCCCCTAGCCATATATACGAAAGCCATCTCCCCATACTGGGTATTTGCTATGGAATGCAGGTGCTCACTCATCATTTTGGAGGGAGGGTTGCCCGGGGTACCAGGCGTGAATACGGTCATGCTATCCTGCATCAGGGTGATGTGGAATCGCCCATTTTCGCTGACTTGCCACCCTCCATGCCGGTCTGGATGAGCCACGGCGATCTGATAGTGGAGATGCCCCCCGGATTTGCCGTACTAGGTTATACCGAAAATTCCCCTGTCGCGGCCATGGGCAATGATCACGGGATCATTGGAATACAGTTTCACCCCGAGGTGGTACATACCCCTCAGGGGAAGGAGGTGCTGAAGAACTTCCTCTACCGTGTCTGCGGCTGCACCGGTAACTGGAGCCCGGGCAGCTTCATCACAGAGAGTATAGACAGGATCAGGAAGCAGGTGGGTGAGGGTCGTGCTATCTGCGCCCTCTCTGGCGGTGTCGACTCTGCAGTAACGGCGGCGTTAGTTCATCGTGCCATCGGCGATCAGTTAACCTGTATCTTTGTCAATAACGGCCTGCTGCGTCAGGAGGAGGCGGAGCGAACCATCAATACCTTCCAGCGGAACCTGAGGATGAACATTATTACCATCGATGCCACCGATAGGTTTCTCCAGCGTCTTGAGGGGGTTACTGATCCTGAAATGAAGCGTCGCCTGGTGGGGGAGGAATTCATCCGGGTGTTCGAGGAAGAGGCTGCCAGGCTGGGGAAGGTGGATTTGCTGGTTCAGGGGACCCTTTATCCTGATGTTATAGAGAGCATCACTTCTGAGAGCAGGGCTTCGGCGAAGATAAAGACCCATCACAACGTGGGCGGCCTGCCGACAAAGATGACGCTTTCCCTTATAGAGCCGCTTCGCTACCTGTTCAAGGATGAGGTGAGAGAGGTGGGGGTCAAGCTGGGCATGTCCGAGGAGATGGTATGGCGCCAGCCCTTCCCCGGGCCGGGGCTGTCTATAAGGATTATCGGTGAGGTAACCAGGGAGAAGCTGGAGATACTACGGGCTGCCGACTGGATCGTAATGAACGAGATCAAGAAGGCCAAGCTATACCGCCAGCTCTGGCAGAGCTTTGCTGTCCTGACCGATACCAGGAGCGTTGGGGTGATGGGTGATTATCGCACTTACGGCTATCTCATTGCTATACGCGCCGTTACCTCGGAGGATGCCATGACCGCCGACTGGGCACGCCTGCCGTACGACCTGCTGGCGCGTATCTCAAACCGCATCGTCAACGAGGTTCCCCAGGTTAACCGGGTGGTTTATGATATCTCATCAAAGCCGCCGTCAACTATAGAATGGGAGTAAGAAAAGGAGGCGATAAATGACATACGATTCCGACTATGAGGATGAGGCAGATCCGGAGCTGGATCTGGAGATGCTGCGAGAGGACCTGATCGGGGAACTTCAGGCTATCAACCAGTATCAAGAGCATAGCGACACCGTAGCGGACGAAGAGGCAGCAAAGGTCCTGGAGCACATTCGTGACGAGGAAAAGGAGCACGTTGTCGAGCTTACCAAGCTCATTCGGAAGCTCGACCCACTCCAGGCTGAGATGTTTAGAAAAGAGGGGCTATAACTGGCTAAAAAGGGGTTGATTATAGATGGAAACATGGGCATGGAAGACAGTATTATCGTACATATTGGGGGTTGTGGCACTGGGATGTCTTGCGGCGGGTATAGTAAGCGAAGTGCTTTATAGTGACCCTGGGGAGAAACTTGGGCTTATCACAGATTCGTGGTACTATGTTGCTATCGCTGTTTTTATGGCTGCGGCATGGCTGGCAATTCTGAGACTGCGCTCGACGCGTAAGGTGAGGAGCATACCGCCGGAGAGTGAATAATTGCTGAAGGTGCTGGTCATCGGCGGTGGTGCCAGGGAGCATACCCTGGCATGGAAGCTCGGTCAGAGCCCCAATGTTGAGGAGATCTATATTGCGCCGGGAAATGCGGGGACTGGGCTCATCGCAAAAAACCTGGACATTAAACCTACAGAGCTTGAGTCCCTGGCCCAAGTAGCCCAGGAACGAAGAATCGATCTCACCGTAGTCGGCCCTGAAGCACCGCTTGCCACAGGTATCGTCGATCTCTTTCAAGCTCGTGGCATTCCTGTCTTCGGTCCCAGCAAAGAGGCGACCAGGATCGAGTCGAGCAAGGTTTTCGCCCAGGGGCTGATGCAAAAATATGGTATCCCCTGTGCCAGGAGCAGGAGTTTCTCGTCCTTTGCCGAGGCCAAAGATTATGTCAAGACTCAGCAAATCCCTATTGTAGTAAAGGCAGACGGGCTGGCAGCGGGCAAAGGTTCCGTTGTGGCAGGTTCCACCGCTGAGGCACTGGCGGCGCTATCCGATATAATGGAGAAGCGCATCTTCGGTGAGGCCGGAGACCAGGTCCTGGTGGAAGAGTGTCTTCAAGGTAAGGAGGTGAGCCTACTTGCCTTCAGCGATGGAAAGACCGTTGTTCCTATGGTGCCTGCCTGTGACTACAAGAGGGCCTGCGATGGCGATAAGGGTCCAAATACCGGCGGTATGGGTAGCTATAGTCCGCCGAAGTTCTTCGGTAGGGAGATGATAAACAGGGTGAGAGATACCATACTCGAACCCACCGTGCGGGCGATGGCAAAGGAGGGCAAGCCCTATAAAGGCGTTCTCTATGCCGGGCTCATGCTGACGGAAGAGGGGCCAAGGGCACTGGAATTCAATGCCCGCTTCGGCGACCCCGAGAGCCAGGTGATGCTCCCGCTTCTCAAGAGCGATCTTGTGGAGATCATGTTAGCGGTGCTCGACGAGCGTCTGGACAAGACTCAGATTGAGTGGCGCGATGAAGCCTGTGTTGGGGTGGTCATGGCATCCGGTGGTTATCCCGGTAGCTACAAAACAGGCTTCCCCATCAGGGGGCTGGACAAAGTTGAAGATGACATCCTGGTGTTTCATGCCGGAACCAGGGAGAGCGAGGGCAAAATATATACAGATGGCGGAAGGGTGCTTACTGTTACTGCCACGGGTGGAACCATCGCTGAAGCGGGTGATAGGGTCTATAGCAATATACGGCGCATTCATTTTGAGGGCTGCCATTATCGCCATGACATCGGGGCTTGAGGGGTGGCCCCATGAGCTCCTATGATGTAATAATAGTCGGTGCCGGTCCTGCTGGCGCCACGCTGGGTCGTGAGCTGTGCCACAGGGGGCTAGCAGTTCTCATAGTGGAAAAGGAGAAGCTACCCCGTGAAAAGCCCTGCGCCGGTGGTATAACCTTCAGGGCCGCCAGCCTGCTCGACTTTGACATTGGCGCGGTGACCGAAGGGATAGCTTACGGGGCCAGGATCACCTATCGACTAAGCGATGAGTGCATTAAGCGGCATAAGCAACCATTGGTCTACATGGTGATGCGTAGCAGATTCGATCATTTCCTCGTTAAGAAGGCTCAGGAAGCGGGCGCGGTTGTAAGCGATGGCGTGCGGGCTGATCAACTTGAGATGACAGCTTCCGGGGTCAGGGTGCTGACTGCCGAAGGCCCCATAACCGCTAAAGTTGTCGCCGCAGCCGATGGTGCCAGAGGGACGGTGGGCAGGAGATTGGGCATGATCAGGGATTTCGAACTTGGCCTCGCCCTCGAGGACGAAGTCTATGTAACCCAGGATAAACTGGCCGATTGGGATTCCCTTATAGGCCTGGATATCGGGCAAATACCGGGCGGCTACGGATGGGTCTTCCCCAAGAGGGATCACCTGTCGGTCGGGGTGGGAGGACCGCTTCATTTATCCAAAAGTCTTAAACAGTACCTGGGACGGCTGCTCCGCCACTTGGGAAAAAACGACATCGACGATTTCACCGGGCACCTCATGCCGCTCAGAAGGCGGGGCATGGCTATCCAGCGAGGCAATGCTTTATTGCTTGGCGATGCTGCCGGTTTAGTTCACCCCCTCACCGGGGAGGGCATTTACTATGCAATCAGGAGCGCCCAGCTTGCGGCCCCGGTAATTGCCGAATCATTGCGGTCTGGTACGATTGATCTAAAAAGCTACCAACGGGCTGTGGATGACCAGTTAATGCCCAGCCTTGAGGTAGGACGGGTCCTGCTAAACCTTTTCGCCTGGTCTCCGCGCTTCTACTTCGATTTAGCGAGTAGGAGCGACCGCGTCTGGAGCTATGCCTGGCATGCCCTGCTGGGAACATGGCCGGTCTGCACTTAATCTTCTTATAGGAGCTTCGATATGTCACTAGTCGGCGTGGTTATGGGAAGCAAATCGGATGAGCCATTGATGCAGCCAGCGCTGGATATGCTGCAGCAGTTAGGTATCGAGTATGAGGTCTCGGTCATCTCCGCACACCGCAACCCGGAAAAGACACGGGAGTACGGGTTAGAGGCCGAGCGGCGAGGGATTGAGGTGATCATTGCCGGTGCGGGGAAAGCGGCGCATCTTCCCGGTGTACTCGCCAGCTGGACTACACTGCCTATCATCGGGGTTCCCCTGGGGACAAGCGAGCTATTGGGGGTAGATGCCCTCTACTCCATGGCCCAGATGCCCGCTGGGGTGCCGGTGGCGTGTGTTGCCATCGATGGTGCTGAGAACGCCGCAATCCTCGCTGCTGCAATTCTCGCGCTAAAGCATGAAAAGATAAAGGGAACATATGAAGAATACCGGCGAAGCCTATCACAAGGAAACGGGGAGCCACAGTCCAGGCAGCGTAAAGCTCGAAAAGGAGCAAAAAGATGATTGAGCGATATTCAAGGCCACAGATGAAAAAGGTCTGGTCCGACGAATCCAAGTTCGAGAAGTGGCTCCAGGTGGAGATCGCTGTATGCGAGGCCTGGGCGGAGTTAGGGGCCATACCCAGTGAGGCTATCCCCGGGATAAAAACAGCTCGCTTTAATATTAAACGCTTCGATGAGATACTCAAAAAGACGCACCACGATGTGACCGCCTTCCTTGGCGCAGTGGCGGAGAGCCTGGGGGAGGAGAGTCGCTTCATTCACCTCGGGCTTACCTCCTCTGATGTTATAGACACAGCGCTCGGCCTGCAACTGGTGGCGGCATCGGACATCCTGGCTCGTGACATCGCCGAGCTTATCGTGGATCTGAAGGAGAAGGCGGTGGCGCACCGGCATACCATAATGATGGGGCGCACCCACGGCGTTCATGCCGAGCCCACCACTTTCGGCCTGAAGCTCGCCCTATGGGTCGAGGAGATGAAGCGGAACGAGGAACGGCTTGCCGCGGCGAGAAAGGCGATCGCGGTGGGCAAGATCTCGGGAGCTGTGGGCACCTATGCTACAGTGACCCCTGAGGTCGAAAAAATAGCCTGCGCCAAACTGGGGCTTGAGGCAGCGCCGATATCAAGCCAGATTGTGCAGCGCGACCGCCATGCACAGTTTGTAACCACGCTGGCCATTATCGCCAGCTCACTGGAGAAGTTCGCCACCGAGATCAGGGGGCTGCAGCGGACCGAGACTTTGGAGGCCGAGGAACCCTTTGAGGAGGGGCAGACCGGTTCATCGGCAATGCCCCACAAGCGCAACCCCGAGCTCTGCGAGCGCATCTCTGGCCTGTCGAGGCTGGTGCGGGGGCACGCCCTTACATCGCTTGAGAACATCGCTCTGTGGCACGAGCGGGACATCAGCCATTCCTCCAACGAGCGAATCATACTCCCCGACTCCTGCCTGGTGCTCGACTATGTCCTCTACCTCTTTATCTATATCATAAAGGGGCTGCGGGTATACCCGGAGCGTATGAAGGAGAACATGGAGGTGACCAGGGGGCTGGTCTTCTCGCAGCGGGTGATGCTCTCACTCATCGATAAGGGACTCAGCCGGCAAGACGCGTATGAGATGGTGCAGCGCAACGCAATGAAGGCTTGGCAGGATAGGGTAAGCTTCCTCGACCTTCTTCAGGCCGACCCCAATGTCGGCAAGCATCTTTCCAAATCTGAGCTTGAGGGCATTTTTGACTACGGCTACTTCCTGCGCCATGTGGATACGATCTTCGAGCGCCTGGGTCTGGGGTAGGGTGTGATGAAGAGAGGTAATGGATGATAACATGCCCAAACTGCAAAGGTGTAGGGGCAATAAATGGCCCCAAATATTTACCACCAATTATTTGGTCTTGGAAGAGATGCCCTACATGCAAGGGGAGGGGTAAGCTCAAAGACCGTTTGCGACGATGGGTAATTTGTCCAAAGTGTAACGGGTGGGGAAAAGAAGCTCATACGATAGTAATAGGGCGCGCCTGCGAGAGATGTAATGGTGCTGGGATTGTTGCACCTAGCAGAATCTGAGCTTGAGGGCATTTTTGACTATGGCTATTTCCTGCGCCATGTGGATACGATCTTCGAGCGCCTGGGGCTGGGGTAGGGCAAGGGTATGTTGGGCTTGGTCTATGACTATGACAAGGAGGCGGAGCGGTGGCTGACACCTTTTGTGGAAGTTGTGGCGTAAAACTAAAAGTGTCGGACAAGGCATGTCCAAAATGTGGTTCGAGAGATCGTAATAATCTCGTTGGTGATGGGGGAGTGGGCAACGAGGCCCTCAAGCTTAAAGCAAAAGACCCTTCAGGGTTTGTCGAGAGAAAGTTAAAGTTAAAGTTGAAGCGAGCAGGGCAGACTGGGCAGAGAGCTGAGGAAAGACTGGAAATCGACCGAACGAGCAATAAAGAGACAAAAAAGCTGCATGAGGTACGGGAACAGAATGAAGAGGGTAAGTGGGAGAAAGTTCACTGTACCGAGGATTCATTTCCTGCCAAGCGACGAAAGAAGTAATCGAGCAGAGATATAGGAACGATGGAGCTATTACTTGAAACCAACCTGTCCAACCTATTCTACCGGGGGAAGGTGCGGGATACCTATGACCTGGGCGATAGCCTGCTGTTGATAGCCACCGACCGCATCTCCGCCTTCGATTCGGTTCTTCCCTGCGGCATCCCCGACAAGGGTATGGTCCTGAACCAGCTCTCCGCATTCTGGTTTGAGAAGACAGAGCACATTGTCCCCAACCATCTCATCGCGGTGGTGGACGATGCCCAATGGCTCAATGATACATATGGGGAGAAGGTCTGCTCTGGCTACTACTCCTTCCCTGACTACGTGGCACGCCGCTCCATGGTGGTGAGGAAGGCGGAGCGTATCGACATCGAGTGCGTGGCGCGGGGCTACCTCTCCGGCGCGGCGTGGGCAGAATACGGGGAAAAGGGCACCGTTTCCGGTGTTCCCTTCCCCCAGGGGCTGGCGGAGAGCGAAAGGCTTCCCGAGCCTATCTTCACCCCAACAACAAAAGCGGACTCAGGGCACGATGAGCCGATCACCCTCGATGAGATGAGGCGGCTTTTGGGGGAGGAGCGGGCAGAGGAGCTGATGGAGAAGACCATGATTATATACCGCTACGCCCACGAGTATGCTCTGGAGCGTGGCATCATCATCGTCGATACCAAGGTGGAGTTTGGCCTGGTAAACGGCAGGGTAATACTGATCGACGAGCTTCTAACCCCCGACTCCAGCCGCTTCTGGGACGCGAGCCAGTATCGGGCGGGGCGCTCCCAGCCAGGCTTCGATAAGCAGCCGGTACGTGACTGGCTCGTCCAGGCTGGCTGGAATAAGGAGCCGCCGGCACCGATGCTGCCTGATGATATAATCGCACAGACCACCGAGAGGTATCGGGAGGCGTATCGCCGGCTCACCGGCAAGGAGCTCTAATATGGAAGTGGTAAACCGGAACGGGGTAGAGCCCTTCATAACCAAGGATAACTCAGAGATAAGGGAGATCCTGGCTCCGGCAAACTCCTCTATAAAGAATCAGAGCCTGGCGGAGGCAAGGTTAGCACCGGGCATTACAACCGACGAGCATTTTCACCCCAAGTCTGAGGAGATATATTATATACTCGAGGGCAGGGGCAGGATGAAGATCGAGGATGAGGAGAGAGAGGTCTGCCCCTGCGACGGCATTGCTATTCTCCCCGGCAAGAGACACAGGATTTGGAACATCGGTGGCTCGGACCTCATTTTCCTGTGCTGCTGTTCCCCCGCTTACAGACACGATGATACTGTAATCGTCGAGTGAGCGGTCGAGGATTAGGTACAGGAGGTTTACTGGGAAGCCCCTGGCCACTCGCGCACTCGAGGATTTCAGATTCGAGACAGAAGAGGTCTAGCCCTCAATAACCCCTTTAGTGCTGGGCACTTTGCCACTGAGCCGCGCATCGATCTTGGTGGCGCTATCCAGCGCCCGCCCCAGCGCCTTGAAGATAGCCTCTGCCTTGTGATGGTCGTTGATACCGGCAAGCACCTTGGCGTGGAGGTTCATCTTTGCCTCCAGGGCGAAGGTATCCAGGAAATGGCGCACCAGGTCGCTCTCCAGGTCACCTATCTTCTTCCTCTTGAAAGACGCATCTATCACCGCATATCCCCTGCCGGAAAGGTCAACCGCCACCAGGGCGAGCGCCTCATCCATCGGCACGATGGCATGCCCCATGCGGGTAATGCCCTTCTTATCCCCCAGCGCCTTATTTAACGCCTGGCCCAGTGATATGGCCACATCCTCCACCACGTGGTGCTGGTCCCAGCCCGAGGCTGAAATAGTTATGTCAAATAAACCGTGCTGGGCAATATGAGTCAGCATGTGGTCGAACATCTTGCTGCCGGTCACGATCTCAAACTTCCCCCTGCCGTCGAGGGAGAACTCAATACTTATCTTTGTCTCTCCGGTCTCACGGGTAATGGTAGCTGTTCTTTTTTTCACACTTTGTCTTGCCATGTCTTCCCTCCACGAGCACAGCTAAGCATCATACACTGCGCCTACCCAACCCAAGGTAGGAATGGACTCCTCTTAGATTAGCACATCTCCTTCAGTGCTTCAATGAGGGCATCGGTGTGCTCCGGCTTGCCCACGCTGATGCGAATCGAGTTTCTCAGGAGTGGGGTGTCGAAGTAGCGGATGAAGATGCCCCTTTTCTGCAGCCCCTCGTAAATCACCCGGGCATCCCCTTTAACCACGGTGCAGAGGATGAAATTGGCCTGGGAGGGGAATGGCCTTAGAGACTTGAGCTCGCCGAGTTTTTGGGTAAGACGCTCCCGTTCTGAGATAATTTTTTGCACCGTGCCCTTGCGGTATTCGATGTCGGCAAGCGACTCCTTAAGCGCAACCTGAGCCGCCAGGTTTATGTTATAAGGTTGCTTGATCTTTATGAGCTGTTCTGCGATCAGGGTAGGGAATATCCCGTAGCCAATGCGCAGCCCGGCGAGCCCTGCCCATTTGCTGAAGCTGCGAAGCACGATCAGGTTTTCATACTGGGGAACCAGTGGGGCGACGGTGGTCCCGCTGAATTCATAGTATGCCTCATCGATCACTACAACCTTACCCAGCTTAACCAGCTCCAGTATATCGCGCTGGGGGGTGATATTCCCCGTGGGGTTATTTGGCGATGTGACGAAGATGACCTTGGTTTTTTCATTTACAGCCTCTTTTACACCGGTGATATCGATGGCATAGGATTTGTCCCTGGGTACTTCGCTAACCTTACCACCGCAAATCTCGGTGCAGAAGTGGTACATACCGAAGGTGGGAACGCAGTTGATAACGCCATCGCCGGGCTTGAGGAAGAGGCGCAGGATGAGGTCGATGAGCTCGTCGCTGCCGGCGCCGGCTATGATATGTGCTGCATCCACCCCAACATATCCCGCTAATGATTTTCGTATTTCACGCTGCTCCGGGTCGGGGTAGATGTGATAGAAGGGGTAACCGGCAAGGGCACGTCCTACCCTCGGCGAGCAGCCATAGGGGTTCTCGTTGCCGTCGAGCTTTATCACCCCCTCGGTGGGGACACCAGCCCGTTCGCTTAGCACATCGAGGGGTATGATGGGCTGGTATGCCTTGAGTCCCAATAGGTCGCCCCGCATCATTTTTTCGATATCCCCACCTTGCCCCCTCCCCCTTGCGATATCGCCCATCATTTACCACCCTTCTTCAGCCTTAGCTCTGCGGCTCGGGCGTGGGCGGTGAGCCCCTCCGCTACGGCGATGGTCGACGCAGCAGGACCCAGCGCCTCTACATCCTCGTCGCTCAAAGAAATGATGCTGGTGAGCTTTAGGAAATCGCCCACCCCGAGGGAGGAGCAGAAGCGGGCAGTTCCTCCCGTAGGTAAAACATGGCTCGGCCCGGCAACGTAGTCACCCAGCACCCCGGGTGAATTTTCGCCGATGAAGATAGCCCCGGCGTGGCGGATCCGTTCTATATATGACGGGGCATCGCGAACCATTAAAGAGACGTGCTCCGGAGCATAGATGTTAACCAGTTCAATCGCCTGCTCCATATCGCTTACCACGATTATCCTGCCCCTTCCCTCCAGAGAGCGGCGGGCAATTTGGGACCGCTCCAGCCCTTCGAGCTGGCGTGTCACCCATTTGTCCACAGCCTTAGCCAGCCTGGAGGAGGTGGTAATCAGTATTGCGGTGGCCAGTACGTCGTGCTCCGCCTGTGCCAGAAGGTCGGCAGCGCAGCGGTCAGGAGAGGCGGAGTCGTCGGCCACTATCAAAGTCTCGGTGGGCCCTGCGAGGCCATCAATAGCGACTGCGCCGAAGACCATGCGCTTAGCCAGGGTCACGAAAAGTCCGCCTGGCCCGCAGACCTTATCCACCCTAGGGATGGACTCGGTGCCATAGGCAAGGGCGGCGATGGCCTGAGCACCCCCCACCTTGAAAACCCGGTCTACCCCGGCTATATCTGCTGCCACCAGGGTAGCCGGGGGGACATAGCCCCCATTTGCAGGAGGAGTGGTGAGGATGATCTCTTCCACCCCGGCGACCCGGGCCGGGATCGCCGTCATTAGTACCGTCGATGGGTAGCAGGCAGTGCCGCCGGGCGCATAGATGCCTACCCTCTCTAGGGGGCGGACGGTCTGCCCCAGTCCGCCTTCCATAAATTGCATGAAACTGTGTCGCAGTTGGGTCTGGTGAAATGAGCGCACCCGCTCCGCAGCGATATTAAGCGCCGCGATGAGCTCCCGATCCACCTTTCCATGGGCTTCGCGGCGCTCCTGCCCGCTTACCTCCAGAGATTCCAGCGCTATTCCGTCAATCCTCCGGGTAAAGTCCAGCAGGGCTGCATCCCCTTTATCTCGCACCGCAGCGATGATCCGGCCCACCGCCTCCTCAGGGGTGAGTTCAATAGCGAAGGCCTCTTTTATCCTTCGTTTCACCTCAAGAGGGGCTTCACCTAGGTCAAAGGTGGCACGCTGCAATACAGCTTTAGCCTTTTGAAAATCACTAATTATCTTCACCCAAATACTCCCTGGCCGCTTTCACAGACTGGCTTATGGCTTTCCCCCGGAAGGCGGTGAGCCGCTGGGGGGTAACATGCTGAATAGCCCAATCCAGCTTATCCGGCACTGATAAAAGGAACGGCTCTAGCTGCTCAGCATCGATCTTTTTGCTGGGGAGAAGGAAGCTTCGGGCAAATGGTGGAAAATCGGCCAGTTTTACCTCCCGGGCCATCGCGGCGCAGGCGAAGTCCCGCCACTGGCGCAGGGTAGTGGTCGCCAGAAAATCGATATTTACCCGTGGCTCCCACTGGCAGAGCTCAGCCCGAATCGCTGCCATCTTCGCTTTATCCTCCCTTTCCCTTCGGTCAAGCTCGAACTGGAGCAGCCTGTCGAGAGCGTTAGCCATCGGGTCCCCGCCGAGCGGTGATAAATTGCCGAAGAAAGGGCGATAGACATCCTTAATCCAGACCTCATCGACAATGAGGTGGGAGAGGTAGCCAGCAATAAAAGATCTCGTTGCAGCATCCAGACTATTCCCTCGGGCAAGGTCGGGATGAGCTTCAAACAGCAGACGTGTCCCGCTCTCATACTCTTTCTTGTCCAGGTCGAAAAAGTGAGTTTCGCTTCGTGAGACACCGCTAATGTGGTGTACATCGGGCGAGATGGTTCCCACCAGGTAGCCTCCCATGTTCAGGTCTACTACGGGATGATGCATCAGCTCTGCTGCCTCCTGGGCAATGCTCAGGTGAAGATAAAGTAACGGCATCTTTTCTAGTTTATCCTATTATTCGAGTCTGTGGGGAAATTACCAATCTGGCGTTTTTTCTACTTTTAGCAGCCCTTCCTGATAATATCTATTATACGTTCGATTCCGCCTTTCTTCGAGGTATGGGAAAGAGTGTCCCGGTGTCCGATAAGGCATGCCGAGGACTCAAAGACGGTATCTATAACCGCCAGGTTGTGCCTCGCCAGGGTCTCACCGGTCTCGGTGTTTTCGATCAGCAGGTCGGCATCCTCAGGCAGAAAGGCCTCGCTCGCCCCCCAGGTGGGGATTATCTTGAAGCGCCCCAGGTGATTATCCCGGGCATACTTATCGGCGATGTTCACATACTCCGAAGCTACCCTGAGAGAGGGAATATAACCTCCCGTGACCAGGTCCCTCAATTCATGGACGTCGCGTGCGGGCAGATCTTGGCTGACCACAGCAACCAGGGTTACCTTCCCGAACCCCAGTTTTAGGATTTCCTTTACCGGGCTTGAGGGGAAGCGATAGAGGTGGTCTTTAAGCCAATCCTCGCCGGTGATGGCCAGGTCAAAGTTATCATTTGCTACCTGGAGTGGCATGTCCTGGGGCCTGATCACCTTGATCATAACTCCGGGCAAATCAGTGGTCAGCCTGCGGGTGGCGGGTGCCCCCGAGTACCCCCGGATGTTTAGGCCTGCTTTTTCGAGGAACTCCGCGGCCGATTTCAACAGGTGCCCATCGGGCAGGGCTAGGCGAGTTACTTCACTGTCTCCGACCCTGCCCTCTACCTTGTCCCCTAGCCCTTTAACCGCTTGAATTTTTCCTCCTTTTACCTCGCCAGCGGCGGGTAAAACTGTCCCCGATTTAGTTTCCGCCGCAAAGGGCTGCAGGCATCCCAGGAACTCGCTCAGATCAGCCTTTGCCAGGCTGTTCCTATTGGCGATTAAGGTAGCATTTGAGGTAAGGATCCTCGACAGTGGAACCAGGTCGTAGCTTGCAAAGCTGCCCGCAGAGGCTTCAGTGATTATTGCTAGGTCGGCGCTCTCCGGTGGGTAGACTTCACCAGCACCATATATTGGGAGAATACTGAAACGCCTAAGCCTCTGCCTTCGTGCGAATGATTCCGCCATGTTCTGATACTCGCTGACGATGCGCACCTGAGCAAATCTATCGTTGATCTCCTCAAGCGAGGAGACACCGGAATGCCCGCTGGTAACTATATAAATATCACTCCTGCCATACCCCAGGTCCCTCAGCTTCACCAGTTCGCCGCTGGGGTATTTCGCCATGAGCTCCTCCACCCAGTCCAGCCCGCAGATTCCCAAATCGTAGTTTCCAATAGCCACCTGAATGGGGATGTCCCGCTCCTGGAACACCTTGAAAAACAGGTCGGGGAATCTGGATGATTTCAGGCGATAGGAGCGCGACCGCTTATCATACCCCTCAAGCCCGACATCTGCCCTCTCCAGTAAAGATGCACTATCCTTTAAGAGTCGCCCCTTCGGTAGCGCCAGCTTCACCCGGAACTCTCCATTGCCTGCCGAATCTCCGCCTCGGAGGCAAGTTCATGCTTTTCACCGGTAGCCTGATCGGTTAAGCGGAAAAGGCCCTTCCCTGACACCGTAAGAAGCCATCGATAATCGCCCACCGCCTTCTGTCCCTGGTCAAGCTGAACGATATATCCCGAGTCCCTCAGTGAGCGAGCCACCTCAAAGCAGGACTTGAGCCCAGTCATACTGCCTTCCTGGTACTGGATCAGGATCCCCGGCACCGGCCTCTCCTCCAGCTTCAGGAGATCCATCAGTTGATCTATATACAGTGCAAAACCCGATGCTGGAATGGAAGGTCCACCCACCAGCGAGATCAGGTCATCGTATCTTCCCCCTCCTCCAACCCGCTTATTGGAGATATCGAATTGAAATATTACCCCTGTATAGTATTCAAAGCCTCTACCTGAAGCGATATCGATCTGGTAGGGGCAATCCATAGCGCCAAGTAGCTCGGCAATGCTGGCAAGGTCTTTCAGGCTAGGCTCAAACCTGGGCAGGGCATTTCCAAGGATTGTCCTTACGTTCTCCAGAAAGCCGGGAGAGCTCCCGGTGACATCCATTAAAAGGGCTAGCGCCTGTTTTAGGTCAGCATCCTGGGTCTCAATATCACCCAGTGCCTTTATATTACCCTCCAGCACCTGGTCCAATATCTGGGTCTGCTCCGCAGCCCCCAATCCGAGCTCCTCTATGAGCGCCTTGATCAAGCCAGCGTGGGATAGCTTTACCTCCAGGGGACCGAGTCCCAGTTTACCAAGCACCTCCGAGGCTAGAAGCACAAGCTCCACATCAGCGAGGGGCTGGCTTTTTCCGATGAGCTCAACACCGCACTGCCAGCGCTCCCTCTGCTCCCTTCCCGTTTCTTCAAAGGTAAAGGTATTTCCCACATAGGAAAGCCGGGATATCTCGTCACCAGCGAAGTCTTCCAGATATAGTCTCGCGGTGGGGATAGTGCCCTCCGGTCGCAGTACCACCCTTTCGCCACTCCAGCCATCCCAGTCAAGGAAGGAATACACTCTGCCAAGCATACCCGGGGTCAGCGTCCCGGTGGCGGTAAAAAGGTGGAGATACTCGAGCATCGGGGTTCTCACCTCCTCATAGCCCCACTTTATCGAGCAGCGGCGAAAGACCTCCTCGATCTGCCGAAACTTCACCATGTCATCGGGAAGCAGATCACGCATCCCTTTACATCTTGGCACTTTCATCCCTACCACCTTTTTCAAAGCTTTGGTTATTCTACAATAATATGCTACCGCCTTCAATAACGTGGCCTGATGGGAGGGGTGTCCAGAGGGGTCTCCCCTCTGGCGGGGGCATGGGGGTGTCCCCCATAAATACATATCAGGGAGGGCGGGTGGGAAATATTAGATTCCTTTCCCCGACCCCGATTATATCGGGGGATGCTTCGGCCTAAATCGTCCGATAAATCGGACTCTCGCAAAGCGGAGGGGGGTGATGGCGGGTTCAATAAACGAGTGATAATGTATCACCAGTGTAATGGATGAGCACACTTGATTGTAAAAAGAATACCACCCAACTATAATGAATTGATAATCTAAGGTAGCATCCGGTATGAGAAAGCTCTGGCTTTTCCTTATAGCGCTCGGGTTGCTCATCCTCTTTATACCCGGGGAAGCTAGTGCGGCCACTCCACAGGTGGATGTCCTCAGGGTTGAGGGGACGGTAAACCCTGTCCTTGCTGGCTATATTGACCGCGGAATCGGGCTGGCTGAGGAGCATGGCGCCACCGCCTGCGTCATTGAGATGGATACGCCAGGGGGGTTAGACAGTGCCATGCGTGACATTGTGCAGCGTATCCTGGAGGCGAATATTCCAGTGGTGGTCTATATTCCGCCAGGGTCGAGGGCTGCCTCGGCGGGGGCATTTATCACACTCGCATCTCACGTAGCGGCGATGGCACCGGGCACCGAAGTTGGGGCCGCCCACCCCGTGGCCCTGGGCGAGGATGGGATAGATGAGACCATGGAGCAGAAGGTGGTAAACGACGCCGTTGCATATATCATAAGCATTGCAGAGGCACGAGGTCGCAATGTAGACTGGGCCGAGGCTGCGGTAAGGGAGAGCAGGTCAAGTCCCGCCTCGGAGGTCCTGGAGCTGGGGGTTATAGATATTGTGGCAAATAATTTGGATGACCTCCTCATCCAGCTTGATGGATGGCAGGTGACACTATTAAGCGGGGAGGAGGTCACCCTTAAGACCGATGGTGCCAAAATTGATTACACCGACATGGGTGCCATGGAGCGCTTTCTCTTCACAATCGCGGACCCGAATATCGCCTACATCCTGCTGAGCCTGGGGATGCTCGGTATCATGCTGGAGCTGTTTCATCCGGGGACCATCTTCCCCGGGGTCGTCGGTGCCATCTGCCTTTTTCTTTCCTTCTATTCCCTAGGGATGCTCCCGGTCAACTATGCCGGGGTATTACTGATCGTTCTCGCCTTTGGGCTATTTGTGGCAGAGGTTTTTATATCCAGTCACGGGTTGCTTGCCATGGGCGGCATTGCAACGTTTACCGTGGGCTCGATGATCCTGATGGGCAGTCCCTTTTTCCAGATAAGTCCAGGTGTTATCGCCGGGGTGGTGATCGTGTTCACCATCGTTGGCGTCTTTGTTATCGGGGCTATCCTGCGCACCCACCGAAGGCGACAGCAGACAGGGCGAGAGGCGATGGTGGGCATGGTGGCGGTAGCCAGAACAACCCTCGACCCAACAGGAACCGTGTTTGTGCACGGGGAACGCTGGGAGGCAACACTGGACGAAGGAAAGGTTGAGATAGGAGAGGAGGTGGTGATAACCAGGGTCGATGGCTTAAAACTAAGGGTAGTCAAGAAAAATAGAGGAGGTGAATAATATGGATTGGGTGATAATTATTGCCGTAGTGGCGGCACTACTGCTCATCCTGCTGCCGGCGTCCATAAAGATCGTCTACCAGTATGAGGCTGGCGTTGTGTTTCGGCTGGGCCGATTGGAGAAGACTAGAGGACCGGGGATACGCTTTATCATCCCCTTCCTCGACCGCATGCGCAAGGTGGACACTCGTACTATCACCATGGATGTTCCCTCTCAGGAGGCGATCACCAGGGACAATGTTACACTCAAGGTGAACGCGGTGGTCTACTTCAGGGTGATGCACCCGGAGGCTGCTGTAATTGAGGTCTTTGACTACAGGCTGGCCACCTACCAGATCGCTCAGACCACCTTAAGGAGCGTGCTGGGCCAATCCGAGCTTGATGAGCTGCTGGCGCGCCGCGAAAAGATAAATCAGCAGCTGCAGCAGATCATCGATGAGCAGACGGAGCCCTGGGGAATCAAGGTGAGTGTGGTGGAGGTAAAGGATGTGGAGCTGCCCAGCTCAATGCAGCGGGCGATGGCGGCACAGGCTGAGGCGGAACGCGAGCGGCGCGCCAAGATCATCCACGCTGAGGGCGAGCTGCAGGCTTCTGTAAAGCTAGCTGAGGCGGGCGCTATAATCGGCAGGGAGCCGACAACGCTGCAACTGCGCTATCTACAGACTCTTACCGAGATCGCCACCGAGAAGACCAATACCCTGGTATTCCCCCTGCCCCTGGACCTGCTCAGCGCCTTCATACCAAAAAAGAAGGATTGAGGGGGGACAGATCTGATTTATGGTCTAAACTGAGAAATTAGGGGTAGCTGAAAAACTGTAATTAGGCAGGCACTCTGTGTAGCCAAACATTGGGCAGAGATGGAGATCTAGGACAGCGGTAACAATAGATAATTGTAACTAGATCGCCAGGTCAATACGGCAATTCCTATAGTCCGACCGGCTTGAGCTTGTGTTGTGCCTCGGTTATATAGGGAAGCAGGGTGCTATCCCACTGGGACTCAACGCCTGCTACTGCCATGTGGTGGAGCGTGGTGTGTACTATTCCCGCACTAGCGTTCGGCTCGCTGCTTGTGGAGGCGATGTACTAAGTGGCATGGCATACGGCATTCCTACCGGTTGGGACTGTGAGTTACAAGAATAGCGATATAGGGCATCAACGGTATCCTCTATAGGAATTGATTGGAGGAGAAGATGACTCATTCCAAGGGGTATGCAGGAAGTATTTTGCGGGTAAATCTCTCTGATGGGAGTGTTGACAGGGTGCCAACCGAGGGTTATGAGGATCTCTTTCTGGGAGGGAGAGGGATAGCTGCTAAAATCTATTGGGATGAGGTTCCACCGGGGATCGATGCCTTCGATCCGGGAAATAGGCTAATATTCATAACCGGTCCCGTTGCTGGCGTTCCAGGTCTCGCTGGCTCAAGGTGGCAGGTTTGCGGCAAATCCCCCATTCACGATCGATTTTCCTACTCGAATCTGGGTGGCTCCTGGGGTGCCGAGCTAAAATTTGCCGGTTACGATGGCCTGGTGGTCTATGGGAAGGCGGATGGGCCGGTCTATCTGCTGGTAGATGGGGAGCGGGTGGAGATAAGGGAGGCGACTCATCTTACCGGCATGGGCGCCATCTCCTGCCGGGAGAGACTGAAGCAGGAACTGGGAAAGGCATTTCGCGTGGTGACCGTAGGTGCGGCGGGTGAGAACGGAGTCGTCTTTGCTATTCTGATGGCGGATGGTGATTCCACCGGCTCCAGTGGGTTAGGCGCAGTGATGGGCTCCAAGAACCTGAAGGCCATTGCCGTAAGGGGAAACAGGCGAAAGATCGCCGTGGATGATGCGGAGAAGGCCCGGAAACTGAGGGAACGGCTGCGCCTTGAACTAAAGAGCAGGTTTTCGTTCGAGCAGATGATATTGCCCCCCCTGGTGAACCCGGACATGATGAAGAAGGATGTGTGCTATGGCTGCGGCAGCGGGTGCATGCGCCTGACCTACAGGGCGATGAGCGGGGTAACCGGCAAATTCATGTGCCAGGCCAGTCTTTTCTATCAGGTTCGAGCACAGCGCTATTATGGGGAGATCAACGAGGTTCCTTTTGAGGCCACCAAGCTCTGCGATGAATACGGGGTCGATACCCACGCCATCGAGACTATGATAATGTGGCTCTCGAGGTGCTATAAGGCTGGAATCCTAACCGAGGAGCAGACCGGTATACCCCTCTCTAAGATGGGAAGCAGGGAATTCATCGAGGCATTGCTCAGGAAGGTATCCCACCGCGAGGGGTTTGGCGATGTTCTTGCCGGTGGCACCCATAAGGCGGCGGAAACCCTGGGCAGTAAGGCCAAAGAATTGATCACCGACTATATGACCAGGACTGGCTACAATAACAACTATGGGGCCAGGTTATATATTACCACCGGCCTCTTCTATGCCATGGAACCGAGGCAGCCCATTCAACAGCTTCATGAGATCAGTATTCTGAACATGTTGTGGGCGATGCGGGCGGCGGGGATGGAGAATATCTGTGTTACATCCGATGTTATGCGCGCCATAGCGAAGCGTTTCTGGGGGGGCGAGATGGCCGCCGACTTTTCCACCTATGAAGGTAAGGCCCTGGCCGCTGCCAAGATTCAGGAGCGTCAGTATGCCAAGGAGTGCCTCATCCTGTGCGATTTCACCTGGCCCATTTCCTACAGCGGGCTCTCTGAAGACCATGTTGGAGACCCCACCTTAGAGAGTCAGGTTTGTGCTGCTGTAACGGGAAGGGATATCGATGAGCAGGGGCTATACAAAATCGGGGAGAGGGTCTTCAACCTGCAGCGGGCTATTCACATCAGGGAAGGACACAGGGGAAGAGAGGGTGACTGTCTGGAGGAGTTCAATTACACCGTCCCCTTAAAGGGCGATTTTGGCAACCCAGGTTGCATAGTGCCTGGCAGGGATGGCGAAACCCTTTCCAGGAAGGGAATGGTGGTGGAACGGGAGAAATTTGAACAGATGAAGGATGAGTATTACCAGATCCGTGGTTGGGATGTTTCTACAGGTTTTCAGAAAAGGGCTAAACTGGAGGAGCTGGGCCTGGGAGAGGTTGCCGAGAAACTGAAGAGCGAGGGCCTGCTGGCTCAATAATTCGATGATTTGATTGTGACATCACCGGCGGCAATGGTCATCAGGCTGCCATCGGAGTGCCTGAGCAGCAGGTTGCCATCTTCGTCCACCCCCTCGGCAACGCCCTCCTGAACCTCATCACCGCAGCGCACCGCAACCCTTTGCCCCAAGGTTTCTAGGCGCTGGCGCCACTCACGATCGATTGGCTCGCCGCGGCGTAGCGCATTATATAGCGTTTCAAATTCATCCAGTAGTGCTATCAGCATCTCCCTGCGGGACACTTTCCTGCCCAGCATCTCCTTGAGGCTGGTGGCCGTTTCTGAAATCTCAGGGATGGTGGTGGGGTCAAGATTGACATTTAAGGCGATGCCCACAATGGCGTAGTTAACCCTGTCCCCGTGAGCATCGCTCTCGATTAAAATACCACTCACCTTTTTTCCTGCGATGAGGACATCGTTGGGCCACTTGATGGTGGTCTCAAGACCGGTGACCTTCTCGATGCTCTGTGCCACCGCCAGGCAAGCGGCTATGGTGAGTCGGGGGAGCTGTTCCGGCATTGGATAGAGAACGATAGATAGCAGGATGTTACTATCTGGGGGTGAAAGCCACTCACGGCCCAGTCGCCCCCGGCCTGCAGTCTGGTGGTCGGCGATGACAACGGTTCCCTCCGCTGCAACTTCCCTTATTGCCTGCTTCGCCGCATCCATAGTGGAGGGGGTGACCGGATAATAAAGGATGTTTTGGCCGATGAACTTTGTCCTCAGATTCTCCACGATTGAAGTTAAAGGAATATCGTTCACCGCCATTTTCCCTCATCATGGCTTAGGTTAGCCCATTTCCAAACAAAGCCTTTCCCTTCCCGCTCACACCTGAGCAGGCCTTTCTGAGCCAGCTTCCACATCTCATGCCGGGCTGAATCTAGAGGGGTGGCCAGTCTTTGTGACACCCGTCGTGCCAGCTCCTCCACCTGCTCACCTTGGGCGGGGTTCTGAGTTATCTTTATCCCTCCCACCCTCTCGATTACATCGCCTTTCAGTAGCCTCCAGGCGAACTCCCTGCTTTCCTTTTCCTCCAATTCCTTCTTTGACTGGAGGTCTCCAGATTCTGCCAAGTGCCTCTTTTCCGCCCCGGCATAAGCTACCGCTCGATCGTAATAATCCGATATCTCCTGTGCTTGCCAAGCCTTCATATCAGCGGTCTCCGTTATCGGTCGATTAGCGTCATAATCAGCCCAATCCCTACTGAGTATGCTAATGCCATATTCATCGGCCTTCTCATATAGCTCGCTTCCCGGGAAGGGGGATAATAGGTGGAAGCCATAGATAGCGCCATACTCCTCACGCAGTTCGCGGGCAAAATCCATGCTCTGCCGAGCAGTTTCCGGGGTTTCACCGGGCAGTCCTAGAATGAAGTTTGCGAAAACACCGATGCCATTCTCCGTGGCAAGCTTTGTCCCCTCTCTTATTTCATCTAAGGCGATCTTCTTTTTAATTGTGTTTAATATCTTCTGAGACGCGGACTCAACCCCAAAGAGAACCCTGGTGAAACCAGCCTCTCTCATGCTTACCAGTAGCTCTTTGGTCAGATGATCAGCTCTGGAGAAAGAACCTAATTCAATATCGAGATGGCGCGCCTTTATCTCATCACAAATTTGCTGGGCATGTCTATGGTTGAGGGTAAAGGTATCATCGATAAAGCTAAATTCTTTAATGCCAAATTCCTTGTGATCCCTCTCTATCTCATCAACCACCAATTTGGGACTGCGAAGTCGCACTCGATGTCCCATCATGAGGGGCCCGCAGCAAAATATACAGCTGTAGGGGCAACCCCTACTGGTAGACACACTTAAAGGGGACTTAATCGCTAAATATTTTGAGAGGGGAACCAGGTGCCAGGCGGGGAAAGGAAGGGAATCCACATCTGTAATAAAGGGGCGTGGTTGCGTTAGCACCACCCTATGATCCTGGCGAAAGGCAATCCCCATAACCCCCCCAAGCTCTCCCCCTGTTTCTAATGCCCTTATTAGCTCGATTATCGTCTCCTCCCCCTCTCCAAGAACCACGATATCGATCCAAGGGGCTTGCTCAAGCGTATCTCTGGCAGTAAAGCTCACATGGGGGCCGCCAATGACAGTAACAATATCAGGGTCACAGCCCTTGCAGACTTGGAGGATTTGACGAGCGGTGAGATAGTTAAGGGTGGAGCATGTAACTCCTACAACCTGAGGCTGATATTCCACGAGCTTTTTGCTAAGCTTTTCAGATGAATACTCGGCCACCAGAAAATCGAGAATTTGGACATCGACATCTTCCCTTTCCAGGACGGCGGCAAGATACCCCAGGGAGAGGGGTGGCCTGGGGTATTCTACAAAGGGGTAAGGGGTATCAATAAGAAGAACGCACACTAGCCTCTCTCCTATGCTTAGTAAGCAAAAGGGCCAGGCAAACCTGTAAGCCGAGTTCTGTACCCCGATTTAATCGGGGTGGTGACCATCTATCTAGCCCCGATGTTACCATCGGGGTCAAGCGACCTACCCGAGGGTTGTAGCGAGGCCGGGCGTCCTCTTCCCTTCTATTTGGTCTTGCTCCGGAGGGGGTTTGCCCGCCACCGATGTCACCATCGGAGCGGTGAGCTCTTACCTCGCCATTTCACCCTTACCCCGGCGAGCCGGGGTGGTATGTTTCTGTGGCACTTTCCGTATCCCCCGATTTATCGGAGGACCCTGGGCGTTACCCAGCCTCCTGCCCGGTGGAGCTCGGACTTTCCTCCCCCCGACATTATCGGGGAGCGGTCACCCGGTTCACCTGGCCCACTTTAGACTCTACTACAAAGCAGGGAAAATATCAAGGTAAATCCGTCAGGCGGTGGCCATCGTTTTCTTTCTGAATTGGGGCGGGGCTAAAGCCCGCGCAACTTCTTCTATACCTTCGCTAAAAAATCCATCACTGCCTGATTGAACCTGCCCGCAATCTCGACCAAGAAACCGTGTCCTCCCCCCTCAAGGACAACCAGTTCGGAATTGGGTATACCTGCTGCCAGCTCCTCCGACATCTTGACCGGGAGCAGCATATCCTCCTTGCCCACGAGCACCAGCGTTGGAGCGGTTATTTTACCGATGCGGTCCCGCGTGTCATGCTCATTTGCGGCAGCAAACTGTCGAGCGTAGGCGTGCACCGGCTGTGGATAGGGATTTGCCAGCATTATATCGGTCACCTTACGAACCATTTCCGGGTTGTTAAAGAACTTATCGGTGAACAGCCAGGAAAGCCGCAGGGTGATGAGCGTTTCCTGTTTGACGCCCTCCTGGGCTAGCCTTATCTGTATACCCAGGACGTGCGTAGCCCAGGAATAGGGGCCGACTGCGGTCGCAGCCAGGACCAGGCTTTTCACCCGTTGCGGGTATTTAAGGGCAAGCTCCTGTGCGATGAAGCCACCCATAGATAGTCCCAGAATATGGGCTCTTTCGATGCCCAATGCATCCAGGAGTCCGGTGGTGTCATCGGCCATCATCGCAGTGGAGTATGGCATATCCGGTGCATCGCTTCGCCCCACGCCGCGGTTATCGAAGGCTATCACCCGGTACTTTTTTGAGAACTCTGGAATCTGAAATATCCAGCTTGTCAGGTCACTGCCCAATCCCATAATCAAGAGCAGGGGTTCGCCCTTTCCATGAATCTCGTAGTACATGTTGATGTCGCCAACCCTTACCGTAGGCATATTAATCTCCTTTCCTGGTGATTTAATTGCCCGCGCTGCGGAGCGCCCGGCGGCTCAGGGGAATGGCTGGGGCTTCCCCTTGAATTGCGGCGAGGCAAAGCGCTCTAGCTCTGGCTATAGCTTCTCTAGAAAGTCCAGCACTGCCTGATTGAACTTGTCTGCAACCTCACTCTGAGACCCATGCCCTCCCCCTTCCAGAATTACCAGTTCGACGTTGGGTATGCCTGCTGCCAGCTTCTCTGACATCTTGACCGGCAGTAGGATATCCTCTTTACCTACGAGCACCAGCGTTGGAGCGGTTATCTTGCCGATACGCTCCCGCGTGTCATGTTCGAGACACGCGCCGGTCTGTCGGGCTAAGCCGTGAGCAGGTTGCGGGTAGGGATTTGCCAGCAACATGGTGATCGCCATCTGGACCATCTCCTGGTTTTCGAAGAACTTATCCGTAAGTAACCAGAGCAGTTGCTCCCTCAAGCGCGTTTCAAGGCTGACGCCCTCCTGGGCCATCCTGGCCCATGTGTCGATCAGATACTTTCCCAGACTGGTTTCACTGGTGCCACTGCTTGCCAGTATAAGGCTTTTCACCCGTTGCGGGTATTTAAGGGCAAGCTCCTGCGCGATAAAGCCTCCCATGGAATGCCCCAAGACGTGGGCCCTTTCGATGCCCAATGCATCCAGGAGTCCGGTGGTGTCATCGGCCATCATCGCAGTGGAGTATGGCACATCCGGTGCATCGCTTCGCCCCACGCCGGGGTTATCGAACATTATCACCTGGTACTTTTTAGAAAACTCCGGAGTTTGAAGCATCCAGCTTGTCAGGTCAGCACTTAACCCCGTAATCAAGAGCAGTGGTTCGCCCTCTCCATGAATCTCATAATACATATTAATGTCGCCAACCTTTATGGTGGGCATCGTTTTCTCCTTTCTTACAATATAACTGTCAATATCAATTACCAGTTCCCATCAGAACTATAGGGTGCCGCTCCAGGAAATCGAGGATTGTCCTATTGGCCTCCTCGGCGGCTTCGATGAAGAAGCCGTGCCCCATATTTTACATGATGACAAGCTCGGCATTGGGTATTCTGGAGGCGAGAATCCTTGAGTTCTCCACGGGGATGAGCCTGTCCGCCGTCCCGGCTATTACTAGAGTGGGGGCCTTGATCTGGGGCAGCCGCTCATATGTATCGTGGAGTATTATCGCCTCTGCCTGCCTCAAAAAGCCGTAAAGGGGAGGGAAATATTCCACCCGGTTAGCAATGAACTGTTCAATGATATCCGGGTTGTTATCTATGAACCCCTGAGTGTACATAAATTGAAGCAGTTCCCTGGTTATCTCTTCGGCTGTCAGCCGCTTGGCACGCTCCACGTCGAAGAGGAAATTCGTCGCCTCTGCATCGGGCGCGATAGCGTTACTACCTCCGCAGAGGGTGCACCCCAGGATGAGGCTTTTCACCTTCTCCGGGTGGCGAAGGGTAAACTCCTGGGCGATCATGCCCCCCATGGAGACGCCATAGATATGCGTGGCATCTATCGTGAGTGCCTCAAGGAGTCCTGCTATATCCTGAGCGAGCATCTGCATAGTGTAGGGCACATCCGGCTTATCGCTCCGACCGGCTCCCCTGTTGTCGAAGGCGACCACGCGATAGTTCTGAGATAGGCTAGGGATCTGGCGGAACCATTCCCCGGAGTTGCCGCCATAGCCTATAATCAAGAGCAGCGGTTCGCCCTTTCCATGAATCTCGTAGTACATGTTGATGTCGCCAACCCTTACCGTAGGCATATTAATCTCCTTTCCTGGTGATTTAATTGCCCGCGCTGCGGAGCGCCTGGCGGCATAAGGCATCCGCTGCTTTGTTTTGCTCCCTGGGGATGTGAACGATAGGAGAAGATTGAAATTCCTTCATCAGTTGATGGGCTTGTTCAAATAGCGGCTTCAACGCTGGATTTCTTACCCGGTATCTGCCGGTAAGTTGCTTCACGATGAGCTCGGAGTCCATTTTGAGCTCCACGCTCTCCGCACCCAGTTTCAGCGCCTCTTTAAGGCCGGCGATAAGGGCGAGGTACTCCGCTCGATTGTTAGTGGTTATGCCGATTGCCTTTGAGATTCTTGCGACCACTCTCCCCTGCTCAGCCTCTATGACAACCCCGATGGCAGCGGGCCCCGGGTTGCCCCTTGAAGCCCCATCAGCATGAATGATCAGGTTTTTCGCGCTCATCATAGCCTGAGCATTGGGTCTATGTGGTCATCGTAGACCACAATGCGTTCTATTACATACTGAAGCAGGGCTCGTCTCGCCGGGAAGGTCATTGACTCCCACAGCTGCTGAAGCTTCTCCAGCGCCTCGAGGGTAGATCGCCGGCGTTGCTCTGTGGTGATCTCCCCACTCGCCTCAGCCTGAAGGATGGCGAGCCTTTGCTGCAAAAACTGCCTCTCCTTCACCAGTTCCCCACCAGCAGCGCGCAGCTCCTCCAGGGATATAACGCCCCGGGCTGCCTGGTCGAGGTGCACGTGGAATTTTCTTCCCAGAGCCTTCAGCTTTTTGTCTAATTCAGGCTGATCTGTTGTTTTATCGTCAACAGGGGGTATGGGTTGCTTAATCAATTGCTCCCGCGCATCGGGGCTGCTGAATCTCCATAGCGCAGCAAGGACAGCGATCTCTAGACTCTCAGCTCTCCGTGTGTGGTACTGGCAAACGCTCTGGTTGGCTCTCGACTGGCACTGATAATAGCGATACTCCCCCTTGCTCTGCCCCCCATCCCTCTGCCGGGTCCAGGTCTGGCTACGGTTCACCCCGATCATCTTATTGCCACAATAACCGCAGTAGGCAAGGCCAGCCAGGAGGAAGGGCTGCCTGCGGGTATATCCCCCTTGCCTGGGCTTTGCACAAAGCCGCTCCTGTACCCTGCTGAAGACGCTGGTGGGGATTATCGGGGGATGACTGCCTGGAACCTTTACGCCGAAACGGGAGTAGGTCCCCAGATATGCTCGATTGCGCAGGATATCGCGAATCCCCACGATGCTCCACCGGTTACCCTTCCTGGTAGTGATACCCTGCTCATTAAGATAGCGAGCGATGAGGCGAACGCCCATATTCTCCTGAAGATATAGTCGATAGATAAGACCAACGGTTTCCGCCTCCTCGGGCATGACCTCCAGCTTCTGGTTGGCGCCGATCCGATAGCCAAAAGGGGGTTTGCCCAGTCCCATTCCATGTATCGCTCTCATCTTCATTGCTTCTCTCACCCGCTCCCCACTTCCTTTACCCTGGCGCTGGGTAGACCACATATTTAAGGCTGCTGCCAGGGGTTCTTCGAGCGCTTCATCTATGGAGTTAACCATGGCTCCAAGGCCGTCGAGTTCCAGGACACAGCGCACCGTTTCCTTAGGGTCGGGGTGGAGATAACGGAGGCTTTTCACCACAACGATGAGGTTCTCCCGCTGATCTCGGATGTGGCGGAGCATGCGTCGGTACTCTGTGTCGTTAAACCTTCCTGCTGAGTCCGTATCGGTGAAGGTCTTTAACGGCCCATAACCGTGCTCTTGGCAAAATTGGTGAAATCCCTCCTGCTGCTCAGCTTGGGGAGATGGAGCACCCTGCTCGGCATCTGAAAAAACGCGGAAGTAGCCGATCGCTTTCATCGCCTAGCTCAGATAAAGAATCCTCTCACAGCTACTACACTGCACCAGTTCCTGCCCTATCTTGGCGCGCTGCATTTCGCTCATCGGAAGGGCAATTCGGCATCCCTGACATACCCCCTGCTCCACCTTGGCCACAGCCTTCCCCTGCCGTATTCGCCTTAGTGCCTGATAAAGCTCCAGGCTCGCCGTATCGAGCTTGGAAGCGAGGTCTTTTCTCTTTTGCTCCAGGGTGGCAAGGGCAGAGTTTAGCTCAGCTTGCTCCTGCGATAGCGAGGCCTGCTCTTCTTGCCATTCCTCCTCGACCTTTGCCAGTTCCTGGCGTTTTGAGGATACCTGTTGATGCACTGTCTCAAAATCAGACATTATGTCAAGTGTTTTATCGTCCAACCCCTTCATTCTCCGCTTTAGATTTGCTACCTGCTCCTGCAGGCTTGCAAGCTCCTTGGGAATCTTCACCGTCCCGCCATAGAGCCTCTCTTCCGAAACGGCTGCCTTGGCCTGCAGGTCTTCCACCTCCCTCTCAAGCTCTCGCTGACTCCTCTCCAGATCGGCGAGACGCTCCTCGTCCCTGGCAAGGGATAGGCGCGACTGATCCACAACCTCGCTATCGTCCAAGCGGCTCATAACCTCGGAGAGCGCATCCCGCTTGGCATCTATCTCCGAGTCAATCTCCTGGAGATCATATAGCTGTCTTCCCTTGCTCAATTCATACCCTTTTCAGTCCCATTCTAAGTTACGGCTGTGGGGCTGTCAACAACAACAAAAATCCCCCCAATGGGTTATGGGGGGTTATTAAATATGGTGGGCCCGGCAGGGTTCGAACCTGCGACCAATCGGTTATGAGCCGAGTGCTCTACCGCTGAGCTACGGGCCCTTAAGGTATCAGTAGTCTATAAAATCACTAGGTGAAAGTCAAGCTGAAAGCCTTTGCTTTTGCGCTATGTTAGCTTATAATATGTTGACTCATAATACATGGTAACAACTCGTTGTAGTGAGGACAATAATCTAAATGGTCGAGAAGGACGAAAAAACGCCGAGATATAGACCCCAGGAGATAGAGCCAAAGTGGCGACAGCAGTGGGCACAGGACCGCCTCCATGAGGTTCATGATGATGACCCCCGCCCCAAGTGGTATGAGCTAACCATGTTCCCCTATACCTCGGGAGACCTTCACATCGGACACTGGTATGCCATGGCCCCTGCCGATGTTCATGCCCGTTTCAAGAGGATGGAAGGCTACAATGTGCTTCATCCCATGGGCTTCGATGCCTTCGGACTGCCTGCAGAGAACGCAGCCATCAGCCGGGGTGTACACCCCTTCACCTGGACGATGCAGAACATCGAGCGGATGAGAGCTCAACTCAAGAGCCTGGGCGCTATCTATGACTGGCAGCGTGAGGTGATCACCTGTCTCCCCGATTACTATAAGTGGACCCAGTGGTTCTTCTTAAAGCTCCATGAGGCAGGACTCGCTTATCGGGGGAAAGCCCCGGTGAACTGGTGCCCCAAGTGCCAGACGGTGCTTGCCAATGAGCAGGTGGTGGGTGAAGGTTCCTGCGAGCGCTGCGGGACACCAGTCAGCAGAAAAGACCTGGAGCAGTGGTTCTTCCGCATCACCGCATACGCAGAGCAACTCCTCGACTTCAGCCATGTCCAGTGGCCGGAGCGGATAAAGACAATGCAGAAAAACTGGGTCGGGAGGAGCGAAGGGGTGGAGATCACCTTTGGAATCGAAGAAGGAATGGGTGGATCGAAAGAAGAGTTTAGCGTTTTCACCACCCGTCCCGACACCATCTACGGGGTCACCTTCGTTGTCCTTGCCCCGGAGCACCCGCTGGTAGGGCATCTTACCGTGGCGGACCGTGAAGACGAGGTGGCGCGTTATATAGAGGGGGCGCGGAGCCGATCGGAGATCGAGCGAACTGCCGTGGGGCGGGATAAGAGCGGCGTTTTCACTGGCTCTTATGCCATAAACAGGCTGAATGGGGAGCGGGTACCTATCTGGATCGCTGACTACGTGCTACTGAGTTACGGCACCGGGGCAGTGATGGCGGTCCCCGCCCATGATGAACGCGACTTCGAGTTTGCCAAACGCTTCGACATCCCCATAAAGGTGGTCATTGCCCCGCCGAACTGGTCTGGAGAGGAGTTGACGGAGGCCTACATCGAGCCGGGCACCATGGTCAATTCAAGCCAGTTCGATGGACTGCCCAGTGAGCAGGGGATGGCGGAGGTGGCCGACTTTATAGCGGAAAAGGGCTATGGAGGGCGGCAGATAACCTACCGCCTTCGCGACTGGCTCATCTCCCGGCAGCGCTACTGGGGTGCCCCCATCCCCATGGTTTATTGCGATAGGTGCGGGCTGGTCCCGGTACCCGAGGATGAGCTACCGGTGTTACTGCCGCAGGATGCCGAGTTTAGACCCACCGGAGAGTCGCCCTTAAAATACTGCGAGTCTTTTGTGAACACCACCTGCCCCAACTGTGGAAATTCGGCACAGCGGGAGACTGATACCATGGATACCTTCATGTGCTCCTCCTGGTACTTCCTGCGCTATTCAAGCGCGGATTATAAAGATGCTCCCTTCGACGGTGCTAGGCTGAGATACTGGCTTCCCGTGGATCAATACACCGGTGGTGCGGAGCATGCCACCATGCATCTCCTGTACGCCCGCTTCTTCATTAAGGCGCTTCACGACCTGGGAATTGTGGATTTCGATGAGCCCTTCGTCCGGCTTTTCAATCAGGGTACTATCGTCATTGAGAAGCAGAAGATGAGCAAATCGCGGGGCAGGGTGATAACACCCGATGAGTATGTGTCTGAGCTGGGGGCCGATGCGGTCCGTGCCTATCTCATGTTCATTGGTCCCTGGGATCAGGGTGGGGAGTGGGACGACCGCGGAATCAAGGGGATCGCCCGCTGGCTGAATCGCATCTGGTTTCTCGTCCTGGGGGATTATGCTCAAGACGGGCCGAAGGCAACGGATACGAAAAATTTGAGGCATATTACACATAAGACCATCAAGCGGGTAAGCAATGACCTGGATAAGTTCAGGTTCAACACCATGATCGCCGCCCTGATGGAGTTCACCAACTATCTGGGCAGGGTGCATGATGAGAGATCCGTTGCCAAACCCGCTTTCGAGGAGGCTATCGATACCCTCATGCTGCTCCTTGCCCCCACCGCACCCCATCTTACTGAGGAGCTGTGGATGAGGAGCGGTCACTCCTATAGCATTCACAACCAGCCTTTCCCCCGGTGGGACGATGGACTTGCTGCTGAGGAGGAGTTCACTCTGGTGATTCAGGTAAATGGCAAGCTGCGCGATCGGGTCACGGTTCCGGTCACCATAACCAGGGAGGAGGCTCAGGAGCTGGCGCTCGACAGGGAGCGGATAAAAGCATATCTCATGGATAGGGAGGTTGCCAGGGTAATATACGTGGCTAAAAGGCTGGTGAATATAATAGTGACTTGAGCTTATTCTTAATTTAGTGTATACTACTGCTACTTTATCTGGGGGTGAGTATGAAGTTAACATGTCTTCAGGAGAATCTTAGTAAGGGCTTGGGCATTGTGGGGAGAGCGGTGGCCACCAGGACAACCCTGCCGATCACAAGTAACATTCTTTTGGTCACCGAAAAGTCCCGCCTCAAGCTGGCGGCTACCAATCTGGAGATCGCGATCAGTTGCTGGCTGGGTGCCAAGGTGGAAGAGAAGGGTGCGATCACCATCCCGGCACGACTTCTCACCGACTTTGTCAACTCCTTGCCCAATGACAAGATCGAGATTAACCTTTCGCAAGGGACCAACACCATGGAGCTTAAGTGCACTCGCTTTGAGGGGCGCATTAACGGTGTAGATGCTGATGAGTTCCCCCCGATACCAACGATAGGGGAGGGGGTGACGACAAGGATCGATCCCGAGGCGCTTCGACTGGCGATAGCCCAGGTGGTTTTTGCTGCAGCTACCGAGGAAACGCGGCCGGTGCTTACCGGCATTCACAGTGCGTTCGATGGCAATACACTTACACTGGCCGCTGCCGATGGCTTCAGGCTTGCGGTGCATAAGGCGCCCCTGGCGGAGCCTGTGGCGGAGCGAATCGAGATAATAATCCCGGCGCGTGCCCTAAGCGAGCTTCAGCGCCTTATCACCGATCAGGAGGAGCCGGTTGAGCTAACCATCAACCCCAATAGGAGCCAGGTGCTCTTTCGTCTAAAGGATGTGGAGATGGTATCGCAACTTATACAGCGGACCTTCCCCAATTATAATCAGCTCATCCCGGAGGGCTATACTACACGAGCCGAGGTGAGTCTTGCCGAATTCACCAGGGCAACGAAACCCGCTGCTATCTTCGCTCGCGAGGGGAGCGCCATTGTGCGTCTCCAGGTAGTCCCTGGCGAGGAGCTAACACCAGGAAAGATCGTGCTCTCTGCTCGCACTGAGGAGGTTGGGGACAACATCGGTGAGGTAGATGCCACTGTGGAGGGGGAAGAGGTCAAGATTGCCTTTAACAGCAAGTATCTCTCCGATGTGCTGGGGGTGCTTCATGAGGATCGGGTTACCCTGGACGTCACCACTTCCTCAAGCCCGGGGGTGTTCCGACCGGTGGGCGTGGAGAACTACACCCACGTAATTATGCCGATGTTTGTGCAGTGGTAGGTAATTCTAGGGGAATGACGCCTTGAATTTCTACGTTGTCAGTGCCTTGAGCGTAGACCTTAATGTCAAGAGCATCTAGGGCAAGCGCTTTTATATCCGGCGTGCTATGTTGAAGATTCTCTAGTACACGGTCATATAGCTGGCGAAGTTTGACTTTGGCATCCGCCAGATTTGTGAGGTTCCCTCTAGTTTTCAGCAGATCATTAAGTCTAGCTTCATCTTCATGGCGAAGACGCTTAATTTTGTTAAGTCGGTCCAAGATTTCATCCTTATCAAACTCACCCAATTCCATAGCTTCAAGTAGATTTCTCCGGCGCTGCTCATAATTGTGCAGGGTCTTTTCAAATTCCTTAATCTCGGTGTGTATCTCAGGATGTTCGGTTAAGATTCCCGGGCAGTTATTATGGTTCGCAATGACTTTGGTGGACGCGTACTTGCCCATCTTGCTCATCGGAGGAAAGTCAGGGTGGTATTTCTTGGCAAAGATACTAACTCATTCAGATGGGCAAGAGGTGTCGTAAAGGTCATCGATCTGGTCAAGAACGGTTATGATGCGCTTTTAGCAGTTGATGGTCCGGAGGGCCCAGCTTACCAAGTTCGACCAGGAGCAGCCCTAATGGCAAAGCGTTCCGGTGCTGTGTTGGCTCCAATGGTAGCCACCTCCAATAGGCGAATGAACTAAGTCAAACGCTGGGACAAACACATGATTCCACTACCGGGAGCGCGAACAGTGGTTCATTTCGGTCCCATAATCGATCCGCTGGAACGACACTCTCTGCCGCCTACACTAGACGAATTGCGAGAAAAAATCACTGAAGCGCTTCTCACTGGTATGCACCAAGCAGATGAGCTATGTTTGGACTCCGAATCATCCATTATGGAGCTAATAGAAAGAGGCCACTAGGAGGACACTAAGACCTTTATTCCATGTTATAATCTTTAAGCTTGCGGCTTCGGGTAGGGTGTCGGAGCTTACGCAAAGCCTTGGCCTCGCTCTGACCATACCCAGCACCCTAGCTATTTGCGAAAAGGATGCGCCATTTTCGCTGACGATTTACAATTTAGCAATGTATATAGTAATGGCACAGGTAGATGGATAAGTATATTGGCTAACTTATGGTAAAATGCTATTTAGATAAGATTGTTTAATAAATTGGCAAGAGGGGGGGCTCTAATAAGCGGTAATGGATGCTGGCTATTACTCCAAAGATAATCTGGAGAAGGCAGAAAAGGTGGAAACCGATTGCCGGATAGTCTACATTGCTACTTTCCCACCCAGAAAGTGTGGGATTGCCACCTTTACTCAGGATCTCACCCGGGCTATAGACGGTCTGCTTGAAACGATGGTAAAGTCGATGGTCGTGGCCATGAATGCCGAAAAAGTCGTTAGTGATATATATAGTCGGGAGGTTATCTTTCAGATAGACCAGAATAACCCCGATGAATATGTTAGGGTTGCCGAGGCGCTGAACCAGAATGACGCTGTTAAGCTGGTGAATATCCAGCACGAGTTCGGTATCTTTGGCGGCGACTGGGGCCTAAACATCATTTATTTTCTGAGTACACTGACGAAGCCTAAGGTAATTAACTTTCACACAGTCATTCCTCAGCCTTCCCAGGACCTGCGCCATGCGGTACGTTTATTGGCGGACAATGTTAATGGTATCACCGTGATGACACATCGTTCCAGACGTATCCTGATTGAGGATTACGGAATACCTGAACAGGGCATTCGGGTCATTCCCCACGGAATCCATGACGGTGCTTATACTTCTAGCAAGCAGGCCAAGGCTGCCTTGGGCTTTTCGGATAAGACCGTTCTCTCGACATTCGGGATGTTGAACCGGGGTAAAGGGCTGGAGTATGTCATCGAGGCGCTACCGGCGGTGGTCGAGAGATATAAAGACTTCGTCTACATCATCTTTGGAGCCACACACCCGAATATACTCAAAACGGAGGGTGAGACCTACCGTAATTCCCTCATTGAGAGAATCTATAGGCTAGGCCTTGCCGACCACGTAAAGATGTATAACCAGTACTTCCCGCTGCCGAAGTTATTGAAGATGTTAAAGGCAACGGATATATATATCGCTACCTCGCTCGACCCGAACCAGGCAGTCTCTGGAACCCTCTCATACGCGCTCGGCATGGGGAGGCCTGTCATATCGACTGCCTTTGCCCAGGCCAAGGAAGATGTGACCGCTGATGTTGGCATTCTGGTTGATTTCCGGAATCCACAGGCCTTTACCGATGCCATCAGCAGTTTTATGGGGGATAAAGACAGGCAGATGAACCTCGGCAAGAATGCTTATTTCAAGACCCGCGGCTGGACGTGGCCGAATGTGGCTATCAAGTATGCGAAGTACTTCTCTGAATGTGCTCCGGATCTTGTCGAGGTAGTAGAGCGCAAGAGTTTTCCACAGGTCAAACTTAGCCATCTGGTACGCCTTACTGACAGATTTGGTATTGTTCAATTTGCTAGCCTTTCAAAGCCTGATTTAACATCAGGATATACCG
>Ga0307378_10000537_pt1 | contig 66799 bp, 53 predicted proteins | sample UN1MG_FD_202238 | JGI IMG/M metagenome (GOLD analysis project Ga0307378, IMG submission 202238) | Soil microbial communities from Risofladan, Vaasa, Finland - UN-1 | ecosystem: Environmental > Terrestrial > Soil > Coastal area > Acid sulfate soil | place: Finland: Risofladan, Vaasa | collected... | reverse complement strand
AGCCAAAGGGCAAAAGTTCGCCTGTGCGTTAATGTCGGCTTCAGCCGTTGATATAAAAGGACTTACGAACATTGCAGCATGAAAAACACGCATAAAAAACAAGGAGTTGAAAGATTGTATTACAGATAAACATTCACTTATTATTCCCATTTCCTTTCGTCATTCCCGTTTTCATTCGTCATTCCCGCGGAAGGGCTTGTTGAAAAAGTCGAGATTGCTTCGTCGCTACACTCCTCGCAATGACGCAAAGTGCGTTTTCAGGTTATTGCGAGCGATTCGAAGAATCGCGCGGCAATCTCAAAACGTTCATTTTGAACTTTGGCAACAGGCCCGGAAGCGGGAATCCAGATATTTAGCCCCGCGTTTTACGCGGGGTTCTTTTTTCTAATCGCCGATACTATACTCTCCAGAGACCTGATTATCAAGAGAATCTATGGGCAAGGGGTGGCAGCCACTGAATGAGCGAAGCGAATGAAGTGGATGGGAAAAATCCTCCAACTTTAGCTCACTTCCTGCCGAGCCGTAGCTGCACGGCTGGTAGGTATTTTAATTTACTTTAGCTCACTCCACAGCCCGTAGGCCGTGATACTCGTGCTTCGTAGCGAAGCTAACTTCGCAGAGTAGCATTTCGCACCACTGAAGACCGGCGGATGGGGTAAGCATCGTATTAAGTGCGCTTATTCTTTGTGTATTAATTCATTTATTTCGTCAAGATGCAGTTTGAAATGCCGCGGGAAATCAACGACCATGGCTTCGAGTGATATTTTTTCATTCAAAGCGGATATCCAGACATTGTCCAGTTTTTCAATATTTATATTCCCAATCACGTGGCCAATATGCATGTTGGTATATTTCCATAATTGAACCAGGTCGCTCCATTCTTCCTCCTGATAGTTCTGAATCGCAATCCACCTGTCATTATTCCCAAGATTTGCATAATCCGGAAATATCAGGGGACTTTCCTGGTATTGCAGGTGTACTATCCTGTGCGTGTTATTAGTGGCCGAATCCACCATGTGTCCCGTGATTTGCTTGATAGAGCGATTTTGACTGTTACGTCGTTCGGTAATAACATCATTGCCGAGCGCCGATAGTTTTGGCTCCCATTCTTCAATCAGGGATAATAACTCTTCGCAGATTGATTTGAATTTATTCATAACTGCTCCTTTCAAAATGCTCTTAACGTTCCTGCGCCAGCCCCCTTGTCATGTCGAGCGCAGTCGAGACATCTGGATTTTGACCGAACTTTCTTTTCGTTCGCAGCCTGCCATATTGCCTGCGATATTTCGCACCACTTTGACTATTCATTCTCAGGTTCAACAACGCGGCGGATGTCTTTGCCGCAATGCTGGCATTTACCACTTAGGATCAGTTCGTCTTGCCTCATTTCTGCTTTCTCAAGGACAATGGGTACTGAACCCAGGCATCTACTGCAGAATACGTTGCAGAGGATTTTCCGCTGTGCCCACTCTGGAATAACCTTCCAGCGTTTCTCGGCGTCCGGCGTGAATGGGTTGTGTGGTTGATTTGGTCTTATCATTTTATGTCGGCATCGTACAATAATTATACAGTCTCAATAAAACGCCAATCACAGACTGTTCCTTCTTATATAAGAAGCTCCAATTGCGAAGCAAAGTCTGCCCTGCCCGCCCTCCGAAGCCTCGTCGAAGGTGGGAGCCTTCCGAAGGTCCCGTTTCATGTCACTGATCTTATAAAAACAAACAACGGATTATAACGCTATGGCTAACGAGCGGTTGTGGAACCGCAGGCAGAACCACCGTATGTTTGAACTGGTTGTTCGCAAGGTCATTATTTCTGAAGCTCAATCACCCCGGAAATCAGTTTCCAGCATGCCGGCTCTTCATCCTCATCCCAGTCAGGTGGTTTGTAAGGCATACCTAAGCTCATGGTCAGAAAGCAAGACAGCGAAGGCTTATAGCCACTGTTCAGCCTTTCGAAGTAAACTGGATCTGTAATTCCAACCTCGAGTTCTCGGCCACCTGACAAGATTGTTCCTTTCCAACTGGGCTTATCCTTGGGTTTCCTCCGAGCGTCGCGGACTTTGAAGCTGTCGACACGGATCAATTGCAACGTCACACGCTTGGCAAACGGTTTTTGCTGGAGCCCTCTGGGTGTTACGTATTTTCTGTGGTTGTGAAGCACGTAGTATGATCGTTTTGCATACTTCTCGATATCCTTGGGCGTCATCCTGCCTCGTTGATACCATCTCCCCGGCAAGATGGTCCTGTTCTCGCTCTCAAAGCCGAAATCTGGTCCAGTTGAATCCAGTGGGATTTCTAATACATCGAGTAGTGCCGGGAAATACCCGCCAAGTTTCATAGACGTTTTGGGAACGCGGCCATCATCCAGACGGGTTACAGGTCGGACCCACTTTCCTGTCTCGAGACCAATCCCTGCGAGACACCAATCGTGGTGCTTCCATGAATTGGCCAGAACAACTATGCTCGTCATGGTCATAAGTGAATCACCTCAATGTTACCTAGTTTCTCGTGGAGGTGTTCAGCTACGAGACGACGATGGCAATGCTCCGGAGTGTGCTCGCTACAAAGAAGACAGTCGTTTTCAAGAAGTGCGTTGGCTGCTGTGTCGGCGATCCCGCGCTTTGCCATCAAGTCTCCAAACTTGCGTTCATATTCAGCCCAGGAGCCTTTCCTTTTCTTGAAGTCATCAAGAATGTCCTGTGTCGGTGCGAAATCCGGGATGTGCACATAGTCAATCCCCGCTATAGCATGGAGGAAGTATTCTAGGTTTCGCGCTTTTGCGAACCCAGCAATCTGGGACGTGTTATTGAGCCTTACGTCAACAACACGACGCACACCCGCTTTCTGCAAACTCGTAAAGAATTCTTCAGCAGACTTCTTGGTAAAGCCAATAGTGAAGAGTTTCATGCTTCTACGGGCACCTTCTTGTATGCTATTTTTTCTGCTTGTAAATCGTACGCCTTCTCAATCAGGCCAGACGTTGAGGTCAGGTTTCCAAAGAGCTCTGGTTGAAGTTTGTGAAGGTTCATGAGCCTTTTCTCTGACATCTCCTGTCGTTCTCCTGTGCCGTCCCCCAGGATGTGAGTCATCTTCAAGTCTGGACAGATCCTTTTCAATTCGCGACAAACCAGTATTGTTCTGTGGCATATTATGGGATCGGATTCCGAACACATGAGGGCAATTATGTCATGTTCGGCTCCCTGAAGGACTCTCTCTAATCCGCGCCGGAAGGTTGGCAGCTGGGCGATTAGGTCGTATTTTGCCTGACCGTCAATGTAGCAATCATCTTCAGATCGTTGTGCACCTAATTCCCTGCCCAGGAACACGTAGTCAATGTCGGCGTCTCTCAGAGCACCCTCTAGTAAGTCCTTATTGAAATGGGGTGAGTATTTGCTGTAGGGACTAGATCGGACGTCGACTATCGCTGAAACCTGATATGCTAAAAGTAACTCGAGGAAATGGTCGAGTGAGTGATTTGAGTGCCCTATGGTGAATAGTTCTTTCATTATAGTAGGCCTTTTTCTCTTATTGTCGATCCATTCACGTCTAACATAATAATATACAACTTGTTAGCAATTTAGTCTATCGAAAATATAATTTCAATACACTATTATAATTTAGGCTCTCTCAACCTATTCCTATCTATACTAACAACACCTAAAATCTTTCTTAAGCACAGTTGTTTTAGTTTTGATCATTATGAATTTTGGTTATTTGAATTTGTTTAGAATTTAGAGACTTGTCCTCGTGAAAACGGGGATTAGAATTTAGGATTTATCGCTACCGGCAGCTAAAAGCACGTGTTAAATAGTCAATAGTAAATCTCAGAGTCTCCACGGCGCGCGCATAGCTCTCGCCTTCATTTTGTCCGCTTCCGGGTCATTCAGGAATTGCTCTTTTTCAGGGTCCCACCTTAACGGCCGTTTGAGCCAGTATGCAATATTACCCAGATGGCAGACGGTAATTGATCGACATCCAACCTCAGCGTCACTGGCCGGCCTCTCGCGGGTTCGGATACATTGCAGAAAATTATCCGGATGGTTCTTGCTTTCGTACAGATGAATCTCGTCGGGCCCGAGTTTTTGCCTGACTAAACTTTCCGGCTCCGTTATCAAATGCTCCCGGCTGACCTCTATTTTCCCCTTTGTCCCCGTAAACAAAACACCCGGCACCTCTTTGCTTATCTTGTCGCGCGTCATAATAGTACCGTTCACATATTTATAGGTCAGCACCTTATAGTCCCCACCGTCCGGCGGAATAATTTCCACCGGCCCGCTTTCATCCATCCCCATCGCCCACTGGACCGTATCGAACATATGCGCCCCCCAGTTGGTCATCTCACCGCCGGAATAGTCACGATATGCCATCCACCCCCCGGGTGCAATCTTCGACGTGTAAGGCCTCCATGGAGCCGGCCCCAACCACATATTCCAGTCAAGCCACTCCGGCTCCGGCTCACCGGGCGCGTCACACGACCACAAAGGCGGCCCGCCAACATTGACCGTTATTGATTTCACTTCGCCGATATACCCGTTGCGAACCAGCTCACAGGCAAACCGAAATTCATGCCACGAACGCTGCTGAGTACCCGTCTGGAATATCCGCCCGTATCTTTTAACCGTATTGGACAACTCTCTGGCCTGCCTTATAGTAAGCGAGAGCGGCTTCTCGCAGTAAACGTCCATACCCGCCTTTACCGCGGCAATAGACGTCAGCACATGCCAGTGGTCCGGCGTAGCAACCAATACCGCGTCGATGTCCCCCCGTGCTGCAAGCTGGCGAAAATCATTATAGCTCGCGCAGTCACTATTGCCGTAATGCTTGTTGACAATGTCACGCGCTCGATTGCGATTGTTTGCGTTCACATCGCAGACGGCCACAAACTGCACCTCCGGCTTGCTCAGGAAACCGCCCCCCTGCACCCAGATTCCCCCGCCGACGTGCCGCGTGCCTTGTCCACCGACACCGATAGCACCCATTACAATCCTGTTACTCGCCGCAACGGCCCCCGCCTTACCCAGCGCCGAAGAGCTGACAACATAAGGCAACCCTATTGCCGCCGTACCTTTTAGAAATGTCCTTCTTGTTATTTTGCTGTTTTTCATAATACCCGCTCCCGTTTATCAGCATTGTATTATGTCTCTTTAATTGTATTTTTCACAATCGCCAGGGTGCACGCATCGCGCGGGTGAGCATATTGTTTGCCGCCGGGTCATTGATGAAACGTTCGGCCTTCGGGTCCCACTTTAATTTTCGCCCTAACTGCATCGCGATATTGCCCAGGTGACAAACGCTGCCCGAGCGATGCCCAATCTCCGCCGTGCAGATTGTATCTTTTCGGCTCTTAATACAATTCAGGAAATTCTGCTTATGGTCGTTGCTGTCGTACAGGTGAATCTCATCCGGCCCGATTTTGCTCGTCAGAAGCGACTTCGGCTCGGCATCTATTTTACCGCGCGTCACATCCACCCATCCTTCGCTACCCTCAAAACGTGTATGCCCACTACCGCTTTTAAGGAATAATTTAACGCCGTTTGCATAGGTGTACTCAATGTTCTCGTTTTGAGCGGTTGTAAACAATCCGGTCTTGGGGAAATCACCGCTGCCGACGATTTCGACCGGCCCGGTATCGTCCGCCGCATTGCCCCACTGTGCTATATCGAGATAATGCGCCCCCCAGTTGGTCATCTGGCCGCCGGAATAATCCAGGATAAATCGGAACTGATAGTGACATCGCTGCTCGGTATATGGTTCCCACGGCGCGGGCCCAAGCCACATATCGTAATCGAACCCTTCCGGCACCGGCTCAGGGCTCCATGTCGGCGGACAGGTGCGGTTGTTACCATGAATCCCGACTCTTATAGTGTGCAGCTTGCCGATTCGGCCGTTGTGGACCAGCTCACACGCAAAGCGAAATTCGCTGCTCGAACGCTGCTGAGAACCGGTCTGAAAAACCCGCCCGTACCGCTTCACTTCATCTGCAAGCACACGCCCCTCGCCTATGGCCAGAGTAAGTGGTTTCTCACAAAACACATCCATACCGGCCCTGACCGCGGCCACCGAAATAGGCACATGCCAATGGTCCGGCGCCGCGATTGATACCGCGTCGATATCATCCCGGGCCAGCACTTCACGAAAGTCAGTGTAACAGGAGCTTGCAGTAAGACCGGCTGCCTGACCGGCTTGCCCCATATGTTTCACATCGGCATCGCAAACCGCCACCACCTCGCAGCCCGACATGCCTTTGAATCCCTTCATATTGCTCGTGCCCTTGCCTCCCATACCGATACAGCCGATTGTGATGCGATTGCTCGGTGCGTTTGCGCCAAACACCGAAGAAGGAACGATTGTCGGCCAGACCACAGCCGCTCCCGCAGCGACCGCTGAGCTCTTCAAAAACTGCCGACGGGTTAATATCATTGCTTTTTTGCTTCTTCTGCTGTTCATTGTTTCTTCCTTTTTGCTTTATGAAAAATCTCTGTTCACTAATCAAGAGATTTTATTCTCAGGTTCCGGAATTCAAGATAGTCCCCGTGCCCACAAAAACCGATATTGCCCTTATCTCGTTTCAGGCCCGGATGGTCTCTTCCATCCATTGTTTTGGGCGTGCTGGCTTCGTCGATATCCGCGTCAACGATTGTTGTGCCGTTGAGTATAACCTTAATGCGTCGGCCCTTGGCAATTACCTTCTCAGAATTCCACTCACCGATCGGCTTAAGGTAACCACGCTTAGCCGGAACAACCCCGTAAATAGAACCATGAAACTGATAAGGCTTGAGATCTTTGTACTTGGGCGCAGTGTTGTCAAGAATCTGAAGCTCCATTGCCGAATACGCTGCATCGCCCGACAAAGGCGCACGAATCGCAAGCCCGTTATTAGCCCCGGGCGTGAGTTTAAATTCAAAACGAAATATAAAATCGCCGTATTCACCCACCGTATACAGGTTCCCGCTCCCGCGTTCGGGGTGGAGAACAATCTTGCCGTCTTCGGCCGTGTACCCTTTGGTATTACCTGTCCAGCCGGTCATATCTTTGCCATTGAACAGACGAACAAATCCCTTGGACTTTTCCTTCTTGGTCAATTTGTTCTTACTTTTCTCTCGTGGAATCTCCCTTATAAATACATTTCGAAAATAAAGCTGGCTGCCGTGCGACTGAAGCTCAATCTGCCCTTTCGGATAGATGGGCTTGTCCCGCTCCCAGTAATTTTCCATTGCCACATTTTCTACCACTAACACATCATTAATAAAAACTGTCACCAGCTCACCAATCATAATAATTCTAAACGTGTTCCATTGCCCGACCGGCTTGTCCGCCATCTTCAATGGCTTGCTCGGCCCCTTCTGGTTATTATACAATCCGCCCGAACCGACCTGTGCGCCGACGTTCCTGTTCGCCGTGTCCCATATCTGTACCTGTGGCGAGCCGCGCAGATAAATACCGCTGTCACCATCGGCCTCTATCTTCCAGTCCACGAACATCTCGAAATCGCCGTAGTCTTTTGCCGTACAAAGGCTGTGCCCTTTCCCGTCAAAGCTAAGCGCGCCATCGACCACCTTCCAGTGCGCCCGCATGTCTTCGTCCGCCTTGGCTTGTGCCTTGGCCAATTCTTCACGGCTCATTTCGCGCCTGCTCTTCGGATCGCCCACCAGCCCTTTCCAGCCGGCCAGGTCCCCGCCGTTGAACAGAGCCACAAACCCCTTGGGCGGCCGATTCAATTGCTGCCCCTCCGCCCTCGTCGCCGCATAACCAAGGCAAACTAAAACAATAACCAGCGAAACAATACTTAACATTAGGTTCGAATTTGACGTGCGTTTCTTCATTTTGCTTCTCCTTTTGTTTATTCTTTACTTATTGCTTTTCTTCAGAAGAATCTTACCTTCCATCCATCGCTGCGAATTGACTATTGAAAAGGAAATCAGAACTCGAACACTATAAAAATAGTCAATAGCAAATATCGCAGCTTCACCGTCTCTTGGCGAAGTCAATATCGCAGATCCGCCGTTTCTTGGCGGAGTAAATTACCTATGCGCTCTAAAAAGGGTGAAAGAGGGGACTCGAACCCCCGACCCCTGGATCCACAATCCAGTGCTCTAACCAGCTGAGCTACTTTCACCACAAATTTTTCCCCCACCAAAAGGGCTGATTATATCAGGCCTGCTCATTCAAGTCAATGCCCGTCTTTGCCCGTTTTCTCTCGCAAAATTCTCTTGAAAAATCCCCCAATTAACCAATTAACTAATCACGGGCCAAATTTCACGAACTTCGATTCACGCTTCTGAGTATAACAGGGCGATATGAAAAGAAATTTCTAATGGGGTTGACATATTTAACTTAAGCTAATATATTATCCAATCTTATTTTCCCATAGAAGTTTACTGGGTGTATGTGTCAAGACAGTGGAAATAAATCCTGTTATTGAGGATTATTTAGATGCGAAACTTAACTATAAAATAGGAGAATTTTGAATGGCAGAAAAAAGAGTGTATTTTTTCGGCGGCGGTAAGGCCGAGGGCAATGCAAAGATGAAGCAATTTCTGGGCGGCAAGGGCGCCAATCTTGCGGAGATGACCAATCTTGGCGTGCCGGTTCCGCCGGGCTTTACCATCGGTACGAAGGTTTGCAGAGAATATTCCAAATCACGGGGCAAATGGCCGAGCGGACTTGATAAGGAGGTTGATAAAAATCTCGCCAAGCTCGAAAAAGCAATGAACACCAAGCTCGGCGACCCAAACAAACCGCTGCTCGTCAGCGTCCGAAGCGGAGCGGCCGTATCGATGCCCGGGATGATGGACACTATCCTTAACTTAGGGCTGAATGACGATGTGATTGAGGGCATTATCAAAAAGACTAAGAATCCGCGATTTGCATACGACATTTATCGTCGGTTTATTGATATGTTCGGCGATGTAGTGATGGGCTGCGACCATGAGCATTTTGAAGAGGTAATTCACGCGGCCAAGAAGAAAGCCAGGGTCGAACTCGATAACGAACTAAGTGCGGAACAATTAAAAGAGGTCGTCGCCCAATACAAGAGCGTTTACAAAAAACACGTCGGCGAATTGTTTCCGCAGGATGGCAAAGTCCAGCTAAGACATGCCATCAATGCGGTGTTCGGATCGTGGATGACCCAGAGGGCGGTGAGGTACCGTGAGCTGAATAAAATTACGGGTCTTCTTGGGACGGCTGTGAACGTTCAGGCGATGGTCTTCGGCAATATGGGTGAGGACTGCGGTACGGGCGTTTGCTTTACGCGTAATCCGAGTACCGGCGAAAAGGAATTCTACGGTGAGTTTTTGATGAACGCCCAGGGTGAGGACGTTGTGGCCGGCATCAGGACGCCGATTGAATTGAAGAAATTAAACAAGATTATGCCGAAGGCTTACAAACAGCTTACCGGACTGATGAGCCGGCTGGAGAAGCACTACAAAGATATACAGGATATGGAATTCACCATCCAGAACAAGGTGCTTTATATTCTCCAGACGCGAACGGGCAAGCGGACGGCTGAATCCGCGGTGAAAATAGCTGTCGATATGGTTAACGAAAAACTTATATCCAAACGTGAAGCGGTCAATCGTGTGACGCCGGAGCAGTTAGACCGCCTGCTGCATCCGCACTTTGACCCGAAAGCCAAACGTAATGTATTCGCAAAAGGTCTTCCTGCATCACCGGGCGCCGCAGTTGGACAGGTTGTATTTACCGCCGACCACGCAGAAGCGTGGAGAGATAAGGGAAAAAAAGTTATCCTTGTTCGGATTGAGACCAGTCCGGAAGATATTGGTGGTATGGACGCGGCGGTGGGCATTTTGACGGCCCGGGGCGGTATGACAAGCCATGCGGCGGTTGTCGCACGCGGTATGGGTAAATGCTGCGTGGCAGGTGTCGGTGCGCTGAGTATCAATTATAAGACGAAGAAACTTACCGTTGGCAAACTAACTGTTAAGGGGGGCGACTGGATTAGTCTGGACGGCACGACGGGTGAGGTCATGACGGGACAACTGGGGACGGTTGAGCCGACGATGAGCGGTGACTTCGGTAATTTTATGAAGATTTGTGACGATGTACGCAAATTGGGAGTTCGCACAAATGCCGATACGCCGGGCGATGCAAAGAGGGCGAGAGACTTCGGTGCCGAGGGTATCGGGCTTTGCAGGACCGAGCATATGTTCTTCGAGGGCGAGCGGATCTGGCCTGTAAGACAGATGATTCTGGCCGCCGATGATTATGCTTTGATGCTTGAGAAGATTAGTGCGGCTGAAACAGAAAAAGAGAAAAAGGCTATCAAGAAGGAATATGCCACCGTCAAAAAGCAGTTTGAAGGAGCGTTGAAGAAGCTGTTGCCTTACCAGCGCAGTGATTTCGAAGGTATATTCAAGGCGATGGCCGGTCTTCCGGTTACGGTTCGATTGCTTGACCCGCCGCTGCATGAGTTTCTGCCGCAGGACAAAGCAAGTCAAGAAGAGATGGCCAGGCGGCTCGGGGTCAAGCCGGCTGTTATCGAGGCGAAGGTTGAACAATTGCATGAGTTTAACCCGATGCTGGGGCATCGCGGGTGCCGTCTGGCGGTGACATATCCTGCGATTTACCGTATGCAGACAAGGGCGATAATCGAGGCGGCTTTGAAGGTCAAAAAGGCCGGCAAGGTTGTTCTGCCTGAGATTATGATTCCATTGGCCGGGGCGGTCGAAGAGCTGAAGAATGTGAAAGATGAAATCGTTGACGAAATCAAAATGGTCTTTAAAGAAAAGAAGGCCAAGATTAAGTATATGATTGGGACTATGATTGAGGTACCGAGGGCCGCATTGACCGCCGATGAAATAGCCAAGGAGGCGCAGTTCTTCAGTTTCGGAACGAATGACCTGACGCAGATGACGATGGGCTTTTCGCGGGACGATGCAGGGAAGTTCTTAGGCGAATACGTCAATAAGCATATTTACGCGGCGGACCCGTTCCAGATACTCGACCAGGACGGAGTAGGGAAATTAGTGGAGATGGGGACAAAGCTCGGCAGAAAGACCAGAAAGAAATTAAAGGTCGGTATCTGCGGCGAGCACGGCGGTGAGCCGAACAGTATTGACTTCTGTCACCGGGTCGGGATGAATTACGTATCCTGTTCGCCGTTTAGAGTGCCGATTGCCAGATTGGCGGCGGCGCAGGCAGCAGTCAGGTAATTTACTATTGACGATTGACTATTGAGAAAAGATTACTATAGAGTCGGAAATATGAGTCGTCAAGCAACGATGGATTTGCGCTACGCTATAGGATTTGCTATTGACAATTGACGATTTATTATTTATAATTGACTATCGATAATTGAGGAGAGCCGCTGAGCGCTTTTGGCGTTCGGCGGACAGCGGTTAACCGGTAAAATGGGCTTCAGATTCCTTTAGGATCTGAAGCCCAGCCTAATTTGACTGGAGGCGGAGGGCAGAAGGCAGAGAATTAGAGATTAGAGAATTAGTTAATTGGGGGATTAGGTTATCAGGTTATCAGGATAGCAGGGTATCAGGTGAAAGAACAGAGGCCAGAAGACGGACGACAGAAGAAACAAGACTTCAGACCCTGCACCAATTTATCTCGCACTAATTAGACGTGCGTTCGAACTCAATTTATGCGGGACACGGCGGTAGTGACCTAATTCATGCGGGGCAGGCAGGGGCTAAATATAACGCTAAACGACCCCGCATTTACACTTGGCGTTCCTTTCTCAATATCACTTGCTGAGGAGGCGGGTGATATTGCCGGCGAGAATGAGCTGCTCTTTGAGCTTAGGTAATTTGAGCAGGCGGATTTTATAAAGCTCGACCCGTGAGTCCACCAGCGGGCCATCCGAGCCGAAGATAAGTTTTTCCGGCGGGAGCTCGCGAGCCGCCCGCTCAAGATACGTGAAGAAGACCACGGAGGAGGTGTCCAGGTAAAGGTTCGCTAGCCGTTTCGATGCCTCAATGGCACGAACATGCTCGGTCCAATTGCGTGAGGCGAAGCTTCCCAGATGGGCCAGGATGAAAGAGACCTCAGGATAAGATTGAACCACCTCAAGGCTGTCACTAACATTCGGCGGGTGGAAGAGGATGGGGATTTTCAACTCGGCCGCTGTTTCGGCCATCTCCTTAGATGGTACGCCGTGGAGTTTCAACCCTCTGAGGCCAAGCTCATTGACTTCGCGACGCAGCATTTCCCGGATTTTGCCTGCTTCGGTCCCGGAGTCATGCTTGGCGAAACCAATGAACTTGTCGGGCCATCGCCGTACATAAGAAGCAATCTCCTCATTGGCCTCGCGGTAGGTTGCGTTGTTTATTGGGAAGATGATTGTCTGAGTAATTCCTACCTCCTGGGCCCGGCTCAGGGACCACTTGGGGTCGTTGTACGTAGTCCAAGGGTCACTCGTCGGGTCATTCTTAGCGTAGTTAATACCCCTGCCGGCATGGCAGTGGGCGTCGATCACCTTCGGGCGTTCCGAATCCTGAGTGCGGGCTGTGTGGACAGGCCCGGCTAAGGACAGGGAACCGCTTAGAAGAACGCCTTTGAAAAAGTTGCGTCGGTTCATGATATTTTCCTTTGCCTGGAAAAATTAGGGCTTTTTTGTTTCTATCAAAGCACTGGTGGGGCAAGCCCCACCCTACGGGACTGCGCTCAAAATGACAGTTTTTAACAGATTCCTCGACTCCGCCCCTGTGCTTTCTTGCGAAAGCAAGAACAGGGGCTGCGCTCGGAATGACGTTCATCATTCGAGCTGTCGCGAATCTTTATTGTCACGGGAGCGGCCAGTTCTCCGAAGGCTTCCGCGCGGACTTCATTATATTTTCAATCTTTGTGACGATTTCGGGATGCCGGCCGGCGATGTTGTGCTGTTCACCGATGTCGGTCTTCAGGTTGTAAAGCTCTATCGGGCCGTCGGGGTCTTTAGCTACGTTCTGGCGGACGCCCTTCCAGCCGCCCATGCGGACAGCCTGCCTTTTGCCCTGCTCGTGGAATTCCCAGTAAAGAAACTCGTGTTTTTTCTGTTTTCCGGGCTGGCCCAGAAGTGTCGAGAGGAAAGAGATACCATCAATATCTTCAGGGCTGTTTATACCCGCCAGGTCGCAACAGGTCGGCAGGAAGTCCCAGAACGCCGAGATATGGTTGTTAACCGAGCCGGCTTTTATTTTGCCCGGCCAGCGTGCAATCGTCGGGACGCGAATGCCGCCTTCGTATAAGGCACGCTTGTAGCCGCGTAAGGGTCCGGAGCTCTTAAAGAAATCCGGGTCTGCCCCGCCTTCTTTATGCGGGCCGTTGTCACTGGAGAAGAACACAAACGTATTCTCGTCCAGGCTAAGCGCCTTGAGCTTAGCCATCAGCCTGCCGATGTCACGGTCCATACGTGTTATCATTGCGGCGTGGCCTTTCTGCTGGTCGGGCCAATCCCTGTCGGCGTACGGCTCGAGTGAAGGCACTTCCATACCTTCCCTCCCGGCCTCGTTGTTTGCATGTGGAATTGTAAAAGTCAGATATAAGAAGAAAAGTTTGTTCTTATTCTTCTCAACGAAATCCAGGGCTTCTTCGGCAAATAAGTCGTGCGAATAGTCAACACGTTTGGTCGCGACGCCGCCGGGAGAGCGGTCACTTCCGCCGATGATATGATTGACCTCGTTTGCAAGCTCGACCTTCTGTTCGTTGCGCCACAGGTATTTGGGGTAGTAGTTGTGGGCGTGTCTCTGGTTGAGATAGCCGAACCAGTAATCGAAGCCCTGCCTGTTGGGTATGCCTGTGCTGTCGGGCTCGCCCAGGCCCCACTTGCCGACGATACCGGTGGCATATCCGGCTTCCTTAAGCAGCTCGGCAACGGTAACGTCCGCAGGTCGCAGCGGCACAAGGGCGTTGCCGCGAACAAGGCAATGACCTGTATGCATGCCGGTCATCAATGCGCATCGCGACGGCGCACAAACCGTGCTGCCGGCATAATGGTCGGTAAAGCGCATTCCCTCTGCCGCTATTCTGTCTATATTCGGCGTCTGAATCGTCTTCTGCCCAAAGCAGCCGACGTCCCCGTAGCCCAAGTCGTCGGCAAGGATGAAAATGATATTCGGACGTTTCCCTCCTATCGAAGTTGTTTTGCCTACGCCTGCGCAGCTCGGCAACAGGGCAGGCGCTCCAACTGAAGCGGCCGCAAAGCCCATCTTCTTAAGAAACTCTCTTCTCGTTTGTTTGCCCATAATCGATCCCCTTGATTACCTTTATTGACTTTTTTATGCTCTGAGTGTCAAAGTCATTCTAATAAAGCCAGCGGTTGGCCGTAAGGATAACAATAGTAAATAATAAACCACAAATAGTAAATAACAAATGTGTGTCAATGTCTGGGTGATGAGCGTTTATCAGAGTATCAGGTAAACAGGTAGTGGCTATCAGGATACCAGGTTATCAGGAAAAATGCACAGGAAAAATTTGTCTTTTCCCGATTCGCTTCCTGTTATCCTGATACTCCGATATTCTACATCCTGGTTTCCTAATAACCTGATAACCTTGTTGAGACTTATTCTTTTTATCGCCAAATAATTTTTATTGTTATCAGTCGAAGAAAGCCGAAGATAAAGTTAAGCAGGCTAAATTTGAGCTGCTGGGAACATTGTCTTTCTTCTTGAGTACAAGCTGATTCGATGATTACCGCGTCAAGTGACAATCCGGTCGCCGACTGCATCGCAATGGTCGTTGTTGTTTTGATGGCCATCGGTACGGTCTTTGTCTTCTCGGCCAGTGCCAATGTCGGTCAGGAGTTCGATTTGCAGAGATTCTACGACTACCCCGGCCTGCGGCAACTGTTGTTTTTCCCTCTGGCCTGTTTGATTATGTACGCCGTTTCTTCCTTCAATTACCGCAGACTCAGCCTTTCGGGCGGCTGGTTAAAATCACCAATCAGCTATATGCTGGTCCTAAGTATAGTGCTGCTGGCACTTGTTTTATCGCAGCGATTTTATCCGTTTCTTCCGCAATTTGTTCCGAAGATAAACCAGCACTATCGCTGGTTAAAAATCCCCCTCGGCCCCATAAGCGTAAGTTTTCAGCCTTCCGAGTTAGCCAAATGGGCGGTTGTGTTCTTTCTGGCAGCAGTTTGCGATAAGTCCGGTGATGAAATAAAATTATACTGGAAAAGGTTCATCCCTATCTGCTCGGTCGTCGGTCTGGTAGTTATACTTATTATCGTCGAGGACTTCGGAACGGCGGCACTGATATCGCTTCTGGCCTTTCTGATATTAATCATCGGCGGCGTAAGATTGCTGCACATCCTGCCCCCTCTGCCACTTGCCGGGATTGCCTTTTACATAGCGATAAAACAATCTCCCGCCCGAATGCAGCGAATTATCGCTTTCCTTAACCCTGATAAATGGGCCGATTCGATTAATTATCAGCCGAGCCAGTCGCTGATTGCCCTCGGTTCCGGCGGACTATGGGGAAAAGGATTGGGTAGGGGAATCTGCAAGTACGGACATCTGCCGGAGGATACTACCGATTTTATTTTTGCAATTATCGGCGAAGAGCTCGGCTTCGTCGGAAACGCAGCGGTCATTGGATTGTTTATCGTTTTTGTCTGGCTGGGGATTTTAGTGGTCGTTCGCTGCAGAGACCGCTTCGGCCAGCTTCTGGCCGGCGGGATTGTTCTGACAATCGCAATTCAGGCGGCACTTAATATCGGGGTGGTAACGGTCGTTTTGCCGACAAAAGGCCTGCCCTTGCCGTTTGTAAGTGCCGGCGGAACGAGTATGCTGCTCTCATCCGCTGCGGTCGGCGTGTTGCTGAATATTGCAAGAGGACAGACGACAGAGGACAGGCTCTGACTTCTGACCTCGGACTTCTGATTTATGACCGCTTGCTCGTAGTTTTCATTAAGAAATTATTATGAAAAGTTCCGACCCTCGGCAGGGAAAAGAGACAATCAAGTCGGAGCGGCCCTGGGGCGATGTTTATATGGTGGTTCGCAACCATGAGTGCTCGGTTGACCTGACCTTCGTTCGACCGGGCGAACGTGCCAGCTTGCATTCGCACCAAACCCGATATGAGCTTTTCCATTTTCTTGATGATGGCGCCCACCTGGAATTAGATGGGCAAATCCATCATCCCAATACCCACGATGAGTTCCTCATTCGTCCCGGCGTCAAGCACAGGTTCTGGGCCGAGGACAAGCCCTTCCGCATGCTCGTGGTGTCCTTTGGCCGTTGGAAGGCCGAAGACCAGTACCGCTATGAGGACGACTACGGCAGAAAAGGCAAGAAGTTGATTCTATAAAAGGTCCAAGTTACAAATCTTCGGCAGCCTTGTTGTTTTTCAGCAAGGGCCTCAGTACCACTTGAAGGCCTTGTGCTCACTTTCCGCCAGCACGAGCGTACGATCAAGGGTGTGCTTCTGAATATCGCCAGAGGACAAACGACAGAAGACTGATGACAGAGGGCAGATAACAGAAGAGTGTAAACGGTTATCAGGTGAACAGGAAATCAGGGTGCAGCGTCTTAAGGTGTCCTCCGCAAGTAGTCCTTAGGACTTTGGACTGTGAAGTGAAAACACGGCCAGGACGGCCGTGCCACGAGAAAAAATCAGTCAGTACGTAAACAGAATCGTTATAAGGGCCTAATGTTCTTACAACTTAAGTCATTTCAGGCCGGTGAACAATTTAATAGCGGAGACGGATGCTATGACAATTCCGATGATTGCAAGTGCGGTATCCAAAAAACGGTCCCGGTAAGACTTGATATTTTTCATAGCCATCACGCCGAGGAAGATGGCAAAGAAAGCAGACAGAAAGACGAACACAAACTTTTGGGCGAACCCCCAGCCAGCAGAGACGAACAGAATACTCACAAATCCAAGAACAAAGGAGCCGACGGCCATCGGCCGGGTCTTGACCGGCACACCGGCATCAGGCTGCTCTGAGCCCGGGCCCTTTTCACTTAATAGCTTTTCGACCTCAGCCCTGCCACGACTGAATACATCCTTCATGTCCTTTGCCGCTGAGACGGTAAAATCGCGGACTTTCGGTGGTATTGTAACTTCGGTTTCTTCCTGACCGAATGCTGCTTTTACTTTCTCTTTAGTCATTAACACCAGAGCCCAGATGCCCATAGGCACTCCGATGATAGCTCCGGGAGCGAAAGGAAACAACGCCAGGAGACTGCCTGCCAGGGCCGTGCGATAGGAGCGTAATTGCATCAGGTTCCAGGCGCCGAGGACAACAAAAACCGAATATACCGCCATTAGGGCCACGATGACCACCTGGGCGGAACCAGGTAAAAAACCGATGACTTCTCCGGAGAAACTCCCACGTATCAGTAAGAGCATGCCCCCGATCAATGCCCCGACAACGGCCAGACAATCGAGGGCACCGGCGATTAATAAACCAACTGCAGGAATCCATACACGGTGTCGTATAGCTCCGATACCCTCACCGGCCTTGACGCCCCCAAAAACTCTGCCCGCAGAGCCTGACGTCCGGCCCTTGGATGCAATTGTCTCCACGTCGATCTTGACTTCAGAAGCCTGCTGATAACGAAGTTCCGGCTCTTTCTCCAGGGTTTTGAGCACCACTTCATCCAACCGCACATCTACGTGGACCTTTTTGGAAGGCAGAGGAAAGCGTCCGAGGGGCAGCTCGCCGGTGAGCATCTCGTAAAACACAACGCCCAGTGAGTAGATGTCCGCGCGGTGGTCCACCTGGCCGGGATGTTCGATTTGCTCAGGGGCCATATAATGCGGCGTGCCCATTCTCTGGCCGGCCTGCGTCAGAGTATATACGGTTGCCGGTTGATCCAAGAGCTTGGCAAGACCGAAGTCGGCGATTTTCACTCTGCCTTTCTTGTCTAACAGAATGTTTTCCGGCTTGATGTCTCTATGTACGATACCCTCTTCGTGAGCAAACTGCAGTGCCTCACAAACCTGAGGCACAATCGCCAGCGCTTCGGCCGGTGAAAGCTCGCCGGCCTGAATCACATGACGCAAATCCGTTCCATCTATAAACTCCATAATGAAGTAGTACAGGCCATCCTCTGTATGCCCAAAATCGTAAACCGAGACGATACGGGGATGATTCAGCCTGGCCAGGGAACGTGCCTCACGTGTGAACCGTTCGGCAAAGGCTTCGGTCTGGGCAACCTGCGGGGGGAGGATTTTCAGGGCGACCAAGCGGTCGAGCTGCTTTTGTCTGGCCTTATAAACCGCCCCCATACCGCCCTGACCCAGCAGTTCCAGTAACTCCAGCTGCGGAAACTGCTTTGCCAATTCTGCCGGCTCAGGCGGCACGAAGCCGCCCGGCGGTGTAGCGCTTGTCGGAACATCACTCGTGGGCTCAGAGGCGCCTGCCTTGTCGGGCTCGGCGCCGGTCGGCAGGCCGAGCTTCATAAGACATTGCGGGCACAGCCCCTGCGGTGCATCGGCCGGAAGCTCGGCACCACACTGAGGGCAATGACTTTCTTCTGCCATAATAACATATCCTTTCACTATACAAGTTGCTTCTACCTATTAGTTAAGCAAATCGACAGAAAGGTTACAGATTTTCGGCACTTTTTTACTTGTCCGTAGCAGAGTCTTCCCAGAACCGGCGATACTCGGACGGGAGTGTGCGGCCACTGCCAGCCATATCGACACTGCTCCTGCCGACGATGCTGCTTTCGCCCTTTGGCCACTTGTACACCGTGCTATAGAGGAAAGTGCCAGCCGCCTCTGTGACCACTATCATGACCTCAGGTCCACCAAACTGGAATGTCCCGAACATTTGACCTAAGGGCAGGTGCCTGCGGGCGAGGGTGCGCTTTTGCTCATCCAGGATGCTGTCGAGGTCGGCCCACAGTTGCTTCAAGAAACTCTCGGCCTCCTGACGGAACGGAAAGATAGTCACTGTCAAGGTGTTTACTGCGCGGTATTGCTGTGTGTTCCGCCTTTCCAGCTCAAGGTATTGTCTGTAGGCCCTGCGGAGGATTTTGTGCACCTGAGCTGCCTCCGACGGCTCAAGCTCCAAGGCCTGGATACACTGGTCGCTCAGTGTCAGGCCCTCTGGTTCGAATGTCAGGTCTTCCGGTGCGCCGTATGGCAAGTCCAACTGGCTGACCTGTTCAGAAGCCGAATAGGATTCGACGGAAATTTGCGGGCTTTGACGGTTCGAGGTCGAGCTGAAAATCACAGGCCAACCGAATATTATCAACAGCGTGAAAGCCCATGCGAATAGAAAGACAACAGCTATCAGGACGATAGCGAGCACAAGTTTGCCTCGCTTTTGCTTCGTCTGAACGGCCCATTCTTTCTTTGTTCTGGCAGAAGCCTGCGCAAACAGTCTTGCCGTCTCATCGTTTAGCAAAACCCAAAGCTCATATATACCGATGGCTGTTCCAATCGGTATGTAAATAAGATCGAGAATTGCAATTATGATAGCGAGAATTCTGGCCCAGCTTTTTCGTTTTAATAGTCCTATGCCCGCGATGACTTCCGGCACGGACGTCAAGAAAAAGAAAAGGGCTACTGCAGGGCCTACAATTCGAGTAATCCTCATTGCCATTATATCGCCCGATATAAGGCCGCCGCCACTAATTGCGGCGAGGCCCATAAGGCCGATGGCTATTCCCAGCCCCCCAAAAACTATGTTGATTACCGCAACCAGCGTGACATGTTTTTCCATTCGACTGACCTGGGTGACATCGGCGGCGACAACCGGACGGACAGGCTCTGGGCCGGAAGAAATCACCTCGACATCGGTTTTAACCTCGCTGGCGTGCTGGTAACGGCGTTCGGGCTCCTTCTCCAGAGAATGCAGTACCACTTTGTCCAGGCGAACGTCCACCTGCACTTTTTGTGACGGTGGGGCAAATCGGCCCAGAGGCAACTCGCCCGTGAGCATCTCGTAGAACACCACACCCAACGAAAAGATATCCGCACGGTGGTCCACCTGGCCGGGGTGTTCGATTTGCTCCGGGGCCATATAATGCGGTGTGCCCATTCTTTGGCCAGCCTGCGTCAGGGTATATACGGTTGCCGGTCTATCTAAGAGCTTGGCAAGGCCAAAATCGGCGATTTTCACCCTGCCCTTCTTGTCTAATAGAATGTTTTCCGGCTTGATATCCCGGTGTACGATACCCTCTTCATGAGCAAACTGCAGGGCTTCACAAATCTGGGGCACAATCGCCAACGATTCGGCCGCTGAAAGCTCGCCGGCCTGAATCACATGGCGCAAATCCGTTCCATCTATAAACTCCATGATGAAGTAGTACAGGCCATCCTCTGTATGCCCAAAATCGTAAACCGAGACGATTCGAGGATGATTCAGCTTAGCCAGAGAGCGTGCCTCGCGGGTAAACCGCTCGGCAAAGGCTTCAGTCTGGGCAACCTGTGGGGGGAGGATTTTCAGGGCAACCATGCGTTCGAGCTGCTTTTGGCGGGCCTTGTACACCGCCCCCATACCGCCCTGGCCCAGCAGTTCCAGTATTTCCAGTTGCGGAAACTGCTTGGCCAATTCCGCCGGCTCAGGCGGTGAAAAACTTCCCGGCGGTGTAGCGCTGGTAGGAACATCACTCGTGGGCTCAGAAGCGTCTGCTTTGTCGGCTTCGGCGCCGGTTGGCAGGCCGAGCTTCATCAGACACTTCGGACACATCCCTTGCGGGGCATCAGCCGGCAGCTCGGCCCCACACTGCGGACAATGATTTTCTTCAGCCATAATAACATCTCCTTTCACGATACCGGCCGTTTCTACCTATTACTTACGCAAACCGGCGGAAAGGTTACACGATATCGAATATTTTTTCCAGCCCCGCACCAATTGGCCATCGACGATAGTACCATCTCCACAATCGGCGCCCTGCCGCAGACCGGCTGCAATTGGTGCGTGGACAGGCAGGCTCAGGAGCCTAAAGCAGCGAAGAGGTCGCGGATTTCCTCATCAATCTGGTCATCAGAAGTAACTGTCTGTGCTATTTCGTCCCGCAATAGCTCTCTATAGCGTTTTCGCAGGCGGTGCACAGCCACCCTAAATGCACCTTCGGTCATATCTAACTCGGCAGCCGTATCGCGGTAAGGGACAGAGCTTTTCTCTGCGGTGAGGTAAACTTTCAAATGGTCAAATAGCTTCTGCTTGTTTGTATCGATTGCTTCGGCCTGCAGGCGGGCCATCGTCCGAGCCAGCACTGTAAGTGCCCAGGAGCGTTCAAAGAGCTTTTCCGGCGATAATTCGTCACGCGGCTCAAGGGCATACTGACTTTCAGCGTTCTGGAAATCCAGAGAAAGGACTTTTCGGCCTCCACCCCGTTTTTTTGCCCGTTCGCGGGCGCGCTCGTTGGAGAGAAAGTGCTTCAGGGAAGCAAGCAGAAACGAGCGGAATTTACCTCGTTTCGGGTCGGCCAGGCGCAGGCCATGTTTGGCCAGCAGGGCGGCGAAGAACGCCTGAGTATAATCCTCGGCCTGGTGGCTGTCGCATCCATGCCGCCGTAGATATGCATAAAGCGGGAACCAGTATGTTTTGCAGAGCGTCTCCAGGGCCTGCTGGTAACTGGCAGACTTTGGCCGGCCCGCCGCCATAACTACGCTCCAGTGCGTGGTTGCGAACCGACCGGCGCCGGGCAGATTAGAATTCGTGGGGGTATAATCTGACATTTGGCTTTTGCCTTCTTTCCACAATGCTGCTAAACCTGTATATTATCAGGATAAACTATTTGTCAAAAAAATGCAACCGCTTCGAACGGATTTCCCGGCCTCTGAGCTTATGGCGATGCATCGGCCTGGGGAAAGACAGCTTTTTTCTTGAGGTTGTGGAAATAAATTTTCTGGCAGCACGGGGTTGCTTGTCCCCGAACGTAGGGGCGGTTCGCGAACCGCCCTTACCCGAACCACCGAGGGTCATTCCGAGCGCAGCCGAGGAATCTATTAAAATAATAACTTAGCCGATGGCGAATCAAAAAGACGGTAGGCTGCGATACTCGTGCTTCGTAGCAAAGCTAACTTCGCAGAGTAGCATATCGCACCACTTTCACTGTCATCCTGAGCGAAGTCGAAGGATCTGGTATACGAAAAAAAAAGTAAACCTTCATTTTGCTCGACACACTTACATCACACAATTCGAAAAAGTCATTGCGAGGAGGCCGAAGGCCGACGCGGCAATCTCAAAAACTTCTTTTCTTGATAATCCAACTTTAGTCACTTTAGACTTCGTAGGAGGTGCACTGCACACCGTTTCTCTTTAGTTCACTTTAGCTCACTTTAGGCACTTTAGCTCACTTTTCCCCAATCTCTAATTCACTAATTCACTAAAATTATTCTTGACTTTTCCGGCCTTTTCACCTATCTTTTAACCGTCTAAAGACAAACGCAACAGGGGGCTATCGACAACTTTGAGTCAACATGAGATACGCTTCTAAGTTTACCCTGAGCTTAGTCGAAGGGAGTCACGAACGACGAAATTGGCGAGTTCTGCTTTTGAGTGTCGTTGCTGTTTGCTTTTTTATTTTAATTATACCTTTGTGCCATAGGATGGGCTTTAGCCCATGCTGTTTTCTTGTGCCTTTTTCACTTATATTCTTTTGCTCTTTGTTTGCAATGTACGTAATACGCAATACGAAATTGTCGTGAATTGCAGGTTTGGGTAGTGTTGTTAGGTGAAAGGGAAAATTAGTTTAAGGAGATTATATGGCAAATGATAAAAAGCAAAATTATAACAATATAAATAAAAAAGATTTTGATGATTATTACAAAGTATGGAAGAGCTATGAAGACGTAGCAATGCACTTTAATGATTTGATTATTAGATTAAGAATACAGTCAATTGGTGGACTTGCAGTACTAGCAACGATTCTTGGAATTATTTTGCATAGCAAAAACGATAATATTGAATCCTTTAATTATGGCTGGATAGTTTTAGCAATACTTTGTCTAATCTGGATAGCAATCTGGATATTGGATTTGGGATATTACAACAGACTACTTGAGGGATCGGTCAATGCAATTTTGGAACTTGAGAAAAACAAAAAAGAGTTTTTAAAAAACAATGAAATTAATTTGAGTACTAATATTGAAAATGCATTTTACAAACGTTTTGATCATGAACCCAAAGGATTGTTTAAAAGGATTTTTAATAGTAGAAATGAATTTTATCTAATTGTTTTTATTGCTTTATTTCTTAGTACTATTTTTATGTATTGGAGAGGTTGTAAGCAAAAAGGAGATACGTCTGGGATAAATCAAAAAGTACAGAATGTAACCAAAGATAAAGATCGACAAGAATGAAAAAAAAAGGATTCAATTGATCAAAAAATAAATCTTTTTTTGTTTTTGGGTAGTGTATACTTGGTCGGCAGAGCTTTTAGAGTTTTGATTGTGATACTTGGGGTGTAAGGGATAGGTGTAATTATGCCGCGTGATTGGGAAGCACAGTTCAGGGAGTGGGCTAAACCGCCCGGCAAAACAGAGCAAGAACGTTGCGACAATGCGGCTTCTTCAATCCGCAATGCTATAAAAGAAAGCGATAAGCTCCGAGCACGTAATATCTCAGTCTTTACTCACGGTTCCTACCGGAACAATACGAACGTCCGCAAGGATAGTGACGTTGACATCGGAATCCTATGTACAGACATATTCTTCCATGGTCCACTTCCCGAAGGAATAAAGAAGGAAAGTCTTGGATTCTCTGATGCAACTTACCATTACGAACAATACAAGAACGAAGTCGAAGAAGCCCTAGTGGACTACTTCGGGAGGTCTGCAGTTAAGCGGGGAAACAAAGCCTTCGACGTACACGAAACCAGCTACCACGTAGAAGCCGATGTGGCGGCCTTCTTTGAGCATCGCCGCTACCTTTCGGATGGGACATACCTTGAAGGTGTCGAACTGCGTACAGACAAAGAGGCCCGCCGCGTCATCAACTGGCCCGAACAGCACTACGAGAACGGTGTCAGCAAGAACAAGCAGACCGGGAGCCGGTTCAAGTCCATCGTCCGAGTTCTGAAGGCGCTTTCTAATCAAATGACTGAACAGAACGTTCGTGCGGGAGATGTTCCGGGTTTTCTCATAGAGTGCCTTGTCTGGAACGTGCCGAACGAGCAATTTCAGCATTCTACATATACCTCCGACGTTCGAGCGGCCCTTGCTTTTCTGTTTAACAACACAATGACTCATGAGAAGTGCAAGGAATGGGGAGAAGTCAGCGAACTCATCTACTTGTTTAACCCAGTCCAAAAGTGGACATGGAAACAAGCACATGCTTTCACTTCCGCTGCCTGGGACTATGTCGGATTCGAGGATTGACTATGAGGAACTTGAACCTAAAGCCATTTCTTTTCGTTCTTTTGGGATTCTCGGCACTCGTATGGTTTGCCATTGCTACGGCAAGCGGGCTAAACATGAAGAACCTGCTTGACTTCGTGCGCCCGATTCCGAAAGTTGTCACCGCCGACCTTCTCCTTATCGGATTCTTCATGAAGTGGGGCTGGCGATGGAAGTGGTTGCAAGGCTGGCTTATTCCGTTTCCCGACCTAAACGGCACATGGCAAGGGAATCTCCAAACGAACTGGAAGGATGCCCAAGGCAAAACGCCGGGACCTGTACCTGTCATACTCACAATCAATCAAACTTTCGGGCGGATTAGTTGCGTCATGCGGACCGCTGAGATGGAAAGCCACAGCTACGTTGAAGGTTTCAGCATCGACACAGAAAGACAGATTCGTCAACTCTGCTACTCCTACACTAGCAAACCGAAAGCAAGTCTGCGAGGCAGGAGCACGCCGCACGATGGTACGATCCTTTTCAACATCATTGGCAAGCCTGTTAAAAAACTCGAAGGCGAATACTGGACACAACGTGAGACAATTGGAACGATAACACTAACTTTCCTAACGAAAGATCTTCTTGACGAGTTTCCTTCAGATTCTCCGATGCGCCCCCTGTCTACTAGAAGTAAATATTCCTATGGTGAGAAAAAATAAGGATAGACGCAAATATTGGTTCTTTAGCTTTTTGAGATACTAGGGACAGCCACCGTTTTATTTCTTGACACCACGCTTTATTGGCCCTTTTCTAGCCTGCCCTGAGCTTGTCGAAGGGGCGTTCGCGCGATTTCTACGCGTGTATTCCAAACATCTATTCTGCCCGTCAAGCTTGCTCAGCCGGAACTCCACCATTCTCCTATATCAAGTATCTATCATCCATCGCTTTTCCGCCACCCGCCTTGGCTCGGCCCTGTCGAGACAGGTAGCTTTAGTGACGGCGGAAGCATCCGTCTTTGTAGCATAAAAAAGCTCGTAGTCATTTGACTATCTGCGGCCGGCATTGAACATCATTGAAACAGTGGGGAGTATCGGAGATTTTTTTGCCTTTTCCTTTGACTTCTGTTTGAAAATATGTTAAAATACCCATATGTTAGCCAGAAGGCTAACGCAAACCGCCATAGAAATGGCAGATTAGCGGAGAAACGCACGTTTTCGTATCAGCAGATACACGCCAAAAAGCATTATCTGTCAAGCCCGACAAGGTTTTGAACATTTACATTTGTGTAATTTGGATTTGTTTAGGATTTAGGATTTCTAATTTCGGATTTACATCAAATGCGACATACAACATACGATATACGACATACGAGACAAGATCTACGAAAGATTACGTACGAAATTATCAGAGAATTATGCAAAACAAACCCAATTTCCAAAAAAGTCAAATGAATCTAAATATCTATACAAAAATGGCTTACGATAATAAATCCAATTGGGCACTTGGTGAAAACAAACCCAATCAAACCCAGTTCAAACCCAAAACAAACCCAATCTCCAAAATGCCCGAAATGAACGTAAATATCTATTATATAACGGTATATAACAATAAAACTTACCTTCAGGCGAATACAAAACAAACCCAAACAAACCCAATTCAAACCCAATTTCCTAAAAGACCCAAAATGAACTTAAAACTGTTTGCCGGAAAATCCAGCCACACCCCTTTAGGCTGTGAGAATAAATTTTTTGACATGTTATGTTGTCGGCGTTATATTCTGAATAAGTTTACAAACCATACAAATATATATGTTATCAGGCAGGGAGTAAAAAAATGAAAACGAGAATTTGGATTAATTTTGTTCTGGTGGTAATGGCTGTCTGTATGCCCGGCTGCAAAAAGAAAGCTCCGCCTCCAACAGAACCGGAGATTAAGCCCGAAGCTGAAGTAAAGGAGACAAGGCCAATGAGCGCTAATGAAGAACCTTTCGGCCAAACAGCCGACGGAAGGGAAGTTACTTTATACACTTTGACTAATACCAACGGTCTTAGAGCGAGGATTACCAACTACGGGGCCATTCTGGTTTCGCTGGAGGTCCCTGACCAGGACGGAAAGTTGGCTGATATAACGCTCGGCTTCGATGCGCTTGACGGGTATCTTAAGGTGCACCCCTATTTCGGGGCGACGGTGGGCAGATATGCTAATCGTATCGGCAAGGCCAGGTTCGTGCTCGATGGCGTCGAGTATAAGTTAGCCGCCAACGATGGGGAAAATCATCTGCACGGAGGTATCAAGGGATTTGATAAAGTGGTATGGAGGCCCGAGGACCTATGGGCCAACGATGATGAAGCGCTGGTGAAGATGAGCTATATAAGCGAGGACGATGAAGAAGGCTACCCGGGCAATCTGGCATGCACCGTTACTTATACTCTGACAAAAGACGATGAGCTAAAGATTAACTATGAGGCCGAGACGGACAAAACGACTGTGGTCAATCTGACGAACCACAGCTATTTCAATCTTGCCGGCCAGGGCACCGGTGACATCCTTGGCCACGAGCTTACGCTCAACGCCGATAAGTACACGCCGGTTGATGAAGGCCTGATACCGACCGGCGAAATCAGAAGTGTTAAAGATTCACCGATGGATTTCACTTTGCCGATGTCCATTGGTTCGAGAATTAAGGAGGTCGGGAACGGCTACGACCACAATTACGTGCTCAACAGCGGTGGAGGCACACTGGCTCTGGCTGCAAAGGTATATGAGCCAACCAGCGGGCGCGTAATGGAAATCCATACCATCGAGCCCGGTATTCAGCTCTACACCGGAAACTTCCTGGACGGTACCCTAACCGGCAAAGGCGGCAAGGTGTACAAAAAGCATTATGCATTCTGCCTGGAAACGCAGCACTTTCCTGATTCACCGAACAAACCCGACTTTCCGTCCGTGGTTCTCCAGCCGGGGCAGAAATATACGTCAGTAACCGTGCACAAATTCTCCACAAGGTAAGTGTGAAGTGACAGAGGACAGAAGACAGACTCCGACTTCTGATTTCTGATTTCTGACTTCGGTGTATCAGGCCAAATAGATTTTGTCACCCGGTTTGATTTTAGGTATCTGATTCAGCTTTTCCTTGATGTCATCTTTTTCCAGTGCGAAGCCGGGGGCGATTTCAAGGACACAATCAATTGAGCCATCCGGTTTTTTGGGGATGGTTAGGCCTGCTGATTCGAGCCAATCAGCGGCACGGGCGATCATCATTCGCCTGGTGGTTTCGACACTGTCAACGCCGGTGGCATTTTTGGTCGGGGCAAATTCTTCGCTTCGGACGGTCTGCAAAATTATCGACTTCGATGCCAACGGCAGGGCGTCAAAAACAAAGCTCTCCAGCTTTACACCGTTCGGCTCAGCCGGTTCAACAAGTTCTCCATGCTTATCGATGTGCGGAATATTTTTAACGGCTTTATGCAGCGGTAAAGAAAAACCACCAACGTTTAGTCTTTCTACGAAGTCGCAGTTGATGATGTGGATAGCGATACTGCCGAGCTCAAAGATTAGGGAGCCATCCGGTTTTCGTCTCTGGGCCAATTCATCAAGAAAATCGCTATATTCGATGACAGTTACCCTGCCGTCAACCAAACAGAAGTTGCCGACCTTTTCGTAGGGCCCGGTCTTAATAAGAGCCTTTGAGGACATTTCGGCCTTATCGAGAGCGTGCAGGCCGATAAAGAGCGGGTCGAAAATATTTATCAGGGGGTTGTCAACCTGGAAATAGCTGACAAATTCAACGCCGCGACTTTTCATATCTTCGAGGGCACCGCTCTGGTAAAGTGCCTTAAGGCTTCCCCCGTGTCCGTCGGGTGAGCAGCTCAGTCTGTCTTTGTCGGCCAGCAGTATCTCGCCGGCGGAGCTGAAATCGGGTAATGTGCCCTGCTGAAATATAAAAACGTTTTTATCATCCAGGCCGTAATAGTCATTGGAGCGAAAAATATCTATGGTCTCGTCGTGGTTCAAAGGGCTGGTCATAATATACCAGGGGCAAACGGCGTGGTACTTTTGCCAAGCCGCTGTGATAGACTCGGCAAAGATTTGAAACAGCGTTTTGTTTTTGACAGGGCTGATGGGAAAATTTCCCTTTGGGCCGTCGAATCCGAGCCTGGTTCCCTGGCCTCCTGCGACGACGAAGGCAGCAACCTTGCTCTGCCGTATCAACTCTCTACCCCATTCGACGGCTTTGGCATACTTATGCTGCTGCTGTGGGTCTGCCGGCTCAGAACTGTAGGACGAAGCAGGAACCAAATCAGTGCTTATCGCAGCAGGGGCAGTCTTTTTGATGCAATCAACCACCCAATTGTCTATTTCCGCAAGGTCCAACTGCCGGATTTGTGCAAGCAAATTCCGCTTTTGAGCCGTATTCAAACAGTCCCAAAATGCTAAAAGATGGCTCTGGCGGTGCTCTTTAAGCAGTTTTTTTATGTCTTCGTAATTTTTTTGAGTACCCATATCCACGATTAAAAGCTGAAAACAAGGATATTACGCAAATTGTAAAAAATTTCAAGAAACTTGGGGGAAAATCCCCAAAATTTATTTGACAGGAAAGCCACCCTGTGTTAGGATTGTAATTGAGGCAGGTAGGTTTGAAAAGTGTATTGTTATTATAATTTAAACCGTCATCATAATTTAGTCGAATTTTCATATCATAAGGCCCCCCTGCCGGAAAAGGGCATTTTGCGGTTTGGCTTAAAACATCGAATCGACAGCTATGCTAAAAGTATGTAAAGTTGGGCAAAAAACCATGTTGGCAAGACTGGTTTTGCAAGGTTGGACTGACCGTTTTTAAGTAAAAATATTAAGTCAAGGAGATTCGCAAAAGGAAAGAGTGTTTAGTGTCTGGCATTTATGCGACAGTAAGCATTTATATATCAAAATGTAAACCGAAGCGTACTTAAAAACGGTCGAATTCGCGAATCTCAAAATTTTAAAAGGAGAACAAAAATGAGGAAAAAGAAAGGTTTTACATTAGTTGAGCTGTTGGTCGTGATCGCGATCATAGCGCTGCTGATGGGCATTCTGATGCCGGCGCTGGCCAGAGTAAGGCAGATTGCCTTTAGAATGGTCTGCGGGACGAACTTGTCCGGTATCGGCAAGGCAATGCTTATCTACAGCAATGATTACGACGATGAAATGCCTCGTGCCGGCGGCAGAAACAGCGTGTGGTCCGGTCAAGTACCCATGTGGCTGGCCGACAACCGATTCACTGCTTACGGCTTAAGCGCAGACGGCAGCGGCGGCATGGCCACAATTACGTCGAGTTTCTATCTTCTGGTCAAGTATGCCGAAGTAACGCCTAAGTCCTTTATCTGCAAGGGTGATTCCGGGACCAACGAATTTAAGCCCTCCGACGACGGCGCAGGCGACAGGGAGCTTATTGACCTCTGGGACTTCGGGCTAGAGCCAATAGAGCATTGCAGCTACTCTTACCATATGCCTTTTGGCCTGTATGCTCTGACGACATCAAGTGAGCCCGGTATGGCGATTGCAGCCGACCGGAACCCATTCATAAACTCTCCTGCTGCAGAAGCCCAGGGCAAGATTGACATGTGGTCCGGCTTCAATCCTGACGGTGGCAAAGAAATAATCCAAATTGGAAACGCCATTGCCCACCAGGAAGATGGACAAAACGTATTGTTTATGGACAGCCACGTGAGCTTCATGAAACAGCCGTTCTGCGCCGTCAATGACGATAATATTTACACCTTCTGGGACGGCGGAGATATTCGACGAGGCGGCTTGCCCATGCCCGGCGCAAGTGAGCCCGGGGACAGGCTGGATTCGTTCCTGGTAAACGACGGCGAAGGTGGAGCTGCGCCCCCACCAAAGGGCAGGGGATGCTTCCTTGCTGATACACCTGTATGGGTAAACGGAGCACTCGTAAAAATCTCGGAAGCCGTCGCAAGCCAGGCAGTCGGCTGTCTTGCAGCAACGAGCTTAGAGAAGCTCGAAGAGCACGAGGGAAGCTTCGAATGCCGCGATATAACGCTCGAAAACGGAAACAGCATCAGCGTCGTGGATGCACACTGCTTCATGCTTGATTCCGGACAATGGGTAGCCGCCCAGAATCTGGAAAGTGGCATGAACCTGAAATCACTAAACGGCACAGTTACTATCAAGAGCGTTGTAACCAGGTCAATACCATTCGTCGGCAAGGTCTATAACCTGAAGGTCAGCGGCTCAGACCAGTACATGGTAGGCAAAGATGGAGTAGTCGTGCGCGACTTCTAATACGGCGTCTCAATGCGTCTGTTCAAAGAACAGCGTATTGTTTGACAGCCGGAAAGCGTAAAGATTATTCTTGCTTCGGTTGTTTACAGGCGGCCTTATGCACAATCGCATAAGGCCGCTTTTTTATAACACTGACTATGACACTGACCGACACTGACCGATACTGATTTCTGGCTTCTGTCTTTCGGCCTCTGATTTCTGATATAGGTACCCGATTCTTGCAAAAACTGCGTTTTGTCGCTATCATATTTCAAATGGCAGCAAAATCTCGCAAGGACAAGAATAAACAGGGTCCGGTGGCGGTCAATAAAAAGGCTTACAGAAACTTCGAGCTGATCGAGAAGTTCGAGGCCGGTCTTGGACTGTTAGGCACCGAGGTTAAATCGCTGCGCGAAGCAACGGCGGATCTTGCCGGTTCGTATGCAAGGATTGACGGTGGTGAGTGCTGGCTCGTCGGCGCAACTATCGCCCAATACCAACAGGCCGGTGCCTGGCAGCACGAGCCGACCAGAAAAAGAAAACTGTTGCTGCACAAGGCCGAAATCCACAGGATAAGAACAAAGCTCGAACAGCGCGGCTTTACCCTCGTGCCGCTGCGGATTTATTTCAACGACAGAGGGCTGGCAAAAATAGAGCTGGCTTTGGCCAGAGGTAAAAGACAATACGACAAAAGAAAAGCAATTACCGAACGCGACCAAAAACGCGACGTCGACAGGAGTATGAGAAAATATCGCAGATAACAGAATATTCAAAGGATGCTGATTATGGCTGAAGAAGAAAAGAAAAAAGAGAAAAAAATCATAGTCGATGAGGATTGGAAGGCTGAGGCGCAAAAAGAGAAGGAAATATTAGCCGCACAGGAAGAAGCCGAAAAGGAAAAGGCCCAGGAGAAAAAGCAGGCCCGCGGCCCTATGCCACAGGGTAATTTTGCCGCCTTGGTAAGTATGCTCACTACTCAGGCATTATTCGCCCTGGGTCTGCTGCATGTGAAGGGACAGAAAGAGAGAGAGCCGGACCTGGAGCTGGCGAAATACAATATCGATATGCTCGAGACCCTTGAAGAAAAAACCAAGGGCAATCTGACCCAGGAAGAAGAAGCGGTCCTTTCCAATACCCTTAATGAGCTGCGTATGGGTTATGTTAAAGTCGCAGGATAATAAAGAATCAAAATGCAAATATCATTGTGAGCCCGAACAAAGTGAGGGCGCGGCAATCTCTAACTTACGAATAGCTGAGATTTCTTCGTCGTGGAGTTTACCCTGAGCGTAGCCGAAGGGCTCCTCGCAATGACAATGTACAACAATTTTGCATTTCGATTTTATGATTTCTTTACAGGATAATCACTTTGGCGAACATATTAGATAAAATAATTGCCGACAAAAGAGCTGAAGTACAATCCCGGCAAACACAGACAAGTCTCGATGAGCTCAAAGAGCAGATTCGCTCCCTGCCCAGGTGCCGTAACTTCTACAAGGCCGTCACCAGACCCAACAGCCGTGGTATAAATGTTATCGCAGAGGTCAAAAAGGCCTCACCGTCGGCAGGGGTCATTCGCGAGGATTTCGACCCCGTGACAATCGCGCAAACCTACGAGAAATGCGGCGCCGAGGCAATCAGCGTTCTTACCGACGAAAAATATTTTCAGGGCCGACTCGAATATATAAACCGGATACGCGAGGCGGTGGATTTGCCTGTTTTGCGAAAGGACTTTATCCTCGACCTCTGGCAGGTGTACGAATCGCGCGCCGCCGGTGCCGATGGGATATTATTGATAGCAGAAGCGCTGAAGCCCGGCGAACTGATGGACATGATGATAGCCGCGGCCGAGCTGACTCTAACGGTCCTTCTGGAAGTTCACCGCGCCGATACGCTGTTAGGCGTGCGCAGCCTTATTGGCTTTCCTAAAAAAGGATACAGCGTTCTCGGAATCAACAACCGCAACCTGACAACGATGCAGGTGGATTTGAACACGACCAGCCGATTAGCGGAGTTTATCGATGACAAAAACGAGCTGGTCGCCGAAAGCGGAATAAAAACACGAGCCGACGTCGAAAAGCTAAGGTCTGTCGGCGTAAGAGCGGTCCTGATCGGCCAGACGCTGTGCGAAAACCCTGACATAGAAGAAAAATTTGCTGAGCTGTTCGGCTGATAACTTTGTAAAAGTAAAAGGTCTTATCCCTGGGGGGAGTTAAAATTTATTTATAAAGTAATTAAACAGATTTCTCGACTCCGCTGCGCTTCGCTCGAAATGACAATCGGTCAATTTGAGTTATTTAACTTTCTTTTGGGCTTTCTGTATCTTCGCCCACGTGTCACGCAGTGATACCGTGCGATTGAATACCAGCTTGCCATCGGAACTTTCCGGGTCGACGCAGAAATAGCCGAGCCTTTCGAACTGATAGCGACTTAGGGGTTTCGCATCAGCCAGGGAAGGTTCGACTTTGCAGGATGATAATACCTTTAGCGAATCAGGATTCAGGTAGGATTTGAAATCTTCGCCTTCGGCTGCATCATCCGGGTTCTCCTTTGTAAAGAGATGGTCGTACAATCGAACCTGGGCCTCGAGCGCGTGGCCGGCTGAGACCCAGTGCAGCGTTGACTTGACCTTGCGTCCGTCCGGAGCATCGCCACCGCGTGTGGCCGGGTCATAAGTGCAGTGCAACTCGACGACCTCGCCATTTTCATCCTTAATCACATCCGTGCAGGTAACAAAATACGCATATCGCAGGCGAACCTCTCTGCCGGGGGCCAAGCGGTAGAACTTCCTTGGCGGCTCGGCCATAAAATCTTCCCGCTCGATGTACAACTCTCGTGAGAACGGAACCTTCCGCGTACCGGCGTTTGGGTCTTCCGGATTATTAATCGCCTCAAGCTCTTCGACCTGGCCCTCGGGATAGTTATCTATAATCACCTTGAGCGGGCGAAGCACAACCATTACGCGTGGCGAGGTCTTGTTTAAATCCTCCCGCAGACAATGCTCCAGCAGTGCGATATCAACAGTGCTATTGAACTTGTTGACTCCGATTCGCCTGCATAATTCCCAGATGGCCTCCGGCGAGTAGCCGCGTCGGCGCAGGCCGGAGATGGTCGGCATTCGCGGGTCGTCCCAGCCGCTGACGTGGCCTTGCTGCACAAGTTGCAGCAGCTTGCGCTTGCTCATCACGGTATAGGTCAGATTGAGCCGGGCGAACTCTATCTGCTGTGGATGATAAACATCCAGCTCATCAAGGAACCAGTCGTACAACGGACGATGGTTCTCGAATTCCAGCGTACAGATAGAATGCGTAATCTTTTCAACGGAATCTTCAAGCCCGTGGGCCCAGTCATACATCGGATAGATGCACCATTTATCGCCCGTGCGAGGATGCGCCGCGTGCAGGATTCTGTACATAACCGGGTCGCGCATGTTAAGGTTGGGATGCGACATATCGATTTTCGCCCGCAAGGTGCGCGAGCCGTCCGGGAATTCGCCTGCCTTCATCCGCTCAAACAGGTCAAGGTTCTCCTCGACAGAACGGTTGCGATACGGACTATCCTTTCCCGGCTCTGTCAGTGTACCGCGAAACTCTCTTGTCTGCTCGGCCGTCAGGTCACAGACGTATGCCTTGCCCTTTTTTATAAGCTGCACGGCATATTCGTACATCTGCTCGAAGTAGTCCGAGCCGTAATACAAATGCTCGCCCCAATCCCAGCCTAACCAGCGAACGTCCTCAATGATTGAATCAATATATTCCTGCTCTTCCTTGATTGGGTTGGTATCGTCGAACCGCAGATGGCAAACACCGCCTTTATTCTCCGCTGCGATACCGAAATTCAGGCATATACTCTTGGCGTGTCCGATATGCAGATACCCGTTCGGCTCCGGCGGAAATCGCGTTACAACCCGACCGTCCCATTTATTGGTCTTTATGTCCTCGGCCACAATCTGACGAATAAAATCGAGTCTGGCTGCTGTTTCACCGCCATTAGTATTATCAGCCTTTTTACTATTCGGCTTATCCACTGTTTATCATCCTTTTTAGCTTTAGACCGGTTCAATTCATCGACATCATAAGCAACGACAATTTAGCACATAGTTATTACGCCGTCCAGTATGTCGTTGGAAACAGTGTGTGTTTAGCCAGACAAATGAATCAGCACTTTTTCGACGTGGCACGGGCTTCCAGCCCGTGAAAACACGGCCAAGATGGCCGTGCCACAAAAAATCAACAATGGCTAAACACATACTCCAAACAATGCAGCGACTACCCGACATTCAGGCATAAATTCAGGTGCACACAAAGAAAAAAACTATCGGGATAGCTAAATCGTACTTTCGACGAGCAGGAGCATAGAGGCTGCGGCAGAGGAAGAGCAGGATAATCGAGACGCCGGCTGCAAAGAAGCAGACAAACTGTGACAAAGTAAGGCTGCCAATGTAAAGATGGTGGTCAAAATCTCCCCGGAAGAATTCGGAGGTTGCCCGTCCCAGACCGTAGAGAGCCAGGAACCATAGCAGCATTGTTCCCCGCCACTTCTCGTATTTCAGTGCTTTGAAAACTATAAGAATACACAGAACAACCAGGATTTCGTAAATCTGCGTCGGGTGCAACGGTATGCCCGCCGGTGCGCCCGCAGCCCCTTCAGGGAATGTAATCGCCCAGGGCATAGAACATTTTGTGCCATAGCAGCAGCCGTTGAACAGACATCCCAGCTTAACAAAAACCCAGGGGATGGGAATCAATAACACAACTAAGTCAAGCGCTGCCCATCTGTGTTTGGCTAACACCAAAACCAACGGCACAGCCAGAACAAAATACGCCAGCAGCCCGCCCCATAATCCTCCTTGCATATAGTGACCGGTGCTGAATAGTGCCCGGAAGTCAAATTGCGCGTGCTGAATGTCGTATAGCGCCTTTGCCCCGACGGTCATACCCACCATATAGCAGATACCGACAACGAGCCAAACACGATGCCGAAGCCTTAGACGTCTGGCTATCAAATAGCCGACGAGAAAATGGCTCAGAATACTAATGCTATACAGAATGCCAAAAGTCGGGAGCGGTCCGATTCGCGGCCACATCTATTTGAACCTCTCTTAGAAATTGGATTTCCCCACAAAACCATCCAACGGCGCTGACGAGCTTGGGTTTCGTCACGCGACATCGACCATCTCCTGCTCAATTGCCCGGCGAATCTGCGGGCGAAGCGCCTTGTCAGTTACCAGGTCAACACCCATTCCAAGCAGCTCTTCCAGGTAGAATTTCAAATCCATAAAGATATCGAAATTCGCTGTCCGGTCGAATACCACCAGCACGTCCACGTCGCTGCTGTCGCTCGCCTCACCCCGAGCCACCGACCCAAAGATAGAAAGCTTCTTGACCGAAAAACGCTGTCGTATCTCTTCCATACAGTCTCTAAGCTGTGTCAGAACAAACTGCTTATTCATAACAAATCTCCCTGTTATCAATACCATATTTTAGCAGATTAAGGTTATCCAAGACAGCTAAAATATGACTTTAAGACGAAATTGACAGGGCATATATTTGTCAATTTTGCCTGTTGGATATACAAATCTACTAATGCCGTGGACTCATCCTTGACAACAGTTCCGCGATAACTTATCCTTATTTTTTACGTATTTTCCCGAATTAACGAGGATTGTAATGGTTGTAACACGTTTTGCCCCATCGCCGACGGGTTATCTGCACATCGGAGGAGCGCGCACAGCTCTTTTTAACTGGCTCTGGGCCAGGCGAAAGGGCGGAACATTCATTCTCCGTATCGAAGATACCGACCAGAAACGAAATACACCGACCGCCACGCAGCAGGTTATGGACGACCTGCGCTGGCTCGGCATCCAGTGGGACGAAGGCCCCGAAGTCGGCGGACCCAATGGGCCTTACCTGCAATCTCAGCGAATGGACATCTACGATAAACACATAAAGAAACTGCTCGATGAACAAAAGGCCTATTACTGCTTCGATACCTCCGAAGAGCTTGATGAATTTCGCGCTCAAAAGAAGGGCTTTATCTATTCCCGCCCCAAAGATTTTCCTGACGAAAGCGATGTTAAAAAAGCAAAAGCCCAAGGACTGCCAGTGACCGTGCGTTTTGCTATCCCACAGCAAGACCAAGTAGTTCATCCCGAAACTCTCACACTCCAGTTAAAACTGTTACCTCCTTCGATTGTGATTGAAGACCAGGTGCGTGGGAAAGTGACCTTTGCTACCAGTGAGATAGGCGATTTTATCATACAAAAAAGCGATGGCTTTCCAACATACAACTTCGCCTGCGTAGTCGATGACTATCTAATGAAGATTACTCACGTTATTCGCGGCCAGGAACACCTGATGAACACACCAAGCCAACAGGCATTATGGCAGGCATTATTCCCCGAAATTCCTCTGCCGAAGTATGCCCATATGTCCGTAACCGTCAGCGATACTGGCGGAAAACTCTCCAAGCGCGAGCGTCCGAAGGACCTACGAACGGCCATATGGGTCAGGCAAGATATTGACCTGGTAAAACTGGCCGAGGCCGGCAGCATTACATCTGAACAGCTCGATTCTTTTATTAAGGGTAAAACTACGCCCGATATGCCCGCCATCGATGCGATGGCGGAATACCTTGGTGTCGCCCTGCCGGAAATTAATATTGTTGATTTCTTCAAGAGCGGCTACCTGCCCGAAACGATGGTGAATTTCCTTGCACTTTTGGGCTGGAATCCCGGTGACAATCGCGAGATTATGCCGGTCAATGAACTAATCGATGCTTTCGACCTCTCGCGCTTGACAAAATCCAACAGCCTGTTCGACCGCAGCAAACTGCTGGCTTTCAACACCGAACATATAAAAATGACATCCCCGGAAAAATTACTACAGCATTTCAGAGCCTATTTAAAAGCCATCAAATCTCCGGTAAATTCCGGTGATGATGAAAAACTTTTGAAAATCATAAAGCTTTGCGAAGGGGCGCGCACCTTAGCCGACATTGAACGCAAGAGCAGATTTCTCTTTTTGAACAACAACGAAATTCAATATGACAACAAAGCAGTCAAAAAAGTTCTTCTGAAAAACGACGGTCTGGCGGTGCTGGCAATCGTGCGTGACAAACTCGCCGCGATAGACGAATTTACAGAGCAGGCGATTGAAGATATGCTGCGCTGCTTGGCAGAGGAAAAACTGGTCGGCTTAGGCAAAGTCGCTCAGCCGCTGCGCGTGGCCATTTGCGGAACCACGGTGAGTTTGCCAATCTTCGAGTCAGTTCAAATGTTGGGCAAAGAAGACACCCTGGCCAGAATAGATACCACTTTGAAAAAATTTGCAGCGGAAAACTGAAGGAGAAAAAATACAGGAATGTCATTATTAGTAACCGGCTCGGTAGCAATTGATACAGTTAAAACGCCTTATGGTGTAAGCGAGAACTGTCTCGGCGGAGCGGCTGTATATTTTAGCATGGCAGCGAGTTTCTTTACGCCGGTCCGGCTTGTAGGCGTTATCGGCCCGGACTGCCCGTTTGATTTGGCGGAGGTTTTCGCCGGCAGAGATGTTGACCTGACGGGCCTGGAAGTAAGACCGCAGAGCAAAACATTTCGCTGGGCCGGCACCTATCACGAAAATATGGACAACAGGACAACGGACCGCCTGGAATTAAATATCCTTGCCGAAGCACCGCCGAGGGTGCCCGACTCGTTCAGGGACAGCAAATTCGTATTTCTTGCAAACACAGCACCCAGACTTCAGCATCAATTGCTCGAACAAGTACAGAGACCGGCCTTCGTAGCGGCTGATACGATGAACTGCTGGATTGAAGACCACCTCGACGACTTAAAATCGCTGCTGAAAAAAACCGACTGCCTGATAATCAACGAAGACGAAGCAAGGATGTTGGCAAACGAACACAACCTGATAAGAGCAGGAGAAAAAATTCTGGATATGGGGCCGGGTGTCGTTGTTATCAAAAAAGGTGAATCCGGCTCAATACTGTGCAGCGCTGACGGTGACAAGTTTGTTCTGCCGGCCTATCCTGCCACCGACGTCAAAGACCCGACAGGTGCCGGCGACAGCTTCGCAGGCGGGTTCATGGGTCATCTGGCACAAAGCGGCAAAACAGATTTTGAGACGTTGAAGGCCGCGGTCGCCTACGGTACAGTAGTCGCCTCCTTTACCATTGCCGATTTTTCGCTGAAGGGATTAAATTCCATAGACAGGTCTGATATTGACAGCAGACTTGAAACGCTGCGAAAGTTAACACAATTTTAACCGGTAAAAAAATGAGAGTATTTATAGCAATAGACCTCGATGAACAAATCAGAAAGGCCTTAGGCGGTCTGCAAAACGAGCTGCAGAGCAAAGTCGATATTAAAAAAAGCGATGTCAAATGGGTAAATCCTGATAATATACATCTGACATTGAAATTCTTAGGCGAGATTAAAGACCAAGAGGCCGTCGATGTCTGTAACATAACCAAAGAGGTCGCGAGCCGACACGAGAACTTCGAGCTGGCCTTGGAAACGGTCGGCCATTTCGGCGGTAGAAGCGCCAGAGTTTTATGGATTGGCACAGGACAGAACAGCGATAATCTGCTACAATTACAAAGCGACCTTGAGGAGCAATTGGCCTCGGCCGGCTGGCCCAGGGAAACAAGAAAATTTTCAGGACATCTGACCCTTTGCAGGGTGAGAAACTCAAAGGCAGGTGTTAAACTGGCGCAAATGACGGAAGGATACAAAGATTTTAAGCTCGGGACTATCTGGGCTGATTCGGTCTCTGTTTATCAAAGCCAGCTAACACCGAAAGGCCCTGTTTATACTGTGTTAGGAAATTACAAGCTGCAATAAAAAAATGCAAAGAACATAAAGTCAGAAGCGAGATACGAAACAGGAGAAAAGAAAAATGGCAAAGACAAAAAGAACTCAGGCAACATCCAAAGGCAAGATAGAGCGTTTGAACCCCCTGGCGACCGGCAAAGAAACCGCTCTGCAGCGCGTGATTGCACAGATAGAAAAGCAATACGGCCAGGGCGCTATTATGCAAATGGACGAGCACCTATACGCCAGGATTGAGGGCATACCCACCGGCTCATTGTCACTGGATTTAGCTCTCGGCGGTGCGGGCATCCCGCGCGGCAGGGTTGCTGAATTGTTCGGCCCGGAGTCGTCCGGTAAAACGACACTGGCGCTTCACGTCATTGCCAACGCCCAGCGGGCAGGCGGCGTGGCTGCGTTCATCGATGCCGAACACGCCCTTGATACGACCTGGGCCAAAAGACTCGGTGTCGATGTCAGCAGCCTGCTGGTCAGCCAGCCCGACACCGGAGAGCAGGCACTTGATATCACCGAGATGTTAATAAGCTCGAATTCCGTCGATGTCATAGTTGTTGACTCAGTCGCCGCACTGACACCGAAGGCAGAAATTGAAGGCGACATGGGCGACGTGCACGTGGGACGGCAGGCAAGGTTAATGAGCCAGGCGATGCGAAAGCTCACCAGTATCATTGGCAAGAGCAAAACCGCCCTTATCTTTATAAACCAAATTCGTATGAAAATCGGTGTTATGTTCGGCAACCCGGAAACCACACCCGGCGGAAGGGCGCTGAAATTTTACACATCCGTCCGAATCGACCTGCGACGAATAACAACCATAAAGGACAGTACCGGCGCCATCGGCTCAAGGGTCAGGGCCAGGGTGGTAAAGAACAAGATCGCACCACCCTTCCGCGACGCGGAGTTCGATATCATGTTCGACAGCGGAATCAGCTACGAGGGCGATTTGCTCGACCTGGCCACTAACTGTGATGTTGTCGAAAAAAGCGGCGCCTGGCTAAACTACGGCAGTATGCGACTCGGACAGGGCAGAGAAAACGCCAAAAAACTCCTCATCGAAAACAAGGATTTATGCGAGGAGATAAAAAACAAAATCCTCGATGCCAAAGGCCTGACAATTGATGATTGATGATTGTCCCTGCTTTCGCGGGTACGTGTTTAGCCAGGGAGAAACCATCCCCAAAGCCTTCGGCTTTGAGGTGCCACCCAATAAAATTGATCAAGAATGCGTGGCAGCCTCAAGCGAGTCCTGAGCGGAGTCGAAGGACGAGCTTGGGAATGGCCGTTTATCGAAAAATAACTGCTAAGTGACTCTCGAAAGACTAAACGAAATACTATGTCGACTGCAAAGCAAATAAGAAAAGACTTTATAGATTTTTTCAAAAGCAAAGACCACGAATTCGTCCCCAGCTCACCCATAGTTCCCATCGGTGACGAGACCCTGCTTTTTGCCAATGCGGGAATGAATCAGTTCAAGGACATCTTCCTCGGACTAACCCCTCCCGATTATCGGCGTGTGGCGAACAGTCAAAAATGCCTGCGGGTCAGCGGTAAACACAACGACCTTGAAGAAGTCGGCAAAGACACCTACCACCACACATTTTTTGAAATGTTAGGCAACTGGTCGTTCGATGATTACTTCAAGGCCGAGGCAATCCAATGGGCCTGGGAGCTCCTTACGGACGTCTGGGGCATCGAGCCGGACCGATTGTGGGCGACGGTTTTTGGTGGCGACTATGCCGAGGGGCTGCCGGAAGATGAAGAGGCCGCAAACTTATGGACCAAAGTAACTCCCATACCCGCCGACAGGGTCCTTTCTTACGGTAAAAAAGATAACTTCTGGGAAATGGGGGAGACCGGCCCCTGCGGGCCGTGCAGTGAGATACATATCGACCTCGGCCCCGATATGTGCGATATGAAAAATGTCCCGGGCCACAAATGCCGGGTCAACGCCGGCTGCGCAAGATACATCGAGCTATGGAACCTTGTCTTCATACAGTTCAATCGTCTGGGCGACGGCAAAATGGTGCCGCTTTCAGCCAAATATGTTGACACCGGTGCAGGTCTGGAAAGAATCGCAGCGGTAATGCAGAACAAAAAGAGCAACTACGATACCGATTTATTTATGCCGATAATCGACCGCACAAGTGACATCACCGGCCACAAATATACGTCGAAGCTCGGCAACAAAACCGACAATGCCTTCAGGGTAATAGCCGACCACATTCGCTCACTTGTCTTTGCGATAACCGATGGAGCGATTCCATCCAACGAAGGCCGCGGATACGTGATTCGCCGAATACTTCGCCGGGCTTCGAGGTTCGGCAGAGAGCTGGGGATGCACGAGCCGTTTATTTACAAGCTCGTGCCGGTAGTTGTCGATTGTCTGGGCGATGCGTTCGGCGAGATACGGGAAAGGGCGGACTACGTCTCAACGGTAATCGAATCCGAAGAGGCCGGCTTCGGCAGAACGCTTGACAGAGGCATCGAAATCTTCAACGCCGCCGCCGGGCGGGCGCAAAAATCAATAAACAAGATTATCAACGGCGAAGATGCTTTCCGGCTTTATGATACATACGGCTTTCCGCTTGATTTGACTGAGCTTATGGCCCAGGAGCGCAGCCTTAAGGTCGATACTGCAAAATTTGACGAACTAATGGAAGCCCAACGTCAGCGGGCAAGGGCGGCTCAAAAAAATGGTTCACTTGTGTCAGCCTTTGCCGACACCGAGCTGCCGGTAACAGAAGATGCCAATAAATATGGTACCGATAGCTGTGACAGCAAACTAATCGGCTGGATAGACGAGGAAGGTTTCAATGACCAGGGACAAATCCAGACCGGCGCCGAGGTTGGGATTATTCTTGACAGAACCTGCTTCTATTCTGAAGCAGGTGGCCAGGTCGGTGACTGTGGAATTATAAAATCGGAAAACGCTAAATTTGTAGTCGAAGACACCTCAAAAATAGCCAACTGTATCATTCATCAAGGCAAGGTTGTCGAAGGTTCTTTCAGTATAGGCCAAAACGTAAAGGCAATAGTCAGCAAGGACCGAGCTGCGACAAAGAAAAACCACACCGCCACCCACCTGCTCCAGTGGGCGCTGCAGCAGGTGCTCGGTAAATCAGTTGCACAGCAGGGCAGTTACGTCGGCCCGGACTATTTAAGATTTGACTTTACATACCCCAAAGCACTCACCGCCAAGGAATTCAAAAAGGTTGAGGATTTGGTCAGAGAAAAAATAGCTGCCGACCTGCCGCTAACCTGTGTGGTGATGCCAAGGGCGGAGGCGGAAAAACTGGGGGCTATGGCACTATTCGGCGAAAAGTATGGAAATGAGGTTCGGGTGGTGGCTATTGGTGCAGCAAACGAAAGACTGCTTGAAGAAGCTTTTTCGCGAGAATTCTGCGGGGGGACGCACTGCGATAATACGGGACAAATAGGCGGCTTTAAGATAATCAAAGAAGAGAGCATTTCCGCCGGTGTCCGCAGGATTACCGCACTGACCGGCACCGGCCTTAATGCCTGTCTCGAAAAGGCAAGTGACATCGTCGATGAGCTTTCAGCGATGCTGAAGGTACCCTCGGAAGCGATTGTTGAGAGGGTAGGCCAGTTGATAAAGGACAATAAAAAGCTCTCCAAGGAGCTCAGGAGCGCGGCCAAGGCATCCGGCTCCGACGTTATGGCCGAGGCAAAACAGCTTCTCCAAAAATGTGAAAAAATCGGCGAGACCTCCATAATCATCGGCCGACTGCAGAACACACGTATCGAGCAGGCGCGGGAAGCCATTGATATGCTCAAGAAGAAGGCAAAATCCGCCGCTATCGTTTTGGGCTTTGAGGACGACGAAATGGCGACACTGCTGGCGGGTATGACTGACGACCTCATTAAGAAGGGTCTAAAGGCCGGCGACATCGTCAAGGCAATCGCACCGATAATTGACGGTGGTGGTGGAGGCCGACCTCAAATGGCACAGGCCGGCGGAAAGAATCCAAAGAAAATCAACGACGCCCTTAAAAAAGCCGCAGAGCTGATAAAAGAAAAATTAGTATCCTGACAATTATGATTTTTGCAGGCCAGCTAAATAACCCCCAGTGAAACTGGGGGCTAAATATATTTTTTTATACGGCAAAACCGCAAAATATTCAGGCAGGACTGAAAGTGGGTGAGGCGGATCCTTTTATCAGGTTTTACTGCGACAACTGCGGCTATAAATCCACCGTCTCCGAAAGCTACGCGGGTAAAAATATTCGATGCCCTAAATGCTATTATATAATCCTCATCCCCAAAGCCCTGCCCAAAGTGACCACACCAAATCAAAATGGTTCCGAGCAAATAAAAACCACCTCCAAAGACTCCGACTATGATTTAACTCTTTTGAATATCTCGGAGAAAGAAAAACTTTCCACTTTTCAAAGAGGCCAAACCAGTATCTCTGAGGAAACTGGTGTACACGAGCAGGAACCTGGAGAAGAATCGCAGGCAGAAACCGAACCCTTTGATGAACGCAGGCTGCCGTGGCTCATAGACATATTTCTATATCCGTTCAGCGTACCGGGCTTGAAGAATCTTGCGATTTTCATCGGAGTACCGCTGTTAATCAATATTCTATGGACGATTCTTCCTATCCAGCTTTCCTGTCTTTTCGGCCTTGTCACTATGGTTATTCATATCGTTATTATCCTTTATATATATTGGTATTTTACCGAATGCGTCCGCGATAGTGCCGATGGTGGTGTGCGAGCGCCTGAGGGATTAGGTTCGACTCCAGGTTTTATGGGTATGTTCTGGCAGACGGTGAATGTAATTGGTTGTCTTGCGATTTTCTTTACGCCGTTTGTTCTTTACATGCTGTACGCCGGGAGAGCCGACGTAATTTTCTGGCTGTTACTAATCTTCGCGGTCTTCTCTTTTCCGATGGGGTTGTTGGCCGTTATTATGTTCGACTCGGCTATCGGCCTTAACCCTCGTCTGCTCGTACGCTCAATATCCAGCACCTTTTTCCCATACTGCGGGCTTGTTTTATTATTTGTTACACCGGTTGTGTTAATCGGTATGCTCTACACGGAAGTGCAGGAATCGCGGCTTTGGACTTTTATCATTCGTTCTGTCGTTACCTATTTAGCATTGATAGGTGCTCATCTTTTGGGACGGTTCTACTGGCGGTATCAGGAAAAATTCGATTGGGACTTGCAGGCTGAAAAGTAGTCGCAGCTAATTCGGATTGAATAAAATCGGCCGTAAGGCGTCTTATTCAATAGAGCATTTTTATAACACCACCAAATGCAGGGCCTGAAAAGGGAGGCTTAAAAAATGGATAAGGCGGATTCGACAATTAAGTTTCGGTGCAAAAACTGCGGCCGGAAATTCAGCGTCCCCCAAATCCACGCCGGCAAAAAATGTAAATGCCCGAAATGCAAGAATATAATTGTTGTGCCAAAAATACAAACTACAAGCTCCGTCACAAAGCAAAGTAATTCCGAGGATACAAAAACCAGCCCAAAGAGTTCCACTTACGATTCAATCCTTCTGGTTATGCCACAAAAAGATAAAATTCAAGACCTTCCCCTCAGCCAAACTGACATCCCTGAGAAAACCGCTGAATATGAGCAGGAGCTTGAAGAAGAATCCGCAGAAAAAACCGAACCCGCCGCCCAGCGTAAGCTGCCGTGGCTTATTGATATACTCTTATACCCCTTAAGCATTTCGGGTCTCATTCACTTAGTAATATTTTTGTGCGTTCCAATTTTGATCAGTGTGGCATACCAACTCCTTTTGCAACAAATTTATCCGGTTAGTGAGCTTATACTCGCAATACTTTACGTGCTTTTTGTCGGCTACGTGCTGTATTACTTATCCTGGTGTATAATTGACAGCACAAAAGGCGGACTACGCGCACCTGATATAAATCTCCAGCCATCACCGGCAAAAGAAGAGCCAATCGAATGTGCTGGTATTTTTTTGGCCTGTATCGTCGTTTGCTTTTGGCCTGCGGCTGTTTATTATATCTTCACAAGAAAAACAGACCTTCTCTATTGGCTGCTCACCTCAGCAGGGCTTTTATTTTTTCCTATGGCGCTTTTAGCAGGTTTTCTAAATGATTCAATCAGCGGGTTAAAGCCGATGTTAATTATCAAATCAGTAATTAAAACTTTTCCCGCATACTTTCCGGTAGTAATTTTCTTTGCCGGTTTTTTTACGGTGCTCAGCATAGTTATACCACAGCCACCACAATCAAAAGGCTTGGAACCCCTTTTGCTCTATCTATCGCAGGTTACAAGTGCCATCTTTAGCTCAAGATACGCCTTGAGGTCGACCGGTTTTATTTACTTAGCAATGACAGGGGCTCACATTCTGGGCAGGTTTTACTGTAAGTATAAGGAAAAACTCAACTGGGAAGTCTAACGTACCGAAAAGACGATTGAACAACAGATTTTATGATTAAGTTTAACTGCAAAAACTGTGGTCAGAAGTTCAGCGTCCCTGAAATCCGTGCCGGCAAAAAAGGCAAGTGCCCAAAATGCAAGAATATAATTGTCGTGCCGGAAATACAGGCCACAAGCTCCCTCACAGAGCAAAGTGATTCGGGAGTTCCCGCGGTCAGCTCAAAGGGCTCCACTGATAACTTAACCCTCCTGGATGCCATAGAAAAAGACAGAATTCAAGACGGACCAATCGGTCTATCCAGCATCCCCGAACAATCCACCAAATACGAACAGGAACTCGAAGAAGAGCCGCCGGATGACACGGAGTCTCCGGCCGAGCGCAAACTGCCCTGGGTTATCGATATATTTCTCTATCCGATAAGCATACCATGCCTGATAACCCTCGGAATTATAATCTCAATACCATTGCTGATTAATATCGCGGTAGGTTTACTGGGCCCCTTCGGTCTTTTTGTATTGGTCCCGGGTTTCTTTATAAATATCGTCATTAGCTTGTACTTCTTATGGTACGTTGCCGAGTGTGTTCGTGATAGTGCCGAAGGCGGAATCCGGGCGCCTGAAACTTTCGCTAACACACCTGGTTTGGGTGATTTGTTGCTGCAATTGTTCCGTTTACTCGTGTGCCTGCTCATCTTCGCGGGGCCGATGGGTTATTATTATGTCAAGACTCATAGAATTGATGCAATCTTCTGGTCTTTATTGGCTTACGCCGTATTTTTTCTGCCGATGGGTTTATTAGCCGTTACTCTATTTGATTCTATACGCGGTCTTAATCCTCTTTTGCTCCTCGGCTCAATCTTCAGCACTTTTTTCACATACTGTGGACTTATTCTAATTTTAGGGGCGGTCGCGACGACTTTTATAGCTTTACCCAGGATGCTATCCGGCAAATTGGCAGCTTTTGTTTCGGGTTACCTCGTGATGTACATTTTGCTGGTAGTGGCTCATCTGTTGGGACGGTTCTACTGGCGGTATCAGGAAAAACTCAACTGGGAAGTGTAACTTCTGAGTTAAGAGTCATTTTTCTGTGGGCTCTGTCGGATTTTTATACTTTTTGCGTGGGCGTCCAGCCCTTCAACCTCAGCCAACCGAATAATATCCTCCGCACTTTCAGCTAACTTCTTTTGGTCGTATTCGATAATACTCGTTGACTTGATAAAATCGTTGGCGCTTAAAGCACTAAAGAATCTTGCACTAGTACCCGTTGGTAACGTGTGGCTCGGGCCGGCCCAGTAATCTCCAACTGCTACCGGGCTATAATCACCGATAAATATCGCCCCTGCGTTTCTAATCTGGTCAGCAATTTTTCTGCTCTCATTTCCACACTGGATTTGTAAGTGTTCTGCTGCAAAAACATTCGCGTAGTCAATTACATCTTCCATATCGTCAAATACAACAATGCCACCAAAGTTCTCAAGACACTTTATTATTTTTTCTACACGGTCTAATTGCTTTACCTGTTTTTTAAGTTCTGCGAGGACCTCGTTAGCTAACTCTTGAGAATCAGTAAATACAACCGCACTGCCCGGCGCATGTTCTGCCTGACTTAACATATCCGCAGCAATCCAAGCAGGATTTGCTTTTTCGTTTGCTATTATTAGGACCTCGCTTGGTCCGGCTATAGAATCAATGCCGACAAGCCCAAGAACCTTCTTCTTTGCGTTCTGAACCCAGGCGTTCCCTGGCCCAACTATCTTATCCACATTTCGTATTGTTTTCGTTCCTCGCGCCAAAGCCATCACTGCTTGGGCTCCACCGATACGATAAACTTCATCAATTCCCAGTTCATGACAAACCGCTAAAGTTACTGGATGGATGCTACCCTCATATCTTGGCGGCGACACTACAACAATTTCCTTAACACCTGCAACCTGAGCAGGAACTGCACACATTATCACAGTAGATGGCAGTGGTGCCGAGGCGCCTGGCACACAAATACCAACACGCCTAATAGGAGTGTATTTGATTCCCGGATGTTTGAAATTGCCGATGAAGATTTCGGTTTGATACTTCCTTACATTTTCAATTGCCTGTTGAATTGATTTCAGAAGGTTTTTACTGATTTCGGTGTAAGCTTTTTCCAAATCTTCATTAGAAACACGAAACTGCTCAGGAGTCAATTTAACACCATCAAACTTTTCAGTATATTCGGCTACGGCTTCGTCATCCCGCTGTCCCACATCGTTAAGTATAGCGTCTAACTGCTCTTCTCTCTCATCCTTGCCGTCAAAGTGTGTTGCGCTAAACACACCTGCCCGAATCTTTGTACATCTTTCCACAAAATCTGTCTGTGATGATGAGATCAGGATTTTGTCAAGATCGTGGGGCACGGTTGACTCCTTTATCTGTCGAAGTTTTGGTGGCTGTAAACACGAGTTGCCTTTTGCGGCAGCAGATAGTTTTCGCCTTTGTACTTAGTTATAATCCCTGCTATCCTAAACCGCACCGGCTCGGGAACAGCAGATTGTCTCTGCTCGGCCAGCTCCAGTACCTCGCAGGGCAGCAACCTTAACGAGACCGGCCGGACATTTCGGCCAAAAGCATCCAGGACAAAATCAATCTGGCCGTCGTAATGTTCAACTAAAAATGCGGTCCGGTCGGCTAAGATAGAATCCTGCTGTAATTGGGCTTTCTTTTCCGAAGCCGAATCAACCACTTCCTTTTTTGCCTTCGGGATCCGGCCCAACTCCTCAGGACGTACAATTCTCCCGGCCTTCAGCTTTTCTATAATCTCCTGTGGTATGGCCAATACATCGTTCGGCTCACTGATATCGGGCTGCTGCTCAGACTCTTTTGCAGATGGGCCCTCGGTTGGCTTTCGCTCTTTTGGCCGCGGTTTTGGAAGTGCTTGAGGCTGCTTACTGCTCAGCTTGCCGAGGGGGAAAAAATAATTCGGGAATATAAAATTCCTGCCTTTGTATTTCGTAACCCAGCCCCAGAGCCTGTAGTCCGCAGCAGAACGCTCGTTAACATCAGCAATCATCTTTTCCAGCTCCGAGGACGCCAGCAGCTCTAACCTTGTCCCTGCGGAGGCCCGACCTCTATAATCGTTCACGTCCGCACCAAATTCAAAGAACCACACATCGTTACTGTCAGAGCCGGTCAATTCGCCATCAACGCCCCTCAGGATAAAACCGTCCCGCAGCAGTGTTTGGCGTGCAGTTTCCGTACCGAATCCCAATGCTGCCGGGACAACACTAATAAAGAACACTAAAATCAAAAGTACTAATTTTTTACTCATATTGATGTCTTATGGTTCTAAGTTTTCAATAGCCAATTATCAATAATCAATTGAATGGCCTGTTCGGGTTCGTCTGCCAGCTTTACATATCGGCCGCTGCCCGGGTCGTCTCTTGCGACCAATTCAACCAACGGCTTCCAGAATCCGCCTACAAGTATAATCGGTTTATCTGCTTTGAGAAAGCCCTTGTTTTTTAATTCCCAGACCTTTGCCAGCTCCAGCAGTGTTCCTGTTCCGCCGGGCAGTACAACATAACCCCGTCCCAATTTTATCAGCGTATCCAGCCGTTCGTCGAGCGAGGCGGTAACAATTTCACGAGTAACGTATTTGTTAGCTGTGCTGTTCTTAAAAGCCGAGCAAGTAACGCCGATTACTTCACCACCAGCCTCGGCCGCCCCTTTGGCCGCTGCCAACATCGTTCCACCGTATCCACCGTTGGCGATGGTAAAGCCAGCCTCGGCTAATAACTTACCTGTCTCATACGCCAGTTGAAAATTTGTGTCCCCTTGTTTAGCTCTACCTGTTCCAAAGATAGTAATAGTCTTTTTATTCATTTGCCTTTTTGCGCGTGTAATTTAGAAGCCCGGCCGAAAGCAAAATTTCCCGGTCGCGCTCGGAAAGTTCCAGCCTGCCGACAAAATCGAATGAGCCGGTCGCACTTACAATCTCAACCTTGTCACTGCCCTTGATTGCTTCGAGCAGATTATCTATCACAAGCTCATCATCGCACCCGATTTTATCATAGTCAGCCTCCCGGGCAAATTCGATTGGCACGATGCAGAAATTTATCAAGTTTGCCTTGTGGATTCGCTCGATACTTTTTGCGAGCACCGCCCGCACACCCAGATACATCGGACAAAGTGCGGCGTGCTCTCTGGAAGAGCCCTGGCCGTAGCTTTCGCCCGCCACGATGACACCGGCTATCGCTTTTTTCTTTAACTCAAGTGCCCGTTCGGCAAACGTCGGCTTACCTTCTTCGTTGAAACAATTAAAAACCACCTTTGCATATTCGGGCACATTTGAGCGCAGTTTTAGAAAGGTCCCCGCCGGCATAATATGGTCGGTGGTTATCTTGTCGCCGCATTTAATCAGCACCTTGCCCGTCAGTTTCTGCTGCAACGGCGCAGGCGGCTGGGGCACCACAATCGTAGGCCCGCGCAAAACCTCTGCTTTCGCAGCATCCCTTTCGCTCAAAGGCTTCTCTATCATACTGTCGTCGACGGCAAATTCATCCGGCAGGTCGATTTTCGGGTATTGAAATCCGAGCAATTCCGGCAAATCACGCGGGTCGGTAATTCGGCCTGTCAGAGCCGAAGCAACCGCCGTTTCCGGACTGACCAGATAGACCTTATCGCCTTTTGTCCCGCTTCGGCCGGCAAAGTTTCTGTTAAACGTCCGCAGACTCACTACCTCATCCGCCGGTGAAAAGCCCTGACCGATGCAAGGCCCGCAGCCGGATTCCAATATCCGGGCGCCTGCTGAAATCATATCAGCCAATGCCCCGTTTTGAGCTAACATATTCAGGACTTCTCTGCTGCCCGGAGCGATTGCACATTCGACCATATTATTTACACGTCGTCCTTTTAATACTTCCGCCACCATCATCAAATCGGCAAAGCTCGAATTTGTGCAACTTCCTATCACCACCTGGCCGATTTCGGCACCGGCGATTTCGCAGACCGCTCTCACGTTATCCGGAGAAGATGGACACGCCGCCATCGGTTCAAGCTTAGACAGATTTATCTCGATGACGCGATCATATTCGGCGTTTGCATCGGCTGCTAAGGGCTGGTAGTCTTTTTCTCGTTTCCGGGCAGACAGAAATTTTCTCGTTTGCTCATCGCTGGCGAAGATGCTCGTTGTTACACCCAACTCCGCCCCCATATTCGTTATCGTCGCCCGCTGTGGTACAGACAGCCGTTCTGCGCCCTCGCCGAGATATTCGACCACCCAGCCGACATTGCCTTTTGTTGAAAGTATGCTCAACAGCTTGAGAATAACGTCCTTCGCAGCCACCCAGTCATTCAATTCGCCGGTAAGTTTTACTCCCAGGACCTTTGGGCATTTCAGGTAAAACGCCCCGCCGGCCATCGCCACCGCCACGTCCAGCCCGCCGGCCCCGATAGCTAACATACCGATTCCGCTGCCCGTCGGCGTATGCGAATCACTGCCCAACAGCGTCGCCCCGGGTTTGCCGAACCGCTCCAAATGGACTTGGTGACAGATGCCGTTGCCCGCCCGCGAATGATAAACTCCGCACTTTGCAGCTATCGTTTGCAGGTACAAATGGTCGTTGTGGTTCTCCGGCCCGAAGCCGGTCATATTGTGGTCAACGTAGCTGACCGACAAATCGGTTTTAACTTTATCCGCCCGCAGCCCCGTCTTGCGACGGGAGTCGCTGGGGCCTGCACCCATAGACTCGTACAGCAAAAACGCCGTTGTCCCCGTGGCATCCTGCGTAAGCGTCTGGTCAATACGAATCCCAATCTGCTCGCCGGCGGCAAGACTGCCCTCGACAAGGTGGTTGCCAAGTATCTTGTAAGTAAGCGTTCGTCCCAATTTTGAACTCCTTGAAAACCAAAACACAAAGTCTAACATAAACGCCGGATAAAGACAAATCCTATGTTCGCTCAAATGGTTGAACAACCTTTACTCGCAAAAATAATAAACGGCCTTGTGTTCATTCACACAAGGCCGTCCAGAGAGAACAATCGCAGGAACTGTCTTTATGCAATCCGGCTTTCCAACAATAAACTGCTGCCATCAGGCTGCTTTACCAATCGCGCACAACCACGCCGTCTTCGCCTACTAAATACTGCTCGCCATCTTTCACCTTAAGATTGTACACCTTGCCGACATAAGGCATTGCTCTTTTTACAACGCTTTTAATCACGATTGAACCGTTTAAGGATTTTAGTTTAAGGCCGCTTCTTAAATTCTGTGCCGCAATCCACTGTCCCGAATCAAGCATGAAGCAGTGTGCTGCCACAACGCTGATTCGGTTGCCGTTTTCGAGCGTTATATCGCGGCATTCGAATGTTCCCTGATGCTCCTGGAGTTTCTCGATTTGTACCGCTGTTGCAAGACAGTCGACTTTGCCGACCGTCTGCCCAGCGGTAACTTTAGAGATTTGCACGAGTGCACCATCTACCCACACCGGGGTATCGGCAAGAAAACACGGTCTGCCTTTTGGTTCGGACTCGCCTTCGCCATCGTGTACCAGCAACGAATCCAATCTATCCTGTGGCTCACTGGCGCCAGGAATAGGATAGCCGCCCCGTCGAATATCTGCGCCGTCCCACCAGGTGTAGATGTTATCGTCATTGATACCGCAAAAAGGCTTTTTTTCAAAGCTCACATGGCTGTCCATAAACAATACATTTTGTCCATCTTCCTGGTGAGCAATTGCGTTTCCAATGTTGATTGCTTCTTTGCCGCCGGTGGGATTGTATGAGCTCAACAAGCCGGCATCCTTGCCTTCGGCAGCGGGAGAGGTAATCCACGGATTCCGGTCGGCCGCCACCGCCATACCCGGTTCGCTCGATGTGGTCAGGGCGTACAGGCCGTAAGGCATATGGTATGCGTAGCTGCAATGATTCGCCGCCTCAGGGCCGAAGTCCCAGAGGTCAATAAGCTCTCTGTTGCCCGCATTGTATTCGGATGGCTTAAATTCCGTGGTCCCGGAATCACTCTTGCAAACGAACGACTTGGGCGTTACCTCGGCATACTTGACCAGAAGATAAAAGCTGGATGTAATAGTGGCCGCACCGCCGCTGCCGTCAGGACTTAAGCCATAAGCGGCGAATCGGTTATCGGCCAGCCACTGAGGTATTGTGCCGGTCCATGTGCTGTTTCTGCCGCCGGCACGCGGCAGCTCATCGTCGTAATCGTTGGCATAAATCAGCATTGCCTTGCCGATGCCGGACAGGTTCGTCCCGCAGACCATTCTAAAGGCAACCTGCCTGACCCTGGCCAGGGCGGGCATTAAAATGCCCATCAACAGAGCTATGATCGCAATTACGACCAGAAGCTCAACTAATGTAAAACCTTTGCGTTCCATTTTATTTCTCCTTCAATTTTTCGGAGATTCGCGCGACCCACCGTTTTTGGGCACATTTCAATAATCTCTGTAATAACAATAAGTACAACCTACTACCGGGCTCGCATTATGACAGTCCCTGCCAAAGAGCGACGTATAGCGTTAAACGCCGTTTTTTTGCGAATCTCCATTGTTCTGTTTTTTCGCTCAAAAACGGTCGGTTCAAAACAATCTTTCGAAACCGGTTTTCGCCGGGAAGCTCCGCGCAGCCGTACCTTCCGACATTCAAGAATGTCCCCGGCTCAATTAGGAAAGCCGACCCTCCGACAAGCAGGCTAAGAATATGAAATTAAGAAAGCGAATATGATTGCGACTTAAATTATAATGAGTCTTTCAAACCTGCCTTTGGGTCTCGTTGTAGTATCGGCGCAAATCCCGCGCGCAAAATTCATCTCCACTCAAAAACATACATTAAACTTCAAAAGAACTTTTCTTCAGGCAGGTTTGTAATATGAAATTAAAAAGGCAAATATGATAACGACTTAAATAATAAAACGTCTTTCAAACCTGCCCGTCTCTATTTATTAATACGATAAAACATTTACTTTGTTGTTTAAATTTCGTCAATTTTCCCTATTTTCTTGAAAATTTACACAATTCTTCTTCATAATATTATCTTAAACCTAAAATTACATATGTAAACCAATGGTAAACGGCATTTCTTTGAGAAAAGACACCAAAACGTTAATGTCATTGCGAGCGCCAGCGAAGCAATCTCAAGGTATTATATTGCAAATGTTGACACGAGATTGCCACGTCGCTTCGCTCCTCGCAATGACAATGTAAAAAATAATCAGGAAACGCCGATTATCGCCGAAGGTTTTTTGCCTCTAATGTCGTCTATAAACGTCCGGGTGGTCTTCTGTTTTTTCCGGTCATTTTCTTGGCCGAATCGCCCAGGTCCTCACGCATTTGCTCAACGAGAATCAAAAGCCTTTTGACTACATCGGGGTACTGGGCGGAGACATCGTGCTGCTCTCCTATGTCCTTTTCCAGGTCAAACAACGCCAGGTCGATTTTTGCCTGTTCATATTTGACTGGCTGGCCGCCCGTGCCGCCCTTGCGCCCGCCGAGTGAGCGGTAACTATGGGGCAGGTGAAGTTTCCACTTTCCGCTTCGGACGGCTTCGAGGGCAAAGCCGCGATAATAGAAGAACGCTTCGTGCGGACTCTTCGCCCTGGGCCGGCCCGACATCAACGGCCAGATGTTTTTACCATCGATGGTATGAGCAGGCAATGTCGCGCCGGTGAGTGTCGCTATTGTTGGCAGTATGTCCATTGTCGAAGCAGGCTCGTTGCAGACGGTCCCGGCTGGTATTTTACCCGACCAGCGCATAATGGTCGACTCCCGCTGGCCGCCGTCGAACGTCGTGCCTTTTCCTTCGCGTAATGGTTTAGCCGAACCGGCGTGGTCGCCGTAGCTCAGCCACGGGCCGTTGTCAGAGCTGAATATCACCAACGTTTTTTTGTCGATGCCCAATCGCTTCAGCGTTGAGAGTATCTGTCCGACAGACCAGTCGATTTCCATCATTACGTCACCGTAGAGGCCCTGCTCGGATTTGCCCTTGAATTTATCGGAGACAAACAACGGTACGTGCGCCATCGAATGAGGCAGATAAAGAAAGAATGGCCGGTCACTGTTCTTTTCGATGAACTTTACGGCGTGCTCGGTGTACCAGGTGGTCAACTGCGTCTGGTCGGGATTATATTCGAGGACTCTTTCGCCCTCGATAAGCGGCAGGTCGGGAAAAGTTTTATTGGTCGGGTGGTTCGGCCACATATCGTTCGAGTAAGGCAGGCCGAAGTAGTCGTCGAAACCGTGACGCATCGGCAGAAACTTGGGATGATGACCGAGGTGCCACTTGCCGTAGCAGGCGGTAGCGTAACCGAGCGGCTTGAGAACTTCAGCGATAGTCTGCTCATCGTCGCTTATGCCGATTTTTGCACTCGGGCCGATTACATTTGGCAGGCTCACACGCTGCGGATAGCAGCCCGTCATCAAAGCAGCTCGCGACGGCGTGCAGGAAGGCGCGGCAGCGTAGAAATCCGTGAACTTTACACCTTCGGCAGCCATACGGTCGATATTAGGCGTCTCGTATCCTTTGGCTCCGAAAACACCGACATCGGCGTAACCCACGTCATCGCAGAATACAATAACAACATTCGGCTTATCCACACTCGAAGTCCGCTCAAAGGCACTGCCGCAGCCCGGCACCGTAAGCGCTGCCGCTGCCAGGCCTGCTGCCTTTAAGAAATCACGCCTGTTCAGATTTTTGTCCATTTAAACAACCTCCTATTTCTTTTCGTTGGGTTTTTTCACAGGCCAGGCTTGGACGCCACATCTGGCTGCCCAGCTATCGTACATTGCCTTTAACTGTGCAACTTTCTCCGGATACTTTTGTGCAAGATTATTTAACTCTGTGCGGTCGGCTTCGAGGTCATACAGCTCCCATTTGCCGGGATGCCTGGAGACCAGTTTCCACTTGCCCTGGCGCACGGCACGATTGCCCTCGTGCTCCCAGTAGATCGCTTCGCGCTGGATGGGTTTATTTTCAAAGGCCGGAACAAGGCTCTTACCCTCCATCGGTATTATCCTGTTGCCCTTGTATTCGGACGGATACTTTGCGCCGGCAACATCAACACACGTGGCCATAATATCGATAAGATGTCCGGGCTGATGACGCAGCTTGCCCCGTGTCTTTATTCGCGACGGCCAGTGAGCTATCAGGGGCGTGGAGATACCGCCTTCGTGCACCCAGTGCTTATACAAACGAAACGGCGTGTTCGATGCGTTAGCCCAGGGCCTGCCATAGGCAATGTAGGTGTCAGCAGGGCCGGGCATCACACCATAGCCGGTACGCACCGGTCGGCCGTCACGCGTAACCTTTGGCTGCATATCGTACTGAAGTTCGTTTTTGTCCATCGGCCTCATGGAAATATCTTCTGAAGGGTCAGGCCTAACCTTACCGCGACTTCCATGTTCTTCGGCGCAGCCGCCGTTGTCGGCTAAAAAGAAAATCAGTGTGTTCTCGAAGTTGCCCACTCTTTTTAATTCCGCAACGATACGTCCGACGCCCTGATCCAGGCAATCGACCATTGCCGCATATACTTCCATACGGCGCTGGAACCACTGCTTGTCCTCAGCCTGCTCCCACGGCGGCACGGCTGAATCACGCGGCGTAATCTTCCACTCGCTCTTGACAATTCCCATTTCAATCATTCGCTTGTGTCTTTCAGCCCGCAGTGCGTCCCAGCCCTGCGCGTAGCGGCCTTTGTATTTGGCGATGTCCTGGGGCAGGGCGTGCATCGGCCAGTGCGGAGCAGTAAAGGCAACATACATAAAGAACGGCTCGTCCGCGTTGTGCTCCCGAATGAATCCGGCGGCATTGTCGCTGATGGCATTCGTATAATAGAAGTCGTCACTGTCGGGCGGTATTTGCGTATTGTCACGGGTCAGTGAGCACGGGTCGTAGTAACTGCCGCCCCCGTGAATAGTTCCAAAGAAGCGGTCGAACCCGCGCTGGCGCGGCCAGTTGTGTTTCGGGCCGTCGGGTCCACGGTATCTGGTCACGTGCCACTTGCCGGACATATACGTGCTGTAACCGGCCTGTTTGAGCACCTCGGCGATAGTAACGCAGCGGTTGTTGAGGTCGCCGCGATAACTGTCATAGCCCCTGTCCTGCATCATATGCCCGACGCCCGCCTGATGCTGGTAAAGCCCGGTCATCAGCGAGGCCCTGGTCGGGCAGCAGCGAGCAGTATTGTAAAATTGTGTAAAGCGAATACCATTGGCTGCGAGCCCATCCAGATTAGGCGTATGAATCTCACCGCCGTAACAGCCGATATCTGAATATCCCATATCGTCGGCCATAATCAGGATGATATTCGGTCGTTTGGCCCTATCGGCAAGCAACCCGGAAGCACTACTGCACCCCGGCAACGCAAGAGCCGCCGCTCCAAAGCCCACCACCTTCAGAAAATCACGGCGTGTGTAACTACGTTGACCCATGTTTATTTGCTCCTAATCATAAATAATTGTATCAGCTTTAATTCGGTTTCCCTCATCACCTAACGACAAAGCTCAGCAGCCGCTCAGACCGATTATTGAAAAATCTTGTTAGCTGCTATTAGCACTTCTTGCCGCTGCCTTTCCGCACTCATGGGAACCTGAAGTCAGTCTTTCGTTTCAATCGTTCGAACTCCTTTTTCATCCGCTCCACAACATCGGCACACCCGGTGTCCCCAATCAGATTGTTGAGCTCTTGGGGGTCGTTCTCCATATCATACAGTTCATCGGTCAATTTATCAGCCAAAGGATAGGTGACGTACTTCCACCGTTTCGTCCGCACGGCGAGCACAGTGGGTCTTTTGTATTTTCGGTCAACTTCCTGAAAATATTCGTAGAGAAAACTTTCCCGGCCCGGCCGACCGCTCAGAACATTCAGCCAGCTTTGTCCCTGCATTGTACTGGGCACGCCGACTCCCGCCAACTCGAGAAGTGTCGGGGCAAGGTCAATATTCAGAACCATCTCGCCACACCTGGTCCCGGCCTTCGCAAGGGGCGGATATCTCATAAGCAAAGGAATTCGTATGGATGGTTCGTAAGCAGCACGCTTGTCCCACATGCCGCCGTGCTCGCCATGGAAATAACCGTTATCACCGGCAAAGATAATTACAGTATTATCCAGCATTTCCTCCGCTTCGAGCGTTTCAAGGACACGGCCGAGACTTTCATCCACCGCAGCGAGAGAGCGCATATAATCGCGAATCTGGCTTTTCCAGTCCTTATCCATCTTTCTGCCCCATTCCGGCTTGGTGGCCAGATTGTCGCTGGGGTTATGTTGTGATTTGATTTCAATATCCGAATAAAGATTCTCGTGGCGCTCGGCAGGCTTGAAGGGTCCATGCACGGCCTTGTGACTGAGGTACAGCATAAAGGGCTCGTCGTGTTTTGTCTTGAGGAATCGAACTGCATAATTGGTCAATTCATCAGTAATGTAAACTTCGGACTGGACGATCTCTCCATCCACATTCAGAGTATTCTTATCGTATCTGCCCTGCCCGCTAAAGCTGACCCAGCGGTCGAATCCCGGCCGGGGCGAATTCGTCCTGGCCATATGCCATTTGCCGATGAATGCCGTTTGGTAACCCGCCTTGCGCAGAAGCTGCGGAAATGTTGGAATGGACGGATTCGGGTCTCTGCCGTTGTTCATAAAGACTTCGTGAGTATGGGCATAACAGCCCGTCAGGAAACTGGCCCTCGAAGGACTGCACAGGGAGGTTGTTACGAACGCATTCTCAAACAGGACGCCTTCATCAGCCAGCCTGTCCATGTTCGGCGTTTTCAGCCAGGGATGCCCGGCACAGCTCATAGCGTCGTAGCGCTGGTCATCCGTTAAGATGAAAATTATATTGGGTCTGCGAGCAGCTTGCTCGCCACCGATCACACACCCCGGCATCGCAAGCGCTGCCGCTCCACAGCTCACCGTCTTGATAAAATCTCGTCTGTTCATAAGCGGCTCTTTCCTTTCGGTCATTTCTTTTCGATACGTTTTGCAAGCTGGTCTTCACCCGGCGTCAGTGCCGCAAGATGCAGGGTGACCTCTTTGCGGATTTCAGTTATGACCTCCGGATGGTCTTTGGATATATCATATTTTTCAGATGGGTCGTGCTCGAGATTATAAAGCAATGGGGGCTCGTGGTGCGTCTCTTTGCCTTTGCCGTAGGCAGGCTTTGTTATAAAATGCGCCTTGTACGGCCCTTTGCGAACAGCGTACAATTTAGCACCGCGGTAATAGAACATATTTTTTCGGGGACTCGGCCCGGTCCCGAACAGGGCGGGTGACAGGTCCAGTCCGTCAACCACGCGGTCGGTCGGGACCTTCGCACCGCCTAATGTCAGAATCGTCGTATATAAATCCATAGTCGAGCCGATATCGTTCACGACGGCGGGTTTGATTTTGCCCGGCCACCATATAATACAAGGCTCTCGCATACCGCCTTCAAAGGTGCAGCCTTTTCCTTCTCTGAGCAGTCCCGCCGAGCCGCCGTGCTCGTTGAAGGTAAGCCACGGGCCGTTGTCGGATGTAAAGACAACAAACGTATCCTCCGCCAGCCCTTCGCGGCGCAGGGTCCCGAGTATCTGCCCGACGCCCCAGTCAATTTCTTCAATTACATCGCCGTACAGGCCGCGCAAACTCTTGTCCCTGAACTTCTGTGAGACAAACAAGGGAACATGGGGCAGATTGTGTGCCAGGTAGAGAAAGAAAGGTTTGTTTTTGCTTTTTTGTACGAACTTGATTGCCTCCTCGGTATAGCGTTTCGTAATCGTGTTCTGGTCGGCTGGACGCTCTATAATCTCTTCATTGCGCATAAGCGGGACATTAAAGTACTCTGTCTTCGGCTCAAGGAACGCCTGCCGTCCCTCGCCGCCGATGCGGTCCATATCGTTGCTGTACGGGATGCCGAAATAGGAATCGAAGCCGTTATTTGTCGGCAGATATTGCGGCAGGTGACCGAGGTGCCATTTTCCGACACAGGCGGTCGCGTAACCTTCAGCCTTGAGGGCCTCGGCGATTGTAACTTCATTTTTCGGCAGGCCGTTAGCTGAATCGGGAAACAGCACGCGCCGCTTGTCACTGCACATTCCGCTGCGAATCGGCAGTCTCCCGGTCAGCAGTGCCGCCCGGCTCGGCGTGCAGACCGAGGCCCCGACGTAAAAATTTGTCCATTTCTGGCCCTGGGCGGCCATCCGGTCCAGATTTGGCGTGCGAATCGTCGGATGGCCGTAGCAGGTTAAATCACCGTAGCCCATATCGTCACAAAATATGATGATAAAGTTTGGTTTCTTCTCTGTGCTCCCGCGTGCATTCGACCGGCTGGAGCTCGCGCAGCCGGGCAGTGCCAGCGAAACGGCACCTGCACTGAGAAACTTGATGAACTGTCGTCGATTCAATTGAGGTTTCATCCGAGATTTCCTTAACTGGTTTTTTTGTGTGCTCCAACTGTCACTTTCCGTTATAATATCCGGCCAGGAACAATCTTGCAAGGACACAGACAACCACAATCTGAATGGTGGATAACCGTCCGTCAGACTGGGGTTTATTTGTAAGGAGCTTTTATCATAAGCCAGGCTAAAATTTTATCTCTGGATACCGCCCGGCTTTGTGATGAAACGACAATCGGTCCAAAAGCCGCCAGTCTCGTCCATCTTAGCCGAATCGGTCTTGCTGTCCCCGCCGGTTTCTGTATCACAGGGACAGTTTTCCGGGAACACATAGAGCGGAACAACCTCACCGCCCGTATAAAATCGGTTGTGGAGAAACTTGCAATGGACTTGGCCATCCCTTTCGGGAAAACCAAGCTGGAGACCAAGGCATCTCTCCTTTCTTCTCTACGGCAGGCCGTTATTGAGGCGCCTCTGGCAGAGGAGATTCGGCGCCGGATAGAAAATCAGTATCGCACGCTCGGGGCAGACCGCGTTGCTGTCCGCTCATCAGGTACTGCCGAAGACCTGCCGGGACACTCCTTCGCCGGTCAATATGACACCTATTTGGGCATAGCCAACCTTGAAGATTGTATTGAGGCCGTCAAGAAATGCTGGGCCTCTCTATGGACGCTGCGTGCTTATGAGTATCGGGAAAAAAACTGCTTCGACCATCTTAAGATAAATATGGCTGTAATCGTTCAGTCGCTCATCGCCGCAGATGCCTCCGGCGTTATATTCACAGTCGATCCGCTCATCAGCGAACGTGGCAGCATAGTAATCGAGGCCTGCTTCGGCCTGGGGGAAGCTCTTGTCTGCGGAAAAGTAACACCTGATAGATTCATAGTTGGTAAAAACAATCTCAAAATACATTCCTGCACAATATCAGAGAAAAAAATTGAGTGTGTACTTAATGGCAACGGCCTTATTAAAGAGCAAACCGTCCCAAGTGAAAAATCATCCACTTGCTGTCTGGATAAGAAACAAGTAACACGACTGGCGAAACTTGCAAGAAAAGTTGAGACCGAATTTGGCTGTCCACAGGACATTGAGTGGGCAATATGCAAGAAGAATATCTATTTCCTGCAATCCAGGCCGATTACCGCCATTGGGCCGGAGAAATCACGACAGGAACAGCAAATCTGGAGCACCTTCTGCCTCGAAGAAGTTATGCCTGATGTTGTTACACCTGTTACGTGGTCGATGCTTCAGTACCTGGGAAATAATCTTTTCGATCCCTCTCTTCGTGCCCTCTGTATCAACCGCCGGGATACTCCCGTATTTAGCCTCATAGCCGGAAGACTCTATTTCAACGCGAGCTTCTGGACTGCTGTAATATTGTGCTTGCCCGGTTCTTGCAATTATGACTTTAGAAAAAACGCCGGAAATGAAACCGGCTTACTTGACCTGCTTGACAAACTTGAAAATCTACCAAAAGAAGATCTGCCAAAAATAGAATTCAACCGAACACGATTCATTCTAAAATTGCCGCTCCTGCTCATTGGTGTCATCGCTAACACTCCCGAAAAAGGCCAAGCCATACTTGAAAACGCCAGGAAAATGAACAAAAAATGGCAAAGTCTTGATATATCCAGCTTGTCCATAGAACAAATGGCTGATTGTTGTATGGATGCTATCGACGACTTCGACCGTCTCATCATAGCACACGCGCCCTACCTGTTCAGCATAATGATGGCATTTCCAGCCCTTGAGATAGTATGTTCAAAATGGCTTTCAGATGACAGTTCCAGTACCTCAAAACTGCTTGCAGGGCTTGGAGGCATGGACGATGCCGAATCTGCTATGGACCTTTGGCGTCTTGCTTTGAAGGCACACGAATCACCCGATATCGAAATGGCCATCCTTGCAGGAGACTGCTGGGAGAATACCGTACAGAAAGTCTCCGAGCTTCAAAGAGGCGATGAGTTTTTGAAAAGCTGGGATGAATTTATGGAACGCCACGGCCACCACTGCCGAGCTGAGTTAGAGCTGTACAATCAACGATGGTATGAGACGCCGGATTATATCCTTGGCCTTGTACGAGGTTACCTTACTTGCTTAAGTAAGACCGACCCATTGGAGAATTATAGAAAACTCGCAAATCAAAGGGAACAGCTTGCGGCAGGATGCCGCCGGGAACTCAAGAACCCAATTAAACGTTTGATTTTCAACAAACTTCTCATTCGTTCTCAAAAGGGTGCTGTCTTTCGCGAGAACATCAAAAGCGAAGTTATAAGATTGATAGTAGTAATGCGACAATTGCTGCTCGAGCTCGGTAATAGATTCGCGAATCAGGGGCTTCTTGCTGAGACCGATGATATTTTCTTCCTGGAATTCAGGGATATTCTTCAGATTGCCAAAGGTCGGCACAAACTCGATATCAGACAAATCGTTGCCACGCGCCGTAGAGAGTATAAGAGGTGGCAATCTATCACTCCACCAAAAGTAGTCGTTGGTGAATACGATCCAGATAGTTTTGTTCCCGAGGTTGTGAATGCAGATGTCGATGTCCTGAAGGGCTGGGCGGTAAGCTCGGGTGTAGCTGCCGGAAAAGCACGGGTGATTCTCAGGGCTGACACCGATGAACAAGTACTATCCGGTGAGATTCTGGTTGCACCGTTCACCGACCCAGGCTGGACTCCTTATTTTTTACCGGCCGCTGCGATAGTCATGGATCAAGGCAGTCTGCTCTCCCACGGCAGTATCGTTGCCCGCGAATACGGGATTCCCTGTGTCGTGAACGTGGGCACGGCCACGAGAATCATCAAAACCGGTCAGATGATACAGGTGGACGGCAACCACGGCGAGGTCAGGATACTTAAATGAAATTCAATAGCCGGCAATAATCAATTTACTTAAGCAGCAACTGATGAATAAAAGCTGCGACAAGCCAGACCGCAAAGCTCGCGCAAAGCACTATCCACAAAGACAGCTTTTTGTGGAAACATAAAAAAGCCGTAAGGAAAAACAAAATGGTCGGCAAAATACCCCATAGTGCGCCTTTAGTGTACTCGGTTATCAGGTTGAAATTGCCGGGATTATCCAGGTACAACCAGACAAGCACGATAAGACCGGTCAAAGGCATCACGGCAATCAGCCCGGCCAACGTCGGCAGCCTGCGCCCTATCTGCGCGCAGAAAGCAATAACGCACACACTAATCAACAGCTTGATAGCAAATCGCATACAAACACTACACTTGTCATTCCTGCAAAACCTGTCCTGAGCACAGTCGAAGGAGCAGAAATCCACAAAACAAAAATACAAAAAACTATGTATCCTACACTGCTACCGACCAGCTTTTCACTTAATGAACCGGATAGTCAACGGATAACGATAGTGATGACCATCATTGGCCTTAACCGCTGCAATCAGCATAAAGACCAAGTCAAAAATGGCTACCGCCGGCAGCAATACAGTTCCAATGCATGCGAAAATAAGCAGGGCCGCAACTACTCCATAGATTAGCATCGATATTTGGAAATTCACTGCCTCTTTGCCCTGCTCGTCCACAAAAGGAAATTCTTCTTTCTTTATCTGCCAGACAATCAAAGGCCCTACGATGCAGCCAACAACCGGAACAACAAGCCCGGCAAGCGCCGACAGATGGCATATCATCGCCCACAAACGGGCATCTTTGTTGATCTCCTTGCTTCCCGGAACTTCTTGAACAGCTTCGGGCTGTTCAGCGGTGACTTCTTTTTCGGCAGGAGTTTCACTTTCGGGCTTTTCAGCGCTGACTTCTTCTTCGGCAGGAGTTTCGCCTTCGGGCTTTTCCGCCGGCTCCGGGGTTTCCTCTTTTTTTGCCATAATCCAGCTCCCTTCTATTTAATTTATCTTGAATTGACTACTGCTGCCTGGCTTTACTTCGCACCTGTGCCTGCGTCACCGACAGGTGCAGGCAAAGCGGCAGGGAATCTTTTTTAACAAAGGCCGATAAAACCGTCAAGAGCAAAATCTGAAACAACGAACCCTTTTCACAAGCGACTAAACGGCCTACCAACCACTCACCATTTAAATAACACAAACTAACAGATTTGTTACAGTCATTCTCAGCCGAAAGGCGAAGTATCCGGCCTTAGGGATAGATATGACCGTTTCGGTTAAAGTTAGATTCTTAGCTTTACTACGTTCTCCGTTAAGGAGCCCTTCTGACCGCCAAGAATGACAAAGTGTCTTATATTATCGGAAACAAAACACTTATGATCGCCAAAGCATCCTTATCGGTCAGTTTTAGTGTATGTGTTTAGCTGCTTTTGATTTCTTTGTGGCACGGCCATCCTGGACGTGTTTTCACTCCACAGGACGCCTTACGGCGGGGCTGCCCCCTTTTCTGTCTTCGATAGAAGACAAGGGGGCGTACCACATCAGTCCACAGGACAGCTAACGGTGGAAACTGCTGACTCAGCCCACAGGATGGATTGCACCATTATCGGGCTAAACAAATACGTTTGAGTAACTAATCACCATTTTTGTGAGTACGCCGACCGGCACTGCTGACATCGATTGTTTTTATGCCGAGCCTGCCTACCGGCGTCTCCGGGGCAAACCTAACCGCACCCTTCTCGAACTCGACAATGAGCGGGTCAGCAAGCAGGTTCCCTTCCACAGCCTCGAAATGCGGACAAGACGATAGACCGTATTTTCACCCCTTTAGAACTCCTCACCAACCATAATAGAGGAACTGCCGGGATTTTATTTCTAACGGGGTTCATCAATTTCCTCCTTCGGCGGACTCAGGCAGCCACACCGCCATTTCGCTTTTGCCGCGGTGCGCCCATGCGTAATAAGGAATCGCAACCACCTCAACACTTTTCTGCGGCATTTTCCCTTGGCCATTGAGCTTCACGATACCGCCCAATAAATCGCCGTGATATTCGGTGTGCAATTGTGCTTCCGGTGGCAAAACCAGCTTCGATACTCCTTGCGGATTGTCCACCCCTTCGAAGCAATACACAACAGGCCCACGCTGGATAGCTGTGCGCCCCGCGTTGTCCTTGACGTTCGGATGGGAGACGACCCGGCGTATCGGCATCGGCAGATTCAGCTCTATAGAATCGCCCTTTTTCCACTTACGCCTTATAGATGCAAATCCCTTGTCGATATTCAGGTCAACAGATTTGCCGTTCACTTTGAGCGTTACCTTCTCAGAGCTCTCGTTCAGGAAGCGATAAAGGTCGCTGGGAACAGGCTCATTCCGCGCCCAGCCGGGAATGCGAACATAAATCGCAAACTTCGCCGAACGCTCAGGCTCAACAGTAATCTCAATATCGCCGTCCCACGGATAGCGCGTCTCCTGCTTCAGGCGCACGGTATTGTCAGCCAGCCTGATTGTGGCGCTTCCTCCGACGAAAAGATTCACATATAAAACATCTCCCTGCTGGGCGTAAGCATAGCCGGGAAGAGACGGCACAAAACGGACGATATTCACCGGGCAACAGGCACAGTCGAACCACGGGCTTCGCTCATAGTCACCGTCACTGGCTAAAGGATTCGGGTAGAAAAACTCATCGCCGCTCAGCGAAATACCGGAAAGAAATCCATTGTAGATAACTCGCTCCAGCACATCGATATACTTCGCTTCGCCGCCCAATAAAAACATCCGATGGTTCCACATAGCGTTGGCAATGGCCGCACAGGTCTCGCAATAGGCCGTCTTGCTGGGCAGCTCGTAATCCTCGCCGAACGATTCGCCGCCGCGTCGGGCTCCGACACCGCCGGTGATATACAGCTTCTTCGAGACAACGTCCCACCATATCCGCTCGAGCGCTTCGACGTAACCGTTATCGCCCGTCAGGGCCGCTACGTCCGCCATCCCGGAATACAAATACCCCGCGCGAACGGCGTGGCCTACGGCAGAGTCCTGCTCAACCACCGGCTTATGGTCCTGACAGTAATCGCCGTAAATCTCGCGCCTCTCAGATTGGCCGCGCTCATCGAGGAAGAACTTTGCGAGCGCGAGATATTTCTCATTGCCGGTTACACGATACAACTTCACGAGGCCTATCTCTATTTCCTCGTGACCGGGAACATCACGTTTCTTATCGGGGCCGAAAACCGAGTCGATGTAATCGGCAAGCCGAATTGCCACATCAAGAATTTTTCTTCTCCCGGTGGCCTGATAGTAAGCAACAGCGGCTTCGAAGAAATGTCCCGCACAGTAAAGCTCATGCTTGTTGCGAACATCCGTCCAGCGTTTTTCCGGCTGCCTCTCGGGCAGAGAATAAAACGTATAAAGATAGCCGTCCTCCCATTGGGCCGCTGCGATTTTGTCAATCACGCCGTCAACGTATTCTTCAAGCTCCGGGTCGGGATGACTTTTCAACGAATAGGCTGCCCCCTCTATGACTTTGTAGAGGTCGGAATCGTTAAAATAGATGCCTTCGAAATTTCCTTCCATCAGGCCGCCCGCCTTTGCAAAATTATCGATTCGGCCGGTTCCTTCGCACTTTTTGAAATCGTAAGGCACTGTGACTTTGCGGTTTGTTTCCATCCGCGGCGCCCAGAACTCATCGGCGATAACCACATCGGTGAACCCGACTGCACGCAATTGACCAGATTCCTGCATCTGGCAGCCTGTTACAAATACGAACAAACCGATAATTGCAATTGCAAAAAGATGGTTCTCACTCATGATATTGGTAAAGAAAAACTATAAAAATGGGCATTTGGGGCGTATTTGGCCGATGTATTATCGGACAACTTCTCATTTTTTGCCGGGAGGCCCAATATGCCCAAGCAAAAAC
>Ga0307378_10000536_pt1 | contig 66920 bp, 54 predicted proteins | sample UN1MG_FD_202238 | JGI IMG/M metagenome (GOLD analysis project Ga0307378, IMG submission 202238) | Soil microbial communities from Risofladan, Vaasa, Finland - UN-1 | ecosystem: Environmental > Terrestrial > Soil > Coastal area > Acid sulfate soil | place: Finland: Risofladan, Vaasa | collected... | reverse complement strand
CCCCCGTCGCTCCGGCCCCCGCCCCCCGACGTCCCGCGGCCGATCACCCTTGGCGCCAGCCCTTCCAGAAAAAGCGGACATTCCTACTTTGCGGGAAAGAGGACATTTCTACTTTGCGTTGACACCGGCGTCCCAGACGCTTGACGCCCTGCCCCGCCCCGCCTAGGATGGGCTTCACCATGTTCACCGGCCTGATTGAAACCATCGGCGAGGTCGTCCGGGCGGAGCGCCGGGCGGAGGGTCTGCGGCTCGGGGTGGACCTCGGCCCTGCGGCTGAGGGCGTCCGGCCGGGCGATTCCATCAACCTTTCGGGCGCCTGCCAGACCGTCGTGCGGCTGGCGGGCACGCAAGCCGAGTTCGACGCCGTCGCAGAGACTCTCGCCAGGACGACCCTCTCCGAGTGGCGTGTCGGCAGGCGCATCAACGTCGAGCGGAGCCTCCGCGCCGGCGACCGCCTCGGCGGCCACTTCGTCACCGGCCACGTGGATGCCGCGGGGCGCGTCGTCGAGAACCGCCGGGGCGCGGGCGGCTGGCGCCTGGCGGTCGAGGCGCCCGCCGAACGCTTCGCCGAAATCGCTGCGAAGGGCAGCATCGCGGTGGACGGCGTCAGCCTGACGGTGGTCGAGGCCGCCGCCCCCGTTTTCAGCGTCGCGATCATCCCGATAACGCTCCGCGAGACGACGCTCGTGGCGCTCGTGCCCGGCGACCGGGTGAACCTCGAGACCGACATTCTGGCGAAATACGTCCGTCGGGCCACCGCCGCCGTGACCGGCTCGGAGGCCGACGACGGCCGGCTCCTCGAGACGCTCCGCCACGCCGGCTTCCTCGATTGACCGCCGAGGACCATCCGATAGCAAAGCACGGAAAAGGGGGACTGGCTCCTTTTCCGGTCGTTGGGAAAAGGTGCCTGTCCCCCTTTTCCTGGACCAACTGAAACTGAGGATCGTCCGATGGCCGAGCAGAAATTGCCGCGGCTCGCGGTCACGCTGGGCGACCCGGCCGGCATCGGCCCGGAGGTGGCCCTGAAGGCGCTGGCGGACAGGGCGGTGCGCGACCTGGCGCACTTCGCCGTCTTCGGCCCCACCGCCGACGTGTGGGCCAATTTGGCCGGCGCGGCGCCCGATTTCCTCTCCGGCTCCTGCGCCCTGGAGGAGTGGGACGGTCGGGTCGAGGGCGTCCGCCTCGTGGTCGTGCCGGGCGCGGAGGCCGAAAGTGCGCCGCGCGGCCGGGCGACCGCCGCGGGGGGCGAGGCCAGCATCCGCTTCATCCTGGCGGCCGTCGAGACCGCGCGCGCCGGCCGGCTTGATGGCATCGTCACGGCGCCCATCAGCAAGGAAGCCATCGCCCTGGCCGGTTACGCCTGGCCGGGGCACACGGAACTGCTGGCTGAAAAGTTCGGCGCGCGCGAGGTCGCCATGCTGTTCGCCGGCGGACCGTTCCGCGTCGTCCTCGCGACGATTCACCTTGCGCTCGTCGAGGCAATCCGCGCGCTGAGCACCAAGTTGATTGTCGGGAAGATGCGCCTCGCCGACGACGCGCTGAAACGGTTCTTCGGCATCGCAGTGCCGCGGCTGGGCGTCCTGGGCCTCAACCCTCACGCGGGCGAGGCGGGGCGATTCGGACACGAGGAACGCGAAATCATCGGCCCGGCCGTCGAAGAGGCCAAGGCGGCCGGCATCTGCGCCTTCGGGCCGCTCGCGCCCGACACCGCCTTCTGCCAGGCGTCCCGCGGCAAGTTCGATTGCCTCGTGGCCCTGTACCACGACCAGGGCCTCATTCCCCTGAAGACGGTCGCATTCGATTCCAGCGTTAACATCACGCTCGGCCTGCCGACCATCCGCACGAGCCCCGACCATGGGACGGCGTACGACATCGCCGGCCGCGGCGAGGCGAACCCGGAGAGCATGAAGCAGGCGATCCGCCTGGCGTCCGAGATGATTGACCGCGCACGCAAAGCGGGCGCCTGAGCCGGCCCAAACGCCTCATGAGCCATCCGCCGACGCAAACCGAAATCCGGGCTCTCCTCGCCGACGCCGGTCTGCGCCCGCACCGGCGCCTCGGCCAGCACTTCCTCGTGGACGGGAACCTCATGCGCCTGCTCGTCGCCGAGGCGGACCTGCAGCCCGCCGACACCGTCCTCGAGATCGGCACCGGCATCGGGAACCTGACGGAACTTCTGGTCGAGCAGGCCGGATGGGTCGTCGCCGTCGAACTGGATCCGAACCTCGCCGACATCGCCCGGCAGCGCCTGGCCGGCGCTCGGAACCTCGACCTCCTGCGCACCGACGCGCTGAAGGACAAGCACACCCTCTCGCCCGCGATGGTCGAGCGGGCGCTCGAGCGGCAGGCAGCCCTCGGCGGGCCGCTGAAACTGGTCGCCAACCTCCCCTACGCCGCCGCCACGCCTCTCGTCGCCGATCTTCTTCTCGCCGGTCCCATTCCCGAGCGGCTCGTCTTCACGGTCCAGAAAGAAGTGGCCGACCGTCTCGCCGCCGATCCCGCCACGCGCGACTATGGACCCGTCGGCGTCCTCGTCCAGGCCCTCGCCGAAGTCCAGGTCCTTCGCCGCCTCGCCCCGAGCGTCTTCTGGCCCCGACCGCGCGTCTCCAGCGCGATGGTCCGCCTGATGCCGTCGGCCGAGCGGCGGGGGCGCCTAAAGGACCTGAGAATCTTTCGGCGGGTGCTGGAGGGGCTGTTCGGCCACCGGCGCAAGCTGGCGGCCCGGAGCCTCGCCCTGGCCTGGCCGGACCTGGGTTCCCCCGCCGACTGGGCCGCACGCCTTCAGGCCGCCGGCCTCGACAACCTGGCGCGCGGCGAGCAGTATGCGGTGGACGAAATCGTGCGTCTGGCCAACGCCGTCGCGAAGGACGAACACGAGCGGACGGCCGGCGGCCGGGCGTAATACTCTCTAACCCAAAGGTCGCAAAGAGCGCAAAGAACGAACTTGCCGGGAAAGAGGCTGAACAGACCGCCGGCGGCACCCAGTCATCTATCAAGGAGAATGTCCGCGTTGGCAATGATTTCGCCCATCTTCTTGCGCGCAAAGTGCCCATAGCCACACATCACATTGCTAAGAATGAGCCACAATTCCTCCTTGTCTTTTCTGCACATTGCGGGGTTTGCCCAGCACTCGTCCATATAGTCTTCCGGCTTCCAAGGGGCAAAAAAATAACTGTCAATCACATGCGGCATTATGCTGTAGTACAACGCAAAGCGATATTCCTTCTGTGGTGCGAATCGCAGACGCTTCGTAAATACCGGTATGTCCATAATGTTGTCGGGACCTATTTCCTCGGCAACTTCGTCAGCATACGCGACCGCCTTATGCTCGACACACATGAAGGGGAATCTCCGCCCATCCCGCACCCTCCCATCCTCTATTTCGAACGCGTTCTTCAACATCGCGCAAACCTTGTCCGGCGTACTGATGATCGCCACAACACTACTGTCCGGGAATATCTTCCATTCTTTCGGCTTCGGCTCGTCGCCATCTAAGATAGTCCAACAACTGAGAACGAAGCCTCCCGCTTCCGCCGAACCACCACCCTTCCGCCTCACCTCCCCTTCCCGATCATCACCCCTGTCATTCTTGTCGTGCCCGCCTGCCCCGCTCGTTTCCATCCTTCTGTAGTGCTCGGCCGAGCGCAACACAAATGTGCTGTGCTCGGAAAATATGCTCTTGCAGGCATTCATGTCAACAAATCGAGCGATTCGCATTTTATCTGGAATTCCTTTATGTAAGAAGAAACCAGCCATTCTTCTACCGCATGATCCCCGGCTTCCAACTAGCAACAGACTCGATTATCTCTTCGGTAGTTCGCTGGCCCCGCGCCTCTTGACGCCCTTTCATGAACTCAAAGAACCCCTTGCGCGAAACCGTGACCCATAGTTTGGGGAGAAATACAGAGAAGTGTCTGAGCCACTTAAACTTGTAGTTCTGGATGGTCCAATAGGCAACGACTTCTTCATCGTCTCTCACCCCCCGCTCGATAAATGCCTGCCATAGATGCAAGAAATCCATCTTATGGGTGATGTACCCCTTTATGGTCCCCGGCATTCTCGTGCATTCAAAGTGGATTGCGGCATAGGGTATCCGCTTGGGAACACAGATTCGCCCTTCTTCTAGCCATCCAAACGGGGAAAACTGAGATACCCTACATGCGTCTCCATCAACTGATCCCCACTCGCTATCTGTAAGCAAAGATGGCTCCGTTGGCGGACCAAGACCGAATCGAAACAGTTCGAGTTCTTTCATGTGGTCCGGCCGCTTGCTATCTGTAAGAGGATAGATCCGTCGGCGGAGCAGGCGCAGGATGCCAGATGGCGCAGCGCGTTCCCACCCCTTCGTCAGGTCATTTATGTCCGCAAAAAGGGATTTCATCTCCGCGTCTGACATTGGGTGCCCGCTACGTTCTCTGGCCGCGACTACCCGACTCCCAAGTGTCACGCGATACCAATTCACGAGTGCCACGCGATACCGATGCAAACCAGCCGCGTCATTCGAGAGCCTCATGCGATCACCTTGCCGTCGTAACCGGTCAGGCTCAGGCCCGCAGGGCCTACGGCATCCAGTCCACACCTTCGCGCGGTGGGTCAGGAGACCCACCGCGCTTTCTCGAAAGAATATCTTATCTCTGCGCCCTCTGCGATCTCTGCGTTGAGATAACGTTGTAGAACTACGGCATCAAATCCGGCCGATGCTCACGGAACCAGCGGAGGGTTTCGCGCAGGGCAGCCTCCGTGCCGACCTTCGGCTCGTAGCCGAGAACGCGCCGGGTCTTTTCGATGCGGTACGTCAGCGGCGTCGTCATGAACTTCAGACGGAACTTGTTCACCAGCGGCGGCTCCTTCGCCCCCTTCAGCCGCCACAGTCCCTCCATCACCGGGCACGCCAACCGCACCAACCACGTCGGCGCGTGGCGCGTCGGCATCGCGTACCCCGTCTCCTCGCAGATGATTTCCATCAGCCGCACGCGATTCACCGCATCCCCGTCTGTCACCAGGAACACCTCGCCCAGGACCTCCGGGCGCCTCGCCGCCAGCACGAGCGCCTCGACCAGGTTCCCGACCCAGCAGAGGCTCATCGGCTGCCGACCCGAGCCCACGAACCGGAACTTCCCGTTCTTCAAGTTTTCCAGAACCCTCGGCAGGAACTGGCGGTCGCGCGGGCCGTACACATACGGCGGGCGGACGATGACGGCCGGCAGCCCCCGCTCGGCCGCCAGGCCGCGGACCGTCTCCTCGGCCCGGATCTTCGTCAGGTTGTAGTGGTCGCCGGTGTGAATCAGGGGCGCGGTCTCGTCGAGGTCCCGCTGCGGGGCCATTCCGAAAACGACCATCGAACTGAGGAAAACAAACCGCTTCAGCCGGCCACACGCCACCGCCGCCTCCGCCAGACGCCGCGTCCCCTCCACATTCACCCGCACCATCTCGTCCAGCGGCGCCCAGTCCGAAACAAGCGCCGCGCAGTGGAACACGTAGTCCGCGTCCTCCAGATGGGGCGTGAGCGTGCCGGCGGGGTCGGCGACGTCGCCCTCGACCAGATCTACACCCCACGACCGCAAGAGCGCCGTGTCGCTCGTCCGGCGCGCGAGCGCCCGCACGCGCCAGCCCTCGTCCAGGAGCCGGCGCGCCAGGTGGCTGCCGATCATCCCCGTCGCGCCCGTGATGAATGCCAGCGGCTGTCTCGCGTCGGCCATCGCGCTCTCCAACCTGACCCGCGTGGACCATTCTAAACCCTCCGCCCCCACGGTCAACCGGAATCAATTCCCCCGCCCCCAAAAATTTCGAGGCGGTCCACTCTGCCTATTTCGTAGAATATGGTGGGAGTCGTTGCCATCCTTCGGGACCGCGAAAGGATACTTGCATGACCGCCAAGCCGATGTCGGAAGCCCTTGTCTCAATCAAACTCGCTGCTCTCGAACGCCGCTTCCGGTTCCTCAAGTGGGTCGGCATCATTGCCGTCCTCGTTCTCCTTGGGGCCGTCGGATACCTGCTGCTGCGGCCGACCGTCGGCGCGAAAACCTTCGCCCTTGCCGATGAGCAAGGCAACCTCCGCGCCCTCTTCGACGTGCACGAGGGCCAGCCGCGGATCCGGTTCCTTGACGATCGCGGCACCGCCTGGGCCGCACTCCGCGCCAATGAATCCAACCGAGCCCTGGAACTGGTCGATGCGTCCGGCGCGACCCGCCTCGCCCTCGTCGCGTCGGAAAAACAGGCCGGCCTCGTTGCCTCCGAAGCGACCTCAAAAGTCAGTGTCACGCTCGGCGTGCTGGAAGGCACGCCGGGCCTCGTGCTCCTCAACTCGGCCGGCACCATCGCCGCCGTCCTCCGGGCCGACGACAAGAGCGCTTCACTCGAACTCGCCGACCTGCCGGGACCCGCAGACGAAAAGCCCGACGCACCAGCCTCCCCCTCCGCCCGCGCCCTCCTCAGCGCCGCCCGGGGCGTCGCCTCGCTCGCGCTCAACGACGGCAGCGATACGCGGCGGGCTCTCCTGGAGGCCCGCACCGACGAGCCATCCGGCCTCCGCGTTTTCAGCCCCACTGGCGCCGAATGTGCCGCCCTCGCCTCCACCGCCGACGGACCGCGCCTTGCGCTCGGCATCGCCGCCGACAAACTGCTTGCTGCCCTCGAGGTTAAGAGCGGCACGCCCGCCCTCAGCCTCTTCGATTCGGCCGGCGGCGTCCGCGGATCCTTCGCCCTTGCACCCGACGGGCCCGCACTCACCCTTTGCGACGCCCAGGGCGCCTCGCGCGCCAGCCTGGCCCTCGCCGCGGCCGGCCCGGCCCTCAGCCTCCTCGACGCCGGCGACAAAAAACGCGCCGAACTCGCCGTCGCCGGCGGCTCGACCACGCTCGCGCTCCACGATACCGCCGGCAACGTCCGCGCCAATGTCGCCGTCTCCGACCGAGGCGCCGCGCTGGGCATCCTGGGCCCCGATGGCAACCGACGCGCCGGCCTCGGCGCAAACGCCGACCAGGCCGGCCTCGATCTCTGCGACGCCCAAGGCCGACCCGCCGCCGCTTTCCTGACGACCGCCGCCGGGCCGCGCCTCTCGCTTCAGGACGCCAAGGGCGCCGACCGGGCCCTCCTCGCCCTCAGCGACAAAGGAACCTCGATCGCCCTTCGCGACGAGGCCAACCGCGATCGCCTTGCCTTCACCGTGACCTCAGGCACCGCCAAGGTCGTCTTCCTCGACGCCGCCGGTACCCTCCGCACCGAACTCGGACTTCTCGAGCAGGTCCCCGCCCTCAACCTCTTCGCGGCCGACGGCCTAAAACGCGCCAGCCTCCGCGGCACCAAGGAGTTGGCCGGGCTCGACATCTACGGCCTCAAGGGCATCCCGCAGGCCCGCATCCTCGTCGGCGCCGAGGGACCCCACATGGAATTCGCCGACCCGACCGGCAACACCTTCTGGTACGTCCCCGCCCGCGCCGAAGGCAAACCCTGACTTCCCGCGCGCCGTTCGCCGTTACTCCGTCACGGAGTCTGTCCTGAGTCCCGGCGCGCCGGGATCGAAGGGTTACTTCGTCACCGCGTTACTCGCCCCCCCCGCCTTTCATTCCGCGATCTCCCTGTTCCTTCATAGGAGCCCTTCGGGCCGCAATTTTACCCGCCGTAGCCCGCCTGGGCGGGAGGCTCGAAAGGGCCCCATCACGCATGGGGATCGCGGCACAGAAGTTTCTTGCCCTCCGGCCTGAGGAATGCAAGACTGGGTGTGCCGAGGTGTTGTCACTGCACATCGCGCACCTTTTGACAGACCGGCCCATGGGTGCCAGAAAAGGCGTCACACTGACCGAGTCGCTGGCCGTCATCGGAGCCCTGGGGCTCCTGAGCGCGGTCTTCATGCCCGCCCTGATGGACGCCAAAGATGCCGCCGAACAGGTTCTCTGCGCCCGGAACCTCGAGCAGATGGGCGAAGCGCTGATTCTCTACGGCCGCGCACACGAAGGATTCCTGCCGGACTGCGGGGCCGCCTCGCCCCTCGGCGGAGCAGTTCCGGACGACGGGCGCCATTTCCCCAGCCGCACCGACGCCCCGGGCTCGTGCGCTTGGCCCGACGTGCGGGCGGTGGGGAACCAGGCGAACCTCTGGATCCTCGTGCGAGAAGGATACGCCGACGCCAGGCTGCTGGTCTGCCCGGCGACGGCGGACAGGGTGAGCCTGAATCCGGCCTCGGACCCGTCCGTCCTCGGCTTCTATGCCCTGGACCCCGCCACCGGCCGGGCCTCCGCCGCCGAAGCGGCGTTCCTCAGCCGCGTCGCCGCCGGACGGTGCTCCTACTCGTACCAGAACCAGTTTGCGCATCCCGGCACGGGCGAGGCGACGAGCGACCCGCGGAACGCGACGACGCGCCTGGGCGTGCATCCGCCGCGGCTCGCCGTCCTGGCCGACCGCAACCCCTACACCCGTCCGCAGGGCGCCCGCCAGCCGACCCTCTCGCCTGACAAATCGCCGCAGACCAACAGCCTGAACCATCGCGGGAAAGGGCAGAACGTCCTGGCGCTCGATGGCAGCGTGGAGTGGCACGAGACGCCGAACGGCGGCGCCTTCCGGCCGGACGGAAGCCGCGACAACATCTATTGGCCCGACGAGGGTCAGCCGGACGACCCCGAAAACATCCCACGGTCCGTGGGGGACTCCTTCCTGGTGCCATGACGAAGCCGACTCGCCCCCCAGGCCGCCGGTCCGTCCCCGCCGCGACGCTGATTGAACTTCTCATCGTCCTGGCGATTCTGATGGTGCTGGCCGCGCTCCTCGCAGCGGCGGTGTGGACGGCGGTGGCGGCAGCCGAGTCGGTCCGCTGCCAGAACCGCCTCCGCCAGATCGGTGGCGCCTTCCGCCAGTACCTTCAGGACTCGGGGGGCCTCTGGCCGCCGATCTTCACCACTCAGGAAACGCCTGTGGACCTCTTTAAGACCATCGAGGAGGCGACCAGCCTGGTGATGGCGCCCGCACGGCCGGCAGACGACTGGGGCCAACCCGGACCTCACTGGAGCATCGTCCTCTGGCCGTACCTGGAGTCGCTCGATATGTACACCTGCCCGTCGGACCCGAAGGCGGGGCAGCGCGGCCCGGAGGTCGTCCCCGCCGGCCGCGAGCACGCCGTCGCCCTGCTCGACGCGCCGCCCGAAAGTTACGCCCTGAACGTGGTGCTCTTTCGGACGGCGGACGACCTGCGTCGGCAAGCCGGATGCGCGTGGGGAACGCGCGGCGAGATGGACTTCAATGGCCTGACGAGTTACACGCACCAGTCGGAGCAGCGTCGGCTCTTCCCGGTGCTCCAGCAGCGCATCCTCTTCTTCTGCGGCGCGTCGGGGCAGACGGTCGGCAGCCAGTTTAACGTCCCGTTCCGAAACCGGGCCGGCCTGGCGGGCGTCGAGCGGTGGGAGTGGCACTACGGCCGGGCGTCCGCCGCCTTCGCCGACGAGCCCGGCTGCGGCTCCAACTACCTCTTCTACGGCGGTCACGTCGAGTACCGCGACCAGCTCCCCGACCTGTGGGAATGGGGATACGAGTTGCGTCGCGGCGACGCCGACCACTAACCACGAGAAAAAAGGTGTCAGGAACCTTTTCCCCAAAAAAGGTTCCTGGAACCTTTTTCTGGAGGGGCGGCGGCTTGACTCGGCCGGGCCGATGCGCCATAGTAGGGACCAGCGATGCTGCATCGCACACGCGAGGGGTGCTCGACGTGCGACCAACCGCCCTACGGTCCCTGCTCCTGAAGGTGCGCGGGTCGGTCCTGGCGGAAACCGTGGACCAGAGCCTCCGGGCCGCCGGGGCACGTGTCACCACAGCCGACAGCCCCTGCCGCCTTCTGGCCGAGGTCGCCAGGGCCGAGGACCCTTTCCGCCACATCCTGCTGGGCGTGGACTGGTTTTCGCACGACGAGTTCCGGTTGTTCGCCCTCCTGAGGCGTGAGTGGCCCCAGACCGTCCTCATCGCGTATCACTCGCCGGGCTTCGGGTACAAGGGGGAACTGGCGGAACTCGTGGGGGCCGACGTCGTCCTGAGCGACTCTGGCGACGTCTCGCGCTTCCTGGAGAACCTGGCAGCGCCCGGCCGCGCGGTCCGCCCGCAGCCGCCGCAGACCCTCGAGGTCGAGGCGGAAGCCTACCTGGCCCAATCGGCCGCCGAACGCCCGGCCGCACCCCAGCCCGCCTCCCCGGCGCCCGAGCCTTCCGTCGAAGCGATTTTCGAAGAGGCCGACCGGACGCGCCTCACGGACGAGGAACTTCGCCTCCTCTTGGGCGAGGAGGATGAGCCGTGACCACCGCCCCGGCTGACCGCCGCCCGGCCTCGCCCCGGGACATCATTGTCTCGCACGACCCGCGGCGCCGAGCGCTGATCGAGCGTGCCATGCCTGCCGCCCACATTTACACCTCCATGCCGGAGGCCTTTCTCGCGGCGCTGCGTGCCCCGGCTCATGCGGTTGTGCTCGACATGGGCCCCCTGGCCGACCGCAACCGGGATTTTGTCGTGAACCTGCGGCGCGAGCGGCCCCAGACACCCATCTACCTTGTCACCGAACCCGAGGGGGAACCCGCAGCCCGGGCGCTCGTGGACGCCGGCGCCTCGGACTACTTTATTCTTCCGGGCGACCTCGACCGGCTGGCCACCGTGCTTTCCCCCGACCGCAAGCCGCTCGACCCGTCAGAAGACTCTGTGCCGACCGATCCGCCGTCCAATCGGCCGGCCGAACGGCAACCCCCTCCGTCGCACGATCCACCCGCCCCCGCGCCCGAGAACTCGCAACCCTCCGCGAGTGAAGAGCCCGGTGACAGGCCGCCGGAGGCTCCCGACCGCTTGACCCGCCCGACGCTGCGCGACCCGGAGACGGTCCTGCTGACAGTTCAACCTTTCAAAAAGTGTATTACAAAAATGATCGCGTGGGCCTGCGACCATGATGCCGAAGTAGCGGTCGTCCTGATGGAGGCGCCGGCCGCCTCTCCGGAAACACTGGCCCAACTCGGCCGGGCCGTGCACGCCACCCTGACCCCCCAGCATCAAGGCGGGCGGTTGGAGACCGGGCGTTTTGGCGTGGCATGGCCGCGCCTCCTCGAAAAGAATGAGGAGCGCGGCGAAACCGCTGCCGTCTATCTCCAGGCGGCCGAGGAGTTGGCCGCCCTGGGAAAACACTTGGAACCGGGTCTGGCGGTCCGGATAGGCGTGGCCGTCTTTCCTGGGGACGGCAACAGCGCCGACGTGCTTCTGAAAACAGCTGAGGAACGGCTCCAGGCGCACGACTCGCTGGCGAAGACGCCCTAAAGCATTCCCCCCGCAGCCGGGGTGGAGGGACCACATGCCTCGGAACCTTCCCGTCGGCAACGGGAACCGGCTGGTCGAGCGGACGGGAAAAGGGGACAGGTACCTTTTCCAAACGGCCGGAAAAGGAGCCAGTCCCCTTTTCCGGCCTGCTAATTCGGCCGCTTCATGTGGGCTTCCAGGAGGCCCTTGACGGCCTTGGCCAGGCCGTCGGCCAGTTCGTCCGGCCCGACGCGGACCGCGCTCTTGACGGTCCCCGTCACCATCGCCACGCCGAGCACCTGGCCCGAGTCGGCATCCACGATCTCAATCTGGGCCGTCAGGAACGGGTCCACGCCGAAGCCGACCGCCCGCAGCGGCGCACCGCCCGAATCGTAGTCCACAAACTTGCCGCGGACCAGGATCGCCGGTCGCCCGCCCGCCGAGAGGCGGAACGATTCGAGTTCCGCCAGTTCCCTGACAATCGCCGGCCGGACCGCCGTCACCACGCCGCGCGGAATCACCCCCAGCATCGGCGAGGGGTCGAACGCCTCCACCTGCGCCGAGCGGTACTTCAGGAGGCTCGTCGAGCCACCCGGCGTCCGGACCTCGAAGTAGCGCCCGCTCGCGCCCGTCGCGCCGTAGTACGCCTGCTTGGCCACCGTCCCGAGGCAGCCGGCAACGAGCAGCGCCGCCGCCGCCAACCCGATGAGCATCTTGCGTTTCATCTCGCGCTCCTTTTGCCCCCCGTCACGATTGCCTGCGCCGCTGCGGCGCCGCGCGGGCCGTCCCACCTACTCCCCGGCCGGTTCGGCCAGCAGGTTCTCGATGGCGTCCGCCAGCACTTGCTCCTCCCCCGGCTGGAAACCCACATAATGAGCCCGCCCCATGCCACGGCGGTCCACCAGCAGCATCGTCGGATACCCCTCGAACCCGCCCGGCACGAGGCCCAGCACCTCGTCCGAACCGATGGCGAGGACATACGGCACCTTGAACTCCCGTTGATAGGCCAGCACCGCCGCCTTCGCCTCTTCGACCGTGTCCGTCCGCTCGTACGCCAGGCCCACAATCTCGAACCCCTGGCCGTGGTACCGCTCGTACAGGCTCACGAGGGCGGGCGTGGCGCTTCGGCACGGCGGGCACCACGTCCCGAACAGGTCCACCAGCACCACGTTTCCGCGCAGCGACTCCAGCGCGATCGTCCCGCCGTCCACGCGCTCCGCTTCGAACCGGAGCGGGAACGGCGCCCCCGGCTCCCCCCCTTCCTGGTCCGACGTGCCGGACGGAGCAGGCCCGGTTCCCGCGCATCCGGCCGCCGCCACCAGCACGCCCAGCGCGACCCATGCCGCCGCGTGTCTCATCCCCGCTCTCCTTCCTCAGGCGCCGTCGCCCTTGCCGACCTTGAACACGCAATAATCCCCGCACATCGAACACACGTCGCCGTGCGCCGGCCGACGCGCCTCGCGCAAAAGCGCCGCGCGCTCGGAATCCAGCGATTCGGCGATCTGGCGCTCCCAGTCCTGCCGGCTGCGCGCCTCGCTGATGCGGCGGTCCCAGTCGCGCGCGCCCTTGAGCTTGCGCGCTACGTCCCCCGCGTGGGCCGCCAGCCGCGCCGCCATCACCCCCACACGCACGTCCTCGGGTCGCGGCAGGCCGAGGTGCTCGGTCGGCGTGACGTAGCAGAGGAAATCCGCGCCCGCCATCGCCGCCACCGCCCCGCCGATGGCGCTCGTAATGTGATCGTACCCGGGCGCCACGTCCGTGACGATCGGCCCGAGGACGTAGAACGGCAGCCCGCCCGTCGCCTCCTTCTCCAGACGCACCTGGGCCTCCACCTGGTCCAATGGCACGTGGCCGGGACCTTCGATGATCACCTGGGCCCCCGCCGCCGTCGCCCGCCGACCCAGTTCCGCCAGCACCAGCAACTCTTCGACCTGGGGCGGATCCATCGCGTCGGCGATCGCGCCCGGACGAAGGCCGTCCCCAAGACTCAAGGTCACATCGAACTCCCGTGCGATGTCCACGACCTCGTCGAACCGCTCATACAGCGGGTTCTCTTGCTTGCGGCGGCGCATCCAGTGGGCCAGGAACATGCCGCCCCGGCTCACGATGCCGCACACACGCCGACGCAGCGCCGCCGACTCGACGATCCCCCGCGTCACCCCGCAGTGGACCGTCACGAAGTCCACGCCGTCCTCGGCGTGGCGGCGGATGCTGGCGAGCATGTCGTCGGCCGTCATCGCCGCCACGTCGCCGTGTGCCGCCGCCGCCTTGGCCCCCGCTTCATAAATCGGCACGGTGCCGACCGCCACGTCGCACGCCTCCAGGATGGTCCGCCGGATGGCCCGGATGTCGCCGCCCGTCGAGAGGTCCATCACCGAATCCGTGCCCGCCCCCACCGCCGCACGCAGTTTCTCCAGTTCCACCGCCACGTCGGCGTAGTCAGGGCTCGTGCCGATGTTCGCGTTGACTTTGACCCGCAGCCCTTCGCCGACCGCGAGGACCTGGCCGGCGCGGCGCCGGGCATTCAGAGGAATCGCCACATGCGCCGCCGCAACGCGGGCGCGAAGCGCCTCCGGGTCGAGGCCCTCGGCCTCGGCCACGGTCCGCATGGCGTCGGTGACGACGCCTTTTCGGGCTTGCTCCAATTGGGTCATGGTCGTTTGCGGCCTTTGGTCGCCCGGCGGCCCACCTTCGCCCGCCTTGGACGGTCTTCCGCCTTCACGCGCCTTGGTGGGCGGGCATCCGCCGTCGCCCCGCGGGCTCTGGCCTTCGCCGGAGGCTTCGGCGTGGCATGCAAGTCGGCGGGCAAGCGCTTGCGGCTCGGCCTGGCGCCGGGCCCGGCTTTCGGCGGCGGCACCGGCTCCCGGGCAAGCGACTTCAGGTATTCTATCTCCTCCGACTCGAGCGGTCGAGAGCGCCCCACGCCGAGGCCCCGCAGACCGATGCGGCCGATGCGCGTCCGCACCAGTTCCCGCACAGGGTGGTAGAGGCTCGCGAGCACGCGGCGGATCTGGCGATTCCGCCCTTCGCGGAGGGTGATTTCCAGGAGCGACCGCGCCGTCCCGCGCTTCACGACGCGCACCCGTGCCGCCCGCGCCCGACCTTCCGCCAGATACACGCCGTGCATCAGCCGACGCACATCCTCGGCCGTCACCCGCCCGGACACCGTCGCCAGGTACGTCTTCGGCACCTCGTACCGCGGGTGCGCAAGGCGGTTCGCCAAGTCCCCGTCGTTCGTCACGAGCAAGAGGCCCTTGGAGTCGGCATCGAGCCGGCCCACCGGAAAGACGCGCGCCCGCACGTGGCCCATCAGGTCAAGGACGCGCTTCCGCCCCGCGGGGTCGTCGTTGGTGCAGACGACGCCTTTGGGCTTGTTGAGGATCCAGTACTGGAGCGGCTCGGGACGGAGGCGCTGACCGTCGAGGCGGATGTCCTGCGTCCGGGGGTCGGCCTTCGCGCCGAGTTCGGAAACCACCCGGCCGTCCACCGTGACGCGGCCCTCGGTCAGGAGTTCCTCGCACGCGCGCCGCGACGCGACGCCCGCGCGGGCCAGGATCTTTTGGAGTCGTTCCGCCGGCATGATCCGTCCTACGCTGTTGGCGCCTGGCCAACTTTGCGCGGCGGGTCTCCGCACCCGCCGCGCAAACAGGAATGTTCTCACTCGGTCGGCGCCTGGCCTTGGGGCCCCGCGATGAGGACCTCGAGCCGTTCGGCGGCGTCGAACACATACTCCCCCGCGTCGGCCGGCACCAGAACCGTGTCGCCCTGCACGATGTCCATCCCCCCCTCGGCCGACGACAGCCGCGCACGCCCCGCCAGCACCACCAGGGCCGCAAACGTTCCGCCCGTCTCGGCGGCCCACGGCCGGCGGTCGAGGCGGATGCGGCTCAGGCTGAACGCCGGCGAGTCCGCCAGGTGCTCGATCGCCAGACCCGTCTCGTCGGCGGTCCGCCCGCGCCCGCCGCTCGGCGGCTCCTCGCCCGAAAAGTTCGTCGCCCGAAGCGCGTCCGCCACATGCAGCGCCCGCGGCTTGCCATCCAGACCCACCCGGCCCCAATCGTACACGCGGTACGTCACGTCCGAGTTCTGCTGGACCTCGGCCAGGACGATGCCGGGGCCGATGGCGTGGACCGTCCCCGCCGGCAGCCAAACGAAGTCGCCTGCCTTGACGCCCTGCCTCTTGAGGACCGGCTCCAGGTCGCCCGTCTTAATCGCCTCGGCGAAGCGCGCGCGCGTGGTGCCCGGCACAAGGCCCCGCACGAGCCATGCCTCGGGCTCGGCATGGACGATGACCCAGCACTCGGTCTTCCCGCTCTCGCCGGGGGCGTGCTTGGCGGCATAGGCGTCGTCGGGATGGACCTGGACGCTCAGGCGATCGGAGGCGTCAATAAACTTTATCAGCAGGCCGAACCGCTTGGCCCATCCCCGGGCCGCCGGCCCCCGCCCCAGGACCGCTTCGCCGTGGCGCTCCAGCACCTCACGGAGCGACCGGCCCGCCAGCGACCCTTCGGCCACCGTGCTCGTGCCATGCGGATGGTCGGCCAGTTCCCACGATTCGCCGATGGGCACATCCGGCGGCAGACGCTTGCCCAGGACCTGGGCCAGGCGTCGCCCGCCCCAGACTTTTTCCTTCAGCACCGGCTGCATCTTCATCGGCTGCACGAAAACCCCCTTCCATCGGCACGCACTCTAGCGCGCCAAGCACAGTAGTTTATCATACCGGGAGGGCGACGGACAGACTTTTCGCGGCCATAGAAGTCCAGCCGATCTCTGCAGTCTTTGCGATCTGCGGTGAATAAGGAGGTGTCGAAGGCAAAGAGCCTCAGTCCATCAGGTGCCTGTCCGTCAGGCGGATCCGCCAGACTCCGTGTGCACGGCCGGACAAGGCCGGCCGTGCCACACGCCCGAATGAGGGCGGCGCGAAACCCGCGCGGGGGACGTCCGCAACCGCCGGAATCCGCTGGCACGCACCGCCCGGCCGCCTTAAACTGAGCCCCCCATGAACGGCCGCAAGGCGAATCTCGGCTGGCTCCTGCTGGTCAACGCCGTCTATGCCCTCGCGGCACTCGTCGGTTGGCCGGCGTATCTGGTGCTCCTGGCGCTGCGGCCGAAGTACCGCCGCCGATGCTGGGAGCGCTGGGGCCTCGTGCCTCGCCTTCCCCTCGCCCTGCCCCGCTTCTGGGTCCATGCTATCAGCGTCGGCGAGGTCGAGGCGGCCCGCACTTTCATCCCCGCCCTGGCGAAGGCCTATCCGGGCGCCGACATCGTTGTCTCAACCACCACCCGCACCGGCCGCGACCGGGCCGAACGCCTCTTCCCCCAGTGCCGCATCTTCCACTTCCCACTGGACCTGGCCCCGTGCGTGTGCCTCGCGCTGCGGCGAATCCGGCCGACCGCCGTCATCCAGGTCGAATCGGAGTGGTGGCCGAACTTCTTCCTCATGGCCCGGCGCCGCGGCGTGCCGGTCCTGGTGGTCAACGCGCGGATGACCGAGCGGTCCGCGCGGCGGTACCGGCGCATCCGGCCGCTCATGCGGGCCGTGCTCAATTCCTGCGCCCGCATCGCCGTCCAGGCCCAGGTCTATGCCGACCGCATCGTGCGGCTCGGCGCCGACCCCGCGCGCGTCACCATCACCGGCCAGATGAAGCACGACGCCGTCCTGTTCGCCGACACGGTCGCCGGCGCGGAGGACCTGCGGAGCGAGATGCAGATCGAGCCCGACGCCGCGACAATCGTCGCGGGCAGCACCGGCCCCGGCGAAGAGGGAATCCTCCTGGAGGCGTTTCAGGAGGTCCGCCGCTGGAACCTGCGTGCGCGGCTGGTCATCGTGCCGCGGCGACCGGAGACGTTCGCGTCCGCCGCCCAGGCCATCCTCAAGGCCGGCCTGGGCCTAGCGCGCCGCAGCGCCAGCGACGTCCGGCGCGGACCGGAGGATCTGCCGCCCGTCATCCTCGGCGACACAATGGGCGAACTCCTGAAGTGGTACGCCTTGGCCGATGCCGTCGTCGTCGGCAGGTCGTTCGTCCCGCTGGGCGGCTCGAACCCGATGGAGCCGGGCGGCCTCGCCAGGCCGCTCCTTTGGGGCCCGCACATGTTCAACTTTCCCGAAGAGGCCCGCGAGATGCTTGCGGCGGGCGCGGCGCGCGAAGTGGCCGACGCCCCCGCCCTCGCCTGGGCCCTGGAGGAACTCTTGACTCCTGGCGACCAGCGCCGTCAAATGGGCGAGGCGGCGCGCCAAGTCATCCGCCGGCTCCAGGGCGCCACGCCCCGGAACGTCCGCCTCGTCTGCGAAACCATCCCCGGCGGGAAATCGCCATGAACACGGCCGCACGCGAAACTTATCTTCAAGGCGTCCGCAGCCTGGTTGTCAAACTGGGCACGAACGTCCTGGCCGACGCGCGGGGGAGGCTCGACCTAGCGCTCGTCGGACGCATCGCCGACGAGGTCCACACCCTGAAGGAGCGCGGCCTGCACGTCGCCGTCGTCTCCAGCGGCGCCATCGGCGCGGGCCTCGCGGACCTGGGCCTCGAGAATCGCCCCAACGCCCTGCCGCAACTTCAGGCGTGCGCGGCCGTGGGACAGACGACGCTCATGCGCGCCTTCGACGAGGCCCTCAAGCGCCACGGACGCCACGCTGCCCAGGTGCTCCTCGTGCGCGGCGACATCGAGGACCGCACGCGGTATCTGAACGTCCGCAACTGCATCGGCGCCCTCCAGGCCTACGGGGCCGTCCCCGTCATCAACGAAAACGACACCGTCAGCGTGGACGAGATCCGTTTCGGCGACAACGACATCCTCGCCGGCATGGTCACGAACCTCCTGCGGGCCGACCTGCTGGTGCTCCTGACGACGGTGGACGGCGTTTATCGTGACGCGTCGCGGCGGGACCGCTTCGACGTGGTCGAGGACCTGGATGAAGTCCGCGGCGCCGTGGTCGAGAAGGAACGGTCGGCGCTGGGCGTCGGCGGGATGCGGTCGAAACTGGAAGCGGTCGCCAAGGTCCTCGCGGCGGGGGAACTTGCCGCCATCGCCGACGGACGCCGCGAGCACACGCTGACGGACCTTCTCGCGGGCAAATCGGTCGGCACGCTTTTCGTCCCGAAACGCGGCAAGATGAACGCCAAGAAGAGGTGGATCGGACTGTCGCGCCGGCCGCGCGGCAAAATCCGCGTGGACGACGGCGCCGCTAAGGCCGTCCGCACGCGGAAGAGCCTCCTGGCGTCCGGTATCACGGGCGTCGAGGGAGCGTTCGAGGCCGGCGACGTCGTCGCCATGGTGTCAACCGGCGGCGGGGAAATAGCCCAGGGCCTCTCCAACTACTCCTCCGCCGACATCGCGAAGATCAAGGGCCTGAAGTCCGGCGAGTTCGCCCGGGTTCTCGGCGACCGGCCTTACGACGAAGTCGTCCACGCCGACAACCTCGTCCTCACGGACTGACGGGTGTTTCCCGCGGCAACCCGTTGAACGCATTAGTCACTACCCCATCCGGCTCAAGGTCCACCGTGACGGCGCCGTGCTCCGCCGTCCGCAAGCAGGTGAACGGACCGCGCGGAGGAATCGCCCGCGCCGGGCCGGCCGAGATGATGAGGACCTTCGCGCCGGCCACCTCGGCAAGGCGCCCGACGGCGTCGGGGTCGCTGCCGTGGTGCGGCCAGAGCATCACGTCGGCCCGGACGAGCGGCTCGGCCGCGAGGAGCGCCGCGATGCCCGCCGCCTCGATGTCGCCCGTCAGGAGCAGCCGGCAACCGCCTTCCTCGATTTGGAGGACCAGGGAACCGTCGTTGATGTTGCGCGTCTGCGATGCGGGCCCGCGCGGCCAGAGGCCGCAGACCTCCACATCGCCGGCACCCGAGAGGCGGTCGCCGCCCGAGAAAAACTCGACCCGCACGCCGCACTCCCAAAGGCGCTCGACCACCGCTTTATCAATGCTGAGGCGATTCCGCATGAACGTCGGCGGAACGAACGCGCGACGCACGCCGAACCGCTTCACAATCGGCACGATGTCCTTGAAATGGTCGAAGTGCGGGTGGCTGATAAAGACGGCATCCACGCGCTCGATACCGCGCGACCAGAGCGCCGGGGCGATGGTCCCCTCCCCCGCCTGCACATAGGAGAGGGCCGAGCCGACGTCGTAAAGCAGAACCCGCCCGTTCGGCAACTCCAGGAGATTCGTGTTGCCGCTGCCGACGGCCAGGAAAGTCGCGCGGACGCCTTCCGGCGGTCGACGTCCGGTGGTCCACAAGAAGGCGACCGCAGCAGCGAGCGCCGCGATCGCCAGCCGCCGCCGCGAGATACCCAGCCGCTCCCGCAGGATCCATCCCGCCAGGAGACCATAGACGACCACAAGCCACACCCATGAAAGGTCCGCCACGTAGCAATGTCCGCCCGGCACATGCGCGAGGGTGTGGACGATTCGTCCGATGGCTTGGCCCAGGCCGTCCGGCACGACGGCCAGCGCATCGCCGACCCACGGCGGCGCCCAGCCGAACGCCACCAGAATGAATCCACTCGCCAGGAGGAGAGCCACCAGCGGGGTCAGGAGGAGGCCCGTCGCCGGTGCGAGCCACGCCGCCAGGTGGAAGCGAAAGGCAACGAGCGGCACGCTGATCGCCGCCGCGGAGATGCAAATCGAGACCGTCGGCCGAACAAGCCGCCGCCAGAGGCGCACCACCCCCTCCGCCGGTTCGCTCAGGGCCTCCGCCTCCTTGTCCCGCCGCAGCACCACCACTTCAATCCGCCTGCAGAGGAACATGAGGCCCAGCAGGATGACGAAAGACAGGATGAAACCGAACGAGAACAGATCGCCCGGGCGGAGGGCGAGGACGATGAGCGCCGCTGCCGCCAGGGAATTGAAGAAGAGCCTGTGCCGGCCCGCAGCCCACCCGAGGCAGAGGATCCAGATGAACACCGCCGCCCGCAGGACCGACGGCTGAAGTTCCGTCATCAGGGCATAGATGAGGACGACGATCGCAACGAGCACGGCCGTCGCTCTCCGCCCCGCCCCGGCCAGGTGCAGGAGCAGCAGCACCATCCCGCCGACCATGCCGACGTGGAGGCCGGAGACCGCCAGAAAATGGGCCGCACCGCTCTTGATAAAATCCTCCTCCGTTACCCCTTCGGTCCCAGGGATGTAATCGTCGAGGAGGTCCCTGCGGCCAAGCATGACGGCCGAGACGACCGCGCGCCCTTCCTCGCTCGGCAGGCGCTCCAACTGACGCAGCGCCGATTCGCGCAGCGCCCCCAGACACCCCCGCACCGGGTCCGCCCACCGCCGGACGACGCGGATCGCCTCCTGATGGTCGGTGCTGAGGAACGCGCGGTACCCCTGCCGCTCCAGATAGCGCTTCGAGTCGAACCCGCCGGGGTTGGTCGAATGGCGCAGCGGCAGGAGGAAGCCCAGGACGCGGACGCGGTCGCCCAGGCGCGGGCAGCCGGGCTGATTGAGGCCCGACACGCCCCGCGCGGTAAGCCACACCCGGCCGCGGACGGCAACCCTCTGCTCCCCCACCTGCGCCCATTCGCTCTCCAAGCCGAGGCTCATCCGCTCGTAGTATGGGGCGTAGGGCAGGAAAACATCTTTCGGCGGCGGAATGATGCGCGGCGAGCGGACGACAACGCCCTTGAGCGTGACGACGCGCGGACCGCCCTCGCACAAGCGGCCGACGTCGTTCGGCGCCGGGGCCACAGTCGAGCGATAGCGCGCCGCCCCGGCCGACGCCACAAGAACCAGAAGCGGAACGAGACAGAGATTCGGCCGAGCGCGAAGAAGGAACAGCGCGGCCCACGCGGCAGTTGCCGCCATGGCCGCAACGCACCAGAAAAGCATCCCGCCGCCGGCATAGTCGGCGAGGAGGATGCCGGCGAGGAACGCGGCCGCGGCCGGCACGAGCGGCTCATAGCGTCTTGTCGCGCCGTTCCCTGGCCGAATGGGTCTTCCCCCTGTGGTTGGAGGCATACGCCTCCGCACGCTCGCAGAGCGCCTCGAAGAGCGCGCGGTGGCGCGGCTCGGCGGTCAAATCTTCCGCATGCCACTGGACGCCCAGCACAAACCGGCCGGGCTCTTCGCCCTCGATCGCCTCAATCATACCGTCGGCGGCGCGGGCGACAACCCGCATCCCGCGCCCCGGATCGCGAACGGCCTGATGATGGCGGCTGTTCGTGCGAAGCGGCTCGGGGCCTGCGACCCGCGCTAGAAGCGACCCCGGTTCAATCGCGACCTCGTGCCAGACGGGGGCGGCAAGGGTGCCGTCATGTCTGAGCGCGTCCGGCACGTCGTCGGGAATGTGCTGATGAAGTGCGCCGCCGCGATGGACCGCCAGTTCCTGGGCGCCCAGACAGAGGGCGAGGACGGGCAAGCGGCGAGCGTCGGCCTCAGCCAGGAGCGCCAGGTCCGCCGCCTGACGCCGCGGGTCCATGAGATGCGCCTTTGGATGCTTCGCTTCACCCCAGAGGGCCGGGTCGAGGTCCCGCCCGCCGCTCAGCAGAAGTCCGTGCGCGCGCTCAAGGCGTCGGCCGGCGGCGGGCGCGTCGGTCGGCTCGAAGACGACCGGCTCGCCTCCGGCAGCCTCGACGGCCGCAAGGTACTTTTCCGGCCTTGTTCCCGCGTCGGCGGTGACGGCGATGCGGGGTTTCACGCGCCCTCCCTCTTGAGGACCCGTCCAGGCGTGGCGCCGGTGTGCCGGCCGTCCAGAACGACCGGCTCGCCGTTGACGAAGACGTGGCGGATGCCGGCCGGCGCGGCCCACGGATGTTCATACGTGGCGCGGTCGGTGATCGTGTCGCGGTCGAAGACAACGAGGTCGGCCCAGGCGCCCTCAGCCAGGCGTCCGCGGTCCCGAAGACCGAGAACCTGGGCCGGCAGGAGAGTCAGACGCCGGATCCCTTCGCGCCAGTCCATCAGTCCCTCATCCCGGACATACGTGCCGAGGAACCGCGCCGTCGTGCCGTAGGCCCGGGGATGCGGCAAGCCGGAGCGGTTGGGCACATCGCCGGCCGGCAGGTCGCGCAGCCCGGAGTCGGAGCCGACGGCGACGTACGGCTCGGCGAGAATAAGGCGCAGGTTCTCCTCGGATATCGAGGCGTAGGTGACTTCGACCTGTGCCTCGTGCTCCCGGAGGAGGTCCAGGCCGACCTCGAGCGGGTCACGCCCGGCGGCGTCGGCCAGCACGCCGAGGGTCTTGCCGACAGCATCCTGCGGCTGGTCAGGATGAACGGCAGCGATCGTGATGCGGTCGAAGAAATCCTCGTCCGCGTGCGCGGCGCGAAACTCGTCGGCGATGCGGCGGCGCGTGGCGGCGTTGGCTAGGCGCGCCAGTTCCTCGTCCCGCCCGCCCTCGGCCGCCCAGCGGGGAACGAGGAAAGCGTCGAGACTCGTCTGGCTTGCCAGGTAGGGATAGCGGTCGGCTGAGACGCGAAGGCCGTCGGCCCTGGCGTGCCGCAGGAGCGCGAGGCCTTGAGCGGCTTTCGGCCAATTGCCCCGGCCGGAGGCCTTCAGGTGGCTTACCTGACCGCGCACGCCGCTCGAGCGGACGACCGCCAGGAACTCTTCGAGCGCCTCCAGGAGCCCGTCGCCTTCGCTGCGGATGTGGCTGGCGTAGTAGCCGTCCGCCTCGGCGACGGCGCGCGCCAGGTCCGCCAGTTCTTCGACATCGGCGAAGCAGCCGGGCGGATAGATAAGACCGCTGGAGAGGCCGAACGCCCCCGCCGCAAGCGATTCCTCAAGCAGGCGGCGCATGGCACGGCGCTCGTCGGGAGAGGTCGGCCGGTCGGCGTAGCCGACGACGGCGGCCCGGAGCGCCCCGTGGCCTGCGAGCAGCGCTCGGTTGACGCTCGACGGGGCCGCCTCCGCGCGGGCGTAATACTCGGCGGCCGATTCCCAATCGAGGGTTAAACCCTTGGCTCGCCACTCGGCCTGTCGGCGCTCGCGGAACTCGCCCGCCAGCGGGAACGGGCTCGCCCCGCAATTGCCCGAGACGTCGGTCGTGACGCCGGCCAGGATCTTGCTCTCCGCGCGGGGGTACACGAGGGCGGCAAACTCGCTGTGGCAGTGCAGGTCAATGAAGCCCGGCGAGACCACCAGGCCCGTCGCGTCGAGGTCGCGGGCGCCTGCGCAGACCGGAAGGTGCGGAGCGATTCGCGCGATGCGTCCCCGGCGGATGCGCAGATCGGCACGCACCAGGGCGTGGTCAGCGTCGAGGAGCGTTCCGCCTCGGATGGTCCAGTTCTGGATCATGGGATCGGGCCCGCGGCCGAGAACCTCAGCACGCCCGAACCGCCGCCACGGCCTCGGGGACCGTCGGGCAGACGGGCAGGACCTCCGCGAGGCGCGCAAGGGCCAGCACGCGGGCGACTTCGCCGGACGCGGCGGCCAGGGCAAGCCAGCAATCCCGGTCGGCCAGATGGGCCCGGATATTCAGGATCATGCCCAGGGCGGCGCTCGTCAGGAACCGCACGTCCGAAAGGTCAAGGACGAAGGCGGAGACGTCCGCAGCCTCGAGGGCGTGGCGGAGTTGGCGGCCGAGGCGCTCGATCGTCTCGGCGCTCGAGATCTCCGCGGCGTGGACGGCGAGGACGGCGACCCCTTCGTGGGGACGGCGCGCCGAGATGATCGGCTCGCGGCCGGCGTTCAAGAGGCGTCCCCCTACAGGTTGCTCCGGAACGCCTCGACGGCCGCCGCCGCTTCCTTGTAGATGTCGAAGACGGTGTCGAGTTTCGTGATGCGGAAGACTTCCATGATCTCGGTGCTGATGCCGGAGAGTTTCATCTGGCCCTTTTTCTGCATGACGCGGCGCTGCAGGCCGATGAGCATCCCCAGGGCGCTTGAGGAGAGGTAGTTGACGCGCGAGAAGTCCACGACGAAGCGGTTCTCCTCGGCCTTTTCCACCAGGTCCTTCAGCCCCGTGCTGACCTGGTCAATGACGACGGCGTTGAGCATCTGGCTCTGGCGGAAGATGATGACCAGGACACCGTCCACCCGCTTCGTTGCGTACAGCGCATCGGTAGCCATGTCGCAAACCTTTCCCTGAATGCCCCGGCCGGTCCGTCGTCTTGCCTCCGCCCCGGCGCACCGGGGCTGCGCAAGCCAGGACCATTTTGCGTCCCGCGGCCGCCGTGTCAACAAAAAGCCGCCAGGCTGCGCCGACGCATGGCCGGACAAGGCCGGCCGTGCCACACCCTTGCGCGCGGCGCTATAGCCGATCCTTCAGATCGCGCAACTTGTTGAGCGCCTCCAGGGGGGTCAGGCGGTCCAGGTCGAGGCGGCGCAGTTCGTCGGCGACGGCGGCGTCGGCCCCTTCGAAGAGCGCGAGTTGCGCCGGCCCCGGCGCCGCGGACGGCGCCGCCTGGGATGCGATGCGCGGCCGGCCCTCGGCGTCCACGTGGGCCGCCTCCAGGTCCGCGAGGATCTGTTTCGCACGCTCGACCACCTCGCGCGGCACGCCGGCCAGGCGGGCCACGTGCACGCCGTACGACTTATCCGTCCCGCCCGGAACGATCTTGTGGAGGAAGACGACCTGGTCCTGCCACTCGCGGACGGCGACGTTGAAGTTGGCGACGCCCTCCAGCACGTCGGCCAGTTCCGTCAGTTCGTGATAGTGCGTTGCGAAGAGGGTGCGGCAACCGATGACGCGGGCGATGTGTTCCGTGGCGGCCCACGCCAGCGCCACGCCGTCGAACGTGCTCGTGCCGCGGCCGACCTCGTCCAGGATGACCAGGCTCCGGTCGGTGGCGTTGTTGAGGATGTTGGCCGTCTCGCTCATCTCGACCATGAAGGTGCTGCGTCCGCGCGCGAGTTCATCGGCCGCCCCCACGCGCGTGAAGATGCGGTCCACCAGGCCCACGCGCGCCCGCCTCGCCGGCACCCACGAGCCCATGTGGGCCATCAGCGCCAGCAGCGCCACCTGGCGGATATACGTGCTCTTGCCGGCCATGTTCGGGCCCGTGACGACGGCGATGCGCGGGTGTTCGCCGCCCAGGGCGACGTCGTTCGGCACGAAATCCGATCCCAGCACCTGCTCCAGGACCGGGTGCCGGCCGTCCTCAATCTCGATGACCGGGTCGTCGGCGATGTCGGGCTTCGTGTAGGAGCGCTCGGAAGCGACGCGCGCCAGGCTCACTAGGGCATCGAGCCGCGCAAGCGCCTCGGCCGTCTTCTGGAGCCGAGGGATCTCGGCCGCCACCGCTCCGCGCACCTCCTCAAAGAGTTGGGCCTCCAGCGCCAGCGCCCGCTCCTCGGCCGAAAGAACCTCCACCTCGTGCTGCTTCAGGGCGGGCGTAATGTACCGCTCGGCGTTCTTGAGGGTCTGTTTGCGGACGTAGTCGGGCGGGACACGCCGCGCGTGCGCGTGCGTGACCTCCAGGTAGTAGCCGAAGATCTTATTATAGCCGACCTTGAGGGTCGGGATGCCGGTGCGCTGGATTTCGGCAGCCTGGAACTCGGCGAGCCAGTGGGCGCCGGACGAGCCGACCTGGCGCAGGCGGTCGAGTTCCTCGCTGTAGCCGGGCTTGATGACTCCGCCGTCGCTGGCGCGGGCGGGAGCGTCGTCGGCGATAGCGGCGGCGAGGCGGTCGCGGACGTCACCCAGGAGGTCCAGGTCCGCCTCGGTCCGGGCCACCAGTTCGCTTTCCCGCGCTGCCAGGCGGGCCTTGATGGCAGGCAATTGGGCGAGCGTCCACCCGAGGGCCACCAGGTCGCGCGGGCTCGCGCGGCCGGTGGAGACGCGGCCGACGATGCGCTCGATGTCGCTCGTTTCCGCCAGAAGCGCCGCCAGGGCGGTCCGCAGGTCGCGGTCGCCGACGAATTCTCCGACGGCATCGAGGCGCTCGCGGATGGCCTCGCCGCGCGCCAAGGGGCACGTGATCCACTGCCTGAGCATCCGGCCGCCCGCCGACGTCTCCGTCCGGTCGAGGACCCACAGAAGGGTGTGCTCGCGGGCGCGTTCGCGCAGCGTCTGGACGAGTTCCAGGCTCCGCTGGGTGGTCTCGTCGAGGTGAAGGTGCCGGCCGGACCGGACGCGCTCGATGCGACAGATGTGCCCCAGGCCCGTCCGCTGGGTCTCCTGAAGGTAATCGAGGACGGCGCCGGCGGCCGAAACGCCGTGCGCCAGGTCCGCCACGCCGAACCCGTCCAGCGAGTCGGTGCCGAAATGGGCCGTCAGCAGCCGCTCGGCCTCGTCGCGGTCGAAGACGAAGGTGGACCGCTCGGTGAGCATGGCGCCGCCCGTCTCGCGGATGGCGCGGGCGAGGTCCTTGGCCACATCGGCGAACCCTTCGGGCACGAGGATTTCTCTCGGGCGGAGGCGCACCAGTTCGTCCACGAGGGCGGCGGGCGCAAGATCCCTGGCCCAGAACCCGCCCGTCGAGACGTCCACCCAGGCGAGGCCCGCGCCGCGGCCGTCCGCCGAAAGCGCCGCCAGAAAATTATTCTCCCGGTCCTCCAGCAGGGCATCGTCGGTCAGCGTGCCGGGGGTCACGAGGCGCACCACGTCGCGATGGACGAGGCCCTTGGCCGTCGCGGGGTCCTCCATCTGCTCGCAGATGGCGACGCGGAACCCCGCGCGGATCATCTTGGCGAGGTACGTTTCGACGGCATGGTACGGCACGCCGCACATGGGGACGGCGCCCTCGCCCTTGGAGCGGCTGGTGAGGGCGACGCCCATGACCTTGGAGGCAATTCGGGCATCATCGTAGAACAGTTCGTAGAAATCGCCCATGCGGAAGAAGAGGATGGCGTCGGGGTACTTGGCCTTGACGCGTTTGAATTGTTTCATCGCGGGCGTGGTCATGGCCGAATCCCCGGCGAAGCGGAAGAGACCGCGCGGAAACCCTCCGGGCCACGCCGACAGGCTCACCTCTCGCGGGCCGGCAAAGGGAGATCGCGCCCGAAGAAGCGCCCCCGCGGGTCGCGCGGACCGACCGGACGGCTAGCGCATCGGGCCGACCGGGCCGAGGCGCTTCGCCAGACGCGCCAGGATCTCCTGCTCCAGCCGTTCGTCCCGACCCTGCTCCACCCACTCGGGCGGCGAGGGTTCCAGTTCATCCCGCGCGACCATCTCGGAAATTTGGAAATCGTAGATGGTGTACGCTTCGCCGATGCTCTGGGGCCCCGCGCCGGGGGCCGTCAGGCGTTCCTTGGTGACCTGGATGAAGACCTCGGCCCCGCCGCCGCCGGGCGTGATGGAGACGACGGCCCGCCGCCGGGTGGTGTGGAGGCTCGCCTCGACCCGCTGGTCCGTGCCGATGGTGTCCTCGCGCCAGAACTCGAACCACGAGGCGCCCGTCAGCCCGCGCGTCGCCAATCGCCCCTCGCTCGCCTCGGGATACTCGATGTCGAACCGCAACTCTTCGAGCACCCGCCGGGCGACGTTCTCGACGTAGTCGGCGTCGGTCCCGGCGAACCGCATCGGGTTGTCGAGGCGCAGGGTTTCCTTGCATCCGGCGCCCGCGACGGCCAAGGCCGCCGCCACCGCAATAAGCGTCGCCCACCTCATGAAGGGCTCCCTTCGCTGCGGCCGCTGGCGGTGTGGACGCGAAGCGTGTCGGTCCCCCCGGGCCGGCCGGGGAACTGGCCGCTGATTATAAGGATGCGGTCGCTCTCATCAACCAATTTCTGCTGCCGCGCCAGGCCCTCCACCGCCGATGCCAGGTTTTCGTTGCCGATAATGTCCGGGTGGTGGACCGGCACGACGCCGCGGTAAAGAGCCATGCGCCGGCACGTGTCGAGGCGGTCGCTTACGGCCAGGATCGGGACGGCGAGCCACTGCTTCGACAGAAGCAGGGCCGTCGCCCCCGAGTGGGTCAGCGCGACAACCAGCCCGGCGCCCAGGTCGTGCGCGATGCGCGCAGCGCCGAGGACGATGGCGCGTTCGGCCCAGACGTAGCGGTCGGTCTGGGCGGCGGGTCCCGGCCAGCGGCTGGCCAGCGCGTAGTCCTCCGCCAGGTCTATGATGTGGTCCATGGTCTGGACCGCGCGGACGGGGTCGCGTCCGACGGCCGTCTCGCCCGAGAGCATCAGCGCATCGGAACCGTCGAAAACCGCGTTGGCGACGTCGGAGACTTCGGCCCGCGTGGGCCGCGGCTCGCGGATGAGCGACTGGAGCATCTGCGTGGCGGTGATGACGGGGACGCCGACGGCTGCGGCACGGCGGATAAGGTCCTTCTGGATGATAGGCACGCGGGCCAGATCCATCTCGACGCCCAGGTCGCCGCGCGCAATCATCAGGCCGTCGGTCTCCTGGAGAATCGCATCCATCTCCTCGAGGGCCTGGGGCTTCTCAATCTTGGCGACGACGTGGGCCGTCGAGCCCGCCTTGCGGATCGAAGCGCGCACCGCCCGGACGTCGGCCGCCGAGCGGACGAAACTTAAGGCCACGTAGTCCACCTCGTGTGCCAGGCCCCACTCCAGGTCCCGCCAGTCCTTCTCGGTGACGCTCGGGGCGCTGACGGCCGTCTCGGGCAGGTTGACGCCCATCTCGTTTTCGAGGCATCCGGCGTCTTCGCTGCACAGGATGAGGTGGCCGGCATGTTTCTCGGCGATGCGCATGCGGACCGCCCCGTCGCCGAAGAGGACCGGCTCGCCCTCGCGGGCGTCGTCCACGAGCGCCGGATAGGTGGTGCCGAGGGCTCCCGCGGGATCGTCGGCCTGGCGCCCGAGCCGCACCTGCGCCCCGGCCGCAACCGCGAGGGCCCGACCGCCGGGCGTCCGCAGACGAATCTTCGGTCCGGCCAGGTCCTGGAGCACCGCAACAAACTTGCCGCAGCGATCGGCGGCGCGGCGCAAGCATTCCAGCGTCCGCGCATGCGTCGCGTGGTCGCCGTGGGCGAAGTTCAGGCGCGCGACGTCCATCCCGGCGTCGAGGAGCCGACCGAGCGTCTCCTCGTCGCTACAGGCCGGACCGAGCGTTGCCACGATCGTCGTCAAGCGTCTTGCTCCCGGCCTCATAAGCGTCTCCTCGGTTCGGCTCGTCGGCCCCGCTTACTGTCGCCGCCGGCATCCAGGGGTTCAAGGAGATTCTCCGGCCCGCAACCGCGCGGGCGCCGGAGGTTTTTGCGTTTGCCCACAACAGGGCGAATTAGTATACAATAAGGAGGCCGGATGTTCGTTTTACATCTGGGAGGCGGTTTATGCGCAAACTGCATCATGCCTGGATTGGTGGGTTCCTGGCGGTCCTGGTCCTCCCGTGGTCGGCCGCGCTTGCCGCCGAGGAAATGGAGGACGAAAGCCCCCTCAGCCCGGAGGAAGTGGCGGCTCATCATGCCCGCAGCGAAATCCGCTACGGCGATGCCTGGGTTGCCGTCACCGAACTTTTCCAGCAGTACGTGGCCACCCAGGCAGAGACGCAGCAGGCGCTCGATCAGGACCGCGAAGTGCGCATCGAACTGGACGATATCAACCGCCAGGTGTACGCGCTGAGCAGCGAGGCGCAGAACAAGGAACGGCCCATCCGGGCCGAAATGGCCAAGGCCGTCGCCGACAGGCGGAAGGCGGAAGCGGCCCTCCGCACCCGTTCTCCCTCCGAGCCACAATATGAGTCTCTGCCCCCGCAGCCCACGCGCAACCAATATTCCTCCGACTCCTACGACGCGGCCATGGACCGCTGGCGGCGCGAGATCCGCCGCATCAGGGACCAAAACCGCGAGTTGAAAAGAGAATATGACAAGCGCCTCGCCGAGTACCAGAAGGCGAAGGCCGACACGGAGGCGGTCATCCAGGAAGCCCAGACCAAGGTCGCTGAGTGCCAGCAGCAACTCGACACGCTGGCGAACGAACTGGAGACCGCCCAGGCACCGCTTCTGGAGAAACGCCAGGCTGTCAGCGACCGGATGCTGGCCCTCAGCCGGCAGGCCGAGGCCCTTGCGACGCGGTCCGACGCCATGGTGGAAGCCTTCCAGGCCGTGCCACAGGAACTCTTGTGGCGCAAAGGCATCGCGGAGTGGGACGGCCGGTTCCACCTCCTGACGGACCTGCGGACCCTCCACACGGAACTCCAGGCCGAAATCGAACGCATGCGGGTGGAACTCCAGGAGGCGGCACGCCTGGCCGGACGCAACTTCCCCGCCGACTGGCGCCATCCCCAGCAGGACAAGGTGGACGCGCTGAAGGCCCTTCTGGAGCGCGCGGCCCAGGCGACCGCACCTTAGCCCGCGCCAAGCAAACGCTGTGCACTCGTTCTCCGCAACTATCGCGCCTGCGGGAGTGCCATCAATTCCCGGCAACAGGCGCAAGGGGAAAAAGTCCGTGCAAGAACCAAGGGTAGGGACTACAGTGCGATCCCTGCAGAGCCTATTTAACCGGGATGTAGCCCGAGTCCTCCTCCTGTAAAAACTTGATAGTTATTTTTAGGTCACCCGGCGCGTAGTAGCGCGTAAGGTAACCGAAGGGACCTATGAAGTAGCCCGATTCGCTAGGCCTCGCCAAGAACGCTGGCCACACGAAAGCGAGAGCCTTAGGTTCATTAGCGGTCGAAAAGCGCCCGCCCAATATTCCGCTTATCAAGTAAGTGCCTTCGAAGTTGTATTTTCCTCCCTCGCACACAATCGCAACCATGGCGTCGTATCCAACAAGACTCACCAGGAAATAATCATGGTTTCCCGCGGATACCTTCTCGAGAATTTCCCCGACGAAGCAAATTCCGACACCCTGGTTCTTGTCGGCATTCTGAATGGCCTCCGCGGCCTTCCCGCAGATGGACACAGGGACTTTGGACAAGGATACTCGGTCGAGGGCTGCTAGCAGCGCCTGTATGACAACACTCGCCTGGGCTGGCCTGACGGAACTGGCATCGGTGTCGAGGTAGACAAGCGCCTGGGCCAGATCGCAAAGTATGTTATATGCCACTACCTTTTCTGTCACCAGGAAACCCCTGCCTCGGCAAACCTCGCAGCGTGCTCGGATCTCGCGCGCATCTCCCCCGGTAACCATGCCGGGTTGCCTGGTTATCTCCCTTTGTGTAACGGACCCGGAGCCTCGGCAGTGCACGCAATACGTCAATCTCCTAAGCCTCCCGATACAGCGGGAGACCTCGTTGAGGGAAACCTTCTCCTTGCGCGGGGGAATGACCGGCGCGAAGAAATCGAAAGCCGTGTTTGAGTCTGCAATACCGCCGAGAGGTTTATTCAAACTATCGGCCCGAAGCATGGATTCCATGTAAATCGAAGGTATACCAAAACCAAGATTTGCTCCACCCCTCCTCACCATTGACATCACGGCGATGACATTCCCATCCGAGTTGATTAGGGGCCCGCCACTATTCCCAGGTGATACCGCCGCATCCGTCTGAATGAAGCGGTCGTCTTCCTTACAGACGGGAATGCCAACGCTTCGATTGAGGTCGCTCCCTTTGGGCAATGAAGTGACTATGCCGCGCGATACGGTTTGGGCAAGCGAGAGAGGATACCCAATAGCCACAACATCCATCCCCACTGTCGGCTTGACAAGCCCACCGAGTTTTAGAGGATGTATACCTTCCGGGGGGCGCTCTAAGATGGCCACGATGAGATCTCGGTCTCGATCCTCCGCGTGAATGGCACGGATTTCAAGTATCTGCCCAGTCTCAAACTCCGCGGTGGCGCGGACAGATCCAGAAAACACATGATGGCACGATGCTATGTTCTTTTCCGAGACGAGAAAACCACTTCCGGAGCCAATTGGCACCTGATGTTCATCAAAGACTCTGATACGACAGACCGCGGCTTGCACGGATGGCAAGAGGTCCGCCAGGTTGAGACCATCTGCCTCCGCTGAGTGCGCCAGGGGCGTGTAGAGGATGACATACAATACGAGGAACCCGACTTGTGTAAGGTTTCTCACTTGCACCCCCCTTGTTCCCTGCCAGGGCTATTCAACCCATCTTGCTTGCCAACATTCTCAGGATCTCTTGAATTCAAGTCAAGCGTATTTTTCGGTGCCGCCGATAGCGCTGATGGCGCACGGCTCCACCATCGGCCCCAGCCACTTCGTGTACCACAGGCGCTGCGACCGGTCCGACTCCGGCGCGCCGCGGCTACCCGCGAAGCGCCACCCCCGACCACGCCGCCATGACATCCAGCATGGCCGTATAGTCCTCGTTGCCCTTGCCGAGGTTCTTGGCGGTCGTAAGCATCTGGCGGAGCTGGGACGCCAGCGGGAGCGGCACGTCCAGTTGCCTCGCCAGATCCGTCGCGAGGTTCAAGTCCTTCTGCATATGCTTAAGCAAGAAGGTCGGCCGGCCGCCCGCGTTCACAATGGCCTGTTCGGCTGCACGGTACAGGGGCGAATCGAGCGGCCCGGCGTGGAGGACCTCCATCATCGTCTCGAACGGAATGCCCGCCTTCCGGGCCAGGACGAAACACTCGCCGAAGGCCTGGACCATCGCCGCCACCATCAGGCAACACGCGATCTTCATCGTCGCGCCCTTGCCGACGTCGCCCACGTAATGGATCTCCTTGCCGAACGCCTCCAGGATGGGCTTGGCCTTGGCGAAATCGTCGCGATGGCCGCCCACGAGCATCTGCAGGCGCGCCTCCTGCGCCGCCGCCGCGCTCCCCATCACCGGCGCCTCCAGGTAGTGGACCTTGAGGCTCCTGAGGGCCGTCGCCGCACGCCAACTCATCGTGGGGCTCGTCGTCGAACAGTTCACCAGCACGCTCGACCGCTTCATGCCGCGCGACAGACCCTCCTCGCTGAAGAGGACGCTGTCGAGCGCCGCATCGTCGGAAACCATGACGACGACGAAGTCGGCGCCTTTCGCAACGGCTTCCGGCGAGACAGCCTTCTTCGCGCCGGCGGCGGCAAGCGGCTCCATCTTCTCCGCCGTACGGTTCCACACCGACAGCGGGTACCCGGCCCTCAGGAGGCACTCGGCCATCGGCGTCCCCATCACGCCCAGACCGACGAACCCCACTTTCGTCCGCTTCTTCGCCATCGTTCGTCTCCTTGCTCTAGCGGCTGTCGGCTACTCGACGACCATCGGCAGCCGCTCGCCGCACGCACCGCAACCGGCGCCGCGCAGATTCGTCGTCGCCACCACAAATCCCGTCCGCCGGATCACCGTCGCCCCGCACGCCGGACATACCGTGTCCTGCCAGCCCGAGACGTTCCCCGCATAGACGAATCGCAGTCCCGCCTCGCGACCTATCTCGAGGGCCGCCTCCATCATCTCTGTCGGCGTCGCCGCAACGTCGAGCATGTCGTAGTCCGGATGGAACCGCGAGACGTGCCACACCAAATCCCGCGACACACCGGCGAGAAACGCCGCGATGCCCTCGAGGTCCGCGCGGGCGTCGTTCTCGCCCGGCACCAGGAGCGTCGTCACTTCCACGTGAATCCCCGCCCCGTGCATGCCGCAAATCGTCTCCTTGACTGGTTCCAGTCGCCCCTTGCAGATGCGCCGGTAAAAATCGTCGCTCCAGGCCTTCAGGTCCACGTTGGCGGCGTCGAGCCATCCGGCCATCGCCTCGACCGCCTCGGCCGTCGCGTAGCCGTTCGTCACGAACGTGTTCCGCAGACCCTCCGCCCTCGCGAGCCGCCCGCAGTCGCGCGCGTATTCGAAGAAAACGGTCGGCTCGGTGTAGGTGTACGAGACGGACGCGCAGCCGGCGGCCTTGGCGTTCTTGACGACCTCGGCGGGCGGGAGCGGATCACCGGGCATCGCGCCGCCCTCTTTCCGCGGCCACTGGGATATCTGCCAGTTCTGGCAAAATCCGCACTGGAAATTGCACCCGACCGTCGCGATGGAATAGGCCCTGGAGCCCGGCAGGAAATGGAAGAACGGCTTTTTCTCGATAGGGTCCACGTGGTGGGCAATGGCCAGGCCATAGACGAGTGAGACGAGCCGACCGGCCTGGTTCTCGCGGACCCGGCAGATGCCGCGCTTCCCCGGCACGATGCGGCAGCGATGGGCGCAGAGGAAACATTCGACGATCCCGTCGGCCGCCGCCCGCCACAGCGCCGCTTCCTGTTCGCCCGTCTGGGGCATCCGCTCACTCCGCGTTCTTCGCACCCCTCACGCACGGCCCCGCACCGCCGCCTCCTCCGCCAGGTCCGTCTTAATCTGAATCAGGTTCATGATGTCGTGTCGCGTCACGATGCCGACCAACCGGCCACCGTCCGCCACCGGCAGGTGGCCCTTGTCCTCGCTCGTCATCTTCCGGAAGACATTCAGCAGGTCGTCGTCCGGGTGGACGAGGTTCGCCTCCTGCACGCGGTGCATCGCGTCGCGGACGCGCACCTCCGGCCACAGGGCCCGCGACACGCTCTGCACGTCCTTCAGCCCGATCATCCCCCCCAGGCGCTCCCCCTCCAGCACGGGGAAACTGCGATACCGGTAGCGGTAGAAGTACTCGTCCACCAGTTGCTCCAGCGTCAGGTCCGGCGCGACGGCGATGATCCCGCTCTGGAGGATGTCGCGGACCTTGAGGCCCGTGAATGCCTCCCTCAGGGCCACCTGCTGATACCCCGCCTCGGCCGCGCTCCGCAGGAACAAGCCGATGAAAATGAACCACAGCGGGCCGAAGGTAAGCTGCCCCGTCTGCCGCCAATAGTCCCAAATGAAGTAAATGCCGAGAACGATGAGCGTCGTCCCCAGGAACTTGCCCGTACCGCTGGTCACCGCGGTCGCCCGGCGGACGCTTCCCGTCACTTTCCAGAGAATCGCTCGCAGGAGGCGCCCACCGTCCAGAGGAAATCCCGGCAACAGGTTGAACGCGACGAGCATCACATTGATAAAGGCAAAATAGAATAGAAGGACTTGCGCCTGCTCGGGGAGGCTCCTCCCCATCGCCAGATAGATAATGCCGCACGCCGCGCCGATGGCGAGGCTCATCAGCGGCCCTGCGGCCGCCACCTTGAACTCCACGCCGGGCCCGCGCGCCTCCTCCGCGAGGCGCGCCACCCCGCCGAAGATAAACAGCGTAATGCCCTCCACCGCGATCCCGTTCGACTTGGCCACCAGGCTGTGCGCTAATTCGTGCGCCAGCACGCACACAAAGAGGGCCAGCGTCCCCACGGCCGCCAGAACCCAGTACTGCCACTCCGGCCAGAGGTCCAGGCCGACGGCGCGGGCAACCTCGTCGCGAGTGGCGCGGGGATGCGCCTGGGAAAACCGATCGACTCGAGCGAGGTCCTTGTCGCCTTTCCACCACGGCCCACCGCCCGCCGCGTCGCCCGCCGGCAAAAGGTACGTCGCCAGACTGAAAACCATCAGAAAGAAGATCACGAGCCAACTCCAATGGACCCGGATCGTGATGCCGAAAAACCGGGCGATCTTCAGCCCCGATGCGAGACTTGACCTGGACATAGGCTCTCTGGACTCCCCCCGCTCGACCTGTCTCAGTCACGTTTCAATGCAACCTCCGATTGTAGCGACGCTTACCGAAATGTCACCCGAAAAAAGGCTGTTCACGGCAGGGAATACTAGATATGGGGGCCCATTAAGCCTGGCCCCAAGATGTGGGATGTGACGCCCTCCGAGCCCGCCGCGGGACTAGGGCGCCACTGGCGGCTTGCTTGCCACACCGAAGTCCCGGCACGCTGGGACGAAGGCAGACCCGCCCGTGCTTTTGCCGATCCGCCCTCTGCCCAGACGACGTTTGGCAGCCGCCTCCTACTTTCTGCCAACCAACCGGACGAACGCCGTCTCGTCGAGGATTTCCGTGCCGTGCTTCTCGGCCGCGCGCATCTTCATCGAGCCGGGCTTCGCGCCGGCGACCAGGTAATCGGTGTTTTTCGAGACGCTGCCTGCCGCCTTGCCTCCCTCGCGGCGGACGGCCTCCTGGGCCTCCTCGCGAGTCATGCTCTCCAGTTCCCCTGTCACCACTACCGTCTTGCCCGCCAGCCGTCCCCCGCCGCCCGGCACCTTCTTCATCTTCGGGTCAATGCCATGTTCCCGGAGTTTCTCCACCAGCGCGCGGTTCGCCGCATTCGCGAACCATTCGACCACCGAGGCCGCGACCTCCGGCCCGACGTCCGGGACCGCCAGCAGCCGCTCCGTATCCGCTTCCGCCAGGGCCTCAAGCGAGCCGAACTCGGCGGCGAGCGTCTCCGCGAGCGCCCGCCCCACGTGCCGGATGCCAAGGCCGAAGAGAACGCGCGGCAGCGACGCCTTTCTGCTCCCCGCAATCGCCTCCACGAGATTCGTCGCGCTCTTTTCGCCCATCCGGTCGAGGTCCGCCAAAGGCTCGACCCCCAGGTCGTACAGGTCCGCCACGTCCTTCACGAGGCCGCCGTCCACGAGTTGCGCGACGACCTTGTCGCCCAGGCCGTCTATGTTGAGCGCCTGCTTCGAGCCGAAGTGCTTGACGTGCTCCTTGAGTTGCGCGGGGCACGAGGCGCTGGCGCACCGCGTGATGGCCTCGCCCTCGGGCTTGACGACCACCTCACCGCAGACGGGGCACTTCTTCGGCAGATGATACCGTTTCGCGCCGCGCGGCCGCTTGTCCACGACTACCTGGACGACGTGCGGGATGACGTCCCCCGCCCTTTCCACCAGGACCGTGTCGCCGACGCGGATGTCCTTGCGGTCAATCTCGTCCTGATTGTGCAGGCTGACGTGGGTGACCGTCACGCCGCCGATCTCGACCGGTTCAAGCAGCGCGACGGGCGTAATCGCACCCGTGCGTCCGACCTGGGCGCTGATTTCGAGGATGCGCGTCGTCATCTGGCGCGGGGCGAACTTGTAGGCGACCGCCCACCGCGGGTTTGCCGCACGCACGCCCAGCACCTCGTGGTCCGCCAGGCGGTCCACCTTGAAGACGCACCCGTCAATCTCGTACGCAAGAGCGTCGCGGCGCTGCTCGAGTTCATGATGCCAGCGCACCGCCTCATCGGCCGTCCGGAGCCGCGCCGACTCCGGACATGTCTTGAGGCCCAGCGCCCGCATCTCCTCGAGACACTCCCACTGCGTCTCGGGCCGCGACGACGAGGCCGGCGTCATTTCCCAGAAGAAGATCCTGAGCGGGCGCTCGGCCGTCACCCGCGGGTCCAGTTGCCTCAGGCTCCCCGCGGCGGCGTTCCGCGGATTGGCGAAGGTCTTGCGCCCCGCTTCCTCCTGCCGGCGGTTGAAATCGGCGAACTCCTTTTTCTCCATGTACACCTCGCCGCGCACCACCAGGTGCTCCGGCATCTTGGACTTGTCCTCGCGCAATCGCAGCGGCGCCTCGCGGATGGTGCGGACGTTCGGCGTAATGTCCTCGCCCGTCGTCCCGTCGCCGCGCGTGCTCGCCGATTTCAGAAGCCCCCGCTCGTACACCAGTTCCACGCTGACTCCGTCGTACTTCGGCTCGGCCACGAGGGGGACGTCGTCGCGGCCGAGTTCCTTTCGGCACGTTTCGATGAAGCGCTGCATCTCCTCCTCGCTTGTGATGGACAGGAGGCTGCGCATGGGCGTCTCGTGGCGGACCGTTTCGAAGCCTTCACGCGGCCGGCCGCCCACGCGCTGCGTCGGCGAGTCGGACGTCACAAGGTCCGGGTGCGCCTCCTCGATGGCGCGGAGTTCGGCCATGAGTTCGTCATACTCGGCATCGGCGACCTCCGGATCGTCGAGGACGTAGTAGCGGTAATTGTGGTGCTCGATTCGGCGGCGGAGGTCTTCCGCGCGCCGGCGGGCCTCGTTCTTGGTCATGCCTCGCCTTCCATTCTAAACGGGAGACGGCCGCGCTCGCCTTTCGGCTCGCGGCTAAACGTCAATGGTGCGATTTCAAACGTTTCCGCAGCGCTGCGGCCGAAAGCGTGTTCAGCACATCCTTCTTCTCCAACCACCCGCGCCGCGCCACCGACACGCCGAACGGAAGCAGGTCCAGGTCGGCCGGCTTGTGGGCGTCCGTCGAAATCACCATCGTAACGCCCGCCTCCTTCGCCCGCTTGCACCAGATGTCCGGCAAATCGAGACGGTCCGGGTACGAATTGATCTCCAGGGCGACGCCGTGCTCCCGGCATGCCGCGAAGACTTTTTCGGCGTCGAAGCGAATCGGGTCGCGGCTGCCGATGAGCCGGCCGAACGGATGGCCGATGCAGTCCACCACGCCCGACCGCACGGCCGCCAGCAGCCGCTCCGTCATCTTCGCCTCGTCCATCTCGAAAGCGGAGTGGACGCTCGCGACGACCCAATCCAGATCCGCGAGAACCTTCTCCGGCAAATCGAGGCGACCGTCCTTCAGGATATCCACTTCGATGCCGGCGAGGAGCGAGAAGTTCTTCAGGCGCCCCGCGAGATCGCGGATGCGGTCCGCCTGGCGCCGGAGGCGGTCGGCCGTCATCCCGTGCGCCACCGTCACGGCCTGCGAATGGTCCGTGATCGCCAGGTACTGGTATCCGCGTTTTCTCGCCGCCTCAACCATTTCCTCAATCGTTGCGCGTCCATCGCTGGAGTCGGTGTGGGCGTGCAGGTCGCCGCGGATATCTTTTTCCTCGACGAGCGCGGGGAGGCTGTTGTTCTCCGCCGCCTCCACCTCGCCGCGATCCTCTCGCAGTTCCGGCGGGATCCACGCGAGGCCCAGTTTCTTAAAAACCTCCTCTTCGCTCTTGCCGGCGATGCGTTTCTTGCCGGCAAACAGGCCGTACTCGTTCAGTTTCCATTTCCACCTCTGGGCGCGCTTCCTCAGGGCGATGTTGTGGGCCTTCGAGCCGGTGAAATACATCTCAGCCGCCCCGAACTCCGCAGCATCGAAAAACCGGAAGTCCACCTCCAGGCCGCCCGCCAGGCGCACGGAGACCTTCTCCTCGCCCTTCGCGAGGGTGTCGGCGACAGGCGGATACCGCAGGATCGCCTCGGCGGCTTTCGCGCGGTCCATGGCCAGGACGAGGATATCCAGGTCGCCGATCGTCTCGCGTCGGCGGCGGAAACTGCCCGCCGGTTCCCACCGCTTAATCGCCTTCACGCGCGCCAGGTGCAGGCCGATCGCCGACACCTGCTCGGCGGCGGTCTTGATGCTGATGCGGCCGGCCTCGGCCTCGATGGTCGCGAGGCCCTTCAGAATATTTTGCTCGGTCTTTTCGCCCATGCCTTCGAGGTCGCGGATTTCGCCCGCCTCGGCCGCCTTCTTCAGGTCCCCCAGCGTCGTGATGCCGAGACGCTCCTCGAGGATTTTCACACGCTTCGCCCCCAAGCCCTTCACGTTCAGGAGGTCCGTCAGGTGCGGCGGGGTTTTCTTGCGCAGGTCCTCAAGCGTCGGGCACGTGCCGGTCGAGAGGATGGCGTGGATTTTCTCGGCCAAACTTTCGCCGATGCCCGGCAGGGCCCGCAGGTCTTTGCCTTCGGCGGCCAGGTCTTCGACGCGTTCGGCATGGTCGCGGATGGTACGGGCGGCGTTGCGATAGGATCGGATGCGGAAGGCGTTCTCGCCCTGGATTTCCAGGATGTCGGCGATCTGGTCGAAGACGGCCGCCACCTCGGCGTTTTCCATCGTCGCCTCCGGCAAAACCCCGTCTTGAGCGCAGCGAAAGGCGGGGAAGCCTTTGCCCCTCTAGCATACCCCGCTGACCCCCGCGCGGCAACTAAGCCCAGGGACTTTCCGACCCCTGGGTTTCTTCCGCCCCCCGCAGCGCGCCGGGGGCTACTTAGCGGCCTGGCGCGGCATCGGGCTCAGCGATCGGGGCGGCATCGGCCTCCTCTTTTTCCCGCACGGCCTGGAGGGCCGACAAGTAATTCAGGGCCGTTTCCGCCGCCTCCTTGACATTGCTATCCTCATCCTTCGATGCGCGAACGAGCGGCTCGACGGCCCGCGCGTCGCCCAACCGGCCCAAGGCCTTGGCCGCACCGATCCGAACATCCCCATTTTGGTCATCGAAAACCGCGATAAGCGGTTCGACGGCCCGGGCATCGCCCAACTCCCCCAGGGCCACAGCCGCCATACCCCGAACCACCTCATCATTCAAGGCACGAATGAGCGGCTCGACGGCCCGTACGTCGCCCAGTTTGCCGAGTGAATAGGCCACCCACTGCCGAACGTACACATCTTCATCTTCCAGGAGCGGGATGAGCGGCTCGACGGCCCGGACGTCACCCAGGTCCCCCAGCGACTTGGCCGCCCACTGCCGAACCTCCGCGTCCTCATCGTCCAGGACAGCGATGAGCGGTTCCACGGCCGGCGTGGCCTTGAGGAAGCCCAGACACATGGCAGCCTCTTGCCGGACACAATCGCTGCTGTCGCCCAAGGCCCTGATGAGGGGTTCCACAACACCCTCGCCGCCCAACCGCCACAACCCTTCCGCTGCGTCATCCCGCACGCGCCACTCCGGGTCGTGGACCAGCCTGCGGACGAGCGGCTCCAGGGCCTGCGCATCGCCCAACTTGCCTAAGGCTTTGGCCGCACGGCACCGAACATCCGTATTCGGGTCGTCGAGGACCGCGATAAGCGGTTCGACGGCCCGGGCATCGCCCAGGCGCCCCAGGGCCTCGGCCACATGCACCCGGACGTCCGCATCCGGATCGTCGAGACTCGCGATGAGCGGCTCGACAGCCCGGGCATCGCCCAACTCCCCCAAGGACCCGGCCGCGCCGCGCCGAACTCTCACCGCCGGATCGTCCAGCGCCGCGATGAGCGGTTCCACGGCCCGGGCATCGCCCAGCGACCACCCGAGGGCCCACGCCGCACCGGAACGTACTTTTTCATGCGGATCCCCCAAGGCCGCGATAAGCGGCTCGACGGCCCGGACGTCGCGCAAGCAACCCAGACCTCTGGCCGCGGCCGACCTGACGTTGGCTTGCGGGTCATCCAAGGCGGCGAGGAGCGGTTCCACGGCCCGGCTGCCGCCCTTCTGTCCCAAGACCTGGGCGGCTGTTTCCCGAATCTCGGGCGAGCGGTCCTTCAGCAATCCCACGAGGGCCGGTACGTCCTCCGGCTTCACCGCGTACAACATGCTGTTGGCCACCGCCGCCGGCTCTAGCGGCGGACCGGGCACCTCGGCGCCGAAGAACGCCCAGATCTCCCTCCGCAACCGCTCGAGGTCGCTTGGAGGGCGGGCGGTTTCAAGAAGTTCGCGGGCCCGGCCCGTGAGCGCCGGCTCAGCCGGCCGCCGGACCAGCACCGGCCAAATAACCCCGACCGCGGCGAGCAGACCCATCGCAGCCAGAAGCCGCCAACGCCACGAGCCCGGCCGGTCGGCCGGCGGAGGCGGCGCATTTTCCCCCTGGCCATCTCTTGACATGCCTGCACATTACGCCCAGCCGCGCCCCAGCGTCAAGCGCGTACCGGACGCTCAGGTGCCGAGACGGCAAGGGGAGCGGCATCCCACACCTCCGCCTCGCAGCGCCCGCCAAGGCGGGCGGCGAACAGCCGTTCAGGTTGCCGTTCGCCGTTCGTTCCGCGTTCCCCGATCCGCGTTCCGCATTGTTCATGTCCCCCCAGTGACACGCTATCGGCACAGTGAAACGCGCCAGCCCTTAGCGCCCGGACCTAGTCTGTCACAATGCCCACGGACACCCGAACGAAAGGATATTGCGGTGCGCCGACCCCGCCGACGCCCCAACGGCCGCATCGTCCGCATGATTAAGTGCTTGCGGCTCCTGGAGCGCGAGTGCTATAGTGCCGACGACCTCGCCGGACGCTTCCAGGTCAGCAAGCGGACGATCTATCGCGACCTGCGGCTGCTGGCGGAGGCCGGCGTGCCGATCGTGCGCCGAAGCGGCGAGCAGGGGTTCCATGTCCCCAACCGCTGGCCGGAAGCGATCGGCGGGGGGCGGCGAATCTAGAGGAAAACGTAGCGTGAAGGTCGGACGACTGCACCGCGTTCTGAAGATCATCACCATGCTCCAGGGCCGACGCTTCTACAACGCCGACCACTTGGCGGCGGAGTGCCGCGTGTCGCGGCGAACGGTGTACCGCGACTTGAACATGATCGAGGCGGCCGGTATTCCCTTCTTCTACGACCGCAAGGACGGCGGATACCAGATCCACCAGACCGGCTTCCTGCCGCCCATCAACCTGAACCTCGAAGAGTCGCTCGCGCTCGTGCTGATGGCGTCGGAATTGGGGAAGACGGGTCGGCTGCCCCTGTTTCAGCCCGCCCGCGAGGCCGCCGCCAAGGTCGAGTCCACTCTGCCGGTCGGCCTGCGGGCGGCCGTGGGGTCCATCGTCCGGAACATGGCCGTGCACCCCGCCCCGACCGCCCGCCACAACGCCCTCCAGGATACATACTATCTGGCGCAGCGGGCCATCGTCCGAAAAGAGGCCCTCGACGCCGTCTATATCTCCTTCCACGACGCCGGACAGATTCGCACCCGCCTCGAGCCCTACTGGCTTTCCTTCCACGACCGCGCCTGGTACCTCGTGGGCCGCTCGTCCAAGCACCGCGGCATCCGCACTTTCAAACTCGGGCGGTTTAAGGAACTCGCGCGCACGGGCAAGACCTTCGTCCGTCCGCGCAACCTGACGCTGGAGAAAGTCCTGGGCAACGCCTGGCGGATGATCCGCGGCGAGACGACCTACGAGGTGGAACTGAAGTTCAGCCCGCTCGTCGGCCCGAACGTCGCCGAGGTCAACTGGCATACGACCCAGAAGGTCCGCTGGGACGACGACGGGGCCGTCTATTTCACCTGCACCGTGGACGGCCTGGATGAGATCGCGTGGTGGGTGCTCGGCTACGGGCCGGAGGTCGAGGTCCTGAAGCCGGCGGACCTTCGGCGCCGCATCGCCGGCATGGCCCGCCGCATGCTCGACCTGTACCAGGCCGGCTGACCCGCGCCGCTTGCTGTTCGTTCTGCATTCTGCGTTCTGCGTTGCCCCTGCAGCCACTTGCTTCACAACCCGCAACAGTTTACCATAGTGAACGATTGGACGGGGGATGGTCCGGCGAAACCGACCGCATGGCCAAGCAATGGGGTGGTCCAACCTGCCGAAGTGCCCTCCTGCCGGCCGCGGGCCTGGCCATCCTGGCCCTCGCGGCGGGGTGCGCCGCCCGTCCGCGCGTCATCGATGCCGCCGGCGCCGAAGTGTACGAGGCCTATGACCGGGCCGCCGAGGCGTCGCAGCAGGACGCGGCCGACGTCACCGCCAGCCGTTTCGATTCCCTCCCCCCCGTCGAACCAAGCCCCATCCTGAGCGCCGACGAAGGGAGCGAGGCGAAAGGTGGGGAGAACGCGCCCCCGGCGCCCTCCTCCGCCTCCCCGCCCGGCTTTCTTGCCCCGCTCGCACAGTCGGGCGAGGTCGTCCCGGTGACGCTCGAGGCGTGCCTGCGGCGGGCGCTGGTCCACAACCTGCGGATTCAGATTGCGCGGTTCTCGCCGGCCATCGCCCGCACCGCCGTCGCCGAGGCCGAGGCCATGTTCGACCCCTCCTGGTTCCTCAACAACGCCCTGGGGCGCCTGCGACACGACCCCGGGTCGTTCCTTGCCGGGGCACAAACGCTGGTCTCGCGGCAGTGGGACTTCCAGACGGGCGCCCGGACCCTCCTGCCGACCGGCGCCAACGTCACCCTGGCCCAGGGCTGGACGCTGCTGGAGTCCAACAGCACGTTCTACGACCCGAACCCGCGGTACGAGACGGACATCGCGCTCGTGGTGGAGCAGCCGCTCCTGCGCGGTGCGGGAATGGAGCTCACGAAGGGCCCGATTGTCCTGGCGCGCCTGGACGAGGCGAGGAGCCTGGCGGACTTCAAGCGTCAGGTGATGGACGCGCTGCTGGAGGTCGAGCGGACGTACTGGGAGTTGGCGGTGGCCCAGGCGAGCGTCGAGGCGCTCCGCGAATCGCTCCAGGCCGCACGCGAGAACCTGCGCATCGTCCGCCTCCGATTCCAGGAAGGCAAGGATAAGCGCGTCATCGTCAGCCTGGCCTCTAGCGCCGTCACCAGCCGCGAAACCGATCTGATCGTCGCCCGCCTTCAGCGCGCCACCACCAGCGACCGCCTCAAGCGGCTTCTGAACGACCCCCAGTTGCCGCTCGAACACCCCACGCTGCTGGCGGCCGAGGAACAGCCCCTGGCCGACGCCATCCCCACCACCCGGGCGCTCTTCCAGCGCGCCATGCTCGCCGCCATGAAGCACCGCCCCGAAATCCGCCAGGCCGACGCTCGCCTCGAGCAGATGGGCCTGCTGGAGCGCGTCGCCCGCAACGAACGCCTCCCGCGCGTGGACCTGGAGGCCTCGTACGGCCTGCAGGGGCTCGACGCGAAAACCTGGCGGGCCATGAAGGAACAGTTCGGAACCAACTTGTTCGATTGGACGGTCGGCGTGGAAATCGAGGTGCCGATCGGCAACCGCGCCCGCACGGCCGCCTACGAGCGAGCCAAACTCGAGCGCGCCCAGGCGCTCCTTGCGCGCGAGGACATCCGCCAGCAACTCTTGCTGGAGGTCAGCGAAGCGGTCCGGAACCTCGCCGCCGCCGAGGAAGCCATCGCCGCCACGCGCGCCGCGCGCGAGGCCGCCGAGCAGACCCTCCGCGACCAGCAGGCCAACGTCGGCGCCGGCGCCGCCCTGCAGAAGGACCTTCTCGACGCCCAGCGCGACCTGGCCGACGCCAAGGTCCGCGAAATCCAGGCCCGCGCCGCCTACATGACCTCGCTCGCCCTCCTCCAGCGCGCCCAGGGAACGCTCCTGGAGTACAACAACATCCGCCTCCTGGAGGAAGAAGCGCCGTAGATGAGCCGTTCACATCCTTTGACCCCGCTACGGACAGACAGACCTTAGACTTCGGACTTGAGATTTTGGACTGTCTTTATTCTGGCGCGCCTGGCAGGACTCGAACCTGCAACCTACGGCTTAGAAGGCCGTTGCTCTTTCCGCTTGAGCTACAGGCGCGAAGGGCGCTTTCGCGGCCGAGGTATCGGCCGTGAAACCTCGCCGCGCTCACTATATCCACCCGCGCCGTCCACGGCAACCCTTGCCCCCGGCGCGCGGAAGAGGCGAAGCCGGACGATGGGGCGCGCCTACTTCGCAGATGGGGGGCCTGCCAAACGCTCGCGGAGCCAGGCCGCCGCCTGGTCCACCGTCCGCTTGTCCTCGTCGCGGTCCACCATCAGGTTGGCCTCGCGCATCCACTCGACGCGTACGGCGCTCAGGAGCGGGCGAAGGGCCTCGACGAGGCGGCGGTCTCTTGCCGCCTGCGGCGAGACGAGCACAACGGCGTCGTAGGGCGGGATGACGTGCTTGGGATCGTCCAGAACGACCAGGTCGTAGGCGGCGATCCGGCCGTCGCTCGAGAAGGCCGAGATCACGTCCACCTCGCCCGTGGCGACGGCCTCGTACATGAAGGTGGACTGGTACTGCTTGCGTTCGGCAAACCGCAGGCCGTAGGCCGACCGCATCTGCTGCCATTCGGGCCGTCCGAAGAACTCATAGTCGCCGCCGATGGTCATCCGCGGGGCGTGCGGCCCCAGGTCGGCGATCGTTCGGATTCCCAGTTCTTCCGCCCGCTCGCGGCGCATGGCCAGCGCGTAGGCGTTCTCGAACCCCAGCGGGCCGAGGCACAGAATCCCCTTTTCGCGCGCCAGCCAGTCGGTCATTTCCCGGAGGACCGTCTCGGCGCCGGCGACGCTGGTGCGCTTCATGTAGTTGGCCCACACCGTGCCGCTGTAGTCCACATAGACGTCAACGTCCCCGTTCGCCAGGGCCTCGAAGGCGACCACCGAGCCAAGGCCTTCCATCTTGGTCGCGTCCATGCCGGCCGTCTGGATCGTATCGCGCAGAAGCGAGGCGAGGATGAATTGCTCCGTAAAGTTCTTGGCCCCGATGCGATAGGCCCGCCCCTGGGCGGACGCGTCGGGCACGGTCAGGCGCCACGGCAGAATCCCGCCCGCGAGCACAGCCACCAGCCCCACCCCGGCCGCCAGCACGCGCCGCCGGCTCCGCTGCGCCGCCCCCGACTCCGCCAGGCCGATCAACTGGTCCAGAACGATCGCCAGCGCCGCCGCCAGCACCACGCCGAACAGCACTGAGACCCAATTCTTCGTCTGCAGGCCCGTGAAGATGTAATTTCCGAGGCTCGTCTGGCCGATCGGCGTCGAAAGCGTGGCGATGCCGACCACCCACACCGTGGCCGTCCGGATCCCCGCCACGATCACAGGCATCGCGAGCGGCAACTCGACGCGCACGAGCACTTGCCGCGGACGCATCCCCGCCGCCACCGCCGCCTCGCGCACCGCCGGGTCTACGCCCAGAATCCCCGTCACCGTGTTCCGCAGGATCGGCAGCACGCTGTACAGCGTTAGCCCCATGACCGTCGGCAGGAACCCCAGCGCCGGAAGCTTGAATCCGAACAGCGGACCTGTCACCGTCCCCAACCACAACAGGACCAGGTAGAAAGCCGCCAGCAGCGCCAGGCTCGGGACGGTTTGTGTGACGCTCGCCCCCGCCAGCGTGCCCCACCGCATCCGCGCCCGCCGCACCACGATCATGGCCAGGGGCAGGCTGATCGCGATCCCCAGCCCGAGCGCCACCGCCGTAATCAACACGTGCTGGCCCAGATACTCCGGCAGATTGCGAAACGCTTCCTGCATCTGGGCTGCGTCCCACTCCATCAGCCGCCCTCCCCCGCCGCAATCGCCTCCAACCGGTCCGCCTGGCGTTTCGGCGTGTCCATCAGTCGGGCGACGACCCGGCCGGCGGGGTGCGTCATCAATTCCTGCGGCGTGCCGACCTGCACCAACCGACCGCCATCCAGGACGGCGATGCGGTTGGCCATCAGCAGCGCCTCCGTCATGTCGTGCGTGACCATCAGCGTCGTCAGGCCCAGCCGATCGTGGATGCGACGGAATTCGTCCTGGATCGCCACGCGCGTCAGCGGGTCCAGCGCGCCGAACGGCTCGTCCATGAGCATGACCTTCGCACGGGCGGCCAGCGCCCGGGCCACGCCGACGCGCTGCTGCTGGCCTCCGGACAACTGTCGAGGCAGGCGGTCACGGTACTCTCCGGCCGGCAGGCCGACCAACTCGAGCAGTTCATCCACCCGCCCCGCCGTCTCTCGCCGGGGCCACCCGAGGAGGCGCGGCACGACCGCGACGTTCTCACCTACCGCCATGTGGGGGAAAAGGCCGATCCGCTGAAACACATATCCGATCCGCCGGCGCAGGAGGACCGCGTCCTGCTCGCGAACGTCCGCCCCGTCCACGGTGATCCGGCCGGAGGTCGGCTCGATGAGGCGGTTGATCATCTTCAGCGTCGTCGTCTTGCCGCACCCGCTCTCCCCCAGCAGGACGACCAACTCGCCTTCGGCCACGTGGAGGTCCACGTCGCGGACGGCGAAGGAGTCGCCGCCGTCGTACGATTTGCACACGCCGCACAGTTCAATCATCGCGCCTCGCGGTTCAATCTATCCAGCCGTCCGGCAGGTCCCGCAACTTGCGCGCCACCACGGCGACGTAGTGGAGCGGCTCGCCGCGGATCGAAACCCGGTGCGGATACCGCCGATACGCCTCCACCCGCAACACCCGTTCCCGGCGCAGCCGGTGCACCAGCCGCTCGAACCCCGTCTCGTCCGAACCCCAAAGGAAACCTTCCTTGATGTTGAACGCCACCCACGCCGGCGTGTCCACCAGGTCCAGGGCCTTCAGAAACGCCCGCGGCGGAATATCCCCGTACCCCAGCGCCGCCACCGTCGTCAGGCAATTGAGCGCGTGGTGCCTCAGCCGGCGCTCCGTCTCCTCCGAAAGGTCCGTCAGGTCCGCCACTACGTAGTCCGCATAGACGTGCGACCGGTCCCGAAGCGCCGCCTCCTTCGCCTCCTCGATAATGTCCACTCCGACGACCGACGCCGCCCCGAGGTTCCACACCTGCTCCCCCACCATCCCATTCCCCGCCCCCACGTCCAGCACGCGCAGGCCCCGCGGCGCCTCCCCGGCGTCCCGGAGCACCGCTTCCAGCAGGTTGACGACTCTGCGCGGCGAACAGCACCGCAGCAGCCGGTAGAAGAGCGACTCATACAGGCCCGGCACCTTATAAATCTCGGCATAATCGTGCAGCCGGAACCGGCGCCATGCGTCCCCGTCCCGCAACTCAAACCATTCCTCGTCCTGGTCCAGCGCACGATCCGTTTCGGGAAACCGCACCTCCAGATTGTCGTACCCCGCGAATTCCAGGGTCAAGGTCTCTCCGGTCGGAATGGACATGGTATCTCCCTCCCTGTTTAGGCCCATCATACGGTACGCCGGACGCTACGCCACAACGACGAGAACGCCCCCTTGGGCTCTTCCGAGCCGCGCCAGTTTACCAAACTTCCTTCGCCACTGTCAAGCGCGAATTTCCGCCATTTGTTAGGCAACACATAGAGATGCGTCAAGGCATCTGGCGCGCCGCTTGCCCCGCAGACTGTCCCCCCGACCGGAGCGAAGCAAAGCGGAGGGGTCTCGCCGTGAATTTGTTGCCTTCCCCGCTCTGCATTCTGCCTTCTTCGTTCTACGTTGCCTCCAGCCTGCGGCCTCCAGTCTCCAGCCTCTCCGTCCCGATTCCTGTTGCCCCCCTGCATGTGTCTTCCTATCCTGTATGCCATGTCCGACGCCGAAGTCGCTTACCCGACTGCCGACTCGACGTGTTCGTACGAGGCTTGCGAGCGCCCGGCCTGGCTCCTGTGCCCGGAAGGCAAGTGCCTCTACCATTCGCCCTCCAACGGCGGTTCCGCCGAGACCGCATGCCTCGTGTGGCAAACTGCCCGCCAAATGGCTGCCGCCAAGGATGCTGAAGAATGCGATTTCGAGGGCTGGCACTTTCCGCAAGACCCCGACGGGTGCTTCCAGCAAGGGCGTATGGTCGGATGGTTCGCCGATTGCATCTTCGAAAAGCCCGTTTTGTTCAGCGGGGCGCATTTCCACGGGCCCGTCTTGTTTGAGGATGCAAGGTTCCGCGGCGACGCCTCGTTCTACCGTGCGACGTTCGAGGGGGACGGCTCGTTTCTCCGCGCGGTGTTCAGTGGAAACCTCTTGTCCGACCGCGCGACGTTCGCCGGGGATGCCTCGTTCCTCCGCGCAACGTTCAGCGGGAACGCCTGGTTCGGCAACGCGACTTTCAGGGGTGACGCCCGGTTCCATCTCGCGACGTTCAGCGCAGACGCCCGGTTTGGCGGCGCGACGTTCGCGGCGAATGTCTCGTTCGGCGGGGCGCGCTTCGCGCCAGGCGCGCGGATCTTTTTCGACAAGCCCGCTTGGGGCCGTCCCTTCCGCCTCCGCCGCGAGGGCGAAACCGCTTATCGCATCGCCAAACAGGCCGCCCAGGAACGCGGCGACTACGCCGCCGGCGGCTATTACCACTATGCCGAGCAGTGCGCCATCGAGGACAGGTGGCGCAGAGCGTCCGCCCACAAACCCTGGCGCAAGGCATTCTGGGTCTGGGGGTTCCTCCTCCTTTTCGGCCGACTTATCTACGGCTACGGCGAACGTCCGAGCCGCCCGCTCCTCTTCGCCCTCGCGGTCATCTTCCTCTGGGCGGCACTTTTTTGGGCAGCGGCCGCCGTCGTCCCCGACGACCCTGCCCTGGATCCCGCCGCCCGTGCGGCTTACCAGCCGAGCGCCACAGAGTGCCTCTACTGCAGCCTCAGCACCTTCACGACCCTCGGCTACGGCGACTATCTGCCGAAGGAACCGTACCGCCTCCTCGTAGCCTCCGAGTCCCTTTTCGGCGCAGCCCTCATGGCCGTCTTCATCGTCTGCCTGTCCAAGAAGTACGTCCGCTAACGCCGCATCGCGGCATAGAGGCGGTTCCAAGTTCCAGGTAGCGGCACGCAGCGCGCTCGCCTTCGGCTCGCGGCTAAGCGCGGTGCGCGCGACATGCGGCGCTCATTTTTCACTTGCTCCGGAGGGCGGGGCGGATTAGAAAGTGCGGCCCGGCGCGGACGAGCCGTCCTTACGGCGTGAAACCCCCCAGGCCATGGAAAGGAAGGACCCCAGGATGCGGAAGCGAGCGGCAAAGTGGCTCCGGCCCCTGATGGGCATCGGCCTGATGGTTCTCCTGGGCCTCCTGGCAGTGAACGCGTGGAGCCAGGGAGAAGCAACAGAAGGAACCCGGAACCCGGAAACCGGAACCCGGAACGAAACGGTGGAGGCGGCGGAGGGCCGCGCCTTGCCGGTCGGCTGGTATGTGGCGTTCGGCGGGTCGGTGCTGGCCCTGGTGATGGCCTACGGCCTGTATAGGAACGTGATGCGCCAGGCCGACGGGTCGGACGAGATGCGCGAGATTGCCGCCGCCGTCCGCGAAGGGGCCTACGCGTATCTCAAACAGCAGTACAAGGTCGTAGCGATCTTTTTCGTGGTGGTGTCGGGCCTGCTGGCGGTAATGGCGTTCGGCCTGCGGGTGCAGCACACGCTCGTGCCGTTCGCGTTCCTGACGGGCGGGTTCTTCTCCGGCCTGGCGGGTTTCATCGGGATGAAGACGGCGGTGCAGGCCTCGTCGCGGACGGCCCAGGGGGCGCGGACGAGCCTGAACCGCGGGCTGACGGTGGCGTTCCGGGCGGGGGCGGTCATGGGCCTGACGGTGGTCGGCCTGGGCCTCCTGGACATCGCGGGCTGGTTCATCTTCCTGCACCAGGTGTGGGGCCAGGCGGCCGTCGAGACGTTCGGCTGGGAACCGATGACCCTGGAGCAGATTACGGTCGTGATGCTGTGCTTCGGGATGGGGGCATCGAGCCAGGCCCTGTTTGCCCGCGTCGGCGGGGGCATTTATACGAAGGCGGCGGACGTGGGGGCCGATCTTGTGGGCAAGGTCGAGGCGGGCATCCCCGAGGACGACCCGCGGAACCCAGCCACCATCGCGGATAACGTCGGCGACAATGTGGGCGACGTGGCCGGCATGGGGGCGGACCTGTACGAATCCTACTGCGGCTCGATTCTGGCGACGGCTGCGCTCGGCGTGGCCGCGATTTTCGGGATGAAGCGGATCTACCCCGACCTTGTGACGGAGGCGACGCAACTGAATCTGCTGATGGCCCCGATGATTCTGGCGGGGCTGGGGATCGTCGCCTCGTGCATCGGCATCTTCGTCGTGCGCACGCGCGAGGACGCCGACATGAAAGGCCTGATGGCGGCGCTGAACCGGGGCATCTACCTGGCGACGCTGCTCGGGGCCGGGGCGACGGTGGCGGTCATCCTGGGGCTCGGGCTGCCGTGGCAACTGATTATCAGCGTCCTGGCGGGCCTGTTTGCCGGCATCATCATCGGCAAGGCGACGGAGTGGTACACCTCGTCCTCGTTCAAGCCGACCCGCCAGATCGCCCAACAGGCCGAGACGGGCCCGGCGACAGTCATCATTGCGGGCATTTCGGAGGGAATGCTTTCGACCTGGATTCCGATCCTGGCGGTGGGCGCGGCGATGATCGTCGCCTTTGCTGTGCCCGGCGGGTTCCAGGACATCACGCTGGGCCTCTACGGCGTGGGGATAGCGGCGGTGGGGATGCTTTCGACGCTGGGGATTACGCTGGCGACGGACGCCTACGGCCCGATTGCCGACAACGCGGGCGGCAACGCGGAGATGAGCCACCAGCCGCCCGAGGTCCGCAAGCGCACCGACGCCCTCGACGCCCTGGGCAACACGACGGCCGCCACCGGCAAGGGGTTCGCCATCGGGAGCGCCGCGCTGACGGCCCTTGCGCTCCTGGCGGCGTACATGGAGGAGGTGCGCGTCGGGATGCACCGGGAGGCGGCGGCGGTCTATCACGCCGAGGCCGGACGCGAGGCCACCGTCTATGACCTGGGCTACGGCAAGTTCGGCCAGTACGTGGACTCGTCGGCCGGGACCCGCGCCCTCCAGATGAAAAACACGGTCGTCTATATCGAGGCGCCCGGGAAGGCAGCCAACACGGTCGAGCGGCTTGACGCAACCGGGCGGGAGCGGACGCTTGTGCCGGTGGCGATGGGCGAGATCGCCAAGCGGAAACTGGCCGACGTCGGCGAGACCCAGGCGGGGATGCTGGACTTCATGCGCCACTACGGCGCGAATCCGATGAACCCGAAGTTCCTGGTGGGCATTTTTGCGGGGGTGCTGCTGGCGTTCGTCTTCTGCGCGCTGACGATGCGGGCCGTCGGCCGGGTGGCGGGGCGGATGATTGAAGAAGTCCGCCGACAGTTCCGCACCATCGCCGGCCTGATGGAAGGCAAGGCGAAGCCCGACTACGCCTCGTGCGTCGCCATTGCGACCTCGGGGGCCCAGCGGGCGATGATCCTGCCGAGCCTCCTGGCCATCATCGTGCCGGTGGGCGTGGGCCTTCTGCTGGACGTGAGCGGCGTCCTGGGCCTGCTGGTGGGCGGCCTGACGGCGGGGTTTGCGATGGCCATTTTCATGGCCAACGCCGGCGGCGCATGGGATAATGCCAAGAAGTACATTGAGGCGGGGCACATGGGCGGCAAAGGCTCCGAGCCGCACAAAGCGGCCGTCGTCGGCGACACGGTCGGCGACCCGTTCAAGGACACGTCGGGACCGTCGCTTAATATCCTGATTAAGTTGATGAGCATGGTGAGCATCGTTTTTGCGGGGCTGATTGTGAAGTTCGGACCGCAAATCAGCGACATGCTGCGGATTCACTGGAACCACCTGGCCCAGTGATGGCCACGCGACCGACCACCCCGGGCGGGACGGGCAAACGGCCGACGGCCCCCATTCGCCGGGGCACGGCTCGTCGGCTGGCCGTCGCGCTGGCTCGCACCTGCGCCGAGAACCGCTGCCGCAATGTGACCGTCCTCGACCTGAGACGCCTGTCGCCCGTGACGGACTTCTTCGTCGTGGCGACGGGGACGAGCGACCGCCAGATGCGCGCCGCGGCGGACCATGCGGGCGAGGCCGCCAAGGAAATGGGCCAACGCCCGTTCAGCATCGAAGGCGACGAGGCCGGATGGTGGGTCCTCCAGGACTACGTCGACGTCGTCCTTCACGTCTTCACCGACGAGTCGCGCAAATACTACGACCTGGAACTCCTGTGGGGCGACGCCCCGCGCGTGGACTGGCAAAAGGGCTGGAACCCGCGAGAAACGGAAACGTGATTTAAACGCAGAGGTCGCAGAGAACGCAGAGAACGACAAAGATAGGGGAACGGCAGTCGTTTTGCCGTTGTTACCAAATCCTCCCTCTGCGCTCTCTGCGTCTCTGCGGTTAGAAAGACCTTATGCCGAACGTCCAACGGCTGCTCGAAAAACGCGTCGAAGCGGCAATCGTTGCGGCCTTCCCCGAGGCCGGGCAGGCCCCTGCCCTCCTTGCGCCGGCTCAGGATGCGCGGTTCGGCGACTACCAGGCCAACGGGGCGATGGCCCTTGCCAAGCGCCTCGGCAAGAAGCCGCGCGAGGTCGCCGAGCAAATCGTCAAGCGCCTCGACGTTTCGGACCTCGCGGAAACGCCCGAAGTCGCCGGACCGGGGTTCATCAACCTGCGCCTGAAGCCGGAGTGGCTGGGGGCGGAACTTGGGCGGGCGTGTGCAGACGAGCGGCTGGGCGTCGAGGCAGTTGAACAGCCCGAAACCGTGGTGGTGGATTACTCCGCCCCGAACCTCGCGAAAGAGATGCACGTCGGACACCTGCGTTCGACGATCATCGGCGACGCGCTTGTGCGGATGCTCGAGTTTGCCGGCCATACGGTCGTTCGCCAGAACCACGTCGGCGACTGGGGCACACAATTCGGCATGTTGGTGTGCAACCTCATTCAGCGTTACACAGAAGTCGCGGCCAAAGCGGTTGCAGATGGTCAGCGAGTGTTCGCTAGCAGTGCCGCGCCGCATCTTGTGGACATGGAGGTGTTTTATCAAGAAGCAAAGCGGCGTTTCGATACCGACCCGGCATTTGCTGAAGCATCGCGTCAATGCGTTGTGAGACTGCAGCAAGGTGACCCTGCGATCCGGGATTGGTGGGAACTGGTTGTTGCGCACTCTTTGTCCCACTGCGAGCGGGTGTATGATCGCCTCGGCGTGCTTCTGACGGACGAAGATGTCCGCGGGGAGAGCGCGTACAACAACGTCCTGCCCGACATCGTTGACGCGCTCAAGGCGAAGGGCTTGCTGACCGAGTCCGAAGGCGCTCAGTGCGTGTTCTTGCCGGGGTTTACGGCCAAGGACGGTTCACCCCTGCCCCTCATCATCCAAAAGTCCGACGAAGGCTATTTGTACGCCACGACCGACTTGGCGGCCATCGCCTTCCGTACGGGCTACATAGAGGAGTTGGCCGACGGCAAGTCGCCGCACGCCGATCGGATTCTCTACGTGGTGGATGCTCGCCAAGCGCTCCATTTTCGCATGGTCTTTGAATGCGCGTACCAGGCCGAATTCGCGAAGCGAGGCAAGCACGAACTCATCCACGTCGCCTTCGGGACGATGATGGGGCCCGACGGCCGGCCCTTCAAGACGCGCGAGGGCGGGACCGTCAAACTCATGGACCTCCTGGACGAGGCCGAGAAGCGGGCTTACGACCTCGTGACGGCGAAGAACGCCGAGGACGTCGCCGCCGAGCGCGCCGAACCGCTCACGGAGGACCGGCGCCGGGAGGTCGCCCGGATCGTCGGCATCGGGGCCGTCAAGTATGCCGACCTCGCGCAGAACCGCACAAGCGACTACGTCTTCTCGTGGGAAAAGATGCTGTCGCTGGCCGGCAACACCGCCCCGTACATGCAGTACGCCTACGCCCGCGTCCGCAGCATATTCCGGAAAGCCGGTTTAGCCGCGGCCGGTACGGCCGCGGTCCAACCGATTCCGCTGGAGGCCGCCGAGGAACTCGCACTCGGCAAGATGCTCCTGCGTTTCCCCGAGACGCTCGAGCGCGCCCTCGACGGCTACCAGCCGAACGTCGTGGCGGCGTACCTTTACGACCTCGCGCAGGCGTTCACGGCCTTTTACGAGGCGTGCCCGGTCCTGAAGAGCGAGCCGGCGGTCCGGCGGGCGCGGCTGCGGCTGTGCGACCTCGTGGCGCGGACGATTGCCAAGGGCCTGTCGCTCCTCGGCATCGCGGTGGCGGATCGGATGTGACGTGTTTCGCCGCCGCGCTTGCGCGGCGGGCAAGCCCGCCGGCGAAACCCCTTGCTGCAGGTGACGGCCATGCGCGTATTCGAGATTTTCCGGAGCATTCAGGGCGAGACGACGCGGGCAGGTGCGCCGATGGATTTCGTGCGCCTCGCCGGATGCGACCTGGACTGCGTCTATTGCGACACCCCCGCGGCGCGGAACCCCAAGGCCGGGCGTGAGATGACGGTCGCCGAAGTGCTGTCCGCCCTGCCCTGTAGTAGAGAACATCTCTCACTACAGGGCCTGCCCCGCCCGCCCTTGCCGGACTTGTCCGCCGAAGCCTTGTCGAAGGCGGAGGTCATGATTACCGGCGGCGAGCCGCTGCTCCAGTCGGAAGGCACCAACGCGCTTATTGCGGCCTTGGCGGACCGCGGATGCGAAGTGCTGGTCGAGACGTCCGGCGCCCACCCGATTGACCCGATGGACCGGCGAGCCCGCTTCATCGTGGACATCAAGACGCCCGGCTCGGGGATGGCGGAGCGCATGCGATGGGAGAATCTGGAGCGGCTGACCGGGCGCGACGAGGTGAAGTTCGTCCTGACGGGGCGCGCGGACTACGATTGGGCGCGCCAGGTCGTCCGACGCCACCGCCTGGCGGAGCGGTGCCCGGTGCTGTTCGGGGCGGCCGATCCCGGCGCGCCGGGACTGGCCGTCCGGGCGCTGGCGGAGTGGATTTTGGCGGATGCGCTGCCGGTCCGGCTGAACGTTCAGATTCACAAGGTGCTCGGCCTGCCGTAAAAGCCCCGCCCGGGTTGCGTAAGGGAAGGGGCGGGTGGCACTGGCGGCTTGCCCGCCAGTGCATCGTCACGGCCTCTGCGCACTGGTGGACAAGCCACCAGTGCCACCCCCGGTGCGCACGGCCGGGCGAGACCGGCCGTGCCACACGCTCAGCGCGCCGGGGCTTGCCCTGCGAAAAAAGGTTGACGCCGCCGGCCGGGCGTGCTAGTAATGTCGGCCACCTCTGGGTGGCGCGCCGATGCGAAGGCGCGCCATTTGTCTAGAGGGGCCGTACGAAGGCTGAGCGGCGGTCGGACGGACAAGTAGAGGGAGAAGCGGCGATGGCGAAGGCGAAAAGGTGCGTCTATTTCTTCGGGGCCGGCAAGGCGGACGGCCGGGCCGACATGAAGGAACTCCTCGGCGGCAAAGGGGCCAACCTAGCCGAAATGACCAGCCTCGGCATCCCCGTCCCGGCCGGGTTCACCATCACGACCGAGGTCTGCACCCATTTCTACAAGCACAGCCGGCGGTACCCCAAGGAACTCAAGATCCAGGTGGACCGGGCCGTCGGCGGCATCGAGAAGGTCATGGGCGCGCGTTTCGGCAACGCGGACAACCCCCTGCTCGTCTCGTGCCGAAGCGGCGCGCGGGCGTCCATGCCGGGCATGATGGAAACCGTGCTCAACATCGGCCTGACGACCGGGACAATCCCGGGGATGATTAAGTTGACGGGCAACCCGCGGTTCGTGTGGGACGCATACCGGCGGCTCATCACCATGTACACCGACGTGGTGATGGAGAAGGCGGCCGGGCTCGAACCGGCCGAAGGCAAAGGCATCCGCCAGCAACTCGAACACCAGATGCAGCAGATGAAGCAGCGCGCCGGCGCCACGGGCGACACCGACCTGACGGCCGAACACCTGAAGGAACTGACCGCGACCTACAAAAAGAAGGTGCAGGAGGTCCTCGGCAAACCGTTCCCCGACGACGCCCAGGAGCAACTCTGGGGCGCCATCGGCGCGGTGTTCCAGTCGTGGAACGGCAAGCGGGCGATCTCGTATCGCCGCATCGAAGGCATCCCCGACGAATGGGGCACGGCGGTGAACGTCCAGGCGATGGTGTTCGGCAACATGGGCGACAACTCGGCCACCGGCGTCGCCTTCACGCGGAACCCCGCCACGGGCGAGAACAAGTTCTTCGGCGAATGGCTCGCGAACGCCCAGGGCGAGGACGTCGTGGCCGGCATCCGCACCCCCAACCCCCTGAACGAGGAGACGCGGTCGGACCACTCGGCCGGCCTCCAGAGCCTCCAGCACGCCATGCCCGCGGTCTATAAGCAACTCGTCGCCATCCGCAACAAACTCGAGCGCCACTATCGCGACATGCAGGACATCGAGTTCACCATCCAGGACGGCCGGCTGTGGATGCTTCAGACACGGACCGGCAAGCGCAACGGCCCGGCCGCGCTCCGCATGGCGGTGGAGATGATGCGCGAGCGGTTCATCCCGAAGGAAACCGGCGTGACGCGCGTCACGCCGGCGCAACTCGACGAACTTTTGCATCCCATCCTCGACCCGAAGGCCGAGCAGACAGCCGGCGCCCTGGCCAAAGGTCTGCCGGCGGGGCCCGGCGGCGCCGCCGGACGCATCGTCTTCACCGCCGCCGACGCCGTCGCCTGGGCCGAACGCGGCGAGAACGTCATCCTCTGCCGCGAAGAAACCAACCCCGAGGACGTGGAAGGTATGCGGGCCGCCAAGGCGATTCTGACGGCCCGCGGCGGCATGACGAGCCACGCCGCCCTCGTCGCCCGCGGCTGGGGCAAGTGCTGCATCGTCGGCGCGGGGGCCCTGAAGATTCAGGCCGGCGCCAAAACCCTCTCGGCCGACGCCACGGTCCTCCGCGAGGGCGATTGGATCAGCCTGAACGGCACCAAGGGCCTCGTCTATGCCGGCCAACTGCCGACCGTGGACCCCGACCCCGAGAACCCGCGGCTCGTGGAGTTCCTGAAGGTCTGCGACTCGCTGCGCCGCCTCGGCGTCCGCGCCAATGCCGACACGCCTGAGGACGCACGCGTCGCCCGCACCTTCGGGGCCGAGGGTATCGGACTGGTGCGCACCGAGCACATGTTCTACGGCGAAGGGGCCGAGGTGCCCCTCTTCAAACTCCGCAAGATGATCCTCTCCGGCAGCGAAAAGGAGCGAAGGGCAGCCCTGGCGGAACTCTTCCCGCACGTCAAGGCCGACCTGAAGGGAACGCTGAAGGCGATGGCCCCCTACCCCGTCACGATCCGCCTGCTGGACCCCCCGCTCCACGAGTTCGTCCCGCGCGACGAGGCGGTCCAGCGGGAACTCGCCGAGAGCCTCGGCATCGACGTCGCCGAAATCCGCAAACGCGGCGAGCAACTCCACGAGACCAACCCGATGATGGGGCACCGGGGCGTGCGGCTGGGAATCACCTACCCCGAGGTCACCGAGATGCAGGTCCGGGCCATTCTCGAAGGCGCCGCCGAACTCCACAAGGAAGGCGTCAAAGCCCGGCCGGAGATCATGATCCCCGTGACGTGCGCCGTCGCCGAAATCCGCGACCAGGCCGACATCATCGCGCGCGTCAAGGCCGAGGTCCTCAAGAAGTTCGGCCTGAAGAAACTCGATTTCCTCGTGGGCACGATGATCGAGATTCCGCGTGCGGCGCTGACGGCCGGCGAGATGGCCCAGGCCGCCGAGTTCTTCTCCTTCGGCACGAACGACCTGACGCAGATGGGTTTCGGTTTCTCGCGCGACGACATCGGCGCGTTCATGCCCGACTATCTGAAAAAGGCCATTCTGCCCGCCGACCCGTTCCAGACGATTGACCAGACGGGCATCGGCGAACTGATTCGCATCGGCATCGAGCGCGGGCGCGCCACCCGGGCGAAACTGAAGATCGGCATCTGCGGCGAGCACGGTGGCGACCCGGTCAGCATCCACTTCTGTCACCGCGTCGGAATGGACTACGTCTCCTGCTCGCCCTTCCGCGTGCCGATCGCGCGCCTCGCCGCCGCCCAGATCGCCGTCCAGGACGCCCAGGCCAAGAAGGGCCCCGCCAGGCCGAAGAAGAAAAAGAAGAAGTGACCTTCCCTGAAATTCTCTAAGAGGCTCTCCGCCGCCCGGTCCCAGCGGGCGGCGGCTTTCTGCAACGATCCGTTACGACCCGCCCACCCGCACCACCAAATCCCGCCAGTGGCGGATGCGCCGAAAGCCCCGCCGGCCGAAAAACGCCCCGCCGACGCCCGCGCGGATGCGGTCCAGGAGCGGCGGCCGTTCCGTCCATCGTGCGAGCGCCTCGGTCCGCCACCGCTCGGCAAGTTCCTCCAGGTCGCCGCGCTGCTCCTTCAAGCCCAGCGCAAACACGAGCCGCGGCGTCTTCGCATGGCCCTGCCAGCCGACGAGGACGCTCCCGAACCCCTCGAACAGGCGCTCGAGCGCCCGCGGCGTAAAACGCCAGTAGTCCTCCGGGTAGGCGTGGATGTGAAACTCAAAGAGCGTCACCACCAGGGCCGCCCCGCCCGATGCCGTCACGCGCCGGATTTCTTCGGCCCCGCGGCGAAAGTCCCAGGCGTGCTCGAAGACGTTCAGGCAGAGGACCGTCCCCGCCCACCCGTCCGGGAAGGAAAGCGACTCCAGCCGCTCGACGCGGTCCACGCCAAGCCCCGCCTGCATGTCGCAGCCGATGTACTCCTTGCCGGGGAAGATGGGGCGAAGGTCGCCCACCGCCCCGCCCTGGACCTGGAGCGAGCCGATTTCCAGAACCGGCCCCGGCGGGTTGACGACGGCCGCCAAGGATTCGACCAGCGCTCGCGTCAGGGCGTCCACGCATCCGCTCCCGGACCAGTGTGCAGCACGAGGGTAGAAGACGCGACGCGGCGCCGCAACGCAAAAACTCCGCGCCGCAAAGCACTGGCGGGCAAGCCGCCAGTGCCACCCGGCGATTTTCTGCCCCAACCGCCAGGTCAGGCTCGGTCGGCGAGGCTGGGCGGCAGTTCCAGGCCGTGGGACTCCAGCAGCACGCGGTCCGCGAGCAGTTGCTCCGCCGGGCCGTCCGCCGCCACCCGCCCGGAGTCCATCAGAACCGCCCGCCCGCACACGCGCAGGATGAGGTCCAGGTCGTGGCCGACCACAAGGAGCGTGCTCGCGAAGCCCCGCAAGAGGTCCATCAGCCTTCGCCGCGCACGCGGGTCGAGGCCGGCGGTCGGCTCGTCGAGCGCGAGGATCTGCGGCCGCATCGCCAGGACCGTCGCCAGAGCCGCCCGCTGCTTCTCGCCCTGCGACAGGTGATGCGGCGAACGGTCCTCGCAGCCCGCCATGCCGACCGCCTCGAGCGCCTCGGCCACACGCGTTTCCACTTCGGCCGGCCCCAGGCCCATCGTCTGCGGGCCGAACGCCACGTCCTCGCCCAGTCGCGGCATGAAGAGTTGATCGTCGGGGTCCTGGAACACGAGGCCCAGGTGCCGCCGCACATCCCGCGCGGTCGAAGCAGTGAGCGTGTGGCCGGCGACGCGGATGTGTCCCTCGGCGGGAAGGAACCCTGCAATCGCCAGCAGGAGCGTGCTCTTGCCGGCGCCGTTCGGTCCGACGAGGCCGACCTTCTCTCCCGCCCCGACATCAACCGTCACGCCGTCGAGCGCCTCGGCCCCCGTGGGGTAGCGGTAGCGGACGTCTCGAAGTTCCAGGACGCGCTCAGCCATAGAGGAGCCGATCCAGAAGGAGCACGGTGAGGGCGATCGCTGCGGCGGCCGCCAGAAAAACTGCGTCCTTCGCCTGCATCTTGCGCACCGCCGGGGCCGGGAGCCGCCCGTCGAACCCCCGTGCCGCCATCGCCCAATAAATCCGCTCGGCGCGGTCGAAGGTCCTCAAGAAGAGGACGCCGACCAGGCTCGTGTGGCTTCGGAACCGCACACGCCAGGGCCCCTGCCCCGCGTCGCGCGCGAGGCGCGCCCGCCGCAGGCGCATTCCCTCGTCCAGCAGCACCCAGAGGTAGCGGTAGAGAAAGGCCAGTTGGACGACGAAGGCTCGCGGCACGCGGAGGCGCGCCAGGCCGGCCAAAACTCCGTGGAAAGGCGTCGTGGCCAGCAGCCCCAGCGCCGTCAGGGCGCAGAGCACGAACTTGCTCCCCAGGTGCGCCGCTCGCGCGAGGCCGACATCGCTGACGCTCAGCACCCACGGACCGAGATGCACAGCCCAAAGGCGCTGGCCCGGCTCAAAAAAAGGGAACAGGACCACGACGGCCAGGACAAACGGCGACACGATGAGCAATCGCTTGGCTGCATAGAGAGGCGGCACTTTCCCCACAACATAATAGGCCGCCAGCGCAGCGGCAACTATCGTGAATGGAAGGAGATGATCCCGCTGCACAAGAACCGTCGCCAGGATAAGCGCGAGGGCCGCCAGCGTCTTGGCCGCCGGGTCGAGACGGTGCACTGGCGTATCCTGGGCCGCGAAATGGTCCAGCATCACGTGATGCATGCCTGCCCTTTCGCGGGGTTGGCCCCGCTACACCTTCTCCGAGTCTTGCTGTGACGGCCGCCGCTTCAGGATGCGAGCCACTAGCAGAAGCACCCCCAGCACGAGCAAGATTCCGACCACCCCCGCCACCGCATTGCTCCAGAAGCCCTCACCCAGCCACTTGAGGCTATATCCCTCGAACAGGCTCGGAGGGGGCTCGACGCTCCTGTGCACCGGCTTGTCCGCGCCGAGGGTTTCCTGCGTCTTCTCGAGCCCGTCGGGATCCCCTGACGCGAAGTACGAGACAATACCACCGATCAAGAGGGCAACGGCAACGCCAACGATAAGGGTATTGCGATTGTATGCATTCATGCCCTGACCTCCACGGACGGAGACAGCAGTGCGACACCTAAGACGGCCTCGCGCCGGGCCTCGAGCACAAATCGCACCACTCCTACGGTGATTGCGCCCTCCACCAGTCCGATGAGCAGATGAATCGAATCCATCAGCACGAGCGCCTGAAGGAGGCTGACGGTTTGGGGCAACGTCGCCGACCACTTAAGCAACAGGATCACGAGTGTTGCGCCGGCAAGAACCCCTGCCGCGGCACCCGTGAACGTGACCGTATAAGATAGCCAGGAGGGTTTTAGCCACAGACGTCGCACCGCCCCGCCCAGGAGGCAAGGGAGAACGCCCATAACGAAGATGTTCGCGCCGAGGGCTTCAATACCGCCGTCCTGGAACACAAGCGCCTGGATTACAAGAACCGAGGCCATGGCTACGATTCCAAGCGACGGACCCAAGAGGATGCCGAGGAGAAATCCTCCCCCCAGGTGACCACTGGTTCCAATAGGAACACCAGAAAGAAAGCCGCTGAGGATCGGAAAGTTCACCATCTGGGCGGCAAAGACGAACGCGCCCATGACGCCCATGAGGGGGACCTTGCGGTCGTCCAGTTGTCTGCCTGCCGCCGCCAGGGACGCCGCCAGGGCGGCGCCGCTGACGGCCGCCATCGTTCCCCAGACAGGCGGCGAGAGAAAACCGGAGGCGATGTGCATGCGTCACGTCCTTTCACGGCGCGCGCCCCGCAAGCGGGGCGGCTAAACATGGCGCGCCGAAAATGGCACGCCCCAGTTACGTCGCGCGGTTAGACCAGGTCCTCGCCGCTCGTCGCCACAAGCCGCCCGTGCTTGACGCCGCGAGCGGCAATCAGGCGGTCGGCCAGGCGCTGCACCTCCTGCGGCCTGCCGCGAAGCACGATCACCTCCAGGCACATCTTGTGCGAAAGGTGGACGTGCATCGTCGAGTGCACCATCGTATGCTGATCGTGCTGGAGGTTCACGAGCCGCTCCGCCAGTTCCCGCACGTGATGGTCGTAGACCAGCGTCAGCGTGCCGACGACGGGCCCCTTGGACTTTTCCCACGACTCTCGGACGCGCTCGGCCCGGACGAGGTCGCGGAGGGCTTCGCTGCGGCTCGCATAGCCGCGGCGCTCCGCGATGCCGTCAAGCGTCGCCAGGAGCCGAGAGTCCATCGAGACGCCGAACCGCACGACTTTGGCCATGGCCGGGACCTCCTTGCGCGTGGCATATCTTATAGTTGCGTGCTACGCCCGTCAACCTTCTTTTCCGCACGGGGATGCTTGGGGTGTGACTAGAACTGGTTTTGCTCTGTTGAGAACATCGTTGTTGCTCCAGGGCCGGCTAGCGCCGGAAGGCGTAGGCCAGGACCCGCAGGGAGGTCGAGCATTTGCGCCAGACGCTCGCGTTGGGCCACCGTCAGCCGCGGCTGCCCGCCGGGATGCGGCTTGGCCGCCAAGCCGGCCTCGCCGCGCTCCGCGTAAGCCTGCTTCCAGCGAGTCACCGAAGCCCCCGAGACGCCCAGGGCCCGCGCCGCCTGGGCCGACTTCACTCCCTCTTGCTTTAGCAGTGCAAAGATCAACAAGAAATGGGGTGAGCGAGGGGACTCGAACCCCCGACCCCCGGGACCACAACCCGGTGCTCTAACCAACTGAGCTACGCCCACCGCCCGAAGCGCCGGCTATTATGGTGACCCGGGGCGGCACCGTCAAGCCTTCCCAGCCGCACCGCGGATCCAAGCAAAAAAGGGTTCTGGACCCATTCTCGGTTCAGGCAATTGAAGATGGCCGCCCGTGCCGATAGACTGAAGAAGCACGGAGAGGTGCCCGAGCGGTTGAAGGGACCGGTCTTGAAAACCGGCAGGGGCCTTGTGCTCCTCGGGGGTTCGAATCCCCCCCTCTCCGCCATGTATGCATGCCCAAGGGCCGTTTTCGGCCGGTTGCTGCGGTTTCTCAGGCGCTTCGCCGCCCGCCGGCCGGGCTCATTCGGTCGAGAGCGCATCCCCGCCGTGCTGGAGGATCTCGCCTTCCTCGATGTGGAGGTCCTCTCGTCGGTCGAGGCGTTCAATCTCGCCGTCGCGCATCCAGAGGACGCGGTCGGAGTTGGCGAGCATCTTGTGGTCGTGGGTGGCGGTGATGACGGTGACGCCTTCCTCGACGGAAAGATTCTTGAGGAGCGCGATGATGTCGGCGCCGGTTTTGAGGTCGAGGTTTCCGGTCGGCTCGTCGGCGAGGATGATGACGGGGTCGTTGACGAGGGCGCGCGCAATAGCGGTGCGTTGCTGCTGGCCGCCGGAGAGTTCGTCGGGGCGGTGGTCGAGGCGGTCGCCGAGGCCGACGCGCTGGAGCCAGCATTTGGCGGCGTCCATGGCCTCGTCGGTCGAGGCGCCGCGGAAGACGCGCGGGAGGGCGACGTTGCGCTGGGCCGTCAGCGACGGGATGAGGTTGTAGGACTGGAAGATATAGCCGATGTAGTTGCAGCGGACGTAGGCCAGTTGCCTTCCCGTCAGGCGCGTGAGGTCCATGGGTCCGATGGCCACCTGCCCGCTGGAGGGAACGTCCAAGGCGCCAACCATGTTGAAGAAGGTCGTCTTGCCGGATCCGGAGGGGCCCATGACGGAGAGGTACTCTCCGGAGAAGACCTCGACGCTGACGTTGCGGAGGGCGTAAACCTCGTTGCGTCGGAGTTTGAAGACCTTGGAGACGTTGCGGACGCTGATGAGGACATCGCCTCGGGTAACCCCGTCGCGTCGGAAGGTCGGTTTGTCCGGCATGGCGGGTTCCTCTAAAACGGCAGTTGAAAGACGCTCTTCGTCAGGAACGTGATGCCGATGCTGAAAGTGCCGATGAGGCCCACTCCGCAGGCATACCCGGCAGCGACGACGGGAATGTATTGACGCCAGAGAAGTCCCAATCGCCTCTGGAAGTAGTAGCGGCCCAGGAGGGCGCCGATCATAGTGGGGATGATGGAGTAAACTTGCGCGCCGAAACCATTGAAGATGCCATACACGAGGAACGTCGGCAGGCCGAAGCCCTTGGTCACGCCGAAGAGCAGCAGCCCGATACCGAGGCCGATGCCCATGTACTTGAAGTTCAGGGCCTGTTCGAAGCTGGAGTAGCCACCCAACGTGGCGGAGTTTATGACAGCCTGCTGCTCGGCTTGGAATTCCCACATTCTCTGGGCGAACGGATACTGGGGCCCGGGGACAGGCGCCAGACCCCAGATGAAGTTGGCGAAGAGGATGCTGCTGAGGACGATGATGGGCGCGAGCACCAGTTCCGATTTCCAGATGCTCGTGAACTTCGTGCCCGTGAGTTCCGCCTGGCGGTACACGACCGTCTGCATGCCGTAGTTGAACAGCGGCAAGGGGAGGAACCAAACCGCCACCCCCCGATAGCCCGAAAGGATGAATGAGGCCTCGCGGATCATGGGGATGTCGACGGCCTGGCCGGCGAGGCCTTCCAGCCGTGCCGTAGCGTAACTGATGAGCGGCGTGTAAAGGAACCCGTAGAAGATCATCATAGCCATCACACCGGTGTGCCACTCAATCAGCCAGCCGGAGACAAGAATGTAAATGAGCGTCGAGACGATGTAGACAGCCACGATGAGTTTGAACTTGATGTCGCCGCGGCCTTCGGGGAGCGCAAAGGGCTCGCGTGGCGTCTCGGCGGTGTGGGTGCGCTGGCGTCGCATCCGACCCAGCATTGTCACCATGGCCCCGATGCCGATGAGGGCGATGGCCAAGGCCGCCCCTACCCCGAAACTGAAGTGGAAATCCACGTAGTTTTTGAACATTGTGGTAACGATTTCGTCGCCCGTGTTCCAGGTGTGGAGGATATCAGCCCGGTACAGGAGCGGGTTTGCTATGAACATCGACACAGCGCCGATGACGCTGCCCAACACCGCGTAGAATGGGAGCACCATGCCCATGATGACCAGGCCAAGGTCGAGGCTTATCCCAGTGGCGACGGCGGGCAGATACTCGCCGGTCTTGGGGGTCCAATCCACGAACGGGATCGGCAGCAGGACGATGGGCTTCTGCAACAGGGCCCCCGTGATAATCGGCAGGCCGATGTAAACGGCGCCGAAGCACATGCCGATGACCGTGCCGATCGAAAAGACCCGCCACCGCCACTTTTTCTGAGGGTCCATCGGCTGGCTCATGTCGCGGTTGGGGTTTTCCTCTTCCTGCTCTTCGCTGAGGGCGAGGATGCCCTGGGCTCCGAGCGGCGCGAGGGGGAACGGCAGTTTCTCGACATCACTCGCGAGGCGGAACAACCCGTAGCCGAGGATCGTATTGTTCAGGCGACCCATGACGGTCGCGAAAATCATCAGCCCAATAGCGGGGAGCCACGCCGGATGGAAGATCGTCCGCAACGTCAGGACATCGCCCTCGGTGGGGGCGTACCATTGCGGCAGCAACTCCGCGATGCCGTTCGCCTGGGCCGCCACCGACTGGGCGTAAAACTGGTTCCACAGGAGGCTGCCCCCGGCCATAGCCCCGGTCATGGCGGCGGCAGCGAGATAGAAGAGGATGAAGATCTCGCCCCGCTTCAGGGTCTTGTTGGCGCGCCGGGCCACCTCGATGAACAGGATGACCGTCACCCACTGTGCCGCCGGGCCGATCGTCATGCCCGCGACCAGCGACATGTAGAGAGAGCCCGGCACCATGACGAGCGCGACGAAGATGGCGCCGATGAAAGACGGCCAGGTAAAGCCCTCATCGAAGGTCGAGGGCACTTCCATCAGGCCGCGGAACTCGGCGAGTTCGCGGTCCTCGCCACCGCGCGCCAGTTTTTCGACCCGCTTGGCGTAATCGTCCTGGGTCACGCGGATTCCCCTTCCGGCGGCCCGGCCTTGCCGAAGGCGGCGAGCGTTTCCATGCGATACGACTCGACGGCTTCAGGGGTCAGCGTTCGCCACAGCAGGAACTGCCGCCGCAAGTCGTGCAGAAAAACGCGGTTCCCCCGTTTCCAGTCGGAGACGGCCCCGCTCTGGCGTTCGGCGCGAATAACAACCTCGTCCACGCCCGGAATCTCCGACGCGACGGCCGTCAGTTCGAACGTCTGCGTCACACCCAGGTCAAAGGGGGCCAGCGCCAGATGGGCCGACAGCCGCAAGCGCCCATCCTTGCCGGCGCGTTCGACCCGCACGTCCTGGGCCGCAAACACCCCCAGCCCCGCGTCGTTATGCTGGCGGAAATGCTCGGCTAGGAAACTGACGACCCCCGTAATGTCATACGCCGAGACGGTGA
>Ga0307378_10000535_pt1 | contig 66951 bp, 64 predicted proteins | sample UN1MG_FD_202238 | JGI IMG/M metagenome (GOLD analysis project Ga0307378, IMG submission 202238) | Soil microbial communities from Risofladan, Vaasa, Finland - UN-1 | ecosystem: Environmental > Terrestrial > Soil > Coastal area > Acid sulfate soil | place: Finland: Risofladan, Vaasa | collected... | reverse complement strand
CACTATCTGGTACACTCTGGACCACAGTTCGCTCTCCATGCTTGGTCTCCTGAAAAGGGGTTCAAGACAAGCATAAGGGCGAACTGCTTATTGCGCAAGAACTTACATCAATGGCGCAAAATCCTGTATTCACCGGGGGCTAAATAAAAGCGTGCGGGAAGGGTGCCCCGCGCTTGTTGTTAAAGCCGGCCGGCTTCGCCGACGATCGGGCGGGCCGGCGTCGGCGCCGGCTGAACGTCTTGGATCGAAAGGTGAATGATGCACCCGCCCAGGGCCACGCCCTTGCCGCGCAGCGTCCCGCTCTCCAGGTCAACGCCCCGCCCGCTGCCGGGCGTGTCCTCATAGCGGCTCTTGCCGGCGGCGGCGCGCTGGAGAAAAGCCTGGACGTCCTTTTCGGTGATGGGCTTGGCGGTCTTTTCGTCCCACTCGCCGCCCGCCACCACGAGGTCCGTCGTATAACCTTCGATGAGTTTCTCCTGGAGGCGCTCGAAGAGGTCGCGGCGTCCGAAGAGTTCGATTCCGACGACTCTTCCCGTGCGGAGGTCGCCGACCGCGATGCCGATGGTGTCGGGCGGGCTGAACTCGCCCAGGTCCTCGTGGGCCTCCTTGTATTGCTTCTGGACCTTTTCGGATTCGAGCATTTCATCGAGGCTCTGGGTTTCGCTGGCGGCGCCGGCGGCTTCGCCGGTGCTGCGGACGGCGTGCCAGACCTCACCCTGCTGGGCGCCGCGGTTGATCCGGTCGCGGATGGAGGCCGGCGCGAGGTTCCTGGAACTTTCGAAATCCTTGCCGCCCGCCCATCGGCTCTGCTCGATGCAAAAGACGGCGACGGCGACGGTCTGCTTCGGTTCGAGGATCGAGTCGAAGCGCACGACGCGCGTCTGCTTGCCGCCTTTCACGATTTCCCCGCTCATCAGAAACGCCGACGTGTCGCCCGTGTTTTCCACCTGAACCTCGGGGACGGTCCCCGCGCCCTTCTCGCGGATGACGAGGTGCCCGCCCGCAACCGCATCGTCCAGCGTCTCCCACGCGCCGGGCGCCTGTTTGCCCGACCACCGGATCGGAAAGACGACCATGCTCTTGTGCGTTCTCGGCGGGTCCACCGCGAGGTCCCCCAGCAGCGCGAGGACCTCCGGCACATGCAAAATTTTGACTTTGTCGGCTTCGCCAGCAGCTTGTTCCTCGGCCCGGGTTGTCTGGAGCATCGCACCCGCCAGGATGAGGGCCGCGACCGTGACCGCCCATGCCCATCCGCTGCTTCCTGTCCGCGCCATCGTCCACCTCCTTGCCGCCCGCGGGCGGCGCTGGGTCCGTTCCACCCCCTTTGGACGTTCGGCGTGGGCCCGGGTTCCCGGAAACCGGGCAGGGCCCCGCGGGGCTTTTCGTCAAGCGCCGCCGCCGCAGGGGCCGATAAACTCTGACGCCCGAACTATAGGCACGAGGGACTCCGTCCGCTCCGAGGTCGGCATGGCGACGACGCACCGCAAAGGTTCCGTGACGCGATGGTTGGCGGTGATGCCGCTAGCGCTTCTGTCGGCGGCGGTCGGCTGCACCGGCGGCGAAGGGCTTCTCGTGCGCCATCCGCCGGCGCCCATCTTCGGAGCGCGCGTCGCGTCGGCCCCGCGCCAGACGCAGGCGCCCCTCCGCCAGGCCTCGTGGACGACGGCGGCCTGGGTGCCGACGGGCGGCCAGCGCGCCTGGCGGTTCATCGTCATCCACCACAGCGCCACCACGTGGGGCTCGGCCGCAGATTTCGACCGCATCCACCGCGCACGCGGATGGGACGAACTGGGGTACCATTTCGTCATCGGCAACGGGATGAACAGCGGCGACGGCGAGGTCGAGGTCGGCAGCCGATGGACCAGCCAGAAACACGGCGCCCACTGCAAGGTCGCCGACCATCCGGAGTACAACGATGTGGGGGTCGGCATCTGCCTGGTGGGCGACTTCAGCCAGTCCCCCCCGACCGAGGCGCAGATGCGGTCACTGGCCGCCCTCGTGCGATTTCTGATGGGCCGCTACGGCATTCCGCGAAACCGGATCTACGGGCACGGGCAACTGAAGGCCACGGATTGTCCCGGCCGGCACTTCGACTACGCCGACCTCTGGCGCCGGCTGTAGCACGTCCGAAAAAGACACCTGGTGTCTTTTTCTACATCCAAGCGTCGAAGGATTCCAATCCCTGGGCTTGGGTGTTACAATGCCATCCATGCTTGACTATGACGAGCACCGTGGCCGCATGATCGCCGAGACCAGCGCATTCATCGAATGGGGCTTGGCGCACCCGGAGGAGGTCCGCTGGATTCCGACGAAGCGCATCGGCGGCGAAGGTTTCAGCACCGCCATGAGCCGCGTCTTCTGGGCCGGCGTCTTCGGCGCCTCCGTGCTGGTGCCGAGCGACCTCGTGCACCGGTTCCTTCGCTGGGTGCGGATGAGTTAGCCTCCGTCTGAGAAATTGCGCGGCGGCCCCGCCCCGGCGGGTAAACTTCCCAAGCCGCCGCGTACAGCACGGAATAGCCTGGGATGGCTGGCGGCCTGGGAAGGCCGCCAGCCGAGACAGCAAGAAAAGCCCCGCAGCCGTTCGACCGCGGGGCTTGTTCGTTTCCCGTTCGACCAGCGCGCTACTCCAGCACCTCCAGGTCGTCCACGGTCACCAGGTAGGTTTTCACGCCGGCTATGTACGTGCGCGTCCCGCGGACGCCGACCGCTTTGCCGATGTACTCGTCCAGGTTGTACCGGTCGCTTTGGAGGATGACGACGGGGCGTCCCTCGGTGTCCACCAATATGTGCTTGGCGGGGTAGTCCTCGTCTTCCATGGTGAGCCACGGTTTGACGACGCCGGTGGCCTGAAAAGCGGGGCGTTCCATGGCGGCGTCGCGCTGGGCGGTGGCGGCAGCCTCGGCCCGCGCGGTCCCCAGTTCCGTCATCCTTGCATCCAGACGGTCCGCAATTGCAACCGTCTGCTGAAACTCCTGCTGCTGCCGCTTCAGGCCCTCAATCCGGCTGACCTGCCGTTCGGCCGCGGACTTCAGCCAATCCTTCTCCGCCTTCTCGGCGACGTCGGCGAAGCGGGTCTGGATGGAACCGTAGTCGCGCTCGAGCATCGGCTTGCGGAGTTCCTCGGCCAAGGCGGCGCCGGCATCCTTGTAGGTCTGGGCCTGCGGGTCTGCTGTGGGCGGCTCGACCGCGATGCTGACGACCGCCGCGCCCCCCGGCGGCACCGCCGCCGACGCGATTGGCGTCACGTACTGTGCCAGGACATACACGCGCGACTCCTCCGGCGGCGCGACGCGCACCAGTCCGTTCTGCGGCGGGCTCGCGACCTGGAGCATTGTCCCCTTCTTGACCATCGTCACGCACCACTGCCGCTTGGCGCTCGGGCTCGAAGCGTACACGCGGGCCGTCGGCGAGGCGACCGTCGCCGTCTTGCCGTCGGCCGAGAGTGTGACGTCGGCCTCGGCCACCAGGCCGCTAACGCCTGCCAGCGGCCTCAGGCCGAGCCAGTCGCGCGTCTCGCTCTCGACGACCACGGGGGCGTTCTGGGCGGCGGTCGCGAGCGGGTAGTAGTAAAGCCCCGGGCCGCTGCGGATGTTGACCATGTCGGTGTTGATGAACCCGGCGTAGGGCGGAACGGGCCTGGCGGGGGACGCCGCCTCCGTCTGGGCCCTCGCCGCGACCGAAGCCGCCAGAAGCACCACCGCCAGCACCAGGCCCGTCAACGCACTTTTCCGCACCATCGGAGCCGCTCCTTCCTGCCGACTTGAAGGGTCGCCACGGCGACCAGGGATTCACCCGCCGCGCACCTTCGGGGGGGGCGGGCAATCCTTTACGCTATCGGCCCTGCCGTCGGGTGTCAACAAAAAAGGAAAACGAGCGGCCCTCGCCGTCGGCTCAGAGACGCTTCAGTTGACCCGTGGTCACGCGGACGCGGGCACCGTCGAAAAGGACGGTCGAACTGTCGGCGCTGAGCCCGAGAGCCTTCGGCACCTGCTTGCGGGACTTGAGCGCGGGGCACGCCAGGTCGCTTTGCGCCCCTTTCCACTTGATGTAGTCATTCCCGTCCAGTTTGACCGCCACCTCGGCGTTGTTGCCGTCGAGCGTGACGGTGATTTCCACGACGTGGCGGGACTGCGTGGCGACGCTCGATCCGTCTCGGGTCGTGGAATTGTGATTGAACTCATCCCCCCGGACGAGTTCGAGGCCGCTGGAATAGGACGTGGTCCTCCTCGACCCTAACCTGCTGCGGGACGACCTGTAGGACGTGCGCGACTCTCCTCCGAGACGCAGCAGGGCCATGCCCTTTCCCACCGGCAGGGCGATCGCCACCCCCTGGCCGCTCACCGTCGTCCGCGAGAACCCTACTTGGAGTTCGTAGTTGCCATCCGGCAGTGCGGGAATCGCCAGGTACGCGTCCGGGAACGGCAAAACCCCCACCCCGTTGCCCTTCGGCGCCCACGTGCCCGCCACAACGTGCCGCGACAGGTTCACCAGTTTCAGCAGATCCACCCATGCGGGATCCGGCGGCGCGGGGGCCGCCAGCTTTTCGAGCGCCGTCTCCACCTGTTGGAGGGCGGACGCCGCCTTGCTCCGCTCCAGGTCACCCTCCGTGTGCACCTCCAGGTACCGCTCGTAGTAGCCCTTGGCGCGGGCGAGCATGGCCGGCTTGCCGGCCGGGCCCGCCTCCTCCGCCAGACCCTGGTACCAGGCCCCCAGTTCCATCAGGCCGCGCTCCGGCACGTTCGCCGGGTCCATCGCCGCCACCAGAATGAACTTGTCCAGGTTGTCATCCCGGTCGCGCTCCACGAATTTCGCCGCCGACACCGGGTCGTCCAGTTCCACCAGATAAATCTTCAAAAGTTTCTCGCGCGCCCCCCGGTTCTCCGGATTCATTTCGATGACACGCTTCAGCGGCACGAGATTCGCGAACACCTCCACGCGGTCTGCGACCGCCTGAACCTCCGCGAGGCACGCCGAGCGCACCTTCTCCGCCGCCGCCTTGGCGCGGATCGCGCACCCCCGGGCCCCCGTCACATCGTCCGCCTCCAGCTTCGCCTCCGCCAGCGCCACGAGTGCCGCCACGAGCGCCTCTCCCGCTTCGTTCCACGCCGACCCGCTTGCCGCGTCGAAAACGTTCTGCCGGACCGCCGCTATCTTCTCCAGGCATTCGGCCTTGCGCGCCGGCACGGTCTCGGCCAGCAGGTCCATCGCCGCGATAGATGTCTCCCACCCCGACGCGTCTTTCAGCCCGAGCAGGTACGCCTTCTCGCACAGCAGCGCCTTCAACTCCGCCTCCCCCGCCGTCCGCGCCCCCGACAAGAGATGGCTCGCCACGGTCACGTCGTCGGCCGTCTCGCGGCTGGCGACGGCCGCCCGGTATTCCTTCCCGTACACCGATTCGAACTGTTCTTCCGCGGTGGCGGCAAGCACCGATGCCGACACCACCGCCCACACCGCGGATGTGACGAAAATCGTGAGTGCCGGACGTGTCATAACCTGCCCCCCTTCCGCTTGAGTTGCAGCCGATCTTTCCCGGTTCACTGTACCGGCGACGCCTCCCCGTGGCAAGAGGCCGCGGGCGCGGACCTTCTCCTCGCCTCTTTATATTTAACGCCCAACGCACCACAAAGTTTCACAAAACCACCCGCCGTTTCTCTGAGCCCCGGCGCGCTCTGCCTCCTGCCTGCCGTCCCGTGGACCTTGGACTTTAGACTTTGGACTGCCTCCGCTCCCACAGTTCCTCCGCCTCCGGCGGCCGGATGTACACCGGCGCAAGGCCGAGCGCGTCCGCCCACTCGCCGCGCTTCGCCATCGCCCACCCCAAATGCGCCACCGCCTTCGCCCGCGGGTCCCAGAGCGCCTCCGGCGCCAAATCGAACCCCTCCAGCGCCGCCCGACCTTTCACGATCCCCCGCCCAAGCACCAGCGCCGGCGGCTGGAGCCGCGCCGACAGCGCTTCCGGTTCAACGAGCGCCGGCCCGAACGTCTCCGCGAGGTCCGCCCCCCGGCGCTCGAAGATGCTCGCAAACAGGCCCCCGCGCTTCGCATCCAGAACCGTCGCCACGCGCGCCGCACCCGCCGGCGCGTTTTCCGCCAGGGCCCGCAGCGTCGGCACGGCCACGATCCGCGCGCGAGTCTCGTGCGCCACCATCTTCGCAAACACCACCGCCGTCCGAAGACCCGTGAACGAACCCGGACCGATGCTCACCGCCACCGCCTCCACGTCCGTCGGCCGCCAACCCGCCCGATCCACCGCGCCGCGCACCGCCGCCACCAGGTCCGCGCCCTGATGCGGCCCCCACGCCAGACGCACTTCCTCCACGAGGTGGTCGCTATCCGCCAGCGCAATCCCCCCCGCCGGCCCGCTCGTCTCTATTGCCACCATCCGCATCGGCATGGGCTCCTTCAGTCCGCAATCGCAGATTCTATCCTTGAACCCGAAATCTGCAATTTCAAACCCGCCCGCTCGGGACGACGGTGGAAGGTTACCCGCTTGTGACGGCCCCCGGTGCGCCGGCGGCGAGGCTGCTGTTTCGCCGGCCCGCTTGCTTGCCACGCCGTAGTCCCGATGCATCGGGACGAAGGCGGGCGCGCCGCGTGCCGTTCAAAGCCCGGGGTGCTGTTTCGCCGGCCCGCTTGCGGGCCGCGTGCTGTTGACTTTGGACTGCCGTTGCCGTTGGGGGCGCTGGATATGGATTATTCTTGTTTGGCCGTGCCGGCCGAGGTAGGCTATCGACATCCCGAGTCGGGAGCGGGGGCCGTCATGAGCCGACAGGCGAATCGCGCGGACTCCTTTCCTTCGGTCGCAGAATCGCCTCGGCCGTCGGCCGCGCAAGAAAAAACCCGGCCCGAAACCGAACAAGAGACGAAGGAATTAAGTATGGTGTCCCCGGAACTCCGGCCTGCCGATGAGCACCGACGAGACGCGCGAACTCGGCAGGTTCCCTCCGACGCCATCGAAAACCGTCGAGCGCGACGGCCAGATCGTGGATGACCCCGAGGTCGTGGAGGCTCGCCACGCGGCCGAGGACCGCCTGAAGGCCCTCGTGGCCGAGCGTCTCGCCCTCACCCCCAAGAAAGAGGTCTACGTCTTCGTCCACGGCACCGGCACCAACTTTGAGGAACCCACCTACGTGCTGGCCGGCCTGTGGCACTTCATGGGCCGCTGTGGCGTGCCGATGGTCTACACGTGGCCGGCCGGCGGCGGGAGCGACCCCGCCCGCGGCTACGCCTACGACCGCGAGTCGAGCCAGTTCACGGTCTACCACCTCAAGCAGTTCCTGTGCGTGCTGGCGGCGTGCCCGGGCGTCGAGAAGGTCCACATCCTGGCCCACAGCCGCGGGTCCGCCACCGTCCTGACCGCGCTTCGCGAATTGAACATCCAGGTTCGCGCCTCGGGGGGCGATACCCGAAAGGCCCTGAAGCTCGGGTGCTTAGTGCTGGCGGCGGCGGACATCGACATGGAGGTCAGTTCGCAGCGCGTCGCGGCCGAGCGCCTCATGCAGGTGCCCGAGCAGATGGTGCTGTACGTTTCCGCCACGGACTTGCGCCTGAACATGGCCGACTTCCTCTTCGGCAGCAAGGACCGCCTCGGACAGATCGAGCCCAGCGAGATGTCGCCGGCGCAAGTGGAATCCCTGCGGAATCAGCCCGAAATCCAGTTCATTGATGCCAGCATCGCCGGGTCCTGGGGTTGGAGCCACGCCTACTTTTATCATCATCCAGCGGTCAGTTCCGACCTGATCCTCCTCCTGCGCGACAACCGCCGCCCGGGGGCACAGTACGGGCGGCCGCTCGCCGGCGAAGGGGGCTCGCTCTGGCGGATCGACAAGGACTACCCCGCGCCCGCCCAAGGGACGCACAAGTGAACGACTCGCGGCCACCGGCCGGACGTTGTGGCATCGAGGCCACGCGAGTTTGCCAACATCGGCGCCGACCTGAATAGTAGAGTGGAAGCGGGCGAGAGGAAAACGCCATGAAGCGCAAACGGATTATCGCCATACCGGTTGTTGTGATTCTCCTGGTCGCAGGCGTTGTCCTGTTCCTCATGGATTCCGGGGACACCTTACTAAACTCTGGGGAAAAAGGGGGGAAAAAGGGGACAGGGAAAAAGGGGACAAGGGAAAAAGGGGACATGCTTTGGCCTTCTTGCAAGCCGAATTCGCGGGACACGCTTGAACGTGGCGACAGGGGCGGCCCGAAGTTGCTCGTCCACATACTATGCCTTTTGCGTCCCGCACACGACGCCTGCCAGTAGCCCCGGGCGCGAGCCCGGGGAAAGCGATGCCCCCACCCGCCTCTTTATTTGTTTTTCGTGGAGCCACGCGAGGGGCGATTGAAACGCACCCCTCAACCCCAAACCCGCTCCGCATCGTGCGCAATGCCGTGCCGCGCGAGCAACGCAATAAACTCTTCCTCGAACGTGATCCGCCGATGGTGTTCTTCCTGCCCACGGATGTATTCCATAACCGCATCGGTATTGGACGGGCTGACGCTGAACGCGCCGTAGCCTTCCTGAAAACGGTGTGGACGAGAAGACAGGAATAGGTATGCCCCATGGTGGCCTCCTGTGAAGGTGTGGTTCAATCGCCCCTGACGGGGCTCCAATATAGGAAAGGGGAGACATCCTGTCCACGGGCTCGCGCCCGTGGCTACTCGCAACCGCCCCTGGCGGGGCTTGAAACACCGACAGCCGCGAGGCGCGAGTTTGCCCGCCGTTGGCCGTACAATCGAAAATCCTAAATCTACGGAGTCCGCGGGACACGCTTCAACGCGGAACCGCAGAGACAACGTAGAACGTAGAAAGCAGAACGCAGAACCACGAGCGCGCCCAACGACGCTCGCCCACCGGAGCCTGCCCTGAGTCCCGGCGCGCCGGGACCGAAGGGTTCCTGCCGTTGTCCGTTCCCCTTGGAACTTTGAACTTGGAACCCGCCACCGGCGGGTAAACTTGGAACTGCCTTTTCCCCTCCAGCCTCCAGCCTCCGGCCTGTGCCTCCGACCTTGGACTTTGGACTGCCTCTCCATCCCCGTTCCCGTTGGCCGCCTCCGGCCCTCGCAAAATTGCGGGTGGCCGGCAGGAAAAATCGAGGCAAAAACGGGGCTGTGCGGGGCAAATCGAGGTCTCTGAAGGGCATCTACGGGGCAGTACGGGGCAAGGGCTAAGTTCTTATGGCATATAGGCTTACGCGTAATTGGCGCCTGGGCCGCGCGCAGAACCGCCCACGATATTTGACTGCAAGTCCTTTTACAGTATAGTTTTGCATGTGCGGATGGACGGGGCAACTCAATGCCCCTTAACTTTGGGCTGAGTGGGGAAGATAGATAATACAGGTGGACTGGAGAGTTTTTGTGAAGGTTGCTGGGGTTCATGCCGATAAGAAGTTCGAGAATGGAGTGTTCTCTGACAATCGGCCAAACCCCGGGCCCCAACGTGGGGCCCCGAAGATGAGGCGGCAGCAAAGGAATCCGGCCTGTCGTGCCGCCGCCCGGTTCGCGACGCCCAAGAAAGGGGTGAGAAACCGTTGGAGCGTCGTGCGTGGGACGCAGGAGTGCCGCGGAACGCCACAGAGGGGTGGCGGGCGGTGATGCGACAGGCCGGTAAACTGGAGAATGGAAAGACGCCCTGAAGGGAAAACGGAACCGTAAGGAGGACTGAAAATGAAGCATGGTACGAGAAAAGGCTTTACGCTTGTGGAAATTCTGATTGTCGTGATCATCCTGGGCATTCTGGCGGCGATAGTGATTCCGCAGTTCACCGAAGCGTCGGGCGAGGCACGCGTCTCAAACCTCATGACGAACCTCCAGACCATCCGCAGCCAGTTGCTGCTCTACAAGACGCAGCACCTGGAAAGTTACCCCGCGGCGGCGACGGGTGAGGATGGCACTGACTTTGAGGAGCAGATGACCCAGTACACAGACGTGGACGCCGGCGTCAGTGCCACCCCGAGCACCGACTACCCGTACGGGCCGTATCTGCAGTCCATCCCCGTGAACCCGGTTTCGGGCGACAACACCGTGACGGTGGTCCAGGATGGCGCCACGGCGTTCTCGGCGCCGGCAGCCGACGCGGGATGGTGGTTCAACAGCGTGACGGGCGAGTTCCGGGCGAACCTGACGGATGCCCGCACGACGACAGACGGCGAGACGCAACTAAACGAACTGTAAAACGCTGTGGGTGCGCAGCGGTGACCGCCGGCCTCTTCGTGTAGGGGCGAAGAGGCAAGGGCCCGAGGGCAGCGACGCGCGGTGCGTCGGCTGCCCTCGGGTTGTTTTATGTCTGGGGCGATCCGCCCGCCCTGGCCTTCCGGCGAGCGACCTGCCATATCCCTCTTGGAAGGGCCAAAAACCTTACGGCGGGGGCTGAGAATGGGGTTAAGCAAGAGGCGGCGGAAGGCCGATAAAAAGACCAGTGGAGCGTGTATCGGTCCGCACTTTTTTGTCACCCGGTTGTAAATCTGGGCAGATTAGGGAGGGTGGGCAATGGCTGAGAAAGAACTGAGGACTATGGCACAAGGCTTGGTCCTTATCGCGCTGGTCTTGGCCATCATCGCCCTCGGGGTGTGGATCAGGCCGGCGACGGTTGAACCGGCGGCTGGAGCGGCGACGCCGACGACAGACCGGTCGGTGGCCGGGATCCCGGACTCCGGGCTTCAGCGTCAGACGATGATCGAGGAGCTGAAGAAACTGAACGACCGGTTGGCTGCGATTGAGGAAGGTCTGAAGGAAGGGCGGTTCCAGATTCAGTCGGCCGAAAAGGCGCCGAGCGCGGAGAAACCGTGAGCAGCGAAGGCGGGCGAACGATGGGGCGGAAGGGTTACACGCTGGCGGAAATTGTGGTGGTTGTCCTGATCCTGGCGATTGCGGCGGCGATCGTGATCGGCGGCATCGGCTCGACGAAGGATGCGCAGGTGACGAGCGCGGCCACGGTCCTTGCTGGGGACCTGGAACTGGCGCGGAGCCTGGCGCTGACGACGCAGGTGCCTCACGCCGTGGTCTTCAGCAGCGACAGGCAGTCGTACAAAGTCGTCGCAAACTACACCGGCCAGGCGTACGGGAGTGTGACGGCGGTGGCGCACCCCGTGAAAGCGGGGGAGACGTTTGAGGTGACGCTGGCCGGCCTGAGCGGGATGGGGTCGGTTGGGGTGACGGGTGTGAACTTCGGCGGCCAGATGTACGTGACGTTCGACGCAGAAGGGGACCCGTCGAGCGCGGGTTCCGTGGCGCTCCAGGCGGGGGCGACGGGCATGGTGGTATCGGTGGCAGCACTGACCGGGACGGTCACGGTGATGCGGACCGGGGGCTAGGGAAACGGGGAAGCGGCCGGATGACCAGGATACTGCCGATCGGGCTGGACGTGGGCCACACGACGGTGCGGATGCTGCAGTTGGGGGGGAGCCTGCGGGACCTGCGGGTGATGAGTGCCGCGCGGTTCGTCATTCCGCAGGAAGCGCGGCAAGATGCGGCCCTTCGCCGGGAGGTGGTGGTCGAGGGGATCCGCCGGTCGCTTCGTGAGCACCCGTTTCGTCGGCGCGAGGCGGTGATGGCGCTGTCGGACGAGCACTTGGCGGTGCGCAACATCCGCTTGCCGGGGATGTCCGAGGAAGAGCGTGCCACGGCCGTCAACTGGGAAGCCCAGAACAAGTTTCCGTTCGACACGGCGACGGCGGTGATCCAGCACGTGCGTGCGGGGGAAGTGCACCAGGGCGACCAGGTGCTGGACGAGATCATTCTGCTGGCGGCGCCGCGGGCGGAGGTGGACCTTCAGATCGCGTTGGCGCGGGAGGCGAGGCTGGACCTGGTGAGCCTGGACGCCCCGTGCTGCGCGCTGTTCCGCGGGTTCGAGCGGTTCCTGAAGCGGCGCGAGGACGAAAACGTGGTCAGCGCGTTTGTGGACCTTGGGGCGCGGACGACGATAGTGATGGCCCGCGGGCGGGAGATTGTGTTTGTGAAGGCGATTCCGATCGGCGGGGCGGTGTTCAATCGGGCCGTGGCCGAATGCCTGGAACTTTCCGCGACGGAGGCGGAGGCGCTTCGGCGTCGGACGGCCCGTCGGCCTCCCAAGGGGCCGGAGGACGACGACGGGTCCGACCAGGTCGGGCGGGCCGTCTTCGACGCCATCCGGCCGCATCTGGAAGATTTGGCCAACGAAATCGGACTTTGTCTGCGGTACTTCGCGGTGACGTTTCGCGGCGGCCCAATGGAGACGGTGGTGTTTGTGGGGGGCGAGGCGCACGACCCTGCGGTGCTGGCGGCGTTGGCGGCGCGGCTGGGCGTCCGGGCCGAGGTCGGCGACCCGTTCCGCAACGTGCGGACGGACGAAATAGGTCCGGTGCTGGATCGGCGGGGATGCCGGAGCGAGTGGGCGACGGTATTCGGCCTGAGCCTGAAAGGATTCTGCCTGGCCGACGGTCTGGAGTCGCCGTTGGCGGCATGAGGGGGAAAGGGGCAAGCGGTGCGTGAACTGGAGTTTCTGCCCCCGGATTACCTGCGGGCGCGGTTCCACCGCCGGGTCGGTTTCATCCGGTCCTGGCTCCTGCTGGCGATGGGCTTGGCGATGGTGCTCTGGAGCCTTCAGATGGGGACGTGGGTGAACGACGCGCGAGCGGAGTTGCAGGCGCTTCGCGGCACGGGCTACGCCGTGGGGGCCGAGGCCCAGAAAGTCGAGCGCCTCCAGGCCGAGGAGCGCGCCTACGAGGAGCGTCTGGCGGTGCTGAAGCGGCTGGAGGGGCCCGGCTCGGTCATCGGGTTGACGGCGATGGTGGCGGACGTGGTCCCGGCGGAGGTGGTGCTGGACGAGGTGGTGCTGAGCGGGTGTGAGACGCCGAACCGGCCGACGCTACGAATCACCGGCCGGTCGCCCTCGGAGATGCTCGTGACCCGCTTGCTGGGGTCGCTGGAAATGTCGCCGTCCTTCGAAGGGGCGGCGCTGGTGGGATCGAAAGGCGGCGTTGGCGGCGGGCGCGAGTTTGTGATTGCCGTTACCGCCCTCCCCGGCGCCGATGCACAGCAGGAGCACTAGCATGGCCCGGGGCCAAACCATGCGCCGACGCCTGGCGATTGACCGCCAGCAGTTGCTGATTCTGCTGGTGGCGGCGGTGATGGCCGGCAGTTTCTTTCTGCTGGTTCTTTGGCCGAAGCAGAAGGAACTGTCGGCGCTCGGGGCGGCAGTGGAGCGCGAACGGGCGACGATCCGTGAACAGGTCCGCACCAGCCGCGAAGGCGTGTACGTGGGGGTGCGGATTGCGGCGTTGCGGAAGGCGAGCGGGACGCTTGCGCATCGGCTGCCGTCCGATCCGCAAGTGGCGGACTTTCTGCGGCAGGTGGCCGAGCGCGTAGCGGCCGAGCGGCTCGTCCATGAGGTGGAGCGTATCGAACCGGATCCCGGCGCGCCGGGAGAGGCGACCCCGTCGGTGCCGATCCGTTTGCGGCTCTCGGGGGGGTTCGACGCGGTGTACCGGTGTCTGGCGGCGGTGGAGGGCCTGGAGCGCGTGACGCGGATCCGCCGTCTCCAGGTGAAGAGCGCGGGGGAGAACGGCGAGGTGGCGGCCGAGGTGGACCTCCTTGTCTATTACCTTCCATCGGCGGAAGTGGCGGCGACGCCGGGTGCGAGCAAGACCCCGGAGGTGAGGGCGGGATGAGCGAGAATCGCCAAGTGCGAGCGGCTCAGGAGCCGGGACGCCGTGCGTCCGGCCTGGCGGCGTGGCTGGGCGGGCGGACGGTCGGGCGCCCGGCCTGCGGCCGGAGCCAATGGGTCAAGACGGTCCTCACCGCGGCGCTGCTTGTCACGGGGCTGAGTGCCTGGGCCATCGCGGTGGTCCAGCCGTGGGCGGCCCGCACGGGCGACCCCGGCATCATCGCGCTGCCGGCGGCGAACGTCACGGCGCAGAAGGTCAAGAGTGTTGCGGAGGAGGCGGAACGGCTGTGCACGGAATGGCACAGGCGGACGGCGCCGGGGCTTCGGCGGAACCCGTTTGTCGCGGCAGGTGCAGAAGGGCCGAGCGCCGAGGCGCCCCAAGCCGACCCTGTAGTGAGAGATACTCTCTACTACAGGGCCGACCCGCTGGCCGTGGCCGGCGTCGAGCCGGAAGATTCCTCCGTGCTGGAGGTTGTGGGGGGTGATGGTTCGACCGTTGCGGAACTGTTGTCGGCGGTCAAGGCGTTGCGGCTGGAGGTGACACTGACGGCCGCGGGCGGCGAGCCGTGGGCCGTCATTGACGGGCACGACTATCGTGTCGGCGACACGGTCGCCGGCATGGAAATTGTCGAAATCGGCGAGGGGAGAGTCAGGCTAAAGCAAGGCACGGTGACGTGCCTCCTGCGGATGCCCTGAGGACAAGGACCCATGAAACGTCACAGTTGGCTTGGAAGCAAGGACAGGTGGTGCCGATGGCTCCTGGCCGTCGCGCTAGCCGCGGGCTATTTGTTCCTGGGAACGAGCGTGCTGGCGCAGGAGGCGGCGACGGAGCCGCCGGCCGAAGCGCCGCCGGTCGGCCTGTTCGACGATTCGCCTGCGGCCGAAGAGCAGCCGCCCGCTGCGGAAGGCGCCGAATCACCGCCTGCGGAGGCGGCCGCGCCCGAGCCGGGCGAGGTTGCTAAGGGTGCTGGTGAGTCAGCCCCCTCGGCGGAGCCTGAGGCGGGCGCCGCAGCGCCTCCTGCCGCACCCGCCGTTCCCGCGAGCGAAATCTCCGTCGAGGAGGGGCGCATCACCCTTCACGCCAAGGACGAGAACCTGGTGAAACTCCTGGAGACGATCTCGCGGCTGAACGAGGTGAACATCATTGCATCGAAGGGGGTCAAGGGGACGGTGTCGGCGGATTTGTACCGCGTGACGGTGGACGAGGTGCTGGATGCCGTCTGCCGGGCCAACGGCCTGCGGTGGGTCCGCGAGGGGAACTTCATCTACGTCCACACGCCGGCGGAACTGGAGGCGATAAGGGAAGACATCAGCCGGCTGGTGACGGAGGTCTTCTATCTGAACTACCTGACGAGCGATGAGGCGCTGAAACTGGTCCAGCCGGTCCTTTCGACGAAGGCGACGACGGCAGTGAACACGGCGGCCGAAACGGGCATCCCGTCGGGCGGCGAAGCGGTGGGGGGCAATAGTTACGGGATGACGGACTGCCTGGTGGTGCGGGATTTTCCGGAAAACCTCGAAGAGGTCCGCCAGACGATCCAGAAGATGGACAAGCGCCCGCGCCTGGTGATGGTGGAGGCGACGATCCTCCAGGTGACGCTGGATGACACGACGAGTCTGGGCATCAACTTTAACGCGCTGGCCGGGGTGGACTTCCGCGACCTGGCGATCAACACGGAGCCGACGACGGTACCGGCGACCATTAGTGCCGCCGCCGCCGCCACGCCCCGGGCCACCCAGCACGAGTGGGGCCAGGCCTGGACGCAGGGGTTCGCGGCGCCCGGAACGGGGCTGAACATCGGCGTCGTCACGAACAACATCTCGATCTTCATCAACGCCCTGGAAGAGGTGACCGACACGACCGTTCTCTCGAACCCGAAGGTGCTGACGCTGAACAAGCAGCGGGCCGAGGTGATGGTTGGCCAGCGCCTGGGATACCGCACGACGACGTTCACCGAGACGCAGGCCTACGAGACGATCGAGTTTCTGGACAGCGGCACGCAGTTGGTCTTCCGGCCGTTCATCAGCGACGACGGCTACGTCCGGATGGAGGTCCATCCGGAGGTGTCGCACGGCAACATTGTCAACACTCTGCCGCAGGAGACCACCACCGAAGTCACATGCAACGTGATGATCCGCGACGGCCACACGCTGGTCATCGGCGGGCTGTTCGACGAAACGAGTTCGATCGGCCGGACGCAGGTTCCCGGGCTCGGGAACATCCCGCTCCTGGGGAGGCTGTTCCAGAGCCGGGAGGACGCGACGACGCGGCACGAGATCATTGTCCTCCTGACGCCGCATATCATCGAGGAGGAGGCCGACTACGCGCTGGGCGAGCAGATGCGCGACGACGCCGACCGCCGCGCCCTCGGCCTGCGCGAAGGGTTCGGCCTGCTGACGCGCGAGCGGCTCACGGTGGCCTACGTCCAGGAGGCCGACAAGGCGTGGCGGAAGTACGAGCAGGGCGGCTCGTGGCTCGACCGCGAGTGGGCGTGGTGGCACACGAACCTGGCCCTCAACGTCGCCCCGAACAACCTGAAGGCGATGAGGCTGAAGGACCAGATTCTCTCGTCGAAGAAGAAGCGGCCGGTGCGGCCGGAGCCCTGGGCTCTCTGGGACAGCGTCGAGCAACACCTGTGGCCGCTCGACCGGACGAGGGGCCTGACAGGCGGGACGCCGCCGGCGAAACGTGACGCTCCTTTGCCCGAACCGGAGGCGCCCGCTCGAGACGCACCCGCGCCTCCGAAGGCGGACGAGGCGCAAGGAGGGCAGCGATGAAACGCATGCGACGAGCGGCCGTGTTTGGGGTCGTTGCCGCCGTGGTTCTGGCGGCGGGTTGCGGCGCGACGCAGCTCGAGAAGACGCGCGCTCGGGCCCGGGAGCGCTGGGCCACCTCGCGGGCCGAGATCGCCACGAAACTGGCCCAGGGGTGTTTCGAGCGCGGCGAACTGGGGCGCGCCCGCGACCATCTGCAGGAGGCCCTGAAAGGCGACCCGCCGTACGCGCCGGTCTATCTGCTGGCGGCGCGCCTGGCGGTGGAGAAGGGCGAGTTTGACGACGCCCGGCGATACGCCGAGGCCGCACGTGCCCTCGAACCCGAATCCGCCGAAATCTGGTATGTCCTCGGGACGGTCCACCAGACGTTCGACCAGCCGGAGGAGGCGCTGGCGGCGTTCACGGAAGCGGCGCGTCTCGATCCGGACAACCCGGCCTATGCGCTGGCGCAGGTGGAGTTTTTGATCCGCCAGGGGCGTGTCCACGAGGCGGAGCAGCGGCTCGGAGAGGCCGTCGGGCGGACCCCCGGCCGGGCTGAACTTCAGGTCGCGCTCGGCGACCTGTTGGGCCTGCTCGGTCGGCACGAGGAGTCGGCGGGGTCGTACCGCATCGCGATGCGTCTTGCCCCGAAGCGCCAGGACGTGGCGGAGCGGTTGGCGACGGCGCTCTTTTTGTCGGGGGCCTACGACGAAGCGGAACCGCTCCTGGAGAACGCGGCGGAGCGCGACGGGAAGGAAACCCCCGCCTGGGTGCTCCGGATGTGGGGCGAATCGCTGCTGGCCACAGGCCGGGTGCGCGAAGCGCGTCCGGTGCTCGAGCGCGTGCTGGAGAAGGATGCAGGCGCGCTGGGCGTCCACGTGGCGCTGGCGAAGTGCGACATCCTTGAGAACCAACCGGCTTCGGCTCGGCGGCGTCTGGATAAGGTTCTCTCTTCCGCGCCGGACCACGCGGAAGCAAACGCCCTGATGGGGCTCCTGCTGATGCACTCCGGTCGGGCCGGCGAGGCCGTGCCGCACCTGAGACTGGCCCTGGCCGCTCCGGACTGCGGCGAGCGTGAGGCGCTGGAGCGTCTGCTCGCCCGCGCGCGGAGCGGGGCCGAGAGGTCGGACGAGACGGATGGGGGTTTGGGAGGCGCCAGTCCGTGATTGAACTTCGTCGCGCCGCAGCGGTGGTGCTGCTGTTCCTCGGCGTCGGGATGTGTCTGCACCTGCTGTTGGACCCGATGGGCGAGGCGGGGCAGTCGCCGGCGGTCAAGACGGTGGTGCTGGGGACGGGCCTGTTCCTGGCGGTGCTGGGGGTGATTGGGGGCTACCTGATCGCCCGGTTGCCCAAGGAGCGCCTCGACGTGGTCGCGGGGCGCCTGGAAGACCTTGTGCGGCGGAGCACGATCGGCCTGGTGGTCAGCGAAGGTGAGACCGACGCCCTGGGCCGACTCGGACACGCCGTCAACCGCTACCTGACGTTCATCAAGGACGAGGTCGAGCAGTCGCGCATGGTTGCGAAGGAACAGCAGATTCAGATGAAGGTGCTGGGGGCGGAGAAGCGGCACGTGGAGGCGGTGCTTGGCGCGATCAGCGACGGTGTGATTGTGACGGACGCGTTCGGCGACATGGTGCTGGCGAACGGGGCGGCGGAGACGATTTTCGAGTTCCGGTTCGACGGGGCGGTGCGTCGGCCGGTCGAGGAGGTCCTCAATGACCGCAAGTTCCTCGCCCTGCTGGCGGAGATGCGCGAGACGGGTCTCCACTCGCCCCACCGGACGACGGAATGGGTGCTCGGCGAGGGCGACGCGGCGAGAACTTTCCGCGTCACGTTCAACACGGTGATTCAGAACAAGCGGCGGGACCGGATCAGCGGCATCGTGGCCGTCCTCCACGACGTCACCAAGGAGAAGGAAATCGCCCGGATGAAGAGCGACTTCGTCTCCAACGTCTCGCACGAACTCAAAGCGCCCCTGGCGAGCATCAAGGCCTACGTCGAGATGCTGTTGGACGGCGAGGCGACCAGCGAGGCGGCCTCGCGCGAGTTCCTCCAGACCATCGCCCACGAGACGGAACGCCTCAACCGCCTCATCCAGAACATCCTGAACCTCAGCCGGCTGGAATCGGGCCTCGTGCCCGTCAACAAGAGCGACTTGGCCATTACCGAAATCCTGCGCGAGGTCGTGGATGTCATCGCGCCCCAGGCCGCCCAAAAGGGCGTGCGCGTCGAGGCCGACCTTGCGCCCGTCTTCTTCCGCGTCCACGCCGACCGCGACATGATTTACCAGGCCGTCCTGAACGTCGTCTCCAACGCCGTCAAGTACACCCCGCAGCAGGGGCGCGTTCAAATCTCCACGTACCTGGAGGACGGGTCGGTGGTGGTGGACGTGACGGATACGGGGCACGGCATCGCGCCGGAGGAGGTGGAGAAGATTTTTGAGAAGTTCTACCGGGCGCGCGGATCGGGGGACACAAGCACGGGCACCGGCCTTGGCCTGCCGCTCGTCAAGCACGTGGTCGAGACGGTCCACGGCGGGCGCGTCGCGGTCAAAAGCGAGGTCGGCAAGGGGACGACGTTCCGCCTCTGCCTGCCTGCGGTCCGATGACCGTTTGAAAGGAGAGTCTCGTGGCGCCGAAAATTCTTGTGGTGGATGACGAAGCCCCCATCGCCAACGTCGTTGCGATGAAGCTCCGCAACGCGGGCTTCCAGGTCACCGTCGCGTTGGACGGTGTGGAGGCCTATGAATCGGCCAAGGCCGACCGCCCCGACTTTCTCATCACGGACCTGCAGATGCCCGGCATGAGCGGCCTGGAACTGGTGGCACGGCTGGCGGCGGAACTCGGCGACGGCATTCCCACGATCCTTCTGACGGCCAAGGGGTTTGAACTGACCGGAGAATCTCTCCGCGAACTCCCCATCCGCCGCATTATGACCAAGCCTTTCAGCCCGCGCGAACTCTTGGCCGCGGTCCAGGAGGCGCTGGGTCTCTCCGTGTCGAGTTAGACGTCGGCTAGGGGTACATGCGATGGCGGTTTCGGAAATAACGGCTAGGGCGCCCGTGGACGGCGCGATGCTGGCCCGCGTTGCCGCAGAGACGCTCCAGGCGACCGGCGTGACGGTGGAGTTTTTCCGGGCGGACGGGTCGGCTCTGGGCGCGGCGCCCGGGAGCCCCTGCGATGCTGCCACCTCCCGCCTCGTGACCGAGGCGGAAGCGACGGGGGCCTTTCGGGTGGAGCGGCACGGGAGGCGCTTCGTTGCCGCTTGGCCTATCGGCCGGCGCGGACGGGTCGTCCTGGTGGCGACCGGCACGGTGGAGGCGGTCGCGGGTGGTCGTCCGCAGGCCCTCCTGGCTGCCGTCGCCCGTGCCGTTTGCGCTGAGTTCGAGCGCCAGATCGCGCGAGCCGAGAGCGAGGCCTCGGCGGAAGCCCTCGCCCAGAGTTTCGAGGAAATCAGCCTCCTGCACAACCTCGGCAAGGTGCTGCGCGTCACCCAGCCGGTGAGCGAACTGCTGGACCGCATTTGCATAGAACTGCGCGAGACAATCGGCGCCGAGGCCGCCGCCGCCTACCTGCCCCAGGTCGAGGGTCTCGGCCCGGAACGGGTCATCGCCGGCCGCCTCCCCTTCGACGCGGACCTCTTGCCGCGACTCGTGGACCATGTTCTGGACTCGCTCGGCCCGGAGCAGACCGTCGTCATCATCAACCATTGCCAGGAGGACCCGTTCCTGGCGGGGCTTTCGATTGCGTTGGAGCGTCTGGTGCTTGTTCCGCTGCCGCTGCGCGAGGGGGTCAGCGGCGCTTTGGTCGCCGTCAACCGCTCCCCCGGCGAGTTCGGGAGCCCCGACGCCAAACTCGTCCGGTCCCTCACCGCCAGTGCCGCTGTCTTCGTCGAGAACCGTCGGCTCTACCGTGACCTGCACCAGTTGATGCTCGACCTGGTGCGGGCCCTCGCTTCCAGCATTGACGCGAAGGACCCGTACACGTGCGGCCACAGCGAGCGCGTGGCCATTACCAGCCGCGAGATCGCCCGACACCTCGGCCTGTCGGAGCAGCAGATCGAGTGGGTCTACCTGGCCGGCCTGGTGCACGACATCGGCAAGATCGGGACGCCCGAGCACATCCTCCGCAAGGAAGGACGCCTGGATCCCGAGGAACGCCAGATCGTCCAGCGTCACCCGGGCGTCGGCGGGCACATCCTCGAAGGCATCCGGCGCCTCGAACCCATCCGCGATGCCGTTGTCCATCACCACGAGCGCCTGGACGGCTCGGGGTATCCGGACGGCCTGAAGGGCGACGCGGTTCCGATCCTGGCGCGGATCATCGGCCTGGCCGATGCCTTCGATGCCATGACCAGCAACCGGCCGTACCGACCCATGATGCCGCTGGAGCACGTGCGGCTGGAAATCGAGCGCAACGTCGGCACGCAGTTCGACGTCCGCGCCGTGGACGCCCTCTTCGCGCTGGACATGAGCCGCCTGATGTCCCAGTTTGCCGAACGGACGACCGCCTGCACGGCGCCCGCCTGACCGCCGAATCGGAGGAACCTGTGACCACGACAGCCGACACGTACGGCAGCATGACGGTGATGACGGTGGACCCCGCCGTCACGCGGCCGGAGTGCGAGACCTTCCGCCGAATCGCCGAGGAGCAACTCCGCGCCGGCGGCCGGTGGTTCGTCCTTGACCTCTCTCGGGCCAGCGCCCTGGACAGCGGCGGACTGGAGGAACTGCTGGCCTTTCAGGAGAAGGTCGAAGGCCTCGGCGGCGCGGTCAAGGTGGCCGGACTGAAGGGCCACACGCGGACCATCTTCCAGATCACGCGCTTCGACAAAAAATTCGAGGTCTTCGACAGCGTTCACGATGCCGTCAGGAACTTCTACTAGGACCCGAGCGATGCTCCCTGCCACGAAACAACGCGCACGCCTGGGCGACCTGCTGGTGGCTAGCGGCACGATCACCGAGGAACAGCGCGCCCGGGCTCTCGAGGTCCAGCAGCGCGGCAACCAGGAGAAACTCCTCGGCGAGATTCTCGTGGATCTCGGCTATGCCAGCCAGGAACAAGTCCTCTCCGCCGTCGCGGAGGCGTGCGGCGTGCCGTTCGTCCGACTCACACCGGAACTGGTGGACCCCGAGGCCCGCGGAGCGCTCTCCGAAACGTTCTGCCAGAAGCACGGCGTGCTGCCTCTGTTTCGCATCCGCGACGTGCTCACCGTGGCTGTCCCCGAACCCGCCAACGTCTTCCTGGTGGACGAGATTGCGCAGTCGGCCGGCATCAACGTTCAGATCGTTGCCGCCACCGCCGACAACATCTACCAGATGCTCGAGCAGACCCAACCGGGAGGGCAGGGGGCCGGCGCCGCCGACGACCTCGGGCTGGACCTCCAGGCGCCCGAAGCCCTTCGGCGCACCGAGGAATACGAGGCGCTCTACGGCAACTGGCCGCCCGAGAAGGTCGCCGACCTTTTGCTTCACGAGGCGGTCCGATCCGGCGCCGAGGCCATCCACCTGGAGCCCGACGAGAAGGTCTTGCGGGTCCGGTTTCGGATTGACGGCGTGCTGCATGTCGTGATGCGTCCGCCGGCCCGGCTGGCGTCGGGGCTGACGGCCGCTCTGGCCGACATGGTCGGCGCGTCCGGCCAGGCCGGCGCCCCCGACGTTCGGTCAAGCGCCCGCGTCGTCGTCCAGGGCCAGGCGGTTCAGATGCACCTCGCCTCGCTGGAAGGCGCGTACGGCCCGCGGACAGTCGCCCGGATCGTTCGTGAGGATCAGGCGGCGCCTCCCCTGGAGAAACTGGGCTGCGAGTTCAACCTCCTCGACCGTTTCCGCCTTATGGCGGGGGGCCTGAGGGGTCTGGTGCTCGTCGCCGGCCCGCGCGCCAGCGGTGTGACAACCACCCTGTACAGTGTTCTGAAGGACCTGGACCCCGTGCGCCTCAACCTCTGCACCTTCGAGGCCTGCATCGGGTTCCATTTGCCGGGGGTCAACCAGTTCTCGCCGGCGACGTGCGGTGTGACGGACCGTGCGGCGGCCATCGGCCGACTCCTCCTTCACGAGCCGGACGTCCTGGCGCTCGATGGCATCCTGGACGAGCGCGTCGGTCGGCTTGCCGTCGAGGCGGCTATGGACGATCGGCTCGTCTTCGCCCAGGTTCGGGCCCTCGATGCCGCCGACGCCGTCGCCCGCTTCGGCGCATGGGTCGGGCGGGACGCGCTGGCGCCGGTGCTGCGCGGCGTGTTGGCCCAGAGGCTGGTGCGCACGATCTGCCCGGCCTGCAAGGCGCCCTACGAAGCGCCCGCCCCGGTTCGCCGGCGGATTCAGGAGACCCTCGGTTCCGCCGACGGGCTGAGCAAGGGACGAGGCTGCGCCGCCTGCCGACACACCGGCTTCCGCGGACGCATCGGCCTGTTTGAACTCCTGCTGCTGGAACCTCCACTGGCCGACCTCGTCCGCCAGGGGGCCGACGCCGACCGCCTGCGCGCCGCCGCGCGCGACGCCGGCTTGCCCTCTCTCTGGGTGGATGGCATCAACAAGGTCCGGGCGGGCATCACCCCTCTGGACGAGGTGCTCGAGGCGCTGGAAGGATGCCCCGGCCGGCCGGCGGCGCTCGATCCGGCCCCCGACCGCGCCCAGGCGTGACAGGGACGGCGCCGCTGCCGACCCCATGCCGATAAAAAGCGGAGCCGAACGAGCGGCTCCGGAAAATCTACACATCCAATGGGCTGACGGCTTGGGCCGGCGCCTTATCTGCCCCCGTGGTAGTATTTTCCGGATCCGCCGCTTTTGACGTTCTTGGTCTTTTCAGCGTCTTCAATTTTCTTTTTCAGGTCCACTATTTTCTGTTTGAGGGTCGTGTCGGCCTCGCGTTGCTCCTCAGGCAACATCTGGTAAATGGCCACGTACACCCCGAGCGTCCGCTTGTCATCCGCGATCTTCGTGTAGAGGGCGGCTGTCTTTTCCATGAGGTCGCGCCGGTGTTTGAGGATCGTGCCCAGCACCTCGTCGAGGCTTGCCTTCAGGTCGTTCGGCATGGAGTCGCGCTTTCGCTCCGCGTGCTGCAGGTTGCGGTGCAGCGCCGCGTACTTGCTCTCCATCAGCTGCCACTGCTCCGCGCACGCCATGCACATGTTCCGGTACTCCGGAACGCCTTTCGCCTTGGACTCCTTTATCACGGCGGGGTTCAGTTGGTTGGGATCTTCGACGGCCTTGAGGGCGGCATTCTCGGCCGTGAGAATCTTGATGCTGAGTTCCAGTTCGTCCTGTTGGAGTTGCGGCAATTTCTCTTTGGTATCAGTCAGTTGCTTCTCGATGCGGGCGCGTTCGGCCTCGTGCATTGGTTTTACACGGTCGGCCTCGGCCGGCTCTGGGGCCGGGGTCTCCGCCGCCGGCGCCTCCGCTGCCGGTTTCGGCGTCTCGCCTTCTCCTGCCGCCGCAGCGCTCCACCGCGGCGCCGAACCCATTGCCGCCGCCGCCACCATCCACCCCAGCAGGAACCGTTTCATGCCACGCTCCCGCCTGTTGCGAGCCCCCGCTTCCCATCCCCCCCTATTATATACGACGCAGACTACCTCAGACAATTCATTCCTTGATGGCCGTCACGCGCACCGTCAGATACCCCTGCCGGTGCCCGATGTGCCGTCGGCTCGCCTTCCGCCGGCGGACCTGCACCACCTCCAGTTTCGGGCCCTTGGACGGCCCCACCACCTCGGCCGTCACCTTCGCCCCCTTCACAACCGGTTTGCCGATGCGGACCCCTTTCTCGTCGCCCACGAGCAGCACCCGCTCAAACGTCAGGGTGTCGCCTGCCTTGGCGTCGCGCTTGGCCACCTGGAGCGTCTGGCCCTCTTCCACCCGGTATTGCTGCCCGCCGTCTTCCACGATCGCGTACATGGCTCTCTCCGCCAGAGACCTTGCCGACCCAAAGAAGGGGGAACTTTAGCGGTTCCCGTCGGTTGAATCAAGCGCAATCCGTTGCGCCTTGCGAGCCCTCGGCGCGGGCGTCCGCCGTCGCCCCGGCGAGCCGGGGAAGCGCGTGCCGTTCGAGCCGCGACCGTGCCTTTCGAGCCGCCCGCTTTGCGGGCGGTCATGTTCTCGGAGACAAAAGGGGGAAAAATCCGAAAATTCCAAAAAATATTTTTGATGGCTGGGCGGATTTTTTAGCGTTTTTTAGGGGGGTCGCGGCCGCGTTTGGAGAGCGCCAGGGGCGTTTTGGGGCAAGTTTGCCGCCGCGGAGGCGATGGCGGAGGCGGGAAAATGCGCAAAAAGCCCCGTTTTGACCTCGTTTTTACCCCGATTTGCCCCGTAGATGCCCTCCACTGCCCCGTTTTTACCTCGCAGAACCCTCGTTTTGCCTCCTATGCTATGGAGCGACGCTAATAACTGTCACACCAAAACGGAATTTGCTTGACCGGTTTGGCACGGGATTTGCATATGGGGCGGGTGACTGGGTGACTAAGTGACTGGGTAACTAGGTGACCCTTCGATCCCCGCGCAGCGTCCAGAGTCGGAGGCGCGCCGGGACTACGCCGAGACAAGTCGGCGTGGCAAGCAGGATGCCACGGCAGGCCGGATCATCCAATCCCTGCCGAAAAAGACCGCCTGAGGCCGACCACGCGACTCCTTGCGGCACACCTGCGAGTTGACGGGAACTTGCTCATAAACGGGTGCACGGAAATCCAATCTCATGATCCTTTTGTGTGTCATGATCCGGGGGCTTTTTTCAACGGAGCATTTCGTATCTCCTTTTCCAGCGGTGCAAATAGTATTCCCAGGAGGACGGGGTCCACATCTTTCTCAAAAACAGGTTCAACTCCCTCGGCGTCTTTGCTCCAGACGTACACTTGCAAGGCTCCCTTTTCGAAGGTGACCCCTGGATACTCGGAGGTCACGGTCAACGCAACACTTCGCTCCTCGCCCTTCCACAGGAACACGGGGGCAAGATAAGTTGCGTCACTCATATGTTTGCGCATCAGATGCTTCTCATAATTCGGACCCAGCAAAGTTACGAACCGGCGCATCATCTCGGCGCGCTTCTGGACAAACTCTTGCCGCGCGTACACGTCTTCCATTCCGAAACGAACACAGCGACCGTCCTTAACGTTGTATCCTGCCACTGTGATGAGGCCCGCACCTTCGATTTGCTCCAGTAGCATGTGGGTTCCTTTGGCCAGATCGGCGGGCTGAAGGGCAGGCTTCTCCCCCAGAGCCGAGCCCAGATCTAAAGGTTCGGCCTTCGGGCGCGTCTTCAGGAGATCGCTGACGCTCATGCCAAGCCTGACCCCTTCAGGGACCCCGGGCAAACCCTGGCTTTCGATGCGAGATTCTTCGCCTCCAACCAGTTGTGAGAAAGCCAACGCAAGCGACAACATAAGCATCCACTTCACTGTGATATTTCTCATGATCATTCTCCTACTTGTTGCTCGGTTGGATCAACCCTCGCTCCTGCGCATTCTCGAGATCGTCCAGGTAACGCAAGTCGCCTGCATTGAGCACACCAATAACTGCTTCTTGCACTTGGGCTCTTGTTGCGTCGGCCGGCAATCCGCCAGCGATACGGCGACCCTCGGCATTGTTCATTTCGTCCATGACCGATTCGTTATGAGGGCCTTCATCTTCAATATTCGTCCGTTCGTGGGCTGTCGCAGCCTCCTTGGCAATAGTGGTTCCCAACTCCAGTGTCATCAAGCCATTCCAATACGAATGCAAGGCGGCGTCAACCTAGCCGTTGTGTCCACCTCCAATGCGCGATTGTAGATCCTTCGCAAATTCCACGGCTTCGTGTGCGAGTTCTCTCACCCGAAGTGCCTCTTGCGGATGTAGCAATGACCACGAGTCCTGATTGGGTGGTGGTACGAGTTCGGGGGACACAGTACCTAATTCCCTCGTCTCTTGTTCAGTTTCGGGCCGGGTTTTTGGCGGCGGAGCGGGCGGGCCAAGCGTTTCTCCAGCCGACGCAGGAACCGCAGGCCGCCCCACGGCCGACCCGTCCGCCCGTGATGACGGATCGCCTCCAGCGCCGCTTCCTCCTCCGCGGTCGTCAAAAAACGCCGCCAGTTCGACACCTCCTCCGAGAGCGAGTTCGAGGGCGCCAGCACATCCCCCCGCCCGCTCACGTGTCCGGCGGCGCTCGACCACGGCCACTGCCACGCGGGAGTTCGGGGAGTTCGGGGGACACAGTACCTAATTCCCTCGTCTCTTGTTCAGTTTCGGGCCGGGTTTTTGGCGGCGGAGCGGGCGGGCCAAGCGTTTCTCCAGCCGACGCAGGAACCGCAGGCCGCCCCACGGCCGACCCGTCCGCCCGTGATGACGGATCGCCTCCAGCGCCGCTTCCTCCTCCGCGGTCGTCAAAAAACGCCGCCAGTTCGACACCTCCTCCGAGAGCGAGTTCGAGGGCGCCAGCACATCCCCCCGCCCGCTCACGTGTCCGGCGGCGCTCGACCACGGCCACTGCCACGCGCGCGCGACCAACCGCGCCCGCACCGGATTCCGCTCGACGTACCGCACGGCCGCCAGGACGTGCGATCCTTCCATGACGAACGAGCCGAACCGCCCTTGCCACAGGTACCCCCGCCAACCCTCGCGGAAGTTGATGTGACGCGTGTACCGCCGGTGCGCCTCGCCGATCGCCCGTGCCAGACCCTCGGCCGTCTTCGGCACCGCAACGAGGTGGACGTGGTTCGGCATCAGGCACCAGGCCCAGATGCGGACGCCGTGCGCGACGCACTGCTCGGCCATCAGCGCCAGGTACGCCTCGTAGTCGGCGTCCGAAAAGAAGGTCGGCAGCCGCCGGTTGCCGCGCTGCGTGATGTGATGCGGATAACCGGGGACAACCACCCGTGCGAGCCGTGCCATGCCGGCACCCTACTCCCCCTGCCGCAACCGGTCAACAGAAAAATCAGTATTGTGTCCCCCGAATTCTAGCCGCCAAACCCCGTCAACCAGGAAATGTGGGTAGCGTCCCCGGTTTTCCGTGATTGGTCATGAGGCAATAGGCCCAGACGTGCAGACCCCGCTCGCGGCCGTAGGCCAGGACCAGTTCAAGGTAGCGCCGCCGATCGGCCTCCGTCCAGAACACGTTCTCGCGACGGTTGCCCCGCTGCGTAATGTGGTGCGGAACCTCCGGAATAACGACCCGCGGCATCCTGGGCATGAACGTGACATTACTCTAGCCGCCAAACCCCGTCAACCAGGAAATGTGGGTAGCGTCCCCGGTTTTCCGGGGCTCAATAAACCGCAACTATTTCTTTTCCGCCGCCTCCAATCGCTCCAGGGCTGCGAAGACGGCATCTGGGCTGTTGATCTTGTCTCCGGTTTTCTTCCAGGCTTCGATGGACTTAAGGTACATCTCCTTGGCCTTGTCGACATCGCCAATCTTGGCATAGGCGTTCCCGAGGCCGGCATAGATTTCGCACTTCTGTTGGTCTCGCACATCCGGTAACGTAAGCACTTGGTCCAACTTCCTGATGGCGGCGCGATAGTCTCCCTTAAAGTAGTCGCGGATGGCATCCTCGAATGCCTGATTCGCGGACACCTTGGCGGTCTTGCTGGCAAGGACGGCGAAAGAATATCTGCCATAGAGGGGGCCGTCATCGGCCTGCTGACCGAGCACCTTTCGAGCAGGGTCCAGATCGACCTCGACCAGGTACTTTCCAGTCTTGGCGGTATCGGGAACAACCAGGTCGAAGGATATCTCGATCGCGCAACCACCTCGCCCGACGACCACAAGGACGTCGCGCTGTATGATCTTCCAGTCCCGGGCGGCGGTCTCCGAAAGGGGCTGGCCTTCAAGTGAAAACTTGAAGGCGAGGGTATCGGCCAGGGCAGTGCCTGACTTGGCGACGAACACGTTTCTGTGGTTGGCGCAGAGAACCGCCTGAAGGGGGATGCGGGAACCGGGCATAAAGGTTTCCGCCACTTCGTCGAAGAGGGGCGCGATGCGGTCCCGAACTACGAGCATGAACTCAAACCCCTCCTCGGCGTCTTCCCCCTGCGGCACAGCAACGCGGACATCAAGGACGTTCGACTCGATTGTCACGGTGCGGTCCAGATTGGCCAGGGTCGCTTTGACCCGGTAGTCCCCGGGCGATGGGAGCAAGTAGCGTCCGGTCTTATCGTCCGGCTTTGCCGCGAAACACAGAAAGCCCCTGACCACTTCCTCAAATCCCGGCTCCAGAACGCGCCGCGACTGGCTCATCACGAGAGGCTCCCAAGCCGAATCCATGGAGGGAAACTCCTCAAAGGGTTTCCCTTTCGACGCCACGTAGATCTTGGACAGGTTTCCGTAGGGCGCGCTGACTGTGTGGCCCAGGATGGCTTGCGGCGTCCTGTTGGCCAGGCGAATGGTCAGGGTCATCGGCTCCAGTGGCAGCAGAGGGCCTTTCGACGTGGTGATCTGAAACGTCAAGTCCGCAAAATTGCCGGGGGTGGGCGGAAGCGGCCCGTCGTCCCCCCTGGAATCCGCATTCGCCGCCGCGGCACCCATCAGGAGCACCGCACCGAGCCAAGCCGTAATCCCTTTTATTCGAGCGCCCATGCTTCATTCCTCCTTAATTGGCCTTCTCCCAGGCCTCTCTGAACATCTTCCCAAGCGCCATCACAACCACCCGGGAGATGATACCGAGTTCCGGATGTTCGCTATATCCTGTGGCCCGAACTTCTCCTCCGCGGGAGGCACCGGCCCGGTCTCGTTCATGATCGTGTGTGGTGTGTGCCCCCAGGGAAAAGGGGACATGCTACTTTTTCGCCTCCTTGCGAGGTCGGCCAGGGGGGTGGAGCGTGAACTCCAGACCCGGCTGCCGCGCCGGGACAGAAACCAAAACTCCGCGCACAGGCACTTCGCCGATAGTATATCTCGCGCGAGGCGCCGGGGTAAGCAACTTTTTCGAGGCGGACGTATTTCGCCTGGCCGCTCGCGGCCCCATCTTGGTAGGTATACGCGACCGCCGGTTCGCCCGTCGTTGCGGGAAAGGCTCCTGGGCCCCCGTTTTCCCCTTGGCCCTTGACCCTGCCCCGCCGGCCGCTACACTCATTCATGCACCACCGAGGAGGCTCTATGCCAATCTGGCCCGATGCCGCCGGACGCTTCGGACCCTATGGCGGCCAGTACGTCCCCGAGACGCTCGTGCCGGCCCTCGCCCAACTGGACGAGGCCTACGAGGCCGCCCGCGCCGACCCCGAATTTCAGAAGGAACTCGACTTTCTCCTCCGCCAGTACGTTGGCCGGCCGTCGCCCCTCTACTTCGCCCGGCGACTCTCCGAAACCTGGGGTGGCGCTCGCGTGTACCTCAAGCGCGAGGACCTCAACCACACCGGCGCCCACAAAATCAACAACACCGTCGGCCAGGCCCTCCTGACCGTCCGCATGAAGAAGCCCCGCCTCATTGCCGAGACCGGCGCCGGCCAGCACGGCGTGGCCACCGCCACCGCCGCCGCCCTCATGGGTTTGGCGTGTGACGTTTACATGGGCACCGAAGATATGCGCCGACAGCGACTGAACGTCTTCCGCATGCGCGCCCTCGGCGCCCGCGTCGTCGCTGTGGACTGCGGCCAGCGCACCCTCAAGGACGCCATCAACGAGGCCATGCGCGACTGGATGGCCTCCGTCGAAACGACCCACTATTGCTTCGGTTCCGTTGCGGGCCCCCATCCCTTTCCCCGCATCGTCCGCGACTTCCAGTCGGTCATCGGCCACGAGGCACGCCGGCAGATCCAGGAACAGGAGGGCCGCCTGCCCGACGCCATCATCGCCTGCGTCGGCGGGGGATCCAACGCGGCCGGCATCTTTACCGCCTTCCTCGAGGACGAGGGCGTCCAGCTTGTCGGCGTCGAGGCCGGCGGATTGGGACTTGCCTCCGGCCGACATGCCGCGCCGCTCGCCGCCGGCTCTCCCGGCGTCCTCCACGGCGCCTTCTCCTATGTCATGCAGGACGCCGACGGACAAACCCTGCCCGTCCACTCCGTCTCGGCCGGCCTCGACTATCCCGGCGTCGGGCCCGAGCACTCCTACTGGAAAGACACCGGCCGCGTCCACTACACCGTCGCCACCGATGAGGAATCGCTCGAAGCCTTCCAGGAACTCGCCCGCACCGAAGGCATCCTGCCCGCGCTGGAGTCCGCCCACGCCGTGGTCGAAGCGAAAAAGATGGCCGCCGCCATGAACAACCAGCAGGTCCTCATCGTCAACCTCTCCGGCCGCGGCGACAAGGATGTCGAGGAGGTCGCCCGCATCCTCCGCGAGCGCGAAGGGAAGGGGGCGCCCGAGTGAACCGCATCGCCGCCGCCTTCCAGCGACTCCGCGAAACGAAACACAAGGCCTTCATGCCTTTCCTCGCCGCCGGCGACCCCTCCCTCGGCGCCACCGCCGCCATCCTGAAGGAACTCGCCGAACGCCGCGCCGCCGACCTGGTGGAACTCGGACTTCCCTACTCCGACCCCGTCGCCGACGGGCCCACCATCCAGGCCGGTTACACCCGCGCCCTCGCGGCCGGTGTGACGCCCGGCGCTGTGTTCGACATGCTCGCGCGCCTGCGTGCCGACGGTTTCGATCTGCCCGTCTGCCTGATGACCTCCTACTCGCTCGTCTATCGCCCCGGCGTCGAGGAGTTCGTCGCCCGCGCCGCCGATGCCGGCGCCGACGGCCTCATCGTCCCCGACCTGCCCGTGGACGAGGCGGGCGCCCTCGGCGAACTCCTGGCCGCACGCGACCTCGCCCACGTCCTTCTCGTGGCGCCCACGACGCCGCCCGACCGTCTCCAGCGCATCCTCCAGCACGCGACCGGCTTCGTCTATTGTGTCAGCGTCACCGGCATCACCGGCGAACGTAAAACCATGCCGAAGCATCTGGCCGACTACGTCCGCCGCGTCAAGAAGGGCGCGAAGGTCCCCGTCTGTGTGGGCTTCGGGATTTCCCAGCCGGAGCACGTTGCGGCCGTTTCCAAACTTGCCGACGGCGTCATCGTCGGAAGCGCCGTCGTCCACACCATCGCCGACCACGCCGCCGAACCGCCGGAAGTGATCGCCCGCGCCGTCGGCGACCTCTGCACTCGCCTCGCCGCCCCCTTACGCTGAAAAACGGGGACGGGAGTCGTTTTCGCCAAAAACCGCGTTTCTGGAGTGCCAGGGCCGTTTTTTGAAGAAACGACTCCCGTCCCCGTTTTTCTCTTGCCATCCGATTATCGGGTTGCTAATCAAGCGGTTATGCCAAGAAGAGCGCGAGGGGCGACCGGCGGCGTTGTCTACCATGTCCTGAACCGCGTCGTGCCGGGCGTGGCCCTCTTTGGTCAACCGGACGACTACTTGGCGTTCGAGCGCCTCCTACGCCAAGCGCAAGAGCGGCAACCCATTCGTCTCCTGGCTTATTGTTTGATGCCGACTCATTGGCACATGGTTCTTTGGCCCCTGTCGGACGGCGATCTTTCTTCTTTTATGTGGTGGCTTACACTCACCCATGTCCAGCGATGGCATGCTTTCCGCAGGACCTCAGGCATGGGTCCTTTGTACCGGGGTCGCTACAAGTCCTTTCCCATCCAGACCGATGTGCACTTCCTGACCGTTTGCCGTTATGTCGAGCGCAACCCGCTTCGTGCCGGTTTGGTCCGACGCGCGGAGGACTGGCTGTGGTCTAGTCTCTTGCGGCCCAAAGGCGGCAAGCGAGAGGGCAGTCCGACACTGAGCGAGTGGCCGGTGGAGCGGCTGCCGCATTGGGCCAAATGGGTCAACGAGCCTCAGACGGAGAAGGAACTGGAAGCGCTGCGGCTATCGGTGACGCGGGGACGCCCCTTCGGTGATCCGGCCTGGGTGAGCACGATCGCGCGCCGTCTTGGCCTGGAGGGTTCTCTCCGTCGCCCTGGCCGCCCGGCCAAGAAAAACGGGGACGGGAGTCGTTTTCGCCAAAAACCGCGTTTTCAGAGCGCCAGGCCCGTTTTTTGAAGAAACGACTCCCGTCCCCTTTTTGGGGGCTAAGGCGCTTGGGGTGCCTGCTCCTCAGAGGCTTGCGGCAGGTAGTGCCGCAGTCCCTCCGGCACGCGGTCCCGAAGGGCGCCTATCTGGCGCGTCACCCACCAGAGGCGGAACGCCGCCGGGTCCAGGCCGCGAGGCATGTCGTCCGGCACGGTTTCAGGAATCACGACGTCGTCGGCCGTTCCCGGCCGGCCGTCGTCGCCGGGCAGGACGATCTCGTACGTCCGCGCGCCGGTCGGGCGATACGCCAGCGGCACTCCGCGCGTTGTCGCCGTCGGCGTCGCCGGCCAGCCGGTGCTGCGCATCGCGTCCTCAACCTCGGCGATGCCCGCCGGCAACCGCCCGCGCTCCGCCTGGAAGTACGCCACCTGGAGCATGAGTTCCAGGATGTTGGAATCGCTCATCGTCCGAAGCAGGGTGACGGAGCGCTGAACCAGGTCGCTTTCGTTATTTGCAGGCGGTGGTTCGCTTTCGCATCCGCCCATGAGCCACCACACGAGGCCCCCAAGCGCCGCCAGCACCGCAAGCGACGCTAGCGCCGCCCACTTCCGCCAGCCGATGCCATATCCGTTCATGCTTGCTCTTCCTGGTTCTCGCGCTTCGTGTCGGGTTGGGGTGCGCCGCCCTCGCGCAGTCGGCGGAACTCTTCCAGGCGTTTCTTCAGTTTCGCCTCGTGCCCGTGGTCGGTCGGCTCGTAATACGTGGCGTCCACGCCGAGGTATTCCTGCGGCGCGACGCCGCCTTCGTAATCATGGGCATACTTGTATCCTTCGCCGTGCCCCAGTTTTTTCGCGCCGCGGTAATGGGCGTCGCGCAGGTGCTTCGGCACGGGCACGGTCCGGTTCTCGCGGACGTCCTCGCGGGCCTTGGCGATGGCCAGGTACGCGGCGTTCGACTTGGGGGCGCAGGCGATGTACGTAACTGCTTGTGCCAGCGGGATTTGGCACTCCGGCAGGCCCACAAACTCCGCCGCCTCTAGCGCGCTCGTCGCCAGCATCAGCGCCGCCGGGTCCGCGTTCCCCACGTCCTCCGCCGCGCAGATGACGATCCGCCGGGCGATAAATCGCGGGTCCTCCCCCGCCTCCAGCATCCGGGCCATCCAGTAGATGGCCGCGTCGGGGTCGCTCCCGCGCATGGACTTGATGAACGCGCTCGCCGCGTCGTAGTGCTCGTCGCCGGTCCCGTCGTACGCGAGCGCCTTTTGCTGAATGCTCTCCTCGGCCACTGCGAGGTCCACGGTGATGGGCGGAACCGTTTCCGGCGGCGCGCTTGAGTCCGCGAGTTGGCTCAGCACCGCGACCTCCAGGGCCGACAGCGCCCGCCGCGCATCCCCGTCGCTCTTCGTGGCCCAGTGCGCGAGCGAGTCCTCCGAGACCGTCACGCGGTACCGCCCGAAGCCGCGCTCCTTGTCCGCAATCGCGCGGCGAACGATGGTTTTGATTTCCTCCTCCGAGAGCGGCTCGAACTTGAAGATCTGGCTCCGCGACACCAGCGGCGCGTTGAGGGCGAAGAACGGGTTCTCCGTCGTCGCGCCGATGAGGATAATGATCCCGTTCTCGACGTCCGGGAGGAGCACATCCTGCTGGGCCCGGTTGAATCGGTGGACCTCGTCCAGAAAGAGGACCGTCCGCTGCTTCGCCGTGAGCAAGCGGTCTCGCGCCCGTTCCAGCACCTCGCGCACGTCCTTGACGCCGACGAGGGCGGCGTTCAGATGCTCGAACGCCGCGCTCAATCGCCCCGCGATGACCTCCGCCAGGCTGGTCTTGCCCGTGCCGGGCGGTCCGTAGAAAATTGCGCTCTGGAGCCGGTCGGCCTCGAGCATCCGGCGGAGGAGTTTCCCCGGGCCGAAGAAATGTTCCTGGCCGACGAACTCTTCGGGCGTCCTCGGCCGCATCCGCACCGCCAACGGCGCATGCTCCGCCAGCCGTTTCCGCTCGCTTTCATTGAAAAGGTCCATGGCGCTGGTATTATAACACCCTGTGCGATGCCGTCACGTGCCCTTCCTGTGGGATACGGCGCTCGCATGTGGTTACTTGCGCACCGGAAGCCTTGGGTTTAGGAGGCTCTATGACCCTCTATAGCCTTGCTCAGGCCGAATGGGCTGGACCCTGTTTCCTTTTCGTGATACTTGCGGCGGCGGTTTACTTTGTTGGAGCTTGGGTAGTGGGCAGGATTGCTGAAGCGTCGCGCGTCAAAGCGCAGGCTCGATTGGACGTAATTCAAGCGGAGAGACGGAAAATAGAAGGAGAAAAGAACCGGCTCTTAGAGATGGCAAAGGAGATTGAGGTAGGGAGATTGACGGTGGAGCAGCAGATTAGAGACAAACGTGACGCGCTCGCCACGCAGAACAGCCGAGACAGGCAAGCCATTCTTGCACTGGCTGAAGAGCAAAAGAAACAGAACGACCAGGACAAACAAACTGTTCTTACTCTAGCCAAGGAGAAGAGCCAGGGGTTTCCATGGCTGGCCGAAGCCTACTCTGAATACTTCCTTCTGCAGCAGTTAAAAGAGGCCGAAGCACTTGAGACAAAGAAGCATCCAGCGGTTAGGAGCGCTGAGAGAATCAGAGAGATCGCAAGAGACCGGAGAGTCGTAGAACAGAAATTAAGGGTAGTCCAAGGCATCATCGCCTATTGGCTCGAACTCTTCCCGTTCCTCGAAGACTGGCTTGGCGACGATGTGGATGAGGAATTGCTCCGAAGGCTTCTGTCCAAAAACATCGAGGTGCCTTTCAAGGATGTTCCCGACTTTGGCGAGGACCCGGTTAGGATCATGCTCAACAGGCTCTCCGATGACGAATACCGGAAATTATCTACGTCGGATCGCAACCAGCGTGCCCTTGATGCTTGGCGCGCGAGGCCGAAGACCAAATGGCAGATTGGCAGAGAATATGAAAGGTATATTGGATATCTGTGCGAGAATCGCGGTTATAATGTCTATTACCAGGGCATTCTTGAGGGTTATGACGATCTGGGAAGGGATCTGGTCGCGAGGAAATCTGATGAAACGCTAATCATTCAATGCAAGTGTTGGTCGCGTCACAAACGGATCCACGAAAAGCACGTCAACCAACTTTTTGGGACCAGCGTGGAATATATGCTGGACCATCCTGAAGATCGGCTTTTCCCTGTGTTCTATACATCCACCGAACTTACAGACAGGGCAAGGCGGTTTGCCACACACGTGAGAGTGCAGGTTCAAGAGGGATTTCCGTTGAAAGAGCACCCTTGCATCAAATGCAACATCTCGCGCGCGACGGGGGAGCGCATTTATCACCTTCCCTTCGACCAGCAATATGACACAACTCAAATAGAGCCAAACCGCGGGGAGTGCTATGTGGAGACGGTGGCTGAAGCAGAAGCACTTGGGTTCCGCAGGGCGTGGCGATGGCACGGGGAGGATGCCAATGCGGAATGAAGCGCCGTTGCCCGCTCGCCCGGCGTTTCGGCGGGAGTTTCTGGATTTCGAACGCGGGATACGCATGGGCGGCCTCGAGCCGAACGAGCGAATCACCCAGATCGTCAAGGCCCACCTGGTGGCCCGGCACGGCCAACCGTTCATCATTGACAAGTGGGGCAGGGGACGGTTCTGGCGATGGATCTGCTGGCTCCCGCGGGCCGACCGCGACGCCAAGCCCCGCTCCTCCGGCTACAACTTTTCGTGCGCGAAGTTTTTCCTCAGCCTCTTCCCGGACGAGAAGGAACTGGCCGCCGGCCTTCAGATTGAGCGGGCCGCCGTTCGCCGCGGCCGCGGACGGGCCGATGAAGTGTATCTGGAGGACGATTGGGACTGGCACCGCGTGGTCGCGGGCCTGCGGAAGGGGACGCCGCTCGAGGCGGAACTAAAGCGTCTGGTCGGGCGCGAAGGCTTTGTCGCCACGGCCGGGCCGTTCTCCGACATGACGACCTTTCGCGGGCGTCGGTGGGGCGGCGCGGCGGCCGTCCGGCGCGCGTGCGGGCGCATCCCCGCGGCGGAATGGGGCGGGTTCCAACTCTATTACCCGATGCGCGAGAAGGAAGTTCGCGCGATGTCCGGCGCGGAGATCGTCGCGGCGGTGCTGGCGATCTTTGATGAAGTCGCGCCCGTGATGAACCTCGTCATGCAGGAGCCGTACCTTCCGAGAACGGGAAAATGACCCCGGGGCTCATTTTTTCGACTTCGGGGGCCGGCCACCGAAGGCAAAAGGTGAGAGAAAGGAGCCGGCCCCTTTCTCACGTCGGGTTCCACCAGCAGGGTCCTTTGCCGGTGACGGCGTCGGCTGCGCGCCGGCGCACGTCGGCCATCTCCTCGTCCGTTGACCTCGGGTGACCGACGAACGGGCAATCGGCCGAAACTTTCTTCTCGCCTTGGCCGATAAGATTAGCAGGCCGCTAAAAAAGTCCGGAAAAGGGGGACAGGCACCTTTTCCCAACGGCTGGAAAAGGAGGCAGTCCCCCTTTTCCGGCCCGCCGCCGGCGCGTGGAAGGAAGAAAGGCCGCCTATGCCGAAGCCGCTCGGACGCGACGTCATCCACCGCTCGCCCGACAACCCCATCCTCGTGCTGCGCGACCTGCCGGTGCAGGCCAGCGACATCCACGGGGCCGGCGTCGTCCGGTGCGGCGAGGAGTACGTTTTCCTCATCACCGTGGAGTCGCTCGAGGGACAATACACCCTCTACGTCGGCCGGAGCCGCGACGGACGCCGCATCGAGGTGGACGGACGGCCGTTCATGGGCCCCGCGCGCGACGAAGCCCACGCGCCGTCCGAGAGCCGAGGCGTCCGCGACCCGCGCATCACGGCGCTCGACGGCACGTACTACATTACCTACGTGGCGGAGGGGGACTTCGGCCACCGCATCGGCCTGGCGCGGACGGCGGACTTTAACACCCTGGAGCGTCTGGGCTATGCCACGCAGCCCGACACGAAGAACGGCGTCCTTTTTCCGGCGAAGATCGGCGGCCGCTACGCCCTGCTGGAGCGGCCCGACGAGTCGCAGAGCATCTGGATTTCGTACTCCGACGACCTGGTGTACTGGGGCGACTCGACCGTGGTTCTGACGCCTCGCGGCGGATTCTGGGACCCCGACCGCATCGGCGCAGGTCCGCTGCCCATCCGGACGGAGGAAGGGTGGCTTCTCATCTACTACGGCGTCCGTTCCACGAGCGGCGGTCCGCTCTATCGCCTCGGCGCCGCGCTGCTGGACCTGGAGAACCCCGCCCGCGCGATCGCCCGATGCAACATTCCGATTCTCGCCCCGCGCGAATCCTACGAACGCATCGGCGACCTGCCGAACCTCGTCTTCTCCTGCGGCGCCGTGGTCCATCCCGACGGCACGCTCGCCCTCTACTATGCCGGCGCCGACAGTTGCCTGTGCCTCGGCACGGCACCGCTCCGTGCGGTCCTGGGCACGTGCACCCAGAACGCGGAGGTCTTCTAGCGATGCCCGTCACCGGACGCGACCTGCTGCATCGCTGGCCCGAGAACCCCATCCTGACCGTCCGCGACATCCCGTACCGCTGCAATACGGTTTTCAACGGGACGCCGGTCCGCCTGGACGGCGAATATCGGCTGCTGCTTCGCGTCGAGGGGCAGCAGGGATACTCGTTCCTCGCCCTGGCGCGCAGCCAGGACGGATTCCACTTCACCGTCGAGGAGAAGCCGTGCATGCTTCCCGCGCGCAGCGGCCCCTTTGCCGTGTGGGAGGAGCGCGGCATTGAGGACCCGCGCCTGACGCTTCTGGAAGGGCGATACCACGTTGTTTACACCGCCGTCTCGCGTTTCGGGCCGCGGATCGCCCTGGCGCGGACGGACGATTTTCACCAGTTCGAGCGCGTCGCCGTCATCTCCGGCCACGGGAACAAGGACGGCGTGCTGTTTCCGGAGAAGATCGGGGGCCTTTATGCCCGGCTGGATCGGCCGATCGGTCGGGGCATCGGGAGCGTCTGGATCTCCTACTCGCCGGATTTGGTGAACTGGGGCCGCAGCGAGTTCGTTTTCGGTCCGCGCGACCGCTACTGGGATTCGTACCGCGTCGGCGCGAGCGCCCCGCCCATCCGGACGGATCGCGGCTGGCTGGAGATTTACCACGGCTTGCGGATGACGGGCGCCGGTCCCATCTATCGCGCGGGCGCCGTGCTGCTGGATCTGGAGAACCCGGGGCGCGTCGTCGGGCGGTGCCTGGCACCCATCCTGAGCCCGCGCGAGACGTACGAACGCGTCGGCGACATCGGCAACGTCGTGTTCGTCGGCGGGGCCCTCGTGGAGCCCGACGGCGAGGTCAAGGTTTACTACGGCGCTGCCGACACCGCCATCTGCGTCGCTACGGCTCCCCTCTCCACTATCCTCGACTGCTGCCTCCAGGGCGGCTGAACCCTCGCCGCAAAGTCGGTTTTCGATTGTCTGGGCACATCACCGCGTGCTTCCGCACGGGGCTCACAAGGGCGGCGCTGACACAAAACCTACTGTGCCCGCGGGTCGAAGGCGTCGCGCAGCCCGTCGCCCACGAAGTTCAGGCCCAGGAGCGTCGCCCCCAGCAGCGCGCACGGAAACGCCATCAACCACCAGTAGGTCTGCACCGGGTTGAGGGCGCCCAGGGCGTCGGAGGCCAGAGTGCCCCAGGAGGCGAGCGGCGGCGGGACGCCCAGGCCGAGAAACGAGAGGAACGATTCCTGGAGAATGGCCAGGGGCACCGTGAGCGTCGCGCAGACGAGGATCGTGCCGGCCAGGTTTGGGAGGACCTCGCGGAAGATGATGCGTCCGGGGCCGGCGCCGATGGCGCGTGCGGCGTGGACGAACTCGGTTTCGCGGATGGCGAGCACCTGCCCCCGCACGACGCGGGCCATCGTCAGCCAGGAAACGCCCCCGATCGCCAGAAAGAGCGCCGCCATGCGCATGCCGACGCTCCGCTCCTCAAACAGAACCAGCAGGAGGATGACGAGCAGGATGTACGGCAGGCCGTACAGGACGTCCACGATGCGCATCATGAGGGTGTCGGTCCCCCGGCCGAGGTAGCCGGCGACGGTGCCCCAGACGGTGCCGACGGCCACGCTGACGAGTGCGGCGGCCAGGCCCACGCCGAGCGAGACGCACCCGCCGAGGAGTGTCCGCGCGAGCATGTTGCGCCCCAGCGGGTCTGTGCCGAAGGGATGGAAGGGCACGAGGCTGGGCGGCTGGGGATGGATGCCGGGCAGTTGCTCGCGATAGGGCTGGTCCTCGCCGCTCCAGGCGGCAATGCGGTCCCAGACGAGTCCCGCGGCCGAGGCCGACAGGACCAGCGCCAGGATGACGAGGCCGGCCAGGGCGAGGCGGTTGCGGCGGAAGCGGCGCATCGCCAGCCGCGCCGGCGAAAGCGCCGGACGCACCGACCCCGCCGGACTTGCCTGCGCTGGCGCGCTCGCGCCCGACGGGTCAGTCATAGCGGATCCTCGGGTCGAACCAGGCATAGGCGACGTCCACAAGGAGGTTGAAGGCGACGAGCAGGACGGCGTAGAGGAGGACGGTGGCCAGGATGAGCGGATGGTCGCGGTGCAGGGCCGAGTCCACGAAATACTGTCCGACGCCGGGAATGGCGAAAATCTTCTCGACGACGAACGAGCCGGTGAAGACCGCTGCGGCCGCAGGCCCAAGATACCCCAGGACGGGCAGCCAGGCGTTCCTGAGGGCGTGGTCCAGGAGGACGGTGCGCCGGCGGAGACCCTTGGCGCGGGCGGTGCGGATGTAATCGGCGGAGAGGACCTCGAGCATTCCCGCCCGCACCAGCCGCGCAATGTACGCCGCCGGCAGGGCGGCCAGGGCGAGGGCGGGCAGGATCATCTGGCTGGGCCGGCCCCATCCGCCCGCCGGCAACCACCGCAGCCAGAGCGAGAAGACCGCCAGCAAAAGGCCCGCGAGGACGAACGAGGGTTGGCTGACGCCGACCAGGGCCCCGACCATGGCCGCGTAGTCGGCGGCGGAGCGCGGTCGTGCGGCACTCATGACCCCTGCGGCCGTGCCGACCGCCACGGCCAGGCTCAAGGCACACACGCCCAGCGCCAGGCTCACGGGGAGCGCGGGCCCCAGGATGTCGCGGACGACGTTCCGCTCGGGGTAGCGGATGGAGTTCGTGCCGCGAAGCGTCGCCAGGTCCCACGCGTAGCGGAAGTATTGATAGACGGGTCGGTCGGCGTAATACTTTTCGGCCCGCGCCTGAAGGACCTCGGGCGGGAGGCCCCTCTCCTGGACGAACGGGCTGCCGGGGGCGGCACGCATCAGAAGGAAGGCCGCGGTGTAGATGATGAGAAGAGTGGGGATGAAATAGAGGAGCCGACGGAGAATGTAGTGGAGCATGGAGAGCGCCCCGCGCGATTGTTTCGACAACCAGGATAGTGCGCGTGGTGGCGGATGGCAAGGCTGCAGGCGGCCGCAGCGGGCGGGTCGCGCGAAAGGCCTTGAAAGATGAGGCCGAAACCGGTAAAGAGGATGGACTTTTGTCCGGCGGCGGGCAGGAGCAAACCCGCTAAGGAGAGTTGCGTGAAGGCGCTGACGAGCAAGGAACGTATTACCCGCGTCCTGGCGCGCGAGCCCGTGGATCGCGTCGGGGCGTTCGAAAGTTTCTGGCCCGACACGCGCAAGCACTGGATCGAGCAGGGCCGCCTCCGGGAGGACGAATCGCTCGAGGACCACTTCGGGCTGGACCTGCGGAACACGTGGACGTTCGACCCGGTGGCCGACCTGGACGCGGGCGACCGGGTGGTCGAGGAGGACGCCGAGACCAAACTCGTGCGGAACGGCAACGGGGCACTCCTCAGGTGGTGGAAGAACCGCTCGGGGACGCCCGAGCATGTGGACTTCCTCGTCAAGGACCGCGCGGGATGGGAGGAGCACATTCGCCCGCGCCTCGTGGACACGAGCCTCTACCGCCGGCGCATCAACTTCGAAGCCTACCGCGACGCGCGCGCCCAAGGCCGCCGCGAGAACCTCTTCTTCTGCTGGGGCGGCGTCAACGTCTTCGAATCCATGCACCCGGTCTGCGGCCACGAGCACATGCTCGTCGGCATGGCGCTCGACCCCGACTGGGTCAAGGACATGTGCTCCGTGTACGCCGGCCTGACTATCAACCTGATGGAGATCCTTTTTGCCGAGGAAGGTCTGCCCGACGGCGCCTATTTCTTCGAGGACATGGGCTTCAAGGAGCGGCCGTTCATGTCCCCGGCGATGTATAAAGATATCATCTGGCCGTCCCACAAGCGCACGTTCAACTTTTGCCACGCGCGCGGCCTGCCGGTCATCGTTCACTCGTGCGGGTTCGTCGAGCCGCTCGTCCCCGGCCTCATCGAGGCCGGCATGAACTGCCTCCAGGCGATGGAAGCGAAGGCGGGCATGGACCTGCTTCGCTTGAAGAAGAACTACGGCGACCGGATCGCCCTGTGCGGCGGCATGGACATCCGCACCCTCGAAACCAACGACACGGGTGTCGTCGAGAAGGAACTCGCCTCCAAGTTGCCCGGGGCGATGGCCGGCTCCGGATACATCCTTCACACCGACCACAGCGTCTCGAGCCGGGTCGAGTACGAGACGTACCGCTTTTTTGTCGACCGCGGCCGCGAGATGGGGACGTACTAGGCCGCCGGCGCCGGCCTTGTTGCGGCGGGCGCGGCGGACCTAGGATGCGCCCGGTCGGGCGTTAAAGGAGAGACGTGGTGCGCGGGCGGTTGGCGCTGATGGTCCTCGGGATGGTCCTCGCGGGATGCGTGCCGGGCGTCCCCGGTGGGCACGTCCGTTTCGCCAACGTGGCGGGGGTCTATTACTCGGCCACGCCCGACGTCAAGGTCGAGGGGGCCCTCGTCGAGGATTCCGCGGAGCTCCTGGCGCGCGCCGTCGCCCAACTCACGGCAACCAAGGGCCTGGACTTCGTCCTCATTTCCGGCGACCTCCTGGCCTGTGCCGACGCCCTCAGCCTCGACCGTGCCAAGGCCGTCCTCGACGAACTCCCCGTTCCGTATTATGTTGTCCTCGGCGGCCACGACGGGCCCGATCCCGGCGCGCCGGGACCGAGCCGAGGCCTCAGCCGATCCAACGTCATCTGGGCCTTCCAGGGCCACGGTTTCGACGGCCCCGAGGGCTACTGGCGCCGCGAAGTGAAGCCCGGACTTGTGGTGGTCGGCCTCGACACCGGCGGGGCGGGACGCGGCGCCGGCCACGTGGACGCCAGGCAACTGGACTGGCTCCGGCGCACCCTCGAGGCCGACCGCGACAAGGCGGTCCTGGTGGTGGCGCATCACGGCCTCGTGGTGCTCCATCCGCTCGACGAAGGCTCCGTGTGGCGAGACTTGCTCGTGGACAACCGCGACGCGGTTCGCGAGATCCTCGCGCAGCACCCGAACGTCCTGGCCGTCATCACCGGGCACCATCACTTCGGCGACGGCCGAGCCAGCGGACCGACCGTCTATCTCGCCTCCCCCAGCGTCAGCGTCTGGCCGCTCGCCTATCACCTCGTGGATGTCAGCGCCAAGGAGGTCGAGGCCGTCTGGATCCCCCTCGACTCGGGCGACCTGGCGCGCAAGGCGCAGGAACGGCTCCTCGGGAGCGACATGTACCGGGGCGTGTTCCCGCCGGGCGAGGACGGCGACACGGCCTGCGTTCGCCTCTTCGGAGGCGGCAAGATGGTCGTCGTTCCGCTTCCCGCCATTCGACCGTAAGTTGCTTTGCGTCGCGGGCCGTATCACCGGGTGGCACTGGCGGCTTGTCCGCCAGTGCGCTTGAGGCGCAGCCGTTCACCGGCCGCACAGCCGGCGATATCGGCAGTGCGGACACCGCTCTTCGTCCGCGCTCTCGAACCGCCCGGCGCCGATGGCCGACAGGACTTGCTTCGCCTCCGCTTCGACCGCCGCCAGTGCTGCCGCCGACGTGTCCTGGCTGGCGATCGCCCCGTCGTCCAGGCCGTACGCCGTGCATCGGGCCGGCGGCCGGCCTGTCCACCGCGCCAGCGCCACCGCGTACAGGCCCAACTGGAGGCGATAGGGGTCGGCCGACGGCGAGCCCCCCGGACCGCGCGGCAGCCGGCTCTTGTAGTCCACAATTTCCCATGTGCCGTCCGCATTCTGAAACACCAGGTCCACTTGGCCGCGGACCTCCGTCTCGCCGACGGCCAGGAGGACCGGCATCTCGCGGTGCGCGAGTCTCGCACGCGCGACGCGCCGCCCGAGGTCCGATGCCCAGAACCGCTCGACCGTCCGCGCGACGTCGCGCGCCAGGCCATGGGCGTCGGGCGCGGCCCCCACCTCACGAGCCGCCGCTGCGGCCGCGCGCCGGACGGTCTCGGCGTCGGGCAAGGTCGCCAGTTGCATCGCCCGATGGACGATGAGCCCGCGCTCCAGCGCCGTTAGACCGCCTTCGCCCACCGCCGGCTCCTCCGGCTCCGTGACGCCCAGCCCGTGCGCCCACCGGTACTGGGCCGGGCACCGGCGGTAGAGGTCGAGCGACGTGGCCGCAACGCGCCCGGGCGGCCGCGCCGGCGCCGCCGGCGGCTCGACCTGGGCCAGGAGGCGGTCCAGCCGGCCGCGCGGGGCGCCCTCCGCCCGGCTGCGCAGACGGTCGTGCGCGATGCGTCCCGCCGCCAGTACGTCGCGCGGACCGGCGCGCCGCTCGCCGCCCCGCGCCGGTTCGCGCGGCGGTTCCACGACTCGCAACTCCAGACGCGCGCCTTTCGGCAGTCGCAGCAACCGCTCGTCCGGCTCCGCCGGGGCGGAGCCCCGCTTCGCCGTGACGTGGCCGGGCGAAAGGTCCGCGCCGAGACCCTGCACGAGGGCCTCCAGATGAAGCGGGCGCCGGCCGCGATGATCGGCTTCGTGCGACGCCAGGACGAGGTAATCCTTCGCGCGCGTCATGGCAACGTAGAGGAGGCGGTAGGCCTCGGCCCGTTCGGCCCGGTTGTCCTCTCGGCGCGCCAGGGCCAGCGCGCCGCTCGTCACGCGGTCGCCTTCCTCGTCGCGCAAGCGGACCGCCAGGCCCGTCGCCGGGTGAATCAGGTATTCCTCCCGGCTCATCAGAGGCGCGTAGGCGAGGTCTGGGATCGCGACGACCGGAAACTCCAGGCCCTTCGCCTTGTGGATGGTCATCACGCGGACGGTGTCGGCGCCGGGCGTCTCCAGTGGGGCCTGAGCCTCGCGCATCTCGCTCCCCATGAAGTCGGTGACGTAGTCCACATAGTCGCCGAGCGACCCGAGTCCCTCGCGCTCGAACCGCCGCGCCAGTTCCGCCATTTGCCTCAGGTTCGCGTACGCGCGGGCGCCGCCGAACCGCGTGACGGCCGAGGCGGCGTAACCCGAGGCGAACACCGCCTCGTCCACCAGAGCCGCCAGGCCCATCTGGTCCTTCTCGGCCGTCCATCGCGCCAGCAGCCTGGCGGCCCGCGCGAGGCCTCGGCGGTCCTCCTCTGCAAGGCCGGGCGCCTCGTCCGCTGCCGCGAGCGCCTCGCGGAGCGTCCGCCCCAGAGGCCGCAGGCGCCAGAGGCCCTCGTCGCTTACGCTGAAGAAGGGCGACCGCAGGACGCCCGCGACGGCCAGGTCGTCCGACGGATCGTCCAGCGCCCGCAAGAGGTGCAGCACGTCGAGCACTTCCTGCTGCTTGTAGAAGCCTCGGCCGGCGACGACGTGGAACGGCACGTCGGCGCGCTGCAGGGCCTCCTCATACAGGTGCAGATAGGTGGTACGCCGCAGCAGGACCGCGACGTCGCCGTACTGCGCGGGTCGCCAGCCGACGTCCTTGCCGCCCCAGACGCGGACCTTGCCGTCCTCGACGATTGCGCGGATCCGCTCGGCCAGGCGCTGGGCCTCGGCGGCGAAGCCATCGTCGGCCGCGAGCGCGTCCCCCTGGGGCCCGGCGACGTGGATCCATTCGCCGGCCGACTCGTTCTTCTGCTCGTGAGCGGCTTCGACGGGCTCGTACATCTCGCCCATCAGCGGCGGGAAGAGGTGGTTGACGAGTTCCGCCAGCCCCGCGTTCAGGCGGAAACTGCGGTCGAGTCCTTTTCGGCCCTTCGGACCGACGCGCGCCAGCGCCCGCTCGAACACCTCGATCTCCGCGCCGCGGAAACGGTAGATGGACTGCTTCGGGTCGCCGACGCCGAACAGCGCCCCGGCGCGCGGCAGTCCCGGCGCGCCGGGTTTGGCGCCCTTGCCCGGCGAGGACACCAGCAGGTCCACGAGTTCGAATTGCAGGAGGTTGGTGTCCTGGAGTTCGTCCACGAGGATGGCGCGCCAGGAGTCGCGGCAGGCCTTCAGCACGCGCGGGTTGGACGCCAGGAGGTCGCGCGCGAGAATCTGAAGGTCCTCGAAGTCCAGGCTGCTGCGCTCGCGCTTCGCGCGGGCGTACGTTTCCTCGACCCGCCGCGCGGTATGGTAAAGCGCCCGCGCGACGGCCAGGTGCTGCGATTCGACCTGGGCGTCGAACGCCGGCAGGTCCTTAAGGGCCTCGGTGAAGGCGGTTTTGAGGGCCTTGGTGGCGTCCTTGACGGCATCGAGTGCGGATTGGGACGGCCACTTCTTCACGCTGCCGCCGGATAATCGGATGGCGGTGAGCGCGCCGGCCGCGGCGCGCGCCTCCTCCGCCGTGCGCGCGCGGGCCAGGCGGTTCACCAGCCGGAGCATCTCGCTGCGAATCTTTTCGCGCAGGTCGTCGGCCTCGCCCGAGTGTTTCTTGAGGACGGCGAGGGCGTCGGCGACCACGGGGTCCGCGAGCACCTCGGCGCACACCTCCCGCACCAGGTCGCCCATCTGCTGGCGCAAATCCCTGAGAATCTCCTCGTCGCTTCGCGCAAGAACGGGCCCGGCGACGCGGCGGAGGACCTCGCGCTTTTGGCTGACGAGGTCCGCCAGCATCTTGCGCGCCTGCACCAGGTCGAAGTGTTCGAGCACCCCCAGGAGGTCCTTGTCCTCGGCTTCGAGGAGTTCTTCGACGGTTCCGGCGACGACGTCCTGGACGAGGAGCGTCGCCCGGGGGTCGTCGAGCGTCTGGAAGTTCGGGTCCACTCCGGCCTCGATGGGGAAGCGGCGCAGAATCGCCGCCGCGAAACCGTGGATCGTGTGGATGGGGGCGACGTCCACGTCCCAGTAGCGCGAGAGCCACCGAGCGGCGCGCCCCGTGTCGCCCGCGGCGCGGGCGTCGGCGGCGCGCGCCAGACATGCCTGGCGGATGCGGCTTCGCATCTCCGCTGCTGCGTTCTCCGTAAAGGTGATAGCCGCCAGCCGTTCCATCGGCAGCGCAAGATCGTCCTCGAGGAACTCAAGGTACCGCTCCACCAGGACGCGGGTCTTGCCGCAGCCGGCCCCGCTTGTGACGCACCACGAGCGCCCGAGGTCGCGGACGACCTCGCTCTGGGCCGGCGTCAGGTCGGCGGCGCTCGTCACGCGGGGTCCTCCTCGTCGGTTTCCTCATTTTCTTCTTCGGCGAGCGAGACGAGCGTCCCGATGGGATGGGCCTCCCACTTGCGCCGCAGTCGCCACTCGGCATAGCGGCAGATTTCCCCGTAATTGCAGTTGCGGCAGGCGCCGCGATCGCGCGGCCAGACGGGGAACGCGCCCGCGCGCATCGCCTCGATGAAGTTCTCCACGTACCGCCGCGCCAGGTCCAGCGTCTCGCGGAACGATTCGCTCACGTTGCCCTTCGAGTCGAGGCTTTGCAGCCGGCCGCTGCGCCTCAGGGCCCGGATCGGGAGAAAGAACGCTTCCATCGGAACCTTCTCCGGCCGCAGACCGAGCAGCGCTTCGGCGGCCCAGAGGTACACGGGCAATTGGAAACTCGTGCCGCGGTGCATCTTCTTCTTGCTCGGCGCCTGCGTGCCGGACTTATAATCAATCACGAGGCACCCAGCCTCGCCGGTCGCGGGCCGGTCGAGGCGGTCCATGCGTCCGCGGAGGCGCACGAGCCCGTGCGGATTCTCAATGGCGAGCGGTTCGGCGGAGCCCGGCGGCCGAACGTGGACGCCCGGCGGGGCGCCGAACCAGACCTCGGTGTGGGCGGCCCGCCATTCGGCGAGGTTCTCGATGTGCCAGTCCACCAGCCGCGCGAGGTCGCGCACGATATTCCGCTTCTGGACGCTCCAGAGGGCGGCCGACCCCACCCGGCCGTGCGATTCCAGGTGCTTGAAATACGCCTCGGCCGTCTCCCCGAGCAGGCCGAGCCCCGCGGCGCGAGTCTCTTCGGTGATGCGGCCGGCGAACGTTTTCGACGCGGCGACGGCCCCGAAGAATCGTTCGAGGAGGCCGTGATAGATAGTTCCCACATCGAGCGGCCCGAGGTCGGGGCTCGGCTCCTTGGGGGGCTCCAGGCGCAAGAGGTCGGCGGCGAAGAAGGTGAACGGGCATTTGCCGAATCGCTCGAGCCGACCCGTGCTGAGAACGGCCTCGGCGGGATATCGGCGGCAGAGAGCCTCCAGAATGTCCGGCGCCGCCAGACACCCGTCGAATGGGCCGAACCCCTCGCCGCGCTCGCGCTCGCGTTCGACGGCGACGCCGGCCAGCGCCGCTTCGGCCGCCTCGCCTCTCGCCAGGAGCGCCTCGACCGCGCCGAGGTGGAGGTCGGCATCGTGCGTTTCGCCGGGACCCCACAGGGCCCAGAGCGAGGCGGTGAGAAGTTCCCGTTCGGCGCGGGCGCGCTCGGCAGAGAGGTCCACGTCGCGCGTGCCGACCTCGATGGTCGGCAGCCGTTCGCGCCCGCTCGCCTCGGCGAAGAGCGCGGCGGTTTCTTCCAGATAATGGCTCGGAAGGGCGGGTCGGCCCTCGGCGTCGAGCGAGGGGTAACTCAAGGTCAGCGTCCGCCCCGGCCGCGTTGCCGCCAGGTAATAGAGGAGCATCTCGTGCTCGGCGTCGTGGGTGGCGTCGCGCAGCGCGACGCCGCGGCGGCGCAGGTCGGCGCGTTCGGCGTCGCTGAAGAAGGGGTGCGGCCGGCCGCGACGCGGAAACTCCCTCTCCGCCAGACCGATGAGGAAAACGTGGTCGAAGGCCAGGGCGCGGCTCTGGGCGACGTCGAGGACAACGACGGGGGCGTCGAGAGGATCCTCGGCCTGAACAAGCGTAAGCGCAAGGCTTGCCGCCACCTCGCCGAGGAACTGTTCCCGCGTCGTCTCGATCTGGTCGTCGGGGAGGGCGGCCACCTCGCGGAGCACGTCCTCCAGGACCGCTAGGGCCTTCAGGTCCCGCGCCCGCCGCGCGGCGTTCGCGTCGGCGCACGCCGTCTCCCGGAGGCGCGCCGTGCGGAGGAGCCGGCGGAAATGGTCGGCCAAGGCGGCACGGCCCCCGCGGTCGGGGAGCGCAAGAGCGTCGAACAGGCGTGCCAGGAACGTTCGGACGCGCTCGATTTCCTGGAGGCGCTCGCGTTTACGTTCGGGCGTGAGGGCGAGTTCGCCGGCGTCGTCGGGCGCCTCGGCCGAGCGCGTCACGCAGCCTTTGAGATAATCGAGGCCCTTGAAATAGGCGTCGCGTCCTTTCCAGACGTTGGCCTCGCGCGCCAGGCGCACGGCGGCCCGCGCGGTTTCGCCGTCGGCGCCGAATGCCTCGGCGCAAAAGTAACTGGAGCGCAGGAGCCGCGCCACCGCCCGGAACGCGTAGGCCTCGGCCTGGGGCCGGACAAGGGCCATCGCGGCCCGCACGATGGGGCACTCGGCCAGGCGGCGCGGACGCTCCATGCGAAACGGGAGGCCGTAGCGCGGAAAGATCTCACGCACGAGTGAGGCGTACGGCTCGAGGGAACGCGCGAGGATGGCCACGGAGCCCTGCGCCGCGCCTTCGCGGACGAGGTCGGAAACTTGGCGCGCGACCTCCTCGACCTCGCGGGTGCGCCCCGCGGCGCGAAGGATCCGGATGGAACCGTCGGCCGCGGGCAGCGCTTCGCTTTCGGCGCCGGGCGGGCCCTGTAGTAGAGAGTATCTCTCACTACAGGGCGGGCGAAAGAGGCGCGTCCGCACGCGCTCCAGGCCGGCCGGCCGATCGGCTGCCGGCTGCGGCTCCAGGAGGGTTTCGACGATCCGGCGCTTGAAACGATCACGCAGGGCTTCGAGCGTGCGCTGCGTGACGCCGAAAAGTTTCGGCCGGTCCGGTTCATAGACCAGGGTGAGGATGGTCCGCTCGGCCCGGCCGGCCAGGGACTCCAGCACGTCCAACTGGGCCGGGTCGAAGTCCTGGAAGCCGTCGGCCACGAGGAGCGCAAGGTTCGCGAACGGCCCGAATTCCTTCTGGGCGAGGAGGTCGGCGGCGTGCCAGAATCGGCCGGCTTCGTCGTAAAGGTCGCGCTGGCGGAGCGCCCGCTGGTAGGCGGCGTAGAGGACCGCCAGCAGGCGGTTGCGGGGCGAGCGCAAGCCGCCCGCCAGCGCCCGACCGAGCGCATCGGGCTCGACCTGCGCGCGCTTCAGTTCGTCAAACAGCCGGTCGAGCGCCTCGACCAGTCCGGGCGTGTCGCGCACCTTTCCGAGGACGGCGGCGTCGCGCTCGGAAAGGTGCGCCAGACACCAGCGGATGAGATGGCGTCGGGCCAGCGGGCCGATGAGGCGGACCGTCCGCCCCGCCGACTCCAGGAGCCGCTCGCCCAGTTCCGCCAGCACCAGGACGTTCGGGCCGACCAGCACGCCGGCGGGCGACGAGGCCAGCAGCCGGCTCTCCGTCGCACGGCGGCGCGGGGCGGTCGGTACGAGCATCAGGCACCGGCCGGGCCCGTGCCGGGCGAGCGCCTCGCGGTAGGCGTCGAGGACGCGCCCGCCCTTGCCGCTGCGTGCCGGACCGAGGATGAGTTCGACGGGTGAGGGCATGGACGCTCCGGCCGGGGCCGCGACGTGCCCGGGTGCTCGACCGTATCGCCACGGTGCGTTTCTGTCAAGCGATGCTCGGGGGATGAACACGCGCCGGGCGCCCTTACACCATGTGCCACGGCGCCCCCCGGTGTGTTCACCGGCCAAGGCCACGGCGCCCCCGGTGTGTTCACCGGCCAAGGCCACGGCGCCCCCGGTGTGTTCACCGGGGGCTAAATAAAGGATGCGCGCTCTGTTATTTAGCCCGGTGTGAATACACGCCGGGGGCCGGGCGGCCGCTTTGTGCTGGACGGCTCGGCAGAGGGCGGCGATAGTAGCGTGGGATCGGAGTATCCGGAGGCGGGAGCATGAAGCGAAAGACGTGGTTGCTAGCAGGGGGCGGCGCCGTGGGCCTTGCGGCGCTCGCGGCGGGCATCGCCTATGCCGCCGGGGCCGAGCCGCCGGCCGTCTCGGAACACCTCTCGGCGGTCCAGGTCGCCATCCTCGGCGTTGTCGAGGGGCTGACGGAGTATCTTCCGGTCTCGTCCACGGGGCACCTCATCCTGGCCAATCACGCGATGGGCCTGAGCCATTTCACGGACCCGGCCCACCCTTTGCGGAGCGGCATCGAGAAGGTCCCGGCCGTGGATGCGTTCAACATTGTTATCCAACTCGGTGCGATCCTGGCGGTGCTCGGGCTTTACCGCAAGCGCGTCGGGCAGATGCTGCTCGGCCTGGGGGGGCGAGATCCGGCAGGCCTGCGGCTCACGGTGAGCCTGTTCATCGCGTTTCTCCCGGCCGCCGTCGTGGGTTTGGTCCTTCATCGCTGGATTACGGAGCATTTGTTTAATCCGGTCTCGGTCATTGCGGCTCTGGCGGTCGGCGGCGTGGTGATGATCGTCGTCGAGCACCGCTTCGGGCGCCGGCGGCGGGACGCCCCTCGCGTCACGGACGTTGCGCAGGTGCGCTACTGGCAGGCCCTCGTGATCGGCCTGGCGCAGGTGCTGGCCATGTGGCCGGGCACATCGCGGAGCATGATTACGATCCTGGCGGCTCTTGTGGTGGGCCTCGACATGGTGACGGCGGCGGAGTTCAGTTTCCTACTGGCGCTGCCGACGCTCGGGGCCGCCACCGTCTATGAGGGTCTCAAGAACTGGCACGCGCTGGCCGAGTCCGTGGGTCCCGTCGGCATAGTCATTGGCCTGGTGGTCAGTGGTCTTGTTGCGGCCTTGGCGGTGAAGGGGTTTGTCCGGTGGTTGACCCGACACGGCCTGTTGCCATTTGGCATCTACCGCATTGCGCTGGCGGGAGCCGTGTACGTGTACTTCGCCTTCTAGTGCCGGGGGTTCGGACAAGATATGGTGAAAATCCCCAACGGGCTCATGACCGCAGTCGGGTCGCTCTTCGGCATCGGGTATCTAGCCGGTCTGAGCGGCACGTATGCGTCGGCCGTCACGGCGGGGCTGCTGCTGGCGGCGTTTTACCTCGGGGCTCCGCTCTGGGCGGCGGCGGCAGCAGCAGCGGCCGCCGTGGCCGTTGGAATCCCTGTGGCGGGGTGGTTCGAGCGGCGGCTCGGACGCAAAGACCCTCGGCCGTTCGTCCTCGATGAACTGGCGGGCATGCTCATCGCCGGTCTGGCGGCATACCTTGCGACGGGCGTCCCGGCATGGGCAAGCGTGGCGGCGGCGCTGGTGTGGTTCCGCGTCTGCGACATCCTGAAACCGCCGCCCGTCCGCCAGATCGAGCGCCTGCCGGGCGGATGGGGCGTCGTCCTGGACGACGTCGTGGCCGGCGCGATGGCCCTGGGGCTTGCGCTGGCAACAATGTGGATGTTTCGATTGGCGATCGGCTAGTCCGACGCCGGCGCGGAAACCAGCCAGCGGCCGGTCAGATGCAGCACGTCCTTCTTGAGGTCCAGATTCTGCCGGCGCGCGGGGACCATGTCCACGACGTCGAAGCCCGTGTGCTGGAGGGTGCGTTCGAGGCTCTCGGTGCAGTTCGGCGCCCCCCCGCCTCCGCCGCCCGCGACGCAAAGGCCGACGGCCCGCTTGCCTGTGATGCCGCGATTGCCCTTCTCGTGTCGGCAGATTCGCCGCAGGCGGTCGCTGAAGGCGCGGAGGCTTTCGGCGAGGTCGCCGAAATAGACGGGCGTGGCGAAGACGGCGGCGTCGGCCTGGCGCAATCGCTCGACCAGACCGGCGAAATCGTCCTCGATGACGCAGCGTCCCTCGGCCAGACACGCCCCCCAGCCGCGGTCGTCGCACTGGCGGCAGCGCTCCAGGTGCATCGGGGCAAGATAGACGATCTCGGCCGAGCCGCCCGCGTCCACGACGCCCTGGCGGAGGGCCTCGGCCGCCTGAGCGGTCTGGCCCTCGGGGTTTCGGCTGCCGGAGAGAATAAGCACTTTCATGACGGCGTTCCTTTTTCCGGGGGCACGGCGCGCAGGCTTTGTCGGCCATGCACGGCGCGCCGCTACTCGGGCGGCAGCCGCAGCAAGTGATAGGCGCGCTGGATGTACGCCAGGCCGCTCACCCCCGTAAAGAGCGTGGCAGTCCAGATGGAGATGTCGCGTCCGACGCGCATCCAGGCGGGTGCGTCGGCGGCATAATGGCCGACGTAGATGAGAACCCATGTGATGGCGACGCACTGGAGGAACATCTTGACCTTGCCCGAGAGCGTGGCCGCGAACGGAATATGGTGCGACTCGCTGAAACTCCGCATCCCGGTCACCAGGAGTTCCCGCGCCAGGACGACGACGACCATCCACGTCTGCCAGCCCGTCACATTGACGCCGTCGCGGATGAACTCGCCGCCGATGAAGTACACGAGCGCCCCGCAGATGATGATCTTGTCCACGAACGGGTCGGCGATCCGGCCGAACGTGGTCATGTGACCCATCCGTCGCGCCAGGTACCCGTCCACGACGTCGGTGGCGACGGCCACCAGGAAAAGGACGAGCGCCACGTCGAGCACGGGCCAGGCCGGCGGGCGAGAGACGTCGTAGAACGCCAGGACGATGAAGAATCCGATGGCCATGAAGAACCTCGCGGCCGTCAGCAGGTTCGGCACGTGACGTCTCACGGTTTTGCGTCTCCCTCGCCGGCCGAACGGCTATGTCAGGGCGTAGCCCCGCTTCGGCGGGGCGAAGCCTGGACCACTTCGCCGACGGTATCATACCCTTTGGCGGCGACGATGCGAACTGTTAGTTCGTCGCCCGGCTTCGCGCGCCCGCCCGTGCCCTTGGCCCGCACGAGCACGACGGAGTCCACCTCCGGCGCCTGGCCCGCGTGCCGCGCTGCCAAGTGCCCCGCCTCCTCGGCGGGCCCGTCCACGCGGACCGCCAGTTGCCGGCCGACCATCCTCCGGGCGGCCTCGTGCGCCAGCCGCTTTGCCAGGCGCATCAGCCGCTCCCATCGCTCGCGCCGGACCTCCGCGGAAACCTGGTCGGGGAGGCCGGCCGCCCGCGTCCCAGCCTCCGGACTGTACAGAAAGACGCCGACGTGGTCAAAGCGAACTTTCCGCACCAGCGCCAGGAGCGACTCGAAGTCCTTCTGGGTCTCGCCGGGGTACCCGACGATGAACGTGGTGCGCAGCGCCAGGCCCGGGACGGCCCGGCGCAGGCGCTCGAGGAGTTGCTCGACCCCGGCGTGCGTCACGCGGCGGCCCATGCTCGCCAGGATGGGGTCGCTTGCGTGCTGAAGCGGCAGGTCCACGTAAGGGACGATCGGCAGGCCGCGCGCAAGTTCCGCGATCACCTCCTCCGTGAACGCAGCAGGATGGGTGTACATGAGTCGAAGCCACGCAGCCCCCGACTCTTCCCGCAGCCGCGCGAGGAGAAGCGCGAGCGTCCAGCCGTCGTCCCGTTCCCGGCCGTAGGCGGTCGTGTCCTGGCCGATGAGCACCAGTTCCTTCGCGCCGTCGGCGACGAGTTCCTCGGCCTCGGCGAGGACGGCGTCGGGAGGCTTCGAGCGGAGCGGCCCCCGGATAGCGGGAATCGCGCAATACGCGCAGCGGTTGTCGCACCCCTCAGTGATGCGCAGGTAGGCGTAATGGCGCGGCGTCAGCCGCAGGCGCTGGAGGTCGTCCGGGGCGCTCGAAGGAACCGCGCCGACGCGGACGATGGGCTGCCGTTCGGCTTGCGTCTGAAGAAGCGCTCGGCAAAGGTCTGCGAGATTCTCGCGCTCGGCCAGGCCCGCGACCGCGTCCACGCCGGGATGGCGGGCAAGAAGCGAGGCGCCCTCGCGCTGGGCCATGCAACCGGCGACGACGAGCCGCCCCAGACGCCCCGCACGCTTCAACTGCTCCATCTGGGCGATGACCTCGTCCGCCTCCGCCCGCGCCAGGTCAATAAAGGCGCACGTGTTGACGACGGCGAGGTCCGCGCCGTCCGGCTCGGCGCTGACGGCAAAGCCGCCGAGCGCGATCTCCGCCAGCATCCGCTCGGAGTCCACGAGGTTTTTCGGACAACCCAGGCTCACGAGGGCTGCGATTGGCTGACGTGCTTCCGCCATGAAGGTTTGCCGTTTGCCATTCCGCTGCGGTTTCCGACTTTGGACTTTGGACCTTGGACTTTGGACTGTCTTCATGCTTTCGACAAATACTCTCCCGTCCGCGTGTCCACCAGGATATGCCCGCCGTTCGCGACGAATGAGGGGACTTTCACGCGCGCCCCGCCTTCGCACTGCGCATCCTTCATCGAGTTCGTCGCGGTCGCCCCTTTCATTTGCGGCGGCGTGTCCTCGACCACCAACTCCACGGTGTTCGGCAAGTCGGCGGTGACGGGCGTCTTGTCCTGGAACCCGACCGTGATTTGGAGGTTCGGCACGAGGTACACCGACTGGTCGCCGATGAGGTCGGCCGGCAGGCGCACCTCCTCGAACGTTTCCATGTTCATCATCACGTGGCCGCTGGAGTCCGAATAGAGGTATGTCATCGCCGTGCGCTCGATGAACGCCGTCTCGAACGCTTCATCGGTGCGGAACCGTTCCTTAATCAACTGGCCGGTCTGGATGTTCTTCAGTTGAACCACCTGGCTGGACCGCCAGTTGCCCTTGGCGACCTTTTCGTTGGTGATGCAGACCCAGACGCCGTCCTTGTAGGCGATGGCCTGTCCTCGCCGTAAATCAATCGCCCGTACGCTCATGCCGCCTCTCTCCTCGACCGCTAGGCGCTGTCTGAAAACACCTTGTCCGGGTGGCGGGGCCGCCGCGCGCTTTTTCAAACAGAGCCTAACCCCGCCCTATGACCCCAATGGCGTTTTCCGAAGGCCGCCCAACTTAATCCGTACCCATTGCCCTGTCAACACCGAAACCTGCACCCTCAAAGCCGCCTCGCCGCGGGCAACGGGCAACGGGGGGACGCGATCCTGGCGGGTCGAGCACGGCCGGCGGCGAACCCTAAGGCGCGCGGTCGGGCGGTTGACGGTCCGGCGCGGAGGAGTTTCGGGCGCCGCCCAGAAGGCTCAAGCCCAGCACCAGTCCATAAGCCGCCAGCGCCGTGGCAAGATACTGTGTTATGCCGGCTCCCTGCTCGAAGTTCTTCTGAACCAGGTGGTGCCGGTCGGCCACGATCTTCTGATAGGTGCCGTGGCTGCAATCGTAGTACGTGACCGACAGGAAGCCGAGAAGGACCGCCAGGATGAGCCAGGAGGGGAGGAAGCGGCGGAAGACGGTTCCTAGCGGCCGGGCGACGCGAGCGAGCGCCTTCGAAAGCGGCGCGGAGAGGAAAAGGGCCGTTAGGACGGCCAGGAGGACGCCCGCGCCCGCGGCTGCAAAGTACGAGACGACGAGATACGATTCGTTGCTCATGCCCCGGAGGTGTCCCGGATTCGCCCGAGCGTCGCGTAGAGGACCGTCAGGACGACAACGTACACGGCAAGGAAGATGCTGACGGAGAGGCAGACGGATTTCAGGCCGTTGGCGACGTGCCAGACGGCCGTCATGAAAGCGCCTTCGCTTTCGGCACTCTCGGCGGGTTCGGCAGCCCGCGTCGGCGTCTCGGCCACGGATTCGGACGCCGCGGGAGTGGCTTCGGCTTGGGCTTCATCTTCGGCGGACGGGGCAGGAGGAACGCCTTGTTCCAGGAGCGGCGTCCAGGCCGCCAGGAGCATGATGAGGAAGAACGTCCGGGCGTAGAACGACCGTGCGTTCTTGAGGGTCGAGTTCAAAGCGAACATCCGCCGAAGAGGCGGATACACCAGCAGGAACAGCACCATCGCGATGATGAAGGCCATCGCCAGACCGACCACGAAAACCGCCAGTTCGATGGGCATGTCGCGCTCCTATCTGGGACGACGCCATGCTAGGAGGACGGCCGTGGCGTCTCAAGTAAAAAGCGCGGGGGTTTGATGCTGCCTACTTGACGACGGATTTCGGCCTGGGCGGCAGCGTGACCACCGGCTCGTTGTCTTTGCCTTCGCGAGACCGGATGTCCCTCGCAATGGCGTCCAGGTCGTAGTTGAACCGCGCGGCGTGGTCTTGGCGTCCTTTGCGGACTTCTTCCACAATCGGATCCTTCTTCATGGCGATTCTCCCATCAACTCGTCCGGGGTACAGATGGTCGGCGGATCGTACCCGCATCGCTCCAGGGTCATGCGAATCGCCGGCATCCGTTCCGCGTTGGCAATGTGCCTGCAATTCCACGTCATCAAAAGGTCCATTCCATGTACCGTGGCCAGCGCAATGTGCAACGCATCCTCCACTCCTTGCTCCGGAAGGGCGTGACCCTGAACGAGTTCGCGAGCCAAGGTTACAGCCTGGTCCGTAACCTGCAACCTTGCTACGCCTCGAAGCATTTCGACCCGCTGCTGTGCCGCCTCGGGGTCGCCTCGGCCGGCCTCGTCCGCCACCAATTGCGACACGTAGATATCGAAGTTCTGCCGCCGATGCTCCCACCACTGGCGAGTCACTTCCTGGTGCGCCGCCAAAATCAGGTCCCGACTCGGCCGCGCTGTCAGGTAACTGACGATGGTCGTTTCCAGATAGACCCGCTGTTTCACGCCGATTCCTCGCCTGCACGGCACATTCTTGAGGCTCCTCTTCCGGCGAACCTTGCCACCGGATTCGGCAAAGGATATTTTACCGGCGAGAGGTTGGCATGACAAGAGCCGAAAGGTCGTTGGCACTCGCTCGGCATCAACCGCACGACGCTCTACAAAAAGATGAAACGTTACGGCATCGAAATGGCCGAGTCGGTGGCGTGAGGAGAGGCAACGCGGCCCCTCGACCATGCTCCCCGTCGAGAGCCTCTGGGTCGAACGAGGGCCGCCCTGAGCAAGGTCGAAGGGCGGAACGCGGAATGTAGAACGCGGAACTCCAAAACAGGTGACAGCCGAGCCGCAAGCGGGCCAAGGCTTCGGCGGACTCGCTCAGGGTGACAACGAAAAAAAGAGTGCGGCGGCCACGAATGGCCGCCGCGCGAATCTTTTGGCGAGGCACTGGCGGACGAGCCGCCAGTGCCACACAGTGCGAACGGTGTAACGATTAGTACATGTCTTCGTCCATGCCGGCCCCGCCGGCGGACTTCTTTTTCTTCTCGGGGATCTCGGACACCAAGGCGTCGGTCGTCAGGAGCAGGCCCGCGATGGAGGCGGCGTTCTGAAGGGCGATCCGCTCGACCTTCATCGGGACGATGACGCCTTCCTTCACCATGTCGCCGTACTTGTGTGTCAGGGCGTTGTAGCCGAAGTTGGCGTTGGAGTTCTGCTCGACGCGTTGGGCGACGATGGCGCCGTCCTGTCCGGCGTTCTCGGATATCTGCCGGATAGGGGCCTCCAGGGCCCGGCGGACGATGTCGGCCCCGATTTTCTGGTCGCCTTTGAGTTTCATGCGGTCAATGGCCTTCCGGCTGCGGAGCATGGCGACGCCGCCGCCCGGCAGGACGCCTTCCTCGACGGCCGCTCGGCAGGCGTGCAGGGCGTCCTCGACGCGTGCCTTCTTTTCCTTGACGGCGGATTCGGTTGCGCCGCCGACGTTGATCTGGGCGACGCCGCCGGAGAGTTTCGCCAGGCGCTCCTCCAGTTTTTCGCGGTCGTAGTCGCTGGTGGTGGTTTCGATTTCCTTGCGGAGCGCTTCGAGGCGTCCTTTGATGGCTTTGGTTTCGCCGGCGCCTTCAATGATGGTGGTGGCCTCTTTTTCGACGCGGAGGCGTTTGGCCTGTCCGAGGTGGCTGAGTTTGACGTTCTCGAGTTTGGTGCCGAGGTCCTCGAAGATCGCCGTTCCGCCCGTCAGGATGGCGATGTCCTCGAGCATGGCCTTGCGCCGGTCGCCGAAGCCGGGGGCCTTCACCGCGCAGCACTGGAGCGTGCCGCGGAGGCGGTTGACAACGAGGGTGGCGAGGGCGTCGCCCTCAATGTCCTCGGCGATGATGAGGAGCGGCTTTCCCGCCTGGGCCGCCTGTTCCATGAGAGGCAGGAGCTCCTTGGCGCTGGAGATCTTCTTTTCGTGGATGAGGATGTAGGGCTTCTCGAGTTCGGCCGTCATGGACTCGAAGTCGGTGACGAAGTGGGGCGAGATGTAGCCCTTGTCGAATTGCATCCCTTCGACGAGTTCGACGGTGGTCTCCAGGCTCTTGCCTTCTTCGACGGTGATGACGCCGTCGCGTCCGACCTTTTCCATGGCGTCGGCGATCATCTGTCCGATTTCGGCGTCCTGGTTGGCGGCGCACGTGCCGACCTGCGCGACCTCCTTGCTGGAGGAGACGGGCTTGGCCATTTTCTTCAGGTGCGTGACGACGGCCTCGACGGCGGCGTCAATGCCGCGCTTCAGGTCCATGGCGGTGGCGCCGGCGGTGACGTTTTTGAGTCCCTCGACGAAGATGGCCTCGGCGAGGATGGTGGCGGTAGTGGTGCCGTCGCCGGCCACATCGCTCGTCTTCGAGGCGACTTCGCGGACCATCTGGGCGCCCATGTTTTCCCAGGGGTCTTCGAGTTCAATTTCCTTGGCCACCGTGACGCCGTCCTTCGTGACGGTCGGGGCGCCGAAACTTTTTTCGAGGACGACGTTGCGTCCGCTGGGTCCGAGGGTGACGCGGACAGTCTTGGCCAGGATGGCGACGCCTCGGCGAATGGCCTCACGGGCCTGCTGGTCGAATGCGATGCGTTTCGGGGGCACGGGTCGGTCTCCTTGTGTTTGCGGTTTCGGTGGAACGTTTACTTACGGACGATGGCCAGGATGTCGTCCTGACCCATGACGAGGACTTCGTCGCCCTCGACGGTGATTTCGGTGCCTGCAAAACTGGAGAAGAGGACCTCGTCGCCGGGCTTGACGGCGGGCTTGGCGATTTGGCCGGAATCGAGGCGTTTGCCTTCGCCGACGGCCAGCACTTTGCCGCGCTTCGGCTTTTCCTGGGCGGTGTCGGGCAGGACGATGCCGCCCTTGGTCTTGGTCTCAGCCTCGAGGCGTTTGACGACGATACGGTCCCCAATGGGTGCCAATTTCACTGCGGACTCCTTTCGCTGAAACCCCTGTTCACTCGCGCGCTTGTTCGGACGGAAACTCCTCGTCGGGGGGTCCGATGGCCCGATGCCACGCGGCCCGAAGGAGGTGGGTGACGACAGAGACGATTTCGCGCCGGTCGGCCGACTTGGCGATGACGCACTCGACGTGAAGCGAATGGACCTCGGCCACCGGCACGTCCTGCGGATGGGCCGTCATCAGTGCCGCCGGAAGCGTCAGGTGTTCGGCGCGGATGCGGCGGATGGTTTCCAGGCCGTCAATCCTCGGCATGTGGAAATCAATGAGGGCGACGTCAATGTGTTCGAGGTGGACGACCTGGATGGCCTCTTCGCCACAGGCGGCTTGGACGGTCTGGAAGCCGGCGCGAGAGAGGACGTCGCTCACGGCGTCGCGCCAGGCGTCGTTGTCGTCGGTGATGAGGACCGCCGCATCGTGCGGATTCGGATTGTTCGGATACGCTACCATGGTCCGCCCAGGTTGAACTCTGACCCCCCATACACGGAGCAATCCCCGTGCCAAGGGTCCGGGGCGCAGAGAGGTTTTTCCGTGAAGCCGTAAGTCCTTGTCCGGACGATGGTTATGGATAGCGGCCGCGTGGGATAGGGTGTGGCCGGAACGTGCTTTGGGGCTTGGGTGGCGTGCCAAAATGTCCGCACGGGTACAGTGGCCTGCCATCCTGGCAGGGCTCAGCCGTGCAGGCGGATGGCGAGTTCGGCGACTTCGCGACCGAGTGCTTGGCAGCCTTCGGCGGCGCGGTCGTCCGGCTTGCCGATGGCCACCGGGCCGTAGTGGTCCCGCTCGCTCGTCCCCTTGATGATCATGCCGTGGATGAGCATCGCTTCGAGGATGGAGAGGATGGTCGTTTCGTTTCCTCCGCCGATGTTGGCGGCGCTGGTGAACGCGCCGCCGACCTTGCCTTCCAGTTGGCCGTGGATTGCCACGCTCTCGTCGAACATCTTTTTGACCTCGGCGGCCATCTGGCCGTAATAGGTCGGGCTGCCGACGACGAGCGCGTCGAAGTCGGCCAGGCCTTTGGGGTCCACGTCGGCGACTTTTTTGAGGGTGACCTGGGCGCCCTTGACCTTGCGAGCGGCCTGGGCGACGAGTTCGGCCATCTTGGCGGTCGCGCCGGAGCGGGAGTAGTAGGTGACCAGGATCTTGGCCATGGGACGCCTCCTTGCAGTTAGGGGTTGAGCGGCGGGCGCTCTTGGGCTCGCGCTGCCGTCAAGACCAGCGTATCGCCGGCGGGGGCAGCGTGCAACGGAAACCTCCCTCCGTCGGGCGGGGCGTTTTTGCTTGCACCCCGCGGCGAGTCCTTTACTATCATCCGCGTGCCTCCGGGCCGGGGGCTCAATGGCGAAGGGAGAAGGCCGTGGCTAAGCCGAAGGTGGCGATGCAGATGTACACCCTCAGGGGCCAGGCGGATCAGGATTACGCCGGGACGGTGAAGCAGTTGGCGAAGATCGGCTACCGTGCGATCCAGGTGAGCGGATTCGGCAACGCAACGCCGAAGGAAATCCGCAAGGTGATGGACGACCTCCAGATGGGGTCGGCGGGGACGCACCTGGGGCTGGAAATGATGGAGGATGAATTTGAAGAAGTCGTTGAGATCACGAAGACCCTGCGGGCGGGCTACGCCATCATTCCCCACGTGGGGGAGGAGCGGCGGCGCTCGGCCGACGATTGGCGCCGCCTGGCGGAGATTTTCACGGACATCGGCCGGCGCCTGAAGGCCGAGGGGCTGGGCCTCGCGTACCACAACCACTCGTTCGAGTTTCAGAAGTTCGACGGCAAGTACGGGTACGACATCCTCTTTGAGAACGTGGACCGCGACGTCGTGCAGACCGAGATTGACACCTATTGGGTGCAGCACGGCGGGGCGGATCCGGTGGCGTACCTGAAGCGCCACGCGAAGCATATCCAGATCGTGCACTTCAAGGACATGGGTCCGGGCCCCAAGAAGCCGATGGTCCCGGTAGGCACAGGCATTCTGGATTGGCCGGCGATCCTGAAGGCGTGCGAAGCGGGCGGCGCTCAGTGGGCGTGCATCGAGCAGGACGATTGTGCTCCGCTGGAGCCGCTCGAGGCGGCGCGCGTGTCGCTCGAGAACTGCAAGAAGTGGGGCTTGGAGTAAAGCAGGTCGGCCGAGGTTTTCTTGCGCGGCGTCCCTCCGGGGCGCCGCGTGCTTTCTTGCGCATGCGGGTCTGCGGCAGCCGGCCTGGGGCGGTCGGCCTTAGGCCTGGAACTCTGCGCAGTGTTCGCTCTGCTCGCCGAGGGTGCGCAGGTGCCCGCGCTCCTCATCCAGGATGGCCGAGAAGGCGGCGCGGGCCCGGCTGGACTCGATGAAACTCATCATCTCCTGGTAGAAGAGGATGGCGTCGCGTTCGGCGCGAATAGCGACGGCCAGGGCCTCGTAGTCGCTCTTGACTTCGCTCGCGAGACGTGCGACGGCGCCCTCTTCTGCGAAGACCTGCGTCTCGACCAGCCGGTCAATGTAGGCCGCAAGGTCCGCGTCGTCCGCGTAGCCCTTTTTGCCTCGGCGGTCGGCCTGCAAAGTCTCCTCGAGTTCCTCGAACCGCGCGAGGTGTTTCTTCTCCTCCTCGGCGAGCCCCAGGAAGACGTCGCGCGTCGCCGCGTCCTTGGCCTTGGCGGCGGCCTTCTGGTAAAACTCCAGGCCGTGCTTCTCCATGTTCTGGGCGATCTTGACCGCCTCGATCTCGTTGAAGAACTTTTGGGCCATACGATGCTCCTCCTTTGCGGTGGTGCGTGACGTTCCGGAGCCAATGTCCCCTGCCTATTCTGCGAGTCGGCACGGGGCAGGATACCGCGCCGCAAGCACCGGCCGCAAAGCGAAAAATGCCGCCGCGTGCGACGGCGCATCAGGCCGGTTCCTCCGGCTGCCGAACGCGGTCCTTCCAGCCCAGAATCCAGGCCGCCAGGAGCCCGATCTCGTAGAGCAGGATGAGGGGCACCACCATGACGATCATCGTGACGGGGTCGGGGGGCGTGAAGACCGCCGCCAGAATGCACATCAGGAGGATGACGATGCGCTGCTGGCGGACGAGGGTCCGCAGGGGGACGATGCCCGTCCGCGCCAGAAACAGGACGACCAGCGGCGTCTGGAACACCAGGCCGAAGATCAGCGTCATCCATGCGACGAAACGGAAGTAATCGTTCAGGAAGAGGCTGGAGTCCACCAGGGGGATGCCTTCAATCGCCAGGTCGGCGGTCGGGAGGAGAAGGGCCTGGAGGGCCACGCGGAGCATGAAGAAGTAGAACCCGGCCGCCCCGCCCAGGAAGAGGAGGAAACTCGCCGGGCCGAAAACGTACATCTGCCGCCGCTCGTGCGGATAGAGCGCAACGGCCACAAACGCCCACGCCTGGTAGATAACCCATGGGCTGGCGAGGATCGTCCCGCAAATGACCGACAGGAGGATGATGGTGACGTAGCCGGTCATCGGGCTGCCGAGGATGACGCGCGGCGGGGGCAGGCTGGGTGGCACGGGTGGCTTGTCCACCCGTGCCCCGTCTCCGCGCGCCGGGATTTCTCCTTCGGCATCCTCAGCAGAGGTCTGAGGCGGCCGGCTCTCCTCGATCGCCTGGTAGGCCTGGGCGTAGGGAACAAGCAGGGCCCGCAGAAGCGCCTTATAGTTCAGGCCGCAGATGCCGGCCCCCACGACGATCCCCACCAGGGCCAGGAGGATCCGCCGCCGGAGTTCCTCGAGGTGCTCGCCGAAGGTCATTTCCACGTCGCGTTGCATCCGGGCCGTGACCTTAGTTCGAGACGGCTGTTTCAACGCAGAGAGCGATGAGAACGCAGAGAAAAAGTATTCTGTTTTTCAAAACATAATTATTTGTGTCGTTTCCCGATTCTTGTCGTTCTCCGCGGTCTCTGCGTTCTCTGCGTTTCAACCGCCGTTGTAATGCGGCCCTGCTACGACGAGGCCAGCGTCAGGCCGACGTCGTGCTCGCCCTTCAGGAAGTTGCGGTGGTCGCCGAGTTCCATCAGAATTTTGCGGGCTTTGCGGGCGTGCTCGATGGTGATGCGCCCGCTGGAAATCCAGTCGTAGAGCAGCTCGGGGTTGTCGGGGCGGTAGAGGGAGGCGAACTCTTTGTAGAACTCCTCTCGCGGCAGGCGCGTGGGGAGGACGGCGTGGAGGGCGTCGAAGAGCCGGTAATCGTGCGTCACCAGGTCGTCGTGCCTCTCCTCGTACAGGTCCGTGCCGGGCAGCGGCGTCAGGATCGTGAACTGCGGGTAGATGATGCCTTTGGTCTCGCGGTACTTCTTGAGTTCCTGGAAATCCTCGTGCGTGAAGTCGGGGCCCACGATGAACGCGCCCCACATGTGGACGCCGAGACGGTTGAGGATGTCCATCGCCCGCTCGTTCTGTTCGACGGTGGCGCCCTTGGCGACGGCGTCGAGGCGCTCCTGCGTCGCTGCCTCGAATCCGATGAGGATCGTGTCCAAGCCCACCTCGCAGAATGCCTCAATCAGGTCCGGGTGCTTCGAGATCGTGTCCGTCCGCGCCTGCATCCCGATCGTTTTCTTCACGCCGCGCGACTTGATGAGTTCGATGATCTTCCAGGCCCGCTTCACGTTCGCCAGGAAGTTGTCGTCCACGAAACTGACGGCCATCGGCGCGACCGCCTCCATCTCCGCGACGACGCGCTCCGCCGAGCAGTACCGGCACGTCCGGTGGTAAAACTTCCAGACCGAGCAGAAGTTGCAGTGGAAGGGACATCCCCGGCTCGTGGCGATGGAGGCGTGAGGCTGGTCGAACAGGAAAAAGTACCGGCCGGCGTAGCGTTCGGCCAGATGGCGGGCGGGCATCGGCAGGTCGTCCAGCGACCCCACAAGCCGCCGCGGCGGATTCGTCACCCATTCGTTTTCCCCGTGCCGCCACGCCAAGCCCTCGATTCCCCCCAGCGCCTTGTCGCGATTCCCGGGTCCCGCCGTGTCCAGCGCCGCAAGGAGCGCGGCAAACGTCTCCTCCCCCTCGCCGATGACGATGGCGTCCACGTACGGCTTCTGGAAATCCTGGGTGACGAGGCTCGCGTGGAGACCACCCGCCACGGTGAACACCTCGGGCAGCGCCGCCTTCGCCTGCTTGAGCAGGTCCTGGGCGTTATACACTTCGGTCGTCAGACAGGTGACGCCCACGAGGTCCGGCTGAAAATCCTCCAGCGCCTCCACAAGCGCGTCCTCCAGCCGCATGTCCAGCAGCCGAACGTCGTGGTTCGGACATGCGATGGCGCCGATGGTTTCCAGGGCGAGAGGCTCCGGCATCGCCGTCCGGCGAAAACCGATGTAGTCGGGTGGCGGCGGTGGCTGCACCAGAAGAACGCGCACGAGTGATGCTCCTCCAGGCGGCCGTTCGCATCGGCCGCACCCCGGTATCCTATCCCCTTCGCGCCTCCCTGACAAGCCCAAACCGCCCTCGGCAGTAATGCCTTGTTACGGGGGTAGCGGCCAAAGGCCACCTCGACCGGCCAGCGCGGCGTCGTGCACTCCTACACCTACTACGCCAACGCCGCCGCCGAGGCTACGGTGGACAAGTGTGGGCCGCGTGCCGTTGACCTTGGACCCGCCTTCGCCGAGGCTACGGCGGGCAAGCCTTGGACCCGCCACAGGCGGGTAAACCTTGGACTGCCTTTGGCTGGATATGGATTATTCTTGTTTGGCCGTGCCCACCGAGGTACGCTGTCGGTATCCCGAGTCGGGAGTGGGGGCCGAGCATGAGCCGACAGGCGAATCCGGGGGACTCATGTTCTTCGGTCCGAGCATCGCCTCGGCCGTCGGCCGCGCAAGAAAAACCCGGCCCGAAAGCAAAGAAGAGAGAAAGGAATTAAGTATTGTGTCCCCCGAACTCCTTTTTCCCCCTTTTTCCAAACGAAATAGGGGAAGCGTCCCCAGATTTCCCCGGCGGCCAAGAATGGCCGCCGCGCTCACCAGATTTCCCCGGCGGCCAAGAATGGCCGCCGCGCTCACACTACTCCTTTGTCCACCACTCCAGCATCTGCCTGGCCCGTGCAGCCACGCGGGGGTCGGCATCGTTCGTCAGGCTCTTCCACAAGGGAAGAAACAAGTCTTTAGTTTTCTCCGTGAACGAACATGAGAAGTCTTTCACGCCTTCATAGCGGCGGTCGCGGTCCTTCAGGGCAAGCACAAGTTCGATAGTCTGCCTGGACAGTTCAGGGTTGTTCAGCAGGTACAGCCACATGGTGCGATCGGATAACTCGAGGAGGCCCGCCCGCTCGATGATACGGGGCATGCCGTCAGGCTGCATCAGGGCGCGGCCAACCTCGTCGGGATGAAAGTGGTATCGGCGGCTCAGTTCACGCTGAGCGTCATTCCCGCGCACTGCCTTCGTGGCATAACCGTGAAGCGGCTCGTAGGTCGGATCGAGGCAACGCACAAGCGAGTCCAGGGCAATCCGTCGCCGTTCGGGCGAAATGCTGGTAAAGATAACCTCGGCCCTGCGGCGAGCCTCGTTTTCAGGCTCCTGATTATCCGCCTCATCGTAGACAAGCAATACGCCGCCGGGTTGAAGCCGAAGGAACTCATGGAGAACTTCACGCACGGTGACGGCCGTCAGGTCCACCGTGACCGGCCGGTCAAGCGCGCATCGCGGCGGCAAGACAGGGACGCCGCGCTGATGGTACATCCTCCATCGCTGCGGATCATCGTGCAGCGAGGCGGCATCTTTGGCGGCGAGTGTCAAGGTGATGATCGCCTTGGCCAGCGGCTCGTTGCTGGTTGTGAACTGTGCCAGCCTCGCCCCAAGGAGCGTCTGGAGTAAAGTGCTGTCACTTCCACGGTGGACCAGCGACACTACGCCTGAGTCCATGCGCCAGGAAAAGGATGGGTTCAGGCGGCAGAAAGCATCCAGCGCCTGCCGCACCGTGCCGCGCGCCTGCTCAAGCGGCTGGATGGTACGCTCTGGACGCAGCCTCGTGCCGTCCAAGAGGGGCGGGAGGCCCGGACGTTCGACCAATATGTCGCGGGGCGGCAGGAACCCGAGATCAACATAGATTGCCGGGAGGTTGAGTTGGGCCACGAATTCAGGCACGGCATCGAGGATGTCGCCCCGATCGTAGATGTCGCCCCCGGGGACGAAGACCTCCGTGAGTTCTCTGTCAAGGATTGCCGCGCCGCCGTCTGTGGCATTCGACGGTGCTGCGGCAGCAGCGATGGCTAGCGTTATCATGAACGGTAAAGTCATATCCGTCCCCTTTCTGGGCTAGTTCAGCGTCACCTGGCAGGAAACGGTGAAACTGACGGTGATTGTAGTCCTGGTCTTTCGCAGGTTTTGAGGATACCGCGGGCGGATTGGGGAAGCAAGGAAGATGAAAGCGAGCCGGCCCGACAAGCCGATGAGATCGTTGCAAGACGCCTCTTATCGGAGGCCGGGCCGTGGCT
>Ga0307378_10000533_pt1 | contig 67104 bp, 60 predicted proteins | sample UN1MG_FD_202238 | JGI IMG/M metagenome (GOLD analysis project Ga0307378, IMG submission 202238) | Soil microbial communities from Risofladan, Vaasa, Finland - UN-1 | ecosystem: Environmental > Terrestrial > Soil > Coastal area > Acid sulfate soil | place: Finland: Risofladan, Vaasa | collected... | reverse complement strand
ACCTGATTGAAAAAATACCTACTCAAAACCAGGAAGCATATGAAGCTTACCTGAAAGGCCAGTTTTATATGAGAACTATCACTCAAAGTAACCTGGACTATGCTATGCAGTACTTTGATCTGGCAAAAGGCAAAGATCCTGAGTTTGCCCAACCATATTCAGGTATTGCCATGGTCTGGTTGGCGCGTCAGCAGATAGGATTAGCGACCCCTGAAGATGCAGGTCCCAAAGCAATAGCAGCTTTAACGAGAGCCCTTGAACTTGACAGCACAATAGCAGAAGTACATTATACACTGGCAGCTTTGAATACCTACGGGATGTGGGACTGGAAAAGTGGAGAATCAGAATTTAGAAAAGCTTTATCAATTAATCCTAACTATGCTGATGCGCATGGACTATATTCGCATTTCCTAAACATTATGGGAAGGCCGGAAGAAGCAATGGAACATATCGAACTGGCACTAAAGCTGGATCCGCATAATCCAATGATAGAAGTATGGTATAGTCAGGATTTATTATATATAAGGCAATATGACAGTACTATATCAATAAGTCGTGGAGTATTTGAAAAGAATCCCACCTTTTTCATAGCCCTGGATGCACTCTTCCAGGCTCTCCATCTGGTAGGAAAATACGATGAAGCATTTGAGGTTATGAAGACATATTATACAAATATGTATCAAGATTTTGACCATGTCTTTGATCAGTATGATAAGTTGGGTTATGCCGGCACACTGAACCTTGAAGGAGATACCCTTTCAACGCAGGCAAAAACTAAATATATTATACCCTTAGATATTGCATATTTATATATTTTTTCAGGTAATAAAGAGCGAGCACTGGACTGTATTGAGCAATCTTTCGAGTTACATGACTCCAATATGCTTTATATAGGAAGGTCAACATATGCCAGTTTGCTAGACGAGCCACGCTTTCAGGAACTTTTAAAAAAGCTTGGTCTTCCCTGGAAAAGCCAGTAACCTTGACCATAGTTGGCCGGGGAAAATTGACCACCAAAGGCCGGAGTTAAATATTTGGTTTTTAGCTATATATACCATTTGCAATCTGACCGGCCAAATGTGGTCAAGACGTCCGGCTTTTGCATATAGTCTTGACTTATGGTAAAATTAGAAGTATCTTTACATATAATTAAAACAAAGGGAAATGAAAACCTTAATCAGATTAATGAACATTACCCTAATCATCTCTGGAATAATCGGTTTATCATCATGCGAAAAGAGTAATTCCGGTGACACAGGCAAGGGTAAGGCTGAATTTTCTCTCAATTTACCCAGTGAGACGGACCAGCTTAAATCAGGCACCGTCATTGACAGTGGAGTCGTTTCGTACCAGTTATTGGTTTCTGTTGAGGATATGAATGGTAATCCCGTTCTCAGCGATTCACTAATTCCTCTTTACACATTCGGAACAGGTTATGTAAGTGAAGATGTGGAATTAAAGTCCGGGGAATTCAGGTTGACCAAATTTATGGTCATTAATCCTGCCGGTAAGGTAGTGTATGCTGCTCCGGTAGCAGGCTCACCACTGGCATACCTTGTAAACAGACCTCTCCCTCTTAGTTTCAATATTTATCCCGATAAAGTCACCAGGATTTTACCCGAAGTTCTTGCAGTTGGTGATCAATCACCCGATCAGTTCGGTTATGCCAGTTTTGGAATGCAGATCATTAAGCCACTTATCTTCTGGACAATTTGTATCCTTGATGATTCTTTGGTTTTATCTCCGACACAGATGACTCAGGCTAATCTAACGGTATATGCTGACAGTTGTGGCTGGCATTATACGTTCAAGCTCGAAGCGGCTGTAAATCGTCTTGTTATAAGAGCAGGGTCGGAGACTTACACTTTTATGCTGGAGAAAGAGGGTTATCTGTCTCAGAAAATGCAATTCTCCGCTAAGGACTTGTCGGCAACCTCAAAAGAATATCCACTTGTTTTGAAAATTCCATTTTATCTTATAAACCCAAATGATACAATATTATATGAAAATTTTGAACGATATACATCTGGTTCTTTCCCAAATTCTTGGGTTGCTGATGGGAATGGTACAAATATATCAAAAAACTATATTGATAATTCTATCTTTTATACAGGTGAAAAATCTCTTAAATTGTTTGGTTCAATTGGAGGTTGTTGGGGAGCGTTAGCATATAAACCTATTGAAATAGACTCTTCACTTACAATCGAATTAGCGGTACGAAATGGCAATGAAAATTTATCAGGTTGCCATCCAGACAGAGCATATATAGGATTACGTAAAGGAACAAACTGGATTAATCCCTCAAGAATGCTAATTTCCTTTTATGGTGATGGAAACATTTATAGTAGTGGTAAGGAAGTTGATTTAGGAAATTATTCAACCAATAGCTGGTATAAAATAAGGATTAAATATATAAAAACACATGAAACTGTAAAAATTTCGTATTGGGTAAATGGAGTTTATAAAGGAACTGAAGAATTAAATAAAAACAATGATGAGGATACACTTGACCATATTGACCTTACGGTTCAAGAAGGTACTGCATGGTTTGATGACATTACAGTTTTGAAATAGAATTTAAAGGCTGGGTGTAGAAACGCTCAGCCGATATTAAACTATATAAGTAAGCCGCTTGTCATAGTATTTACAAATAAACTTCCCAATTCCCCAGCTAACATCAATTATTGTATAATTCTGTATATCAATCACATGCAATACTTTAAATACCTCATTTAAGGCCATTTCTAGGCCCATAGAGACATGATCTCTATTTCATTAGTATCTATCATCCAAGATCATTTAATTCGCCTTGATTACATATAAAGAGTATGATGCCATATTGTAATTGATGGTATTTGATTATACGCCTGTGTTTCAATACAATATTGGATAATTATCATTATAACAAGACAAGACGTGATATTTCTATGATTTGGGGGAATTCCAATTAAATTTCAATAAATGAAACAAATTAGATATATTACCGAATAATGGGTTCGCTTAAATGCAAAATCCCAATCATGAAATTATCACAATTCAGGTACAATCTTCCACATGAACTTATTACCCTTTATCCTTCAGAAAACAGGGATGAGTCGAGATTATTGGTAGTAAACAAGGAAACAGGCAAGCTTGAGCATAGGATTTTCAAAGATATTACAGAATATTTTAGCGAGCATGATGTGATTGTATTTAATAATACAAAAGTGTCTCCGGCAAGATTATATGGGAATAAGGGGAAAACAGGAGCTGAGATTGAAGTGTTTCTACTGCATGAGTTAAACCAGGAACAGCGTTTATGGGATGTCCTGGTTTTTCCTGCAAGAAAAATAAGAATCGGGAATAAACTATATTTTGGGGAAGATGATCTTTTAGCGGCGGAAGTAATTGATAATACGACATCCAGGGGAAGGACAGTCAGGTTCCTTTATGATGGTACATATGAGGAGTTCAAACAAACCCTGTACAGCCTGGGTGAGACACCGCTCCCAAAGCTCATCAACCGCAAGATTGAGCCAGAGGATAATGAAAGATATCAGACAATTTTTGCCAAACACGAAGGGGCTGTTGCAGCACCTACTGCAGGATTGCATTTCAGTCGTGAATTACTGAAAAAACTTGAGATAATAGGTGTGGATTTTGCAGAGATAACATTGCATGTCGGGCTTGGAAATTTCAGGAGTATTAATGTGGAAGATCTCAACAAACACAAAGTTGATTCAGAGAGGATCATAATCACCGAAGAATGTACAGAAATTGTAAATAAGGCCAAAGATAATAAATGCAAAATTTGTGCTGTCGGTACTTCAGTTGTCAGGACAGTAGAGAGTTCAGTTTCGACCGACGGCTACCTGAAACCATATGATGGCTGGACACATAAATTTATATTTCCGCCTTATGAATTTAAGGTACCTGATATGATGATCAGTAATTTTCATCTGCCGTATTCCACATTTCTGATTATGGTTTCTGCATTTGCAGGGTACAAACTGCTCTTTGAAGCTTATAAAACAGCTGTTAATGAAAAGTACAGATTTGGGCCTTATGGTGATGCAATGTTGATAATCCAGAGAAAAACAAAGATTTTAAAAGCTTTCGTTTGAGTATGGTTTAGTCCGGACGACCGTAGGTTTTTTAGGTTTTTGGTCAGATTATTGTTTTGTTATACTCACAAAGAATTTATTCATGATTGTTTTGGCTGTTACAGGTGTTAAACTAGTTTCATCCATTTTGTAAGTCTTAATAATCTTCATTTTTTGAGTCCAACCACAAACAGCCTCTTTCATAGTCAATGGCCATAGATCATTGTCCTTATACGCAAGTAAAGTCTCTTTTTCATAATTATAGGAAAATTCTTCAAGTTCGGCTATAACAAATTCAGATCCAACCTTGCCACCAGGTATTTCATAATGGCTTGAATATATGACATAGACTTTATTGTCCGGCATACCATAATAATAAGTAGGATTTGGCGTAGGGAAATAATGTTCATCGCCCTTTGCCATGTAGATTAGTTTGGGCTCTCCTTTAGAGCGTTTCATGATAGTGAGTATTTATGTAATACTCTGCAAGGTAATAAAAATCCGGCTCAGAAGGCTGGGTTTTTGTTCCTAATCTCCGCAATAGATATTAATGGTTACACTTTTAAGAGAAACGATAGATTAATATTTTTTAAAACCTTTAATCTCGGCAGAAGCGCTTAAGGTTGAATGAATACCTTTATTGCAACACAATAAAATTTTTTTCGTCTATTGAATAAGATCCAGGTATTTAAAAACCTTGGGGAATCTTTTAAAAAGATGAATAACCAAACCAAACACTGGTAAAAAGAATATATATGTTAAACAATTTTATCAAGCATAGTTTAAGGTCTCCTAAAAAACAAGGTGCAAATATATTCTTATAAATGTCCTTGATCTTTCTATTAATATAGCCTGAAGTCTTCTTATTGCCTGGCTTATAATCTATTATATTGCAAGAAAATGGTTAGAGAACTCTTATTACAAGATAAACCTAGGTGCATTCAGTTTTGTAGCAGGTCCGACTATTGCCCTTGGCATAGCTATTCTTACAATCAGCTATCGTATTCTAATTGCATCGAGAGTGAATCCCGCCCAATCACTTAGATATGAGTAAATAACCTTATAAATATGTTAAGAAACTATCTGCTTGTCACTTTCAGAAATTTGTTGAAAAACAAAGTTTTCACAATAATAAATATCCTTGGCCTCGGAATCGCACTGTCAGTTTGCATTGTCGCATTTTTCAACAATAGGTTCAATTTTGAATTTGACAAGACGCACGAAAATTTCGACAAGATATACCGGGTTAACAGTTTCAGGGATATGCAGGGCAGGGAACAGGAATACGGGATAGTTCCGGCTACGCTGGGCCTTCAGATAAAAAATGATATTCCAGGAATTGAGAAATTAGCAAGATTAATGAGAACGAGTTCTCCGGTTAAGGAAGGAGAAAATATCTTCTCTACTCAGGTCTCTTATGTTGATCCTGAATTTCTGGAAATATTCACCTTTCCTATTCTTCTTGGAGATCAGAAATCAATTGAAAGTCAGGGAAATGTTCTGGTAAGCAGGAAGATGGCGACAACACTATTTGGTGAGAAATACCCAATTGGGAAAACTATTTCAATTATCAATGACAAGAATAAGGAGTTTACTTACACAATCGGCGCTGTATTTGCTGATCTGACGGGAAATTCGAGCTTTAGGATTGACATCCTAACAAATTTTGATAATTATCTGATGATGTGGAATTGCAAAGATGCTGACTGGAAATTTATGATCACTGCTTTTTTTATTCAGGTTCCGGAAAAGTCAGCTCTTCCTTCAATCACCCAATCATTGAAGAAATATCTTCCGGTACAGAACATAGCCAGGGAGGATTTCAGGATTAACAGATTTACAATTATTCCATTAAAGGAGGTTGGTACAAATACTAGAAAAATCTGGTCTCCAGGCCTTTTCCCTTCCCCTCCTCCTGCTGCACTTATTGCTCCGCCGGTCATGGCCCTCTTTATTCTTTTAATTGCCTGCTTCAATTTTGCAAATACTTCAAGAGCCACGTTCAGTAGCAGACTTAAGGAGATAGGCCTCAGGAAAACATTTGGGGGACAAAGAAAACAACTGGTAACACAGTTTATGTTCGAAACTTTTATCATCTGTTTCATGGCCATTCTGGTGTCTATTGCTTTTGCAGAGTTTCTTGTTCCTGCTTACAGCAATATGTGGGCATTCATGTCTATTAAAATAACTTTTGCAAGGCATGCATTCTTCTGGGTATTTCTCCTGTTGTTAATGCTTCTTACTGGTTTCATTTCAGGTGTTTATCCTGCTTTTTACATGAGTTCATTCAGCCCGATAACTGTCCTGAAGGGTGATTCTATTTTCAGAGGATCGAGTAAGCTTTCAATCGTTCTTCTCACATTGCAGTTTACTACTTCAGTTATGGCCCTAGTATTGGGAATCGTTTTTGCAAAGAATGCAGAATATCAGAAGACTCTTGATCTTGGTTATGATAGAGATAAACTGATTGTTGTTCCGATCCCTCCTGAATACTTCACCTCTTTCCGTAATGAGGTTCTCTCAAATCCAAAGATAATTTCTGCTGAAGGTACTCAGAATCATATTGGATTCGGAGGATATCGCAGACCGATAAAAGATGAAGAAAAACAATTGGAGGTTGATGTTTTGGATATAGGCTTCGCATATGCGCAAACAATGGGTCTCCGTCTTGTTACAGGACGTCTTTTTGATGAATCGAGAGCGGCCGCTGACCGTACAAATGGCTCAATAGTTGTAAATCAGAAGCTTGTTAAGGATTTTGGATGGAAAGAAGCGGTTGGACAAACAATTACACTTTATGACACAACAAAACTGACAATAATAGGAGTTGTAGAGAATTTTTATATAAATGGATTATGGAAAGAGATTGAGCCTGCAATGCTCAGATTATCACCAAATGATCAATATGTTGTCTTAGCAGTCAGAGCTAATCCTGAAGATTTACCTGATGTTCTGGGATATCTTGATTTGGAATGGAAAAAACGAATCACAAATTATTATTTTACAGGAATGCTTCAGGAAGATACAATGCAGGAAGAAAAAGATATTAACGTGAGCATTATGAAAGGTAATATATTCCTTGCCATAATAGCAACCCTGTTATCACTTATCGGAATGTACAACATGGTTTCACTGGATATAATAAGACGGACAAAAGAGATAGGAATAAGAAAGATACATGGAGCCCCGGTTCCTTTAATTATGTTTCTGGCAGGTAAGAAATTTTTAATCGTACTTATTGTTTCATCACTGATTGGATGTGCAGGAGGTTATTATATGTCATTAATGCTGCTTGATAGCATATGGGATTATTATACTGAGATAGAGATTGGGACGCTGGTATTTGCCGCATCAATAATGTTCGTGGCAACAATACTTACAATTATCTTTAAAATTGCCAGGGCTGCAATGAAAAATCCAGTTGTTTCGCTTCGATATGAGTAATAATTAATTCTGGAATAATTCAGTGGGGGTTATTAATTGCAAAAGCTGGGCGCATCGACCACATTTGGCCAATCAAATTAAAATTAACATATATAACTAATCAACAATAACTTGACTCTAGCTTTTAGTGGTTAAGATGATCTGCCCTACTATGGTCAAGGCCAGTAGCTTTTCACTCGTATTTTCATGCAAGTACTAAATAATGAGGTTCTGTAGCCGTCAAAAAAGTTAATGATTTAAATAAATCATTTACCAAAAAATTCCCTTTGCAAAACAGGGGCAGTAATTTTACCGCTGGGACCATCGCCTCGTGAAACACAAACGGCGACTTTATTTTCAAGAACATCGAAGATTTCAGCTACATCTTTATGGGTGAAGCCAGGACAAAGCAGTACCGAATCGATTTTTTCTTTTTCATAAAGATCTTTACAAACTTTAATCGCTTCATTCTGGGTTTTTACAACATAAGTAAAAAGTTTGTATTTACCTGTTTCTATCAGATTATGATGTTTTTCAGGATCTGCATCAGGTGCATGTGCTATAAATACTGTTTTAAAAGCCATTGTTACCTCCTTTTTGTTTAATAATTAAGTATAGGGTGACGGATTTGGTGGCGGTTTTTATAACGTACACGTAATCAGATAAATACTCAAGTATTAATGAAAAAATAATCAAATATTTATTCAGACTTCAGTTATCAGATTCTAAATTAGGTTAATTTGATTTCTCATTTTCTCCAATAGAAGTGTTAAGACATTTTCTTTTAAAATCTTTTATATCTTCCCATTAATTGTCCTTCTGCCAATATATGTCCTTCCATTGCTTTCAACAATTCTTTTTTAGTAATGCCAGGTTTAGAATCAAGTTCCTTATCTAGTGCATAAATTTTGAAATAATACCTGTGCGTTCCACCTGGAGGACATGGTCCACCATAACCGATTTTCCCAAAATCATTTTTCCCTTGTCTTGCCCCGTTTTTCAGAACTTCAATTTTTGGCACATTCTCAGAAAGCTCCAGTATATTTCCGGGAAGATTGAAAAGAACCCAATGTACCCACGTCCCCATAGGAGCATCCGGATCATCACAAATAAGAGCAAATGTCTTTGTGCCGTCAGGAACCTGGGACCATTCCAATGGTGGTGAAATATCAATATTGTCACAGGTATATTTCCCGGGTATGATGGCACCTTCTTTAAATACTGAACTTTTAATTTCCATTTTCCCCATTCCTTTTTATTTTACTTGTTTGATTTTTATTTAGACCTGAGCAAACCAAAATTGTCAGGAGTAAAGAACATAAAAATTGTATTAATATTTTCAAGTTACAAAATATTATGAATCTATAATAAAATATAAATTTATAAAATATAGCAAATCAATCAAAATGGAGCATGAACAAAATCTTTAATTAGTACTTTAATATTTTATTCCTACCTTTAATTGCTAAGCCATAATATACCTTGAATATACAATTTGCATGAATTGTAAAAACTATATCGGATGTTAAAAATTGGCTGATATGGTAATGAACGTAAAAGAAATCCAGTCAAAAACTATTCTTTCTGCATCCAAGGTTTATAACTATGTTATCAATCCTTACGTAGGATGTCAGCACGCTTGTCATTATTGTTATGCTCGCTTTATAAAAAGATTCACCGGACATAAGGAACCCTGGGGTAAGTTTGTTGACATTAAAACTAACGCAGCTGATTTATTAAGGGTCGAGATAAACAAGAAAAAATGTGGGAGAGTATGGATAAGTGGATTATGCGATCCTTACCAGCCTTTGGAAGCTAAATATAAGTTAACAAGGAACTGTCTGGAAATACTGATTTATAATAACTGGCCGGTGACAATTCAAACACGTTCTTCGTTAGTTCTCCGGGATATGGATATTCTAAAAGGAGCAAAGGATTTTGAAGTTGGACTTACGATCACTACAGATGACGATGAGATAAGGAAATTATTTGAACCGAATGCAACAACGATAAAAGAACGGCTAAGTACGCTCGATGACTTACATCGATCCGGCATCAGGACTTACGCTATGATTGCTCCGATTCTTCCTGGAGCTGAAGCTCTGGCAAATGCTCTGAAAGGGAAGGTCGATTATATTATTGTTGACCGGATGAATTATCACTATGCCGATTGGATTTACAGGAAATATGGATTGGTAGATAAACCTACTGATGATTTCTTTGAAAGGACAGGTCATAAGCTTGCGTATGTCTGCAAAAAAATTGGAATACCCTGTAATATGACTTTTTGAATATTCTTTTAATATGTACAACCCGCAAGATCAATGATCTGCGGGATTTTGTATTTAAGATGTTGACGGAATTGGTGATGGATTTTTTCAACGTTCACGTTGTCAATGTATTACAGACGTAAAATCATTTTAAAACCGTCACCAAGAATCGGATCAAGGCTTCTTATTAGCTTTTCTATAGTATAGAATTTGAAACAGGTTTGAGTCAAATGATTGCACAAAAGATTTAAACTTAACCTTTTAATGAGTATTCTGGACTATAGTGTACAATTAATTCCGGAGTAAAGTGTACAACTGATTCCGGAGCAAAGTGTACAACTTTTTAAGTGGTCTTTTAAATAAAAAGCTTTTTTTGCCGGGGTGCGCAGCACAAACAACGAGGACATTCTGGCATATAGTGTACAACTGATTCCGGAGTAAAGTGTACAACCGGAGTAAATAAAAGGAATTGATTTGTGACTTTTGTGCCTTTCAAAAAAATATAAGGCACTATGGCAAACAAATCAATCAGTATGACACAGGTTCGACGTATCATTCAATTAAAGGTAGAGGGTTTAAGCAAGTTAAAGATCTCTGAATCGCTTCACATTCACAGAGCTACGCTCGATAATTATCTTTCCAAATTAGCGGCAAGTGAAAAAAGTTTTCCTGAACTATTAGAATGTAGCGATAAGCAGTTAATGGCTTTGGTTTATAGCGATCCGGCGACTCCCAGGGCCGACAAGCGCATTGATGACCTGAAAAAACATCTGGATTACTTCCAGAAAGAACTCTCCCGACCCGGTGTAACCCGCAAAACCCTTTGGGAAGAGTACCAGCAGGCTTACCCTGAAGGATACCGTTACGCTCAGTTTTGCGAACATTTTGCCCGGCACATCAAATGTACCAAAGCCACTATGCATCTTTCGCATCGTGCCGGGGATTATCTCCAGGTTGATTTTGCCGGTAAGAAATTACACTATATCGACTTAGAAACAGGTGAAATTGTATCATGCCCCGTATTGGTTTGTACCTTACCTTTTAGCGGATATACATATGTAGAAGCTTTGCCATCGGCATGTCAGGAACATCTGTTCTCTTCTTTGAGTCGTTGCCTTGAATACTTTGGTGGCATTCCGCGGAACGTTTTAAGCGACAATATGAAACAGTTTGTTGGTAAAAACCAGCGGTACGAATATAAGTTCCAGGAGCTGGCCGATCAGTGGGCTGTGCACTATAATACCAACCTTGTGGCAACCCGCCCCCGCAAGCCCAAGGATAAACCAACAGTGGAGAACAATGTTTACCTCTCTTATCTTCGTATCTATGCCAAGATCCGCAATGAAGAGTTCCATAGTGTCTTTGAAATAAATAAAAGGATCAGGGAGCTTCTTGGAGTACACAACCAAACCTCGTTCCAAAAGCTCGCGGGAAGTCGCTACGAACGGTTTTTACAGAATGAAAAATCTTTATTAAAACCACTCCCGCAGGATCCATTTGCCATAAAACACACAACCACAGGAAAGGTACAGATGAACTACCATGTTATTCTAGGCGAAGACAAACATCAATACAGTGTTCCCCACCAATACATCGGGCAGACCACTAAAATAATCTATGATGAACATAACGTGGAAATTTTTATTGGTTTTCAAAGGATTGCTCTTCATAAACGCGATTACCGCAAACATGGCTACACCACTCTTGCCGAACACATGCCTGCAAAGCACCTCAAATACAATGAGACCCTTGGATGGGATGCGGACTACTTCGTGTCTCTCGCATCAAAAATCGGAGAAAACGCTGTTGAAGTCTTCAAGAAAATACTTGCTTCCAAAGACTTCATTGAACAAACTTATAACGCATGCATTGGCTTAAAAAGGCTGTCGGAAATATATGGAACAACTCGTTTTGATGCAGCTTGTCGCAGGGCATTAAAGGGGAGCAGAATAACTTATGGGATGATCAAAAACATCTTGGAAAACAATATGGATAAACAAGCAGAACCCGAGCCAAGCCTGTTCCTTATCCCAGACCATGAAAACATCCGTGGCTCACAGAACTACAATTAAAACAAATATTAATCAATCATCTAAATCAAAAACATGAATACACAAATCACTCTCGATCACCTTGCAGAATTAAAGCTTCACGGTATGGCACGTGCTTACGAGGCTGTACTATCGATGCCTTTACAGGATCAGCCATCCATTAATCAATTTATTGCCCGGCTGGCAGAAGCCGAAATCCAGGACCGTACTCATAAAAGAACTGAAAAGTTCCTGCTGCAAAGTAAACTAAGGTATAATGCAGTATTAGAACAAGTTCATTGCACCCCTAACCGGAACCTATCGCAGGAAAAACTGATGATGGTTGCCGATTGTTCTTTTATTGAACGTGCAGAGAACCTGCTTATCACCGGTGCAACCGGGTGTGGTAAGAGTTATCTTGCCTGTGCTATCGGCCGTCAGGCCTGCTCCTTTGGATACCGAACATTATACTTCGGGATAAACCGCTTTTTGGAAAGAATCTCCAACTCCAGATTAGACGGCTCATTTATAAAACTTTTGAACCAAATCGAAAAGACTCATCTCTTAATACTAGACGACTTCGGATTACATCCAATGGATGGAGCAACACGACTTGCATTACTGCAGATCTTGGAAGACAGGTATGGAAAGAAGTCTGTAATCATAACCTCACAACTTCCCATTAATAAATGGCATGATTATATTGGAGAATCTACAATAGCCGATGCTATTATGGACAGATTGGCAGTAAATGCTCACAGAATAGATTTAAAAGGAGAGTCGCTCAGAAAGAAAAAATAGGTTATATTTATGTTACAAATTAATCCCTTTTGGGATTGTACAATATACTCCGGAATCGTTGTACACATTGGCTGGAATAGTCATTTAATAATTAATCTATTATTAGACAGAAAATCTTAGTGGCATCCATTAAAAATCGCTGACCCATCTTCGTTTTTGTAAAAAATCTTATAAAAAAAGCGTTGGAGTAGCTATTTTTACGAACTTTACATTTGTCACTGTGAATAAATAAATGTGGAAGAATGAAAAGATTGATCATATCCATACTCGTATTGCTGGTACTTGTTACTGCATTTACATGTTGCGCCTCGAGTAGAAAAAGCGACAGCCAGTTGAGAGGGCTGATGCTTCAGGATAACACACGGATTGGAAGGAATAAAGCATACTACTCCAAGCACAACATGAAGACTAGGAAAGATGCTTACAGGAAATATAGAAAAAACAGATGATAGGTACAAAAGCCGGACATCTTGACCACATTTGGCCGATCAAATTATAAACAACATACATAACTAAGAAACAGGCACTTAACTCCGGCCAAGGATGGTCAATTTACTCCGGCCAAAGGTGGTCAAGGTTACTGGCTTTTCCAATATACGGAGGAAATTCATTTGTAGTATATTGATCTGTATATGCCAATCTATGTATTGTGCAAAATAGTTCAATTGTTGGATCTACTTTTATATTAATTGGAAAATATTCGTTCGAGTAGTCTTCATCATTACGCAAGCATGATGAAAACATTAAAGGAAGAAGCGTTAAAATAATAACTATTTTCTTTTTCATTGTTCTATAATTTTTCAATTATAATGCCATATAACGGTTTATGGTATGGTGTCGTGCGGGATTACGAGGCGTTTTCATATAAGTTTATAGTAACTTTTTTATGAGTCACAAAGCTCACAAATCCACTGAAACCCGCATGCACTATACCATGTGTTATAGTGAGAAATATCTATACAAAAACCTGTATTTAAGAATCACGGATGTTACCAAAAATTATTAAGAATTTGGGCACAAATATATCTTCCGTAAGTTTAATTAGCTCATTTAAAGTATATTCATTTGCTAATTCTTTAACTAAAATAAAACCTATGTAATAACCTGCAGTTTTAGGAATAACAGTATCTGTAGATGATCCCCAAAAATATTTCCTGATAACTTCTGTATCTGAAGAATATAAATTTTCTAAAATATCTTGAGCTATGATTTTCAATACTTTATCTGTTTTTTGAGATAGACTGTCACGCATAAATACTTCTTTCTGCCTGGCATCAGGATTTAAAACTGAACTGACATAACCTGCTAATCCTTCTCTCCATAAATAATTATATATTGCTCCTTTTGAATATTTACCATCTTCAACGGGAGTGTAATACAAGGAATGATAAAAATGAGTTAATTCATGATGGAAAAATGGAATAAAGTTTTGAAAATCAAAAGAGCTTGTAATTTGGTCTATACCAAACATTAAAACTTCATTGTCTTTAATTGTCACGAGTCCTCCAGCACGTATTCCCAAACTATGCAAAAAATAAACATCAAAATTTGGCTCAAAATCAGGAAATTCTTTTTGGAATGTCAATAATGCAGAATCAAATTGGGTAACTAAAGTATTATTTAATTCAATATATTTTTTTTCTATAGTTTCAAATTTATCTACATAATTAAGTACTCTTTCATCAGTGTTTTGCCCAATCCATTTAATATCATTAAATATATTTTCATAAACAAAAGGGGCTTTATTATATACATTTGTATTAAAATTTTCAATTTTTAATTCATTTGATAAGTCTTTAGAGGAAATGTAATATCTTAAAAAATCATCAGCTAAATTGAATACTTGAATTTGTCCTTTTAAATTTGCATTGATTAAGATTGTAAGTATAAAGACAAATAATATTTCTTTTTTTTTCATTTTATTTTTGTTTTGTTTAGATTTTTTAAGGTTATTTATTCCCTATAACGGTTCTGTTGTATGATGTCGTTGGCGTTGCATCGCACTGTTTTTGATTAGCAATATACAAAAAAGCGCAATACGTTCTTATCCACCGTGCCACTTTGTAGCCAATGTATTATACAACATGTTAGCCATACTGCATTTATGATTTCTTCATTACAATAAATCAATCTTTCTTAATGGAAGACAAACTATCAATTGCGACATTTAAAGATTTATCAATGCCATTAATGACATCCTCAATGGACAATTTAACCTCAATATCTGGATTTATCCCATAGCCTATAAACTCAGTTCCATCAGGGAAAAAATCTTTTTTTGCACAAATCAATACTAAATCATCCCCAAATAAATTCGACATAATAGGACTTCCTGTACTTCCGGCTGTTTTTCTTCCTACCAGCTTTCCTCTTTTCATGGTCAAGAATCCAAGGCAAAAATCTTCAGCACCAGAGAAAGAACTTTCATCTGCAACAATATTTAGTGGTTTAGTATAGATTATTCGATCGGTAAATCCATCAATTTCCTTGCCTGTTACTTCATACCACTGCTGTTTCGTTCCCCATGCCTTATGAGCTCCAATATTCATTGGTGAGTTCCAATTGACAGTCCCAATTTTACCATTTGTAAAATGTTTTAATACATAATGTGTCATTTGAGTAGCTCCTCCAAAATTGTTTCTTACATCAATGATTAATCCATCCGTTTTTAGTATCTGAATATAAATTGAATCAAAAATTGGCTGGTATTCATTGGTGATAACAAAATTATGTATTTGTAAATAACCAATATTGTTAGGCAAGACCTTGTAAGAAAATGGTTTATCACTGTACATTTCCAATTCCATAATCCAGGGTTGACGGTAAACGGTAAACTTTTTTAATTCTCCATCAAATCCCTTGACCTGTATAATTGCAGGTTCTGAAGTACTACCACTTAATAAAAAGTGCCCGTATGTTTGTAAAATTAAGTCATGCGAGGTGCTTGCAAACATGTAGGGTTTAACATTTTCATCGGCATATTCCTTAACTCCCTGATTGTCTATTGCAATTATTTCCATCCCTTTCACAAGACCAGCCTCTGCCAGACGATTATCTATTACATCTGTGACAATAACCTTGTCTGCTATAAGGCGGGTTGTTAGACTTTTTGTTGCGGTACCATAATATTTATTTCTTAATTGTCTGGTGGGAAATACCCGAGTATGTCCATCTTTCAGCAAGGACATAAATTTCTGTAAAACCCTGTAATACTCCCAATCGCTAGTTGTTTTCATTACTTGAGGAATAAATGCCATATAGCAGCTATCCCAATTCAAGTTGGGTATTTGATCAAAGAATGCAAAATTATAACTGACCTCTTTCCATATTTCTGATAATCCATAAATTTTATCATATGTTGTAAGTGATTTTTCTGATTGCGAAAACACTGGAGAACAGAGTGTTATAAAACATAATAACATAAAACTTAATTTTTTCATTTTATTAATTTTTAACTTCTTGTAAACCAACAAAATAAAATATTTTCAATTGTCAATGAATTGTAAAAAAGTATAACAAAATGCAAAGAATTGCAATATTAATTAAATAATTAATATGCTATTTTTGCTTACTAACGCCTTAATTTTTCGTTTCTTTTCAAGCTACAGGTTTACTTTTGCTGAGTTTTTCTTGCATTATGGCTAACGTTGGCGCTAGACGTAGTTGCACTTTTTATTTATAATTGTTGGTTTAAATCTACTCAAAAGTTAATTTGAAAACAAAACCCCGAAAACCCTTGGCGCAATTACGTTTAAGCGCGGGTTAGCTGCTGGCGATTATTCATTTGAAAGAATATATCTTAATCCTTTTGACCATTTTGGTATCAAGGCAACCATATGATCAAGATCCTCCATGACTGCAAAAGCCGGACATCTTGACCACATTTGGCCGATCAGATTACAATTAACATATATAACTATACAACAGGCATTTAACTCCGGCTTTTGCTGGTCAATATTATCCGGCTAGATATGGTCAAGGCCACTGTCTTTTCCACTTCTGTAACGCTTGGCATTACCGATTCTGAGAGGTCGGGTTATTCCCTTTTTATCCCATGACCAAAGTGTCACAAGCGATACTTGTAAAGCGTCAGCAAATTGCTGAGGTGTTAGATACTCCTCTGCTTCTTTGGTTGATTTTTCACTTTCCATTGCCCGTTTATGTATATCCTCCCATAAGGCTAACAAGTCGGCCCCGCTAACTTCCAGTTTGATACTTTTTGCCAACTCAGGATTCTCTTTAAGAATGGTTAAGTCAATCATGTCCGCATTTTTCTTGCTAATTTAATACGGCTTATTATCACTTAACAGCCTTATTATCAATACATAAATAAAAACATAGAATACATAGAAATAGACATAAAAAAGGGGGCCTAACTTAATGTAAGGCCCCGGGAATTATTAAAGGAGAATTATTTGAACAGGTTACTCAAATGTCTAATACTCTTGTCTGCAATATTTGGGTAAATATTTTTAGTGTGTTTGAACCTTGTGAAATTCTTCAAAAGCAGATTTACATACTGACGCTTTGTTTTAATTTTCCCAAATTTATCAAAGAAAGACCATGTCACATGGTATATTTCTGTTTTATTCATATTTGGACAAAAGTCTTTTATTTCATCAACACCCTCAAATCCTTCAAAGTTTTGATTTACGAAATGTTCTATTTCCCCTTTATTATCCCAGTATGGTTCTCCTTTCTCATTATTGCCTTGCAGCTTTAACCAAAAGTTTAAGACTTGTTCAGAGGTTGCTTTTGTTGGTATTCTTAATAAATACTTCTTTTCCTGAGCCTCTGGCCTTTCTTGGGAAACACTTTCCTCATCTTCAATTAGAAGTTTGACATAGTCAAAGAAATCCTGAATTATACCCTTATAATGGGCATCAACATTTGGGGCCTTCTTAAGTTCGTCAATTTCGTCTAAAAACTCCATTCTATCTTCGTGAATTTTAATATCAAGTATTCTCTTGTCCAACAAACCTTTCAGTTCATCATTAGAAGGTTCTTCAAATATCATTTTATGCCTCAAGTAGCCGATAAAGGAACTATAATTCTTATGATTCTCCATAATTGTACTTGGAATGAGTGTTTAATTTATCACACAACTTTTAAATAGCGATTATTCCAATGAAGTTTTAACTTCTTAGCGTGTTCATCCGGGGTTACTTTAATATACTTTAAGAATGAACCCTCTGTTTTGTGTCCGGTTATTGCCATTATTGATAATGAAGGGAAGTCAGATTTATAAAGATTCGTTGCAAAACTCCTTCTGGCAGTATGTGTAGTTACAAGTTCCCATTTCTTATAAGACTTGCTAACTTTTACACCTCCCTTTGTTATTGCTTTATGAGTTAATTCATTTATTTCAGCAAGTCGGGCAATATCTTTTAAGGCTCTATTGAATTGTTGATTAGTAGTAACATCAGGTAATTTACCTTCATGTTTGCTTAAAATAGACGCCACAACGGGATGCAATGGAATAACGACACCGCTACCCGTCTTTTTCTGCTTAATGCTTATAAAACCACCGGAAATGTTTTCAGAGGTAATTTGTGATAAATCAGAAAACCTGCATCCTGTCCAACAACCGACCAAAAACAAATCCCGTATTTGCTCAAGGGCAATATTATTGCTAAAATCTTTCTCATACAATTTTTCAAGTTCCGGTTCATTAAGATAGATTGTATCTGCCTCCTCTGTCATTGCTACAAACTTTTTACTCTTGAATGTTTCGTAACTGTTTAATCCCTCATCTTTGGCAGCGTTAAGGAAAATCTTTAGGGTCTGAATCTTCTTTCCGATAGTATTGACAGCCAACTTCTCTCCTTGAAGGTACTGGGTAAAACCCTCATAGAATTTCAAATCAATATCCTTAAAGTCTATCGGTTTCTCAATCTTATCAGCATACTTCTTTAGGTAGCCAAATGTAACTTCATATTCTCGCCTCATCTTATAGCAGACAGGTCGTCCCGTCTTGGGATTTGGTCTTGTTTCAGCTCTTTGTATAAAAGATTCAATGTAATTGAACAAGTTTATTCTGTACTTATCAGGATACCAATGTTTATCAATTACTATTTTCAACCAATCGGGAGTTATATCCGCCTGATGGACTTCCATAAGAGCTGTTTCAATGGCTGACCTTAACTCAACTATCTTATCATTAAATATCTTCCGCCCAGTAGCTTCGGTATCAGCAACCTTATGCTTGAAAGTATCTGCCCTTTGCCTGGCTTGTTGGGTCTCATTTGACCAATTATCAGGTTTTATTAATATGTCAGTCTTGCAGGTAAAATCAATTCCCCGTCCTGATCTCAGACGAACATAGATCGGAACCAAAGCGTTTTTATCTTTGGTAGTTGTCCGGGTAAAGAATCTGATTGTCGCCATAGATAGATTATTTATTTAATCATCACTTCCCAAATTTCATTTTAAGCCATTTAACAAATTTCGGCACCGCCAACACAAGCACCAGAAGTATCAAGCCTATTAAAATGTACTTTCCCATTATCGTAATTTATTTTTTATCCATTCCGCAATGTCCGGCCTCATGTATGGCTAAATTACCTATTATTTGGTCTGTCTTTTTTATCATGCTGATATATCTTTGGTAATTTGTTGGGGTGCTTTTTTTCATGTCAAAGATACTACTTTCCCCACATCTTTCCCATTTTTTCTTAATCTGTTTTAATAATACTTATTAACAGTTAATTATTATGACTGTCTGAAAGTGGCTATATTCATTAAGTTGAAGATATTTTTAGGCATTAATTCGGGATATCATAAATTAATGAATTAAGTCTGTTCGAGTCAGATCACCCCGACAAATAATATAGGGGCAGACTATTCTGCCACTTGTTTGTAATTTTAAAATGTATATCACCTATATACTTTACAGTTCTACAATCGATAGATATTACACAGGTCATACAGAGAATCTTGATCATCGATTGGAGGAACATAATCGTGGAAAAACACCTTTTATGGCCAAAGGTATTCCATGGGAGATAGTCTATTCTAAAGAATTTAAGTCGAGGAAGGAGGCTATGAAATATGAAAGGCATATCAAGAAAAGAGGAGCAGGAAGATTCCTTAATGATAACAATAATCAGTTGGGCTAACGCATCACGCAAGGCGTGAGGGTCGTCTGTTCCCTACCCGACTGACATCGTTCAGGCGTCAGGTCAGGTCAGATCACATCGAAATGGAATGTTCACATTATTTGAGGATTGGATTAGATTCCATAACGATCAATCCGTATATATGGCCACATCCTTATATATTGCCTGACCTTTTGTCAACCATGAAATGCTAAAAGCCAAAAATGAAATACATTCCAACCAATATATTGGCTTCAATTCTTTAGTCAGCAATTGAAAACTATTTGGGAGCAATTCATAAATAGTAATTAAAAATACACAGGTGATCATCGTGTACCCACATGTTCTATAGACCCTGTTTCTTTTTCTTTTCTGCAGTGTGGGAGAGTAAGATCCCTTTGAAAATGAAAAAAGTGAGAAATAAATGTGAACCATAATGAAAACCACTGTAGAAAAATAGTGAATTAGTCCTATAATACTCATAACATTTGTATCACCGGTTTCAGGTGCTGCTGGAAATAACGCCATACCTATAACAAAAACCCCACCCACATTGCTTATTATGCTATCGGCAAGGTTATAGCCCTTATACGAGAACAATAGAATACCTATTGCACAGAGAGTTGCAACAAATATATCTCTTAGACCTGTATAATAGTATTGAGTAAATGATGCCGGAATTTCAATTCGAAACAATGATATTGCTGCAATCGGAATGATGCATGAGAATAAAATTCCCAGAATCCCAATTGTTCTTCTGATACCCAGGTAATTTTCTGTTGCAATGTGGGCCTCTTTCCTTATTTGTTTAACTTTCTTTGAATGCTCCTTATCCAGCAGATATCTCGCCCTCCAATCCATAACCGCCGGAGAAAGAACATCATGGAAAATCTCATAACGGGTTGATGCCTTTAGTTCACCAGACTCTTTGACATTACGTAAGATTCGATTTTTAGACAGGACTTCCAAAATAGATGGGACAAGACTTTTAAATTCACCAGCATAACCAATAAGATCATTCATTGTAAGCGCAATCTTAGTGCCTGAAGGTGTAACCAATCTGTCAAAGAGTTTCGAACATAGTTCCAATTCATTCTGCGAAAATTTATGTAGCACATCATCAAGGTGTGCCCTCACAATTTGCTCAGCACCTCCTAATTTTATAAAAGTCTTTAGTCGGAGAGTATGTGACTTTGCCTTAACCTCCTCACCCCATAGACGTGTTAAAACCAATTGAAGGAAAGGTGTTTCAATCCTGGTGCTATCAACTTGTGCTTTATAATCTCCATCACCTACTTGTCCCCTCCCTGATTGTCCAATAGTCACACGACCCGTCACTACCTGTTCCACTAATTTTTCAACCAATCTAGTTTCTATCTGAAAGGGCTTGGTTAACACAGAATGAAGTTCATTATACCGGCTCAGCGGTTTTCGAATTGCATCTCTGGCAGCTTTGACATCAAGATGTTGCAGACGCAGTGTGTTGCTAAGGAGGTTAGGAATACGTATTCGCAAACGATCCAGCTTTGAAAGCCCGTCTTCACGTAATATAATCAGAAAACCGGCATCAACCTCTTCGCGATTGATTGCGCGAGCAAACTCGTTTTCAAAAGGATTCCCTGTGGCCGATTCAGGATGGTATAGAAAATATTCTTCAAATTGATCGAGCAGGATCATAATGGATCCATGAATCGCTTTGGCAACACTAAACAGGAGCTCATCCAGTGGTAGCTTTGAATCGATTGCTAAGGGTTTGTTTGCGGCTAATTCAGCAGCATTAATGCACTTAGATTTGAGTGCATTAAGAAAAGTGGAACTTTGCCACTCCCGGAAAACAACAACCGCGGTACGTGGCGCAATACGAAGACTAGGAACCACGCCTGCAAGTAATACAGAAGTCTTCCCAACTCCACTTTCACCATAAAGTATTGTTAAAGGTGAAGCATAGAGATTGGATAATATTATGCGCTGATCTTTCTCTCTACCAAAAAAATACTCACGATCTTCTTCCGCGTATGGCTGAATTCCTACATAAGGACAAAAAGTATTCAATGAAGTCATAATTTATTTGCTCCTCTTTTGCGGATTTTATTTACGAACTCATTAAGAGTAAGGTTAAAAATATTTACACCGCGTTTCTCCCACAATATCTGTTCCAATTCAGATGGGTCAAGTTGAATTGCCCATGATGGCAATGCTTCTTCATCTTTGTCATTAGAGTCCGTTCGTCGAGATGAAAAATGTTTACTCAGATTTCTTAGTACAACACGCAGATTCCAATCACGAAGGCTATACCCGAGAAAAAGAAAACTACGTTCGCGAAAATATGGAAAAAAAAGGGCCGGGATGGCAGTGTTGGTTGTCATGCGAGATAAAAACTCAACATAATCCTCTTCAGTGATGACGAAGTTATCCCAAGCATCCGTTTCATTAATAATTGTACCATGCATTTTATATATTACCGTGGTGTTATCCAGATCAATAACCAGTTCATTAGGTGCTTTAATAACGGGCTCCAAAGCGCCATGCGGCCACCACAAGACTGCATTGGCTATATCTTTTCTATCGGCTGGATAAATCACCAGATCGTATGGCTTTCCAGCGGCACGGTAGGCCTGTTCAATGAGCGTATCATAATTTGTAACGACAATTACCAAGTTAGTAGGTATAGCTGCCAAAAATTCATGTACCTGACCATACTGATAATCGTAATTCAGTACGTCCCGCAAGCGCTCCCTCAATGCGCTTCGACCTGCTATTTCAGAATAATAAGAAGATACTTTCGCAAGATCATCAAGGTCACGAGAATCTTTAGACGGGAAAGTTGCTTCTTCAGCCAGGAAATGAGCTAGTTCAATCCCGCTTGGCAGGAATTTTGGTTTGTTTGGATTCCATGTCTCCTTGGTGGAACGTCCAACAAGGGAGGCTCCTGCTCCTAAGAAAGGGACCACTTTACCAGCTTTAAACCTGTTCCAGATTATACCATAGGGTGGTTCGGCCATGACATCTTTACATTTAATTCTGTATATCAAAGTACCGCAAAAAAGCTACAATGAAACCTGATGAACTTATGTCAAGACTTTGCATCTTCATATCTAATTAAAATACAGGTCATTAATTAACTCGTTGCCTCTACCATTCAATTGTACTCGATAATAATTTCTTGTTCACTTGTGCGCTTTATTTTACTTTTATTTTTATGGGAGGATCCCACATCTCAACTCCCGGAGCTTTCTGTCCCCATGTATTTCCCCGTTTGTCATCTTCATCTTTCAGAAATCTGACTATTAACCGATGCAGCATATTCATATTGGGCAGGATCCCATGAAAACCTGCTAACGCTGACAATGCTTTATCCTTCACTTCCCAGTATCCATAATCATCCGGAGTAACACAGATCAGGTTCTCTTCTTTTAAAAATGGTGGTACCGCACCTTCGTAGGGTACTGTCCCGTCTCCGGTTAATCTTCGCATGGTCTGATCAGCGTTTTTCCACTGATTGTCCCTGTCTTCTGATTTGATATTTAAGTCTATTTTCGCATTTCTGATAATTATATTGAGTTTGACCCGTGTTTTAGAATCTACGCCAACCACTGCCATCCATCTCTTTTCATCAAGACCTGCCTGGCCGAGTGTAAAGCTATTTATACTTTTGTTGTGCTCCTCTGCATCTGATAACAGCCTCTTAAAAAGTGAAGCCGCGTCTTTTTGAATATCTTCTGAAGGAAGTCCATTAAGACGGATAAATTCTGCTATGGACTGTGCTATTGTTGGTTGCCATGCTCCCGGATCATACAGGGATTCCGGCACTCCAGCATCAACCGTAATTCCGTTTTTAAAAGCCGGAAGAAGGTAGTATAATGCAGGAGTAAGCCGGGCGGTCTCTCTCTCCCTCGAACCGGGCGTCTCAGTACCAAGATCAGCATTACCTGTTGCCAGTTTCATAACAGCCTCTAAAGATCCCCTGAAGGGAGTGGCAAGTGTTACTACCTTGTTAACTGGAGCAGACAAACCTTTCTTTATCAGGTAACCTGTAATAACCAAACCACCCATCGAATGCCCTATCAGGTTGACCTTAGGATTATCACCATAGCCATTTTTATGATAATGTCTTAGCAATTTTGTACGCTGTATGACCTCATCTATAAACACATCAAGCTCATTTTCTGATGTTTCCAGCGTCATCCTCCAGTCATAACCAAATGGGTATACCGGTACTGTAAGATCCTCTTTCTCTTTCAGATTATATCTCAATTCTTCGATCAGTTCCTTATAAGCAACTTCAAAGATTTGACCGGGCCTTACTCTTGCAGGCTCCTGTGCTTCATACTTTGTATTATTAGGATGAACTGCAACACGCTCATAATTTTTGCTGAGAAGATTCCAGACCTGTTCATGGCCTACCGGGTATTCATCAAGGAGATATGTGGCTGTGATGCCCGGGACTACAATAACAGGATCAACCAGGTTTAATTTTCTTTTAGCCATTATTTGAATATTTATTGGTGGATAAATAAATTCTTCTGATTTGCATTCAATAAAAGAATACTGTATTTTCTATCCCCGATATGGAGTTTCCGACACATCTACAATGACATTTTCATAGCCATTATTATGTACGAGCATTTCAATACTTTCTTTATTAATCTGCTTTCTGACACCCGGGCCCACTGTTATCCTGTTGACGGGTAATTTCTCAACCTGAGTATAATTACTTTTCACGATTGAATTAAGACTAAAATAAGGGACAAGCATTTGCCTCTTAAATCTGTATGTAGGTTTTACCTGGCAATTTTTGGACGGAGTAAAGATCAGCCTGCGTTCATCTTCTTCTTCAAAATCCTTATTTTTAAATGTCGGAAGAAAGAAATGGATAGCTTCGGCTGCTTTTTGCGCCTTATATTCTTCAGTCTCTCCCGGATGCATTTCAGGAATTATTTCCAGAGCCTGTTCTACGATGTTTTGCTTTATCAGGTCATCATAATAGACTTTCCACAGTCTCATCAATCCGAACTCGTCCAGAGGAAGATCAGGTCCGGTAAACCTGGTAAATCCTACAGGATCAAAACCGATACTGACACCACTGCCATTTTCACCATAGCTTCTCCACTGGCTTAATAAATTGTTTCTTTCACAAAAACAACATATGTAAACTCCCTGTGGTGGCTCATTTAACAATGAGTCCACTCGATCGCAATATTTCCGGAAAACCGAATCGTTTGATGCTTCCTTTTTTTCCTTTATAACCTTCCTGGCAATATCATACCCATGATTCAGCTCATTTTCATCATTGGAAAACCTGGAGTTGGTTAGCCAGAGATCATGGTTACCTATGATACCGATTAAGGCATTTAAATCAGTATAGTGGTATAGTTCTCCGCTATACTCCTGCACGAGGTAATTACTTTTACTTCCAATCTGGTCTGTAAATGCCTGTAATGAAAGGATATCATCTACCTGTCTGATCATAGCGGACTAGATTAAAATTTGATTATCAATTAAACTAATTAAAGTTCCATTGCTAACTCACTAATTTTGTATAGTGCTTAATTTATTATTGAATAATGACCTTACACCAGAAAAATTTCATATACAAGTTAATATAATTTTCAGATAAACAAGTCTCCAAAATCATTTTTTTTAATTAAATACCCTTAAATTAAATCTAATTAAATTCAGAATTAGATCAATCAATCAAATTGAATTCAATATTTGCCTGAAATTGTATCTTGAACATAATTTTTTCCTTCTGAAATATTGACAATCAATGAATCTTATTGTATATTAGCTATAACTTATCATGTATCGTAACTTGGTCTTAAAAGAGTATAGGTACAATATATTATTGATAGTATAAATGCAAAATGAAAGTCCATGAGAAAGAATAAAGTTGTATTATATGTAATTTTCTTATGTGCGTTAACTAGTTGTGCTACAATCCCAAAAGAGGCTCCGCTTCTTTCTGAAGAGTTGGGACTAAAACTTAATACAATCCAGAAGTCGCATTTAAGTCTTCTGCACAGCTTTTTTGATCAGAAACGGGCCAAAGTGGATGAATTTATCTCCAAGGAATGGATCCCCGCATTTGCTTCAAATTTCTTTGAGAATCAGACAATTCAGGAAGCATGGGACGAAATTGTCAGTTCCAATAGCAAGGAAGACAGGTTAAAGTTTATAATTATGCTTGGGCCAAAGTTACAGGAGCAGATAAATCAAAAAAGATTAGAACTTATCAAACCGCTGGATGAACTTGAAAATGAAATTGAATATAAAATCCGTAATGAATACGACATTGCCAGGAGTTTGAATAATTCACTGACAAGCTTTTTATATTCTGCATCTAAGGTCAGTGAAAACCGGTCGAGATACCTTGAGATGCTGGGTATTACTGATGAAATTATTGATAATGTCCTTGATAAAACTGATGAAACTATTAATAAACTGTCTACCCTGGGAGATAATATAACAAGTAAAGAAGAAAAAATTGAAACGTATCTGGAATCGATAAAAAACCTGAAGAATATTCTAAACAAGAATTAAAAATTAGCATTATGCCAGACTGGGATAAATTAGAAAGAAGTGTTGATGGAATCATTAAGGATTCCGCAAAAAAGACAGATGAAGAGCTTGCATCCATGATATCATCAGTTACCCGATTAACTGATGAAGAGATTCAGGAATTATTCCCTGAACCATCAGATGCAAAGAAACTAGTTGAGCTGATGAAGATTGTAAAATCTGCTGAAGACAGAAATACAAAGATCAACAGGATTGTAGAGAATTCGAAGAAATTCGGTGGAGTAGTATTAACTCTTCTATCCAAATTTGCCTGATACCATTAAGGAATTTTCAATTTTGATCCTTATTCGAGAGAAATGATGGAAAGAATTTAATTTCTATTCAAAATGATATATTATTAGAACAATCATTATGGAACAAAACAAGATTATCGACGACAAAGCCGTTCTTGACAGTTATGAAAAAGCAATAAAGTACTACTGGCGCTCCAGTATTCATAACAGAACTACCTATAAACGAGCACGCTACCTTACAATTATCTTTGGTGCCGTACTTACACTTATATCCTCAATTGCCTCAGCGAAATTCATTGAAGCCTCGGATTTTCTGAACGTAACCTTTGCCATTTTAACTCCGGTACTGGCAGCTTCGCTTGCAATAATAGGTGGTTTTGCCCAAAGTTTCCACTGGGGGGCTACCTGGCGTGATATGGTAGTGAATGCCCAAAAGTTGGAAAAATCAAGAGATATTTTTCTTGCAACAAAGCCTGAGGAGAGAGACCTCAAAAATGAACTCGAACTGATGCACTCCATGCTGATAACTGAAACTGAGAACTTCTTTCAAAGGGTTCTGGACAGTGAGGTTAAACCTTCTGAAAAAGAAAATACAGCTAATCCTTAAATGGTTTTATTAGAGTTTGCTGCTTTTCAAAACAAAGATCTTCTTCTTTTTACTATTTTATTTTCTTAAAAATCTACTCACAATTTCATCAAGATCTGTTGGTTTATCATAAGGTATAATCCTAAGCTTAGAAATCATAGGAAATAGATTATCTATAGTGCCCTTCTGACCTACCATGATTAATTGTTTACCCAGGGTATGACCTATTCCCAATTCAAGTGATACATTTGCATTAAAACCTGTTAAATCAACTACAAGATGAGTCGCTATGGCGATTTCTTTCCAAATTGAACGAATAACGTTTGGATCGTCAGCTTCATCACCACGGATATAGTCTACATCTAGTCTTTTACAGGTTTTCTTAATCTGATCTCTTGTTTTGGGAGCCCAATCAGGTCTGAAGGGAGTTATATGAAAGACTCTTTTCCCATCTGGTTCAGGGTAGGCCGGTGCAAAGACTGGATGAATTACAATTGTTTTTCCATCATCTAGATATTCAAATAACTTATTTACCATCCTGTCAATAGATAGAGGATCACAATCTTTCTTCTGATCCTGAAGCATTCTAAAAGTCTGATCTGCATATGTATTTGATAATGGACGTTTGAATGATGACAATACGTTATCAAGAGTAGCCATGAAGGGTTTTTCTGAACTTCTGGGATATGTCCAGGCCAAGGAGGCGTCTATTGCTTTTAACAGTAATTCATCATCACCTGCCTGACCTGTCATGACCACTGGTTTTATTTCAATATCAAATGGAATCGAATCTTTCGCATTAATAACTATAACTATTGGTTTTCCGATAGTTAATGAAATGCCAAGTTCATAAGTTATTGCTGCTAAATCGGTCTCTTTTGCATACCTGAGATCAAAAATGGCAGTCATTGATTTTAGAAGCTGGCGCCATCTCGATTCGGCATAAGAGTGCCCGAGCGGTTGATCCTGAACTATATAACCATAGTACTTCGCCAGCAATCTGAATTTCTTTTCCATTTCAGGGATACCCGAATAGAAAACTTCTTTTACATCTACGGTTTCTAATACAGCAGACCATATTGGTTTAGCTAACATTGGATAAATTCTTGAAGAAAAGCTCCTGATCTCAAGAGCAAAGGGACGAAGCATGTCAAAATCGATCCTTTCCGCTCTTTTATCATCTGCTCCTGCTTCATAAATAGTCTTATCAACACTTGATGATTTTATGTTCAGTTCAAGTGCCTGTTTGCTTTCTTCAGGACCCTTACCTGTACGTGCCATTTCCTCAAAAATGAATCTTCTTAAAAGCCAGCATCTCTCAACCATGGCAGCAGCCTTCGTACCTTCTGGAGGTCTTGGCAATCCGTAACTTGGATAATGCATTATCTCAATACTATTTGAAATGATCTCACGTTGACGTTGGACAGTCGATAACATCTCCTCCAGACTTTGATTTTCACCGGTTGTTTGATCTTCAATTCGATGGATCAATTCTTTAAGAACATTTAAACGATCATCTCCTATTTTTTCTGAATTTGCCTCCTTTTCTAAACGGATTTTAAGGGCTTCATAAATATTACCTATTTCTGGATCAGTGTTTTTTGAGGCTCCAAAAGCCATTCCTGCTATTGTTGTCAAAGTATTTCTTATATCTTCAATTCTTTTGCTATTATCAGGTGTTATTTCAATTGAATTAAGAACACCAAACATCTCTCCAATAAATCCGGGAATCCCTCCATCCTCTTTTCTGAGGTCCTGGAACTCCTTCATCACTTTCTCTGCATTTTCTTTCTCATCCATGGATTTGTTCATTTTTTCAAGTTTTGAACTTTTGCAAGCTATTTTTTTAGCTATTGGTGCCAGCAAAAGAAGATTATTAACAGAGGTTATTCCCTCATTAACCATTGAAAGAAACTGAGGCGCATGAACAGAAAAGTAGGCTTCTGCAGATTCATATCTTTTCTTTGCTTCTGAAAGCAAATCAATATTATTTGGATCTATCTGCCGAAGTGTATTTGCATAATTGAAATTGAATTTGGCTATTATTAATTCGTTATTGCAGCCAAGCAAATACTTTTCGGCTTTCTGATACGCTTCCTTTGCATTGTCAAGCATTTCCTTACCAAGAGCTGGAGCCAAATCGGAATAAACAGATCCTAAATTTGTATATGTTCTGCCGATTTCAGTCTTGCTTATTCTTTCAAGATCCATCTTTTCAGCAATAGATTTTAGCTTGTTTACTGCTTTGGTCATTTCATCCACAAAATGATCTCCTTTACGATGAGGCCAGGCTGATTCCAAAGCCAAATCGACCTTATCCATTACATCTTCCCGTGCTGTTATCAAATCATCCTCCATTAATTCCTTGTTCTTTAAGGTGTATAATTAAATCCGGCATTAGCTGCAATAGACATTAATTCTCCTTGGAATAAGTCACTTTTCATTCTATGAATATTCTCCATATCTCTCATTTGTTGCTGATACTTAAAGAATTGCGGATTAACAGCTCCGATGTTTTGCTGTGAGAATCCTGGTAATCCAAGTAGTAATAAAGGATTATTCAATAAAGACATAAGTTGATTTTGAAACTGAACAGATGAAAAAACTTCTTCAACCATTTTGTCAAGGATAGAGGAAATGTTATTGCCTAAAAGTGTCTTCATAATCTTATTAGCCTCATCTAGCTCCAGCTTTAGCAATACAGTCTTTGATCCTTGTGGTTTACTATTTGCTATCTTTTGCATCAGGCATGACGATAGATATGCATCATCAGTTAATCCTGAAAGACCGTTTTTATCAGGTATTACATCATACTTCTCTTCCCAGTAAATAAATACAGAATCAAATACCGATTGAAACTGGTCAAGGAGACCAACAGCTTTTGCAGCTCCATATACCGAATCCATTATATCAGGCGTCTGCAAGACATATCCTTTAATAAAATCAAAAGCTACGCCGGCTTCCTTATCTCCAATGATCTTCGTCAGGTGCTTTTTTAGCTCATTGGATTTAGTTTCTTTCTGGATAACTCCATTAATTCTTTGTCTTAGATCATTTGTGTTCATTGGATTTATATATTAAATTTTAGTTGTTATTTCTGATCGTCGGGTTTTTTATCAAGCATCGATGCAGGTTTACCTCCTGATGACCTCAGATTGACCAGCTTGCCTAACATATCAAACCAGAATGGAGATCCCATCGATACTGCAAGGGCAGTTAAAAGAAGCCCTCCGATTTTCTTTACATAATCCCAGAAATCATCAATCTTTTCATTCTTCCAACCAATTGGAATCTCAGCCTGCTTCAACTCTCGGTCGAGACTCTTTATAGTTTCAAAATCCTTTGCCATTTTCTTAACAATCTCATCCTGGCCCAAACTTCCAATAGCAGTTATTCTTGATGTATCTATTGAAGAAATCAACCTTACCACCGAGGAGTCCTGCACATACAATGAGGCTTTATTTGCTATTGCTTCTCTTGCATCATCATTATTGTACAAATATGAGGAAAGCTTAAAAGTATCTGCATTGGTTGCCCCGACCAAAACTACGGATATCACGAAGATCCACCATTGAAGCTTTTTTTTGTAAGCACCAATCAGTCTTTCCTGTGCTTCGTCGTACCATTTTGATATTTTTTCTTTTGCCAAGTTGAGTTTACCTTCTGCTTCAGAAAAGTATTGCAGAAAGACCCTTTTTAGGTCATTATTCAGCAAATCGGTTTCTTCCAGCCTTTTCACAATCATACTGATATCGAAATGTAATACTTCCGATTTTCCAGCTTGTGAATTAATCAGATCTAGTAAAACATCAGTAAAAACGTCAGATGAAATATAGGAAGGGAGACTGTTAGCCTTTCTGGTCAATCCTTTTATCATAGGATGATTTGCAATCAGCTTTCCCAAATCAGATTCTTTATCACCAAAACTGTTATAAATCCATCTGAAGAGCATTTTTCCACGTAAGTGTGAAAAACTGATCAAGATTTCCCATAGCGTAGAGCATGCTATGCTATAGATCAGGTAAATAAAAATTAACCCGATCACAAGGTCAAGAAAATCAAGTCCGTTCATAGTTCTTAATTTTTAAATAGTAATTTAAATTCATAAATTATTTTTATTAATAGACTGTTCATATCCTTATAAAATCTTTAGAAACATAATTCCTTATTCTCTGGCAGACTTCATACCCTTCGGCACTACCCTCATCGTTGGTGTTGCCCTCAATAGTGTGGAATACATCTCTTTCAACTGCTATTACAATACCGGTATGTGACCAGTCATTATCAGATGCCCTGTTTAAAAAGAGGAAACCTGGCTTTAGCACTGATCTGTCTGCAGAGACTTCATTTTCAGATATAAATAACCTTTTTGCTTTAGCGTTCGATGCCATTTCATCGCAGGATTCAGACAGTTTATAAGGATTGGCAACCTGCAAGGTATTGCAGGCCTGGGTAACTATTGTACTTACGAATCCAGCACACCATGGCCAGTCTGCGCCCTCATTTCCCCTCATATAATATCGCACCCAGGGACCTTTATTCTGACCTCCCAGTTCTCTGGGTCGTGCTTTATAGTGCTGCAGTGCATATGCAACTACATTTTCCCTCAGTGATATACTTTGAGAAGAAATTGGCTTTATTGCCTCTGAAAGGGATTCGATGAGCTTACTAAATGTTATAGGACCGACCTTGCCATCTACGGATAACGTATTTATCATCTGGAATTTTCTTACAGCAGAGCGTGTTGCAGGCCCAAAATTTCCATCAATGACTAATCCGATACCATTGAAACAAATCCATTCCTGGATCAGCCTGACATAAGGTCCTGAGTCTCCTTTTTTATAGGTTTTATCAAGAATTAGTTCGTCCATTTGTATCTTTATTAAATTCTTTATTTGTCATCTTTTAGGTTCTCATTAAACCGAACTTAAGCCATAAACGTTTTTCAATTTCCGTCAAGCGATTCTCTTCTGATTGCTTCAAGCAAGTCATCAGTTTTTAATCTTTTTGTCTTGTTATCCAGACAGTTTATAAGGCAGTACTGTAAAATATTCATTATTGAAGCACCTGTAAGTCTGTATTTGTGACAAATTGCCAATACATCTTTATTATCCGGAAGAAAAAATCCTTTTGGCATTCCCAGATTCAGAATTTTAATTTTCTCCTCAACAGAAGGCAGAGGAAAAGAAATTTTGGCCTGAAATCTCCTCATGAACGCATCATCTATATTCTCCTTGAAATTTGAAGCAAGAATCACAAGACCATTATGATTTTCGATCCGCTGCAATAAATACGAAATCTCCTGGTTGGCATACCTGTCGTGGGCATCTTTTATCTGGGTTCGTTTTCCAAACAGAGCATCAGCCTCGTCAAAGAACAATATCCAATCCTTGTTTTCTGCCCGATCGAATAAATTGGACAGATTTTTTTCAGTTTCTCCGATTTACTTCGAAACATCAGTAGGCAAATCAATCCTCTAAACATCGTGAGAGTTGTCCCTTCTAAGCAAATTAGTAGTAAGTGTTTTCCCGATGCCCAGAGGGTCATTAAATAAAGCCCAATAACCGGGTATAGGTTTAGGCTCACGATTCATAAACATATCTTTTACTAATATTTTATTGTGAAACAACCATGTGAATATATCCTGAATCTGCAGTTTGGTTTGTGTTGTAAAACCATACTGGGTCTTATAGCGTCAATATAATTCATTGCCAAATACAATGAGTTATAAAATTCGGCCCGTTTTGCTGACCAAAATTAATCTTTCTCCAAAATTTGCACTCATGGTTTTATTATTTTGTTTATTAGATTATTAAAATTGTTCTATGATTATTAACTGATCCTTATCAATTAGCTATTTTAATAAATCTCTGGCAATGGATATTTGCCGGATTTTGATCAAATTTAATAAAAATCTAAACAAAAAACATGTTTTCAAAGAACATACATTATTGACATTCAATGCATTAACAATCATTAAGGATCAACTACATTCCTTTAAGACATTAAATTTTAATTCTTAAGGTGGATCAAAGAGATTCTACTCATTAAATAATTTAATTACTAATCCCCGAATCCAAAAAATATTACAAAAAGGCACAATGGGATTAAAGCATATAAGATGGAATATGGAATCATTTTTGATATGAGCATTTCTTTTTTAAAAAGCTTACGAAATATAATATCAGAGAATGAGAAACATATGAGAGCTAAGATTCCAAAAACAGTGTCTGAACTTATAGAAATGCTCAAGGGGAACAAAATCAAGAGCAATATGATTAATGAAATGATAATTGCAATTCCTAAGTATAACGCCCACCAATAGACTGAAAAGAAATACACCTTCTTCATTTCAGAAGATTCAATTGAAAAACCAGGATACCATTATGGCTGTTTGATATTCCGCATATGGCTGATAAGATGTCATTGTACTCATTACATAATTAAGCAAATCCGCTTCACCCATGTATTGAAACATTGTAACCATTGTTCTTGTGTAATCTATTGATTGATTCCTAATAAATGTTCCCTTATTAAAATCACTCCAATCACCCTGCGCTCCTTTGGGAATGACCTGTGATAACCATACCAGATCTTGACCCATTACAAAAGGTTGTATTTGACCACCATCAATATTTGCTTTTATTGTATTAGCCATTTCTCCTGTTGCTCCCATATTTAAAGCACTACTATAAGCTCGATTACCTGCCTGAGGATCAAGGCTTTGCAAGGCAGCACTCTGCATTCTAATTCCAGCTTCTCTCATACACTGGATCACCTTGCTACCGGGTAATAAAATACTTCTGTATTCATTTACAAAAGCATTAAGGTCTGCCCAGTTATTAATTACAAATAATGGACTAGATATGTAACTCAGCTTTCCAATTATTCTTGCAGTCTGTTCATCACATACGGTTTGTGATTCTTGCCCAGAAATTCCATCATCAGAATATTTGTTACCTTTTCTTTCATTAGCACAACTTAGTGTCAATATTAAAAGAAATGCAGTTAAAAAAGAGTTTGTTTTCATGATATTAAGGTATTTAGTTTTAGTGAGGTTTTTTAAATTATAGCCTATAATTCTTATTGAATTAAATATACTCATGCAATAAAAACGAATTGTAAACCCACACCTTAGAGTCAACGGCGAATTTAATTTCAAATGCTCCGATAATGGATTGGCAACATAGGCGAATAATGTAACGCTAATGATTTAAATTATCCATCCCATTTGATTATAGTTTTATCTGGAAAATATTTTGTGACTGATTTAAAGTGTTTTTAGTAATTAACCTAAGTTGCCAGTTACTTGTTGCTGGTTGCTGGTTTGAATGAACAATTTAATTTTTCATAATATTATTGGATAGATTAGAGGTAAAATTCCATATTAGTCTATAAATCAGCAACTAACCAGAAACAAGGAGCCAAAAACTAGCAACTTGAGTTTATTAAGAAACATATCTGCATGTTGAAGATTGGCTCAAACCATGTTTTATGTGTTCTTTATTTCGATATCAGGAAATAAGTGATTGGATTACTTAAAATATTTTACCTGATTTGGTATACTCTCGCTTTATGCCCTCAACAATGTCCTTATTTGTAATAATCGTAGTGTTTTTGGAAAGAGCAAAAAGACAAATATGTTGTACAATATTGATTATCTCACCTCCACTTAATTCAAATTTTTGCGCTATTTGTTTAAGATCAACCTCATCCGAAAATTTTATTTTCTCGGGAAATGATTGCTGCCACAGTTTTAGTCGTTCATTTGTTTTAGGCAATGGAAAATAGATGATGGACTGAAAGCGACGAATAAAGGCATCATCGATGTTACTCTTGAAATTAGATGCCAGGACGATGAGCCCGGCATACTCTTCCACCCGCTGCAGCAAATAGGCTACTTCCTGGTTGGCATATCGATCATGCGCATTTTGCACCGATGTGCGTTTGCCAAATAAAGCATCCGCCTCATCAAAGAATAAGATCCATTCTTTGTTTTCGGCTCTGTTGAACAGGTTGGCCAGGTTTTTTTCCGTTTCACCGATATATTTGGATACTATAGTGGAAAGGTCTATACGGTACACATCGCGCCGGGTATACTTGCCCAGGAGACTGGCGGTCAGGGTTTTCCCCGTACCGGGTGGACCGTGGAAAAAGGAGCGGTAGCCCGGTTTTAACTTACGGTCCATCCCCATACCTTCCATTAACACTTTATTATGTTCCAGCCATATAAGGATTTCCTGTATTTGTTTTTCGGTTTGAGTGGGCAGTACCAGATCCTCCCACTCCATTTTGGTAGAGATAAGGGCTGCCGGAAATTCACTGCTAAAAACAGGTTTTGAGATCTTACCCAGGGTAAATTTATCCACATAATCCTGTTCCAGTAAGAGTTGACCACTTAATACAGGTTCTTCTTTACCATTTCTGGCCAGTTCCAGGACCTGTTTTTTTATAAACCAGTGTTCTTCAGAAAACAAGTGCTGTAGCTGAAAACGACGGTCAATATCCTCACCGGCCAATAAATACATGGCGGTTTCACCTGTGGGCAGGAATCCACGATGGCTCTTGCCCCGAATTCCTCCAAGATGGGGTAGGTCCCCGCCGTTAGGGTATATTGTCTGGATGATGTCATCAATGAAACAGGGTCTCATATGGGGTATCAGCGCCAGCAGGAGAACAATTCCTTCTTCATATTTAAGGTTATTTTCCGGTACTATATTAGAGAAAGCCTTCAACCAAGCCGGCTTATAATCGAATTTTATTTTCTCTGATTTAGTTGGACTATCTAACCTGGCTTCTATCAGTTTTTTAAGGTCTGCCAAGCCGCCTCTCAATGCCTTATGTAAGGATAAATTATTTCCCATTCCCCTTTTGTTGGACAACATGAGTTAGTTCATGTGCCAGTAAATGTTTCCCGGAAGAAGACCGGGGTTGGTATTGACCTGTATTGAAATAAATGTCATAACCGTGCGTAAAAGCTTGTGCATGAAGCATATTTGTCATCATTTCAGCCCTTGGTCCGGTATGAATGCGTACCTGAGAAAAATCGGCCTTGAATTTCATTTCCATTTCGGACCGGATGTCATCGGGTAATGCCGTACCCAGACCCTTTGTTTCTTTGATCATATTTTCAAGCCTGGTTGCTGAAGCGTCAGACTTAAATTTACGATTTTCATTGGTTTGTTTATCCTTGTCCGCCGAAGCTTTAGCGTAGGTGTGCTCCTTTTCAGCTTGTCGCTGGATTTTGGTTGCGGGTTCTTCCTCTTCTTCTGCCTGTCGCTGGATCTTAGTTACTGGTTCCTCCTCTTTTTCGGTTTGTCGCTGCATCTTAGTTGCTGATTCCTCCTCTTTTTCGGCTTGTCGTTGGATTTTAGTGGCAGGTTCCTCCTCCTTTTCAGCCTGTCGTTGAATTTTTGTTGCAGGTTCTTCCTCTTTTTCTGCCTGTCTTTGGATCAATTTTCTCTGAGTTGAAGATCTCATTACGCTATCCGCTACCTCATCAGCCTGTTTTTCTGATTTCTCACCCGGGGAACTTACTCTGACGCCACGTGAATGTGGATTTTCTTTGGATTGGATCTTTCCCACAGAAGCAAAGAATGGTTTCGAAGCGGATCCAGAAGCATCCTTTTTTTTCCTGGTGTATTTAGTTTTCATGTCATGAAGAATTTAGTTTTTATTATTCCCTCGTATCAACAAATTTCTGGGGTACTCTGAAGAATGGTGACTCTTTCTATGCTTACACTTTTATACTGTAAAGAAATAATAGGCAGTAGATCATAATATGAAGCCAGCATGCTGAAAGCTGTTAATAGTTAGGTTCATTATTCATGGTCTTTTCAGTTACCTTCTTATTTGTTGTTATATCTCTTACCCGGGCATACATTCGCACTTTCCATGCAACATGTTTCATGCTTGATTTCGGGGGGTTGCTTTTGTATTTGATTTCTGTTTCATAGTGAGCGACTCTTGTTTTTTGTAAATTAGGTTTAACTGGTTTGATCCCTAATTCCATTAGTATATATTTTTCGACCTGATGAAGCATTTTTCCATTCATGCTCCTGGAAGTTGGTGTCATATTAAATTTTCTACCAGGCCCGTGCATTTTATGGTGTAGCAGGTGTGCTTTGATACAGGCTATCTGTTCTCCGTTATGGGTAAGTGTCGGATCATAACCCGGAATGGTTTCTCTTGGAGCTGAGCCTTTCACTCCCTTTGCTGTCAGGGGATCCGCCACTACCTTTTCTGCTCTTCCTTCAGGACCGGTTGTCCAGTTGATCTTTGACATCTTTATGTTATTTGCATCAGGTATTTTTGTCCATATTTTTTCGATTTTTTTAATGATGCTTTGATACTGTTTTGCTTTCTCTGTTCTGTCTTTTTCAGTAGTTGATGCCATTAATACCCATTTCTTATGCATGCTATCCAGGTCATTAATATCCTTCACGGGTTTATATCCTTGCTTTTGTGCATAAATAATAAATTCAGGTACGGTTTTATCTTCACTATGCAGAAGTATTTTATATGCATTACCTGATTTAATCCCCTCAGCAGTATGTGTTTTATCACCAACCTTGAATTTTTTCTTGGGGAAGAATATATCTTTCACTTTTGCAACACCTTTCTTCAAAAAAGCCTTAGCCTTCTTAGCAATCCACGCAACCACCTTATCAATCGCCTTATCAATCGGACCCCGGATCTTCATCAGGATTTTCTGAAGTGCCTGGGATATCTTGCCCAAACCGGCAAATTCGGCCAGGAAGCTCACGGCCATAACCAGGATGCCTTTCATGGTAGTGACGATCTTCATGGCGGCTGGCATCAGATTTCCGGAGGCAATATCAATAATGGAATTCAGGAAGGCTCTGCCCACTTCAATGATTTTTTGTATGCGCTGGATAAATACCTTGATCACCCCATAGATGGTCAGGATAGCCTGCACGAAAGCACCGACCGGGTTCAGGCTGCTGACGATCTTTACGATGGCCTTGGTGACCACTGTGGTTGTTACCCAGCTTATTATTTCCTTAATAACGGTATCCTTCAGGTTGCTTAAATGCTCCTTGATCTTCTCCCAGGCAGCTGCGGGCCCTTCCTTAACTAAGATCTTCACCAGTTCAAAAGTACCCTCCAGGACCTTAACAGGACCCTCACCGAGATATTTAACCAGTTTGGCCCGGATATTTTCCCATGAGATGCCCAGAACGGACAGGATGAATCTCACTATTTCTTTAAAATTAAAAGCTTGCGGGATGTACACCCCGGCTCCCTGGAGGGTTCCTGTTAACCAGTCTATCAGCACTTCGGTTAGGATCTTCCCGATCTTATTCATGAACATGTAAAATCCCATCTTACCCGCTTTGACCAGATTACCCAGGAAGCGTATGGGATTTTTCAGGATGGATTTGAAGGCTTTGCCCGCTTTCTTCAGGAAGGGGATGGCCTTCGGCGCCACTACTTCAAAAATGATCAGCAGCAGGTCCCACATGGCTTTACCGGCCCAGGAAATGAAATCGAAGGCAAAGGTTGCGAATACGCCAATGATTTTGGCAAAGGCCAGAGGCAGTAGGATGAGGTCTTTAATAGTAAGTGATTTCAGAGCCCGGATAAAACGTGACGGCAGAGATTTTACGAGCTTGAACAGCTGTTTGAGGTTGGTCTTGAACCATTTCCATCCCCTTTCCACCGCATTGGCTTTTTTCATGTTCTCCCAGATCTCCTCTTGCCCGATTAATGTCATGAATCCGGCAATAAGGGTGTCAGCAGTACGGGGGACTTTATCACCGGTGATGGGGTTTTTACCCAGCACGGCAATCAGCAGGGGCCAGGCACGGGTTTTGGCAGCCAAACCGGCAAAAGGAAGGAGGATAGCCTGACGGATAAAGTTCAGGATGTCTTTTACCAGTCCTTTAAGAAATGAAATGATCTGTTTTATAGGCGTAGTGAAAATACTTTTTGCACGTCGCCATAGTTTGCCAGGACTTCGAAGATCCAATATTCCAACAGAATTCACGAAACTTTTAAATGCACTTACAATAGAATTCCCGATATTGGCCAGTTTCTTGATCTGTTTGACTAACCATGCACCCACCTTTTCGAATATACCGTATTTATTCAGTGCCTGCCAGATCAGTTCCCCGCCGGGTATAAATCCCATTATCGCCCGAAATATATTGGATGCATTCCGGGGTACATCTCTACCGCTGATCGGATTGAAACCCAGTATCACGGTCAGCATCGTATAACCGGGTATATACCGGGCTTTATCCGCTGCCCAGTCCCGGGCTTTTTGAACGATCCCCCGCTGTATCATTGGGGGTGCATGCTGGCTAATTGTTGGTTTAGCAGCTCGCTGTACCGGAGATTTTGATGTCCCTCCCTGCTGGACCACATGCGTTAATTCATGGGCCAGTAATTTTGAGCCCTCTTTCTGGTCCGGATTGTATTCACCCTGCTTGAAATAGATATCGCTGCCATGCGTAAATGCACGGGCAGCGACCTGGTTGTTCATGGTGTCCGCCCCGGAATCGGTATGCACTCTTACGCTCGAAAAATCGGTTCCGAAGGCAGACTCCATCTTCCCCCGGGTTTCTCCGTTCAGGGGTTTCCCTCCCCCTTTGCTGGTATGCAACTGCGTTTCGAAATCGGTACTGACCTGATGGTTATCGCTTTCAACCCTGTTCGTCTCCCGGCTTGAGCGTTGTATGTCCCGGTTTGCAGCCGTGTTCTGGTCCATCTCCGTAGGACTCTCGAACGCCGGTTTTCGCTGGAAGAAAGAGGATTTGTTCAACCCGGAAGGATTACTATCCACAGCCGGAGGAGAGGGAGGGAAGAAGCCCTCCCCCTTCCCTGAATGGATGGTTTGAGTTACCTCCTCGGCAGTCTTATCAGCCTCCCGTTCAGAGGGATCATCGATCCCGCTGACGGACAGGCGGGGCTGAAAAAAAGCCCCTTTCTTTCCGTTACCGGAGAAGAAGGGGCTTTCATGAGTTTGCTTTTCTTTTGAGCGTAAAAGGTGCTGATGTCTTCCGTGATGATTTGATGAAGCACTGGAAGAGCTGGTAGCGTTGTCAGAGCTTTTGGGTATGGCGGACATGGTTATTGATGACCTTCAAGCTGCTTTACGGTACAGTTATATGATCCTTTACAATCAAACTTTTTTAGAAATATAATCTTATGCCAAGGCTGGTGGTATAAAAGTTAATATCATTACCCGGTCCAAACAGCTTGAAGTAAGCGGCATTCAGATCTACCCACAATTTATTTATTACCGGCCGCTGAATACCCACCTTTCCGCTTAAGGCAAAGGAGCCACTCACATTATCCGGTTTGTAAAAACCCGGGCCTGCACCCAAATAACCATCAAAAGCACCCAGGGTTGTATGCACTTTTGTATAAAGCGCTGCACCAATAACCTTATAACCGGGAACAAAATTATAATAACCAGCCACCAGCTCTGTGGAGAATGCACCTGAAAAATGGTATTCTGCATCAATTTCTCCCAACCAGTCCGAAGTGTAAGAGTTACTGAAATTACCCACCGGAAAAGTGCGGCCGCCGTGAGCGCTCAGGCTGAATACAGGTGTTACTGTATGGGTAATGACGGGGCTGCTGCTGGAGAAAGCCGCACTGCCAGCATCGGGTATAAAGGTCGCAGCAATTTGGTGCCGGCCCACTTTTAAAGTAGTCGTTGTTAGTATCGCACGGCCGTTCGCTTCTAGTTCTACCTGCCCGAATTTCTGACCATCTATGTTGAACTCAACAGAACCGGTCAGGATGTCTTCTCCTGCTGAAAACTTTCGTGACACAATCGCTGTAAAGGTTACAGGTTCTTCATACTTTGTTTTGTCTTTGCTAGCCTTCACTCCAATTGCTGTCGTATTCATCTGTATGTTTTGGGTGAGCAAATAGGTCTTTACGAATGTGGGCTCCCCTGTGACCATGACGTCGTAAATGGCATTTGGCCTCAGGTTAGGATCGACGATGCCGGAAGCCAACTTTTCGGCAACCTCAAGTGCAATGGGTGGTTCAGGATCCTGACCTGGAACGTTGCACGACTCTGCTTTCTCCATGGGCCAATTTTTATCCGTAAATGTAGCGGTGGATGTTCCGGGTGCATAGTCAAATAGGCTCGTTTGATCAGTCACGCGCCAGGCATCGGCAAACTCTTGGTAGAGCGTAACGAAGCGATCATGCAGACTTTCCGGCATGGGTCCAACAGATGAACCGTCAGGAAGTGCCGGCAGCCAGCTTTTTGAACGTTGCGTAATTACACCAGTTGTATCGTTATAAGCGATAACACCCGAAATTCCTTTCCTGGCACTGGTATTGTTGATAGATACATTGAGGTACCACTGGTTATAAGGAGACCACCAGCCAGGAGTAACTATAAGAGAAGTGCCATCAGGGAAATCGATCTCAATTGCACCACCACCAGCTGGTGATTTCATAACGCGGCCACCGGATCCAAGATCAAGGCCATTATCGCCAAGTTCTGTCAGCTCGCCATCCACGCGGAGTTGCATACCGCTCGGATCAGGTATTCCATTAATGTTAGGTTGATAGGTGACGCGGTGTTCACCAACGCGGGCAGCAACTGCCGTGTTGACACTTACACAAGTACTTAGGTTGTCGTATGAATCATGCCCTGGTCCGTTTGTGGCAACGGCAGTTTGGCGCGTCTGGATTTCCAGGTTGTCCCCTAGCAAAGAGACGAATTCGCCGACGGCCTGGAAATCGTATCTTACTCCGTCAACTGTGGTAATGTGCGTATCACCCGTAATATATCCTGCACTTTTTATCTCAAAATAATAACTTCGAGATGCGGGCGTGACGTTATCGCAACCAGTAAGTATCTCGTCACTATAATTAAGGACATTTACGGTAAAGGAAAAAGTATAACCTACCCATGCCGAAGTTGGTGTTCCAATAATTTCTATGTTTGGACCATTATTGAATGTTATATTTGATGCTGTTGAGTAAGCAGAAGTATTAAAATCGTCAGCAGTGCTAAAAGTCGGTCCGACACCGCCGCCATTGTTGTCTGTGATAATAATGTCCGTTACAGTCATTTTGGCATCGACAGTAAAGTTTACATCACCTATGGTTATTGTGGTTTGGGGAGTATTATAAGGTGGGATGTCATTTATATAGGTATTGCCTGATCCATAGCAAGTACTTGTAATACAAACGCAGTCTATATCTATATTCCCCTGACAGGATGTTGTACATTGGGCAGACGTTCTATTCGCAATTAATAGAATAAAAATAGTCACTAAAATAATTCGACTATTTAGCGCTTTATAATTTTTTAATTCCTTTTTCATATTAATTGGTTTTATTTATTAGTGAATTTTACATTTGATTTATTCCCAGGAAACAGATAATAGCCAGGGCATCCATGGTAATTTAATCATTGAGAAACCCCAGGGCAGGCGGTTCAGTAAAATGTCTTCTGCCTTTTGTAGCACTTCAAGGCGCCATCCTTCATCCTTTGAAAAAAGCTTTGCCTCCCGCCACAAAAATGCTTCGCGCAAGCCGGCTGGTGAAGTATTTTGCAACGCCGCCCAGTGTGCTATAACCTTTATCAGCATTTCATCGCAGCCTGCCTTTTCAGCTTCGGTTAATGGCAGAGCCGGTTCGAGCGGCCATACGGGCGGAATGCCGCAAAGCAACTTCGGTAGCATCAATACATATTCAGGAGCATCTTCGTTGCCTGCTGCCAAATAATGAAGTAAATAAACTGCGCGGTTTCTTGCTTCGTCATTCACAAATTCATTTTCATCCAGCCAATGGCAATGATCAAATAACCGCTGCAGGAAGGGATGAAGCAAAACGAGGCCTGTATCGGGAATAAGGATGAAATCTTCTTTATCAAAATGACTTGTTTTATTAGTGTAACTCGCTTTATCAGTGTAACTCGCCTTATCGGTATAACTCGTTTTATCGGTGTAGCTCGCTTGATCGGTGTAACTCGTCTGACCGGTGTGAGTTTCTTTACCAGGCTCTTTGAATTTTTCGCTTTTTGTATGATTAATGAGTTTTCTGCTTAAGCCTAAACCAGGTTTACTTTTATGTTCTTTTTGTTTTAAGCTTATTAATTCGCCATGCCAGAATTGAGGAAGACTGTCTATCCACACATCATTCTTTGCTATCTCTGATAAAAAATGGGTAATTAATGAAGGCTGTTTAATAAGAGCGAAGAAAGTTGCCAATTTCGGGATAGCCGACCTGCGTGTGGCATACCCGATCCACTTCTTCCAGAAATGCAGCCGAAGAACGGAGAATGGCGGAAGAGAGTTTTCATTCAGGAAAGAACCTGTTTCTGTTTTCTGCAAAGTGTCATAGAAACGCGTAAGCCAGCTCCATGCTTTTTCAACCGGTTCTTTTAGTTGCAATCCCTTCAGCAAATTTGCTAAAAACCCGTCACTAAATTGAGAGATTAATCTTAATAGAGTGCGTTCATAATAAACCTCATTTCCCTCGTAAGCCCTAAGAAAATCTTGCAGCTCCTGCAATTTTTTTCCGGTTAATTTTTTTACCCATTCCGGGTCCCAGGCCGGCTCATTCGAATACCACCAGGGAAGATAACCGTGCTGAAGAAAGAAAAGGAAAGCCGCTACCTCTGAATTTTTGACGATGGGACTTACAATACTTTTATCAGCACCAGGACAAATGTTTATGGATGAAGCATCTTCAATAATTTCGGCCTCTTCAAAATCAAGCAGATCCATGCGGCAGGAGCTCAATATTTTTTGCAATTCACGATAGAGTTTTTCGGGCATTTTGCTTAAGAACTGCTCGGTGCTGAAGGCCCCTAAATCGAGCTCGAGCCTGTCAATAGTCAAATATTCTTTTGCAGAATCATAGGCTTCAAAACACCGTTCCATAGACTTGCGCATTGCTTCAGCAATTTTCACCTGGTTAGTGGCATCCCACTTGTGAGCAGCTGTAAAATCACGGAAACGTACTTCGAGTGTCTGCTTATGAATTAAATGGTTAGCTGTGCTTTTCAAGAGGTCAATTTACATCTGAAAAAATTCCGTTTAAAACACTTACCAGGTTGTTCCTCATAGGTGCAATCACCGAGGGGTCGGCATCGTCAGTAAAAAAAGCGGAAAGCCATGATGTATACGTAGATTCAAGGTTGTCAAAACAGGGATAAGGCTCATCCGAGCTATTCACCAAAGCCGTTCCGGCTAAAGCTGTATCTACCCAGACTAACAATGGCAGAATATGCGCAGGACAATACTTTCGGATCGTTTGTTCGGCATACTGGCGAAATTCTATATCGCGAAAACGATCTGGTTGCGCTTCGAACTTCAATGCCGTTGAGCTGGTATCAGAAAAATCGCGGGCATATCCTGATGGAAAAGCTATGGTGAGAATAAATGAATATGGATCTTTTGGTAATGAATACGGAATACCCGATGAGGAAACCGGAAGACATGATGACAGGGAATCAGAAAAAATTAATGCTGCGTCACCGGTTGTAACCGGATGAAGAAGAGGGTGTTCAATGATATAAAATCCTTCATTACTATAATAACGATAAAGCAATTGCTGAATTTGGATTATAGCTGCCCGGGCTTCTTCTACAGAATCATAATTTGCCGGAGATTGAGCAATGATGTTTCCTTCTAAATCACGAAGTGAAAGCGAAAGAGAGGATTCTACAGTAAAGTTTCCCGGGGCGATTGCGCATTTTATCGTTTCATTTATGCCATCGTTTGCCAGGGAAATAGCCGTGTTCTCGTCATTATCAGAATAAGAGTTCTGAGATTCAAGCAAAACGTGGCTGGCAGGATCCGTCGATGACCGCAGGCGAAACTTTTTATTATACGGAGGAGGGACAGTAGCGTCGAATATATCAAAATAATCGCTTAATAGGTAAATCAGTTTTCTGCGTTCTCCCTTAATACTTATACCGAGCAAATGATATAATCTTGTTTCTAATGAAGAAAGACTGTATTTCAGCCACAGATTCAGCACACTTTGCTGCACCAGCGGAAAATCATTTTCTGCATCGGCAACTGTAGCATAGCTTTTGTTACTTATCGCGATTGATGGCTCTCCGGCTGACCAGCGTAAAGCAATTCGCTGCAATCCGTTTAAATCAGCTTCATTGGAATAGTTTACTACAGAAGTAGCGAGTGTCATTGCAGCTTCAGCCCTTTCTTCTGCACCTGTTTTATTTGCTTCAGGGACAGATTGCCGGAAAAGTATGTTTCCGTTACCGTCGTGTATTTGCCACAAATAGAAAGAGCCATCGGGCGAGGAGTTTATAGTTACCAGGTCATTGTTTCGCCATGCTGGCTGACCGTATGCCTGCGCCTTGTTTTTGTCAAGATCGGGAAGCGCATAATAATAATCAGCTTTTAATTGCAGCAGAGCAGCCGATGCTGAAGACGTTAAGGAGTTTGGATTGGAATAGCTTTGTCTGTAGATCAGCGATGAGAAAGCCTGCATGTCCTCACCCAGCCTGCCAAGCAAATGATCCAGCATTTGATGGCGCCTGATTAGAAATTGCTCTTCAGTTTCCGGACCTGTCTTCAGAATCTTCATGTATGGATTGTCTGAATCATTTATAAAATCCTGCCAGGTCGTATAAGTTGGCGCCAATAGTAATAACAAATCTGGCGCAGCCGGAACATCATAGAGCGGCAACTGATAGAGCGTTGTAGTTTCCGATGCATTAGCGGAGAACAAGGCATTTACATGAGCTAACTGCGTAAAATAACCGGCCAAAACCTGCTCAAAAAGAAATAAATATCCCTGAAGCTGTTTTGCCTGACCTAATCGCTGTGCCGAAGAGGAAGCCGCTAGCCCGGCTTTACCCACACCATAAGTCACGGACAAATCATTTTGTATGGAATAGTAATCACCCATCACTAAAGATTCGCCTACCGGTATAGGAATATCTGTTGGTGTGCCCGGGGAAATAACATTTGCGAAATTGGCCGCATTGATTTGTTCATTATAAAGGTCAAGCACTTTGTTTAGATCATAGGTTACAACCGTATTGTTACGGGTTACCGTGATGTTGCATTTCTCTAAACTAAGCTGCGGAATGTGACGTGAGCTGTTGATCAGTTGCAGGCAATCTCTTGCGCCGGTCGTGATGCTTCTGTTATCCAGGTAAAGCGACAGGCTAACATTGGTTACAGAAATCACGGGTCTGTTTTTCTCATCTTCAAGTGTTTGAATGTCAGTTCCGGTTCCCATTTTCATAATGAGGCGAATGACATCAGAAACATACAGGATATTTGACGGAAGACTGCTGCTAAGCAGAGAATCCCGAATGAAACCATGTTTAAGCAATGGCCCCTCGAAAATGGACTCGGTCGGTAATTTACTTTGCAAATCGGAAAGTGATTGAGGAATTACCTGGGGAGAAATGTACAGATAAAGAGAATAAAATATATTCGCAAGAAGGGTTTCAATATCAGCCCCTGCATCCATTTCAATAATAGCTGAAATACCAACTTCCTGAATTCTGACTGACCGATAGGCAGAAAACGTTTCGCAAAGATTGCGGTAATTCTTTAGATAGGAGCGAATGCGATGGCTTGATTCAAATGCCATCATTACCTTCTGGTTATACTGCTTTAATAGAGGTGGATTGGTTGATGGAGTTTTAAGGGTATTGGCCGCTGCATCTAAAATACTATCGCGAATTGCAGATGTTAATCCGGATGATGTGCCAACAATTCTTAAAACAACCGGCCAGGAAGCAGAGTTGCCATTCCCCAAAAAGTTTAAAAAAGTAAAATAAGAATCCGTTCCTGATATTGGTTTCCATGGATTGACTGTATCGGGTTGAAATACCGGATCGGTGATCGTTACGTCTTTTTGAAACGGGGTAGCTTCAGGGTCATCCCAATAAGGGAAAGCAATTTCTATCTGGTATTGACTACCCGACACTGTTACTTCGGTTCTAAGGATGTTGGAATTCAGATCGTTGTTTCTATCGGCAGAAAAAACTAAACGATGATTATATTGTTTTAAAATGGTAACATCCGAATCGCTGTTATCTCCCAGTAAAGCCAGCAGATTCGTACTAGCCTGTAATACCTGCTGCAAATCGCCTGCACTTACCAATGGTGTAGCTATTTGCAACAAAACGGATAGTAGAAATGATGAAGCCGGCGCAGACGTGCCGGGTTTCACATACCGAACAGTGATGGGTGCAGAATAAATACCTGTATTTGCAATTTGCCTCCAGGGATTTAAGCTATTTTGAAAGCTCACCGCTTGCAGAAATATATCTGATTGAAGCGGCCAGGATGCAGGATCATTCCATAGTGGAAAAATAAAATTAATTATATAGGTTGTCCCGGAAACTGTTACAGAACTGCTGATGACATTGTTAACCTGCGGATTAAACTGCTGCAAAACACTTAGATTACCGGTCGGGTTTCCATCAATAACTGATAACCAGGCCCCCTTAATCCTCGGATGATCAAGCAGCAGTTTTTGAAAATCGGTTAATGAAACGGGAGAACAAGGCAGAACCTCTGAACAGGTAAAAAAATCCTGCGGTGCCGTTTGCTGCCCGCTGGTTAATAAATTGGCTATGTAAGTATATACATCTTCGGTACTGTCAAAAGCAGAAGCTGCACCGGCTTGCGAGCCCGCTTCTGTACACGCATAGCACAACGTTTCAAGCAGGGTGATGCCGGGATCGTGCAGGTTATGATCCGTCCATGTTGCTGAGGCAAACTGCTGAATAAGCTGTACTCCCTGTTGCCGCAAGAAGTTGAAATTTTTACTGTTTTGCAGCAGGTTGCCCAGGCTGATCTTGTTAACAGGATTATCCATGAATCCTTATTATTGCTTGTTGTTGGCTTCTGTTTTTGCAGCCCATTGACCTTCTGCCTGTTTCCTGATGTTTTCCAGCACCTCAACTACCTGCACATAAGGTAATTGACCTAAGGCAGTTAATGTCAAATTAACTTCATCAATGGTCAGCTCCAGGTGAATGATCGGTTTTTCAATTTTCATTTTTTTTCGCTTTTTCTAATTTTTCCACTCGGTTATTAATTTCTTTAATGGCATTTATAAACATAAAAGTCAATGGACTTAAATCGTGCCCTAGCACCTCGCTATCTTTCGTATCTTCTGCATTGAGTTTTATATTTTGCGATGTGACTAATTCGGGAATTATCTTTTTAACATCCTGAGCTATTAAACCTATATAATCCTTACCATTATCGATCGTTCCACCCTTACCGTTAAATTTATAAATAACAGGATCAAATAACAGCAGCTTCTGCAATCCTTCATTGAATGGGCGAATTTCCTTCTTTACGCGTCTATCGGATGCTGTATTCTCCCAAGCACCGCCACCTGGTTTTTTCGCAATACCATTCACCACTAATGCTGCTGCTGGCTCTTTATTGGTGATGGTCACTGTACGACCAATGACAATATCTCCAATAGTAACATTGCCATTCATGGTTATATTTGATGTTGGTGAAAGCTGAATTTCCCCAGCTTTTGTAATTACGAATTTATCAACGTCATCTATAGCTAATGACAATTGTGAATTATTAGCTTTTTTGGCGTTAATTTTAGTTTTGCCAACACTATCTTGAAATAAAGCATATCCCTTAGGATTCGTTGCTAAGGCATTGTTTCCAATATAAGCTCCGGATTTCGCAGCCGGGCCATTATGGATAACCAGTTTCCCCAATAATACCTGCTGCCCGGCATCTGTGTTATCATTAAGCGGGACCTCGAGGCGATGTGTTGGAACCGTGGATCCCGTTCCAATCCCTACATTGCCATTAAATGCTGCACCGGCGCCAACAGGAAGAAAGACACCGGCTTCACCTGCGATGTCTTTAAAATCATTACTGACTGGATCGTAGTATTGTACATGGGTGCCATCAAACCGAAGGGTTCCGTCTTTACCTCCGGGGCCTCCGGCCGGATTTCCAAGCGTAATTCCGGTATTTGATGATATTACCAGGTTTTTGCCATCATAAGACAATCCATCTTCATCTTTATGTAGAAATGATTTCCAGGCGCTTTCGAAATCATCGCCGGTAGGGCGTTCGCCGTCGGAGAAAAGCTGTTTTAGGGTGGATCTGCTGAGTTTGTCTGCCATATTTTTTAAATTTAAATTATTGTTATTAAATGGGTATGAAGTCTAATCCAACGATCATCTCACCGATTCCAAGAGAAGTTACACCGCTGCACTCGAAACTGCCTTCCTGCAGCGTGTCAATACGGTGAGTGACATTGGACGCTAAAATCGAATCAGGGCGGGTTGCAGATGCAACATCAACCGGAATGCCTACCACAAAGTCCACTCCGATCGTAGTTCCGGCAAAATAGGGTACTGATGGATCGGAGCTGGCGATAGTGGCGGAAGGCTGAATGGCAATAATGAAATCTGTTCCTATTTTCATACAACCAATTCCGGAAGTGGTGTCTTTTCCGAGGAAACGGTGATATAACTGAAAATTTATTATATAATCTACATAGTCACGACCTTCGATGAAGGCCAATATTTCCGATTTATATACTTTTCCGCCGAACGTAATGTCCTTACCCTCATCATAAGCCCAGGGACTCAGAAAGTGGCGGATATCCTGTTCAAGCTGATTTCGGTAGAATCCCGGATCCATTCCAGTCCTAAAAGCCACTTTGCAATCAACCAACAGTGTTTCATAAACCGGATTTGACACATAAATTTTGTCAGCTGTCAGGAACGGTGAAGGATTGTTTTCAACAATGAATTGCTTAATTTCATCCAGGTAAGTGAGGTTGCTGGTTGGCTGCAGAAGATTTCCCGCATTTCCATACCGAACGTCAGGAATAACCACCAAATTTATGCTTCCAGGCTTAAGGTTGTTGAAATCATCTGTGTAGTTAGTATACGAAAGGCATTTTGCTTTGAACAGGTCAGGAAATTTCTGTAGCACCATCCGCTCATAATCCCATCCTGCAATGGTTCGGTTGCGGTGTCTCAGGCGTTCGCTTGTGCGTACATAAAAATCAGCATCACTTTCGGCAGGCAGTCCGTTAAAGGAAGGATAGTTCTGTGATACTGTTTTAATGGCCGATGCATTGGTTGCCAGTTTCTTAATGGTTCCGGGCTTCAGCGTGGAGATAACTGCGTCCTCGTTGACAACCCTGATAGCTGAAGCAGCCTGCGCCACAATCGCCGAAACGTTACTTGCACCATCAGCATTTTGGTGAGCGTTTACTCTCAGCCAGCAAAGTCCTGAGGGCATCAAAGTGGCCGCTAAACCGGCATCGGAAGCTACGCTAATCTGAATGATGCCCGGCTTTTGAAAAGATTCGGTGGTATCGGATTGTATATCGGGCTCAGCAATTTGTTGCCATGTATTATCTTTTAGATAGCTCCATGAAATATGGTCTTTTTCTAACAAGGCACTACCAGGCATACTGCCGCTTTCCATTTGAAAAAGGAGAGACAGAATTTGCGGAGGTCGACTCTTGTCAATTCCTATGTACAGCACACCAGCCTGGCTGTCTGATAAAGAAGCAGCAGAAACGGGTAATTCAGGAATAAGCCTGGCAGGGATATTTTCATTACATTCGATGTTACCGAAAGCATCGAGCATTAAAAACTGATCAATACGGTTCGGTATCGAAGGCGTAAAAGTTTCCTTTGCTTTATATGCTAATGTAACCGATTGCAAAGTTGGAGTATAGGGCTGATTGGGAAATAGTATAGTGTCGACATCAGGGTAAGCACTTTGCTCTATTGCTTTTAAAGCATATATAAGGGGAAAGACTTTATGCCCGAAAGCCTCAAAAGGAGCGCGGGAAGGTGACGTTCCGACGTCATCCTGTGTTGGTCCGCTCAATTGAATTGAAATAAACCCCTGATCCGCGCCCGGCGAATATTCCTTCACCATATTTAAATACGGATTCCGGCTGTAACCGGCTTCCTGTATTTGGGATTTAAAAAGGGATTCCTCTCTGGTGATTATTTTCGGTCTGGAAGTAGAGATCCCGTTAAAAAGCGTTTGAATATTCGTTGTTATAATTTGCCAGGTACCTGCTGCCAATATATACATCTTACATGTGAATTGGCCGTAATTAATTTGAGTGTTATCGTATCCTGCATAATAATCGCGGAAGTTGGCAGGAGGATCCTTCCAATTTAATGCAACAGTAATGGATTCTAAAGTTTTGCCGAATACCTCGCTGCTTCCTATGTAAAAATTATTGCCAATTCGCGGGAATGAGGTGAATGGTAAAATGGGCTTTTTAATGGGTTGCAGGCTTTCATCATTTTGTAGCAAAAGATTCTTTATTCCACCGATTGCTTCTCCACCAGGGCTTACTTCTCCAACACTTACTTCAATGTCAACACTGCTTACGACAAACTTATCGAGAGATTCCAATTGAAAACTGTATGGCCTGAGAACACAGCGAAGCACGGGCCAGGCGGTGGTATATCCGTTTCCGTGCAACTTGGAGTTGTAGGAAACCACAGGAGCATCCTTTTCGGTTAAATTTGCGGTGAGTGTAAGAATTATATTATTAATTCCTTTGGTATAAGTTTGAATGAATAAAGGAGATGTCCATCCTTTATCTCCGGTAAGCGATATGTCAAAGCAAGAAGGCACATAAAGTGGTAAATCATTTGTTAAGAAACCAGGTGCTGCCGATAAATGGATGGTAATTGTTATTGAACGTTTACCTTCTGCTAAAAGAAGAGCGGGCGATGCTATAGCGAATCCAAGGTTTGCTTCCACCATGTTTCTTGCTTCAGGAGCAATTGCAAGCTGCGAAGTTCCAAACGGACGCCAGCCGCTACCAAGTGAAGACTTCACTAAAGTTGCATCGTTTGCTACAAATGCTATTGCGCGATTATCCTGCTGATCAAAATACAATGATTTGAGTGACTGAACAACTGCATGATTAATTACCATATCATTATCTATGGAATATCTTAGCGGTTGCCCTGAAGTATTTTTGCCTGCATCCAATGCCGTACCTTGCTTCAGAAAATAGGGTGTTACTGACTTGTTCAATTCGAATGTTACATGCACCTGGTCAGGTTGAGCAGCCTTAGGATTTAATTGTAAAATCTTTTTATAATAATAATTGAGATGTTTACTAACCAATTGGTTCATATCCTGTTGTGCAATGGCGTACAAATCCAGGAACGCCATTAACAGCGCCAGATGTGGCGGCCAGTCATTTCTGGAAGCCATGAGTTGGTTTAGCTCAACATCACTCATGATGCTTCCATTGGCCGACTTCAGAAAGTTGAAGAGGCCCGACCAATCTCCCTGAGGTGTATTGTCCAGATTGTAAAAGCTGATTTGTTTCGACAACTGATAGAGAAAATGGATAAGATCCCTTTTTGTTCGTCCATCGAGCTGCACATAATTCGGATCCAATGCAGGCAAGTTCCGTTGCAATTGGTTTACTCCATCTGTACTTAGCAGGTATTGATATATTTTATCAAGGTTTACCATTGTTATATCTCAGGTAGATAAAAAGGATAAACATAATTATACCGCGAATTCGTACTCCTTATGATGTAATGTATTTCGATCAGGATAAGTCCTTCGGTGGCTTGTTGGGCATTGATATCCACTTTCAGCAGGTCGATGCGGGGTTCAAAATAGAGGATGGAGGTGCGGATCATGTCTGAAACATAGGTGATCAGGGTGGTGGTCAGGGGTTCAAAGAGCATGATATCGAGGTTGCAGCCGTATTCAGGATGCATGACCCTTTCTCCGGGCCGGGTGGACAGCAATATTTCCAGACTTTGTTGGATGTCCTCTTCAGCAGAGACCATCTGAACTCCCTGTTCCGCTTTGCTGAACGTTGGAGGGAAGCTCCATCCTGTTCCCAAAAAATCCGGGTTTGAATTTTCTGCCATATTTATCCTATAAGTACCGTGAATTCACCCAAAATAATGGTTCCGCCGTGGGCGGTTGAATCTCCCAGCCTGGCTGCGGGCATGCCCCCGATCATTACGGTACCTGATCCGGCGACGATGGTATCCGGCGGCCCGACACAGGTAGCCATATCGCCAACCCGTGCAGCCGGCATACCGCCAATTAGTACGGTGGGTTCACCGGCCGGGAGTATGGGGCCTCCCACATGAGGTACCACACCCGTTAACAACGGGCAGACATGCATATCCGTAATTCGTGCAGCAGGTTGTCCCATTAGTTTCTCAGTTTAAAATATTTAATTGGCTTGTCATCAAGTACAAGTCTGACCTGATCAGTTTATCTGAACCAGGGAACCTTCCAGCTTGGCAATGGCACCGGTAGTGACTTCAGCCCCGGCAGATCCCTCTGCCTTAAAACTGCCACCGGCTTTTAACTCGATATCAGCACTGCTTTCACCTCCGATCTTTCCTCCTGCCTTTAGTACAATATCGCTTCCACTTTCGATCAGAATTCCGTTGCTGTCGAGTACGATTTTATTGTCATTTTCATCTTCCAGTTGTAATACTCCCTGGTCTTCATCCAGAGTGATCTTTTTACCGGCTGGTGTTTCGAGCAGCAATATCTTTTTATCGATGTCTAGCAGAAATTTTAATTCATTTTTGGTAACGATCCCTTTCTCAAAATTATCATCCGTGGCTTCAATAGGCGCGGGTTTGGCACTGCTGTTCAATGTACCTAACACGACCGCATCACGGGGATCGCCGTTTATAAATCCCACGATCACTTCACTGTCTATATCAGGAAGGAAAAAGAATCCCTGAGTGTCTCCTGAGTCCAGGGTGGACATTCTGGCCCAGACTCCTTCAGCCTCCGGATCAAGAATGGGGAGTTTAACCAGGATCCGGTGTTCTCCGTCCGGGTCTTCCTGGAGCTGCGTTACAATACCGATTTGCAGACCCGGGATACCGGAGGTTAATCCTCCTGCCGGTTTGGGCATAAATCCGGGTTTCTCGGATATCCATTCCCCGGACAAACCAAACTGTGCATGGGTGTTCCATTCACCATTGCTGATCTCATGGCAGATCCCCGAAACATATACCGGTCCGTTGAACCGGTTCCCTACACCCTGAAGGGTGATCAAATGTCCGGGTTTGATGGCGGCATATCCCTGAAATTTGGCTCTTCCTCTTACTTTGGTAAGACGGGTTTTCAGCAATTGCGCATTGACCCATTCCTGCAGTTCCTCCTGCACGACCTGTCCGCTATGCTTGAGAGTATAGGGAGATTCATCCCCGATCCCGGCCAGGTCCGAGGCTGACAGGTTTCCTCCACCTTCTATCCCCGGATCTTCGGCTTCTGCTTCTAGCAATTCCTGGTTGGCGTAGTCCCAGCTATACCCTTTAACTCCTGTATACTGAAGCCGGGCATCGATCTCACCATCAAACTCCAGGAGCGTTGCGCCATAAATTAAAGTAAGAGAGGAATCTTGCAAGAAATCGGGTTTTGAAATTTTAAATGCCCCGTCATCCACTATGCAGATCTTTCCTATGGCTTCGGCGCGGGAAACAATGAAATCCCAGTCGGTCAGTTCATATTGCACCAGTTCTTTATGTTCCAGGTCGGAGGATTCGATAGCGGGTTCAAAATCGTATTCTCCCAGGATCTCCTCAAAGGCAGCCGAATCTTTCACCTCACTGAAATAGCGGTTTTTTCGGATCTGGGTGGTTTTAAACACTTTATCACGGCATTCGATACGGAGCAAGGAGGTTCCGTCCGATCGTATTTTCAATCCGTGTTTTGTAATGATCCCCTTGAAGATACTATCCTCATTGGCTTCGTAGCCTGCCATAATTTCTAATTCTTTTCCCGGAATGAACAGATCCTCATTGCTCGCAGCAAAATCTTCCCCGGAGGTTTCGCCGTCGAGAATAGAAATTTTTGCCGAGGGTATCCGATATACCTCTTTGTTGACCGTTACATTCAACACTTCAAAATTGCCGGGAATATCATTACCGTCAACCTTGATCTTTGTGGTTACTGTATTGGTGGTTCCTTCGGCAGGGATGACGCGATCTTCGGGCATAGGCTATGATTTCTGAACAGGAGGAAATTCTATTCGTTGTCCGGCTTCCAGCTTTCTAAAGTTTACCAGTTTATTGAAACGGGCGACCTCCAGGTAGTACTTTACATTGCCGTATATACTTTTACACAAAAGGGGCAGGGTATCTCCGTCTTTCACGATCCTGACATGGGTCAGATCCGGCGATGAATTATTTTCTTCCGCCAGTCGCAGGTTTTCTTCAATTAAACCCTGGAATTTGGCTTTCACGACAGCCCGGATGGGTTTTCCATCCGGCCGGAAGAGTTTATAGTTGATGTTCATGCTCGTGAGGACACATTTGAATAAAAGCGTCCCCCAGGTCAGCATTACAAACGGAGGGCGGTGGATCTCACCATCATAGCTGAACACGGATTTTTTAAATTTGGCCAACTCACCTTCTATCCCATTACTTCTTTCCTCATCAGTTGTGCCGGGTAATACCCCCGTACAATCGAATATGAATTCGAATTCCAGGACAAGCGGTTTCGATTTATTGTATTTGGGCAATTTGTTGCTTGTCCCCGGGGCCTGGTTCTCTCCATATTTGATCTCATAATTCAGGGCATAGGCTTCCGGATTGACTTTCACCACATACTCCCCCTCCTGGATCTTTTCGGACTCACTGTAGGTAGGCTTTTTATATGCCGTGATCCGCATTTTTTGCAATTGCCCGCTATCCGTCATCTTTCCTGTTTCTCCTTAAGGATCTCCATGACTTGTTCCACGCACTCGGCAATGATGGCTTCCTTATCCGGGATTTGTTGATCAGAACCTGCAGGTAATGACTTACCGGGAGCTTCTCCCGGAGTTTCATCCTCCGGTCCGGCATTTACCGTTACTTTAATATGAAGTTCCTTAATTTCAAGTGGCATTATTCCAGTATAGTAAAATATTGGTACTGCAATTCCAGGGTCTCAATAACAAGACTGTTTTGTTCAGCATTAAAATCAGTTACAGACCATTTTTTTGGCCAGGCCTGTACCACATTCCAGGTTAAGAGAGGTTCATGATTTTCATTGAGTAATTTCACAACCAGGTCAACAGGAGTAATTTCAAAACCCTCCAGTGCGTTTCTGCACCACTCAATGATGCCTGAATCCTTTAGTAGTCCTCTCTTCAGTATCAAATTCTGATATTTTGTTCTTACAGGAAGACTATGCTTAAACCTCCACTCTCCACCTTCAGTAATTTCTTCAGTTTCCATTTCAACTGATAGGCCTGAAACTGACTGAAACTGATGATCGTTTTGTTTTACGTCAATTCCGGTGAATTCAACCTTAAAATGAAATCCTACCGGTGGATAATAGCTTGGCATTAGAGGAGGGCCAGTTTTTCATGAACAAATTCAGCAGTTTCAATGGCAATTTCGTTGCCATCAGCTTTAAGATCAGTTGATTGAATCTTGGTGATGTAGGCATTTTGAGCTTTCCATGTTACCAGTGGCTCATGGTTTTCATTTAGCAGATTAATGGTCAGATCACCCCTGAATTGTTCCGCTTCTTCCTGAAGATAAACTGTTTTCAGCCATGCATCATAGAATTGTTTGCTCTTGTCTTTAAAAGTTCCCCGTTTTACGGTTATATTGCTGTATTTTGAAAGTCCGGGTTGTTTGGATTTATGATAAACCTCATCAGCCCCGCCCCGGTATTCAATTACTTCTCTTTCGAAATCTAATCCTGTAACTTCGGTACAGTTAAAATCTGTTTCACCAAAATTTACACTAAAGTGAAATTTTGGTATTGGATATGCTTCTGCCATGATTAAAGTATTTTAAAGTTGATTACTAATTATGCTTCCTGCATTTTATGAGAGAATTTAAGAATAATGAATTCGGCCGGTCTGACTACTGCCATACCGATCTCAATATGCATATATCCGTTCAGTATATCCTCTGCGGTCATGGTTTCACCTAAACCAACTTTTACATAAAATGCTTTTTCCGGAGTGGGTCCGGCTAATGCACCGGTTTTCCATTGGTTTGTCAGGAAATTGGAGATCATTGCCTTGACCAGCACCCATGTATTGGCATCGTTGGGTTCAAATACATATTGCTCAGTTCCCTTCTTAATGGATTCTTCGGCCATGTTAAAAAACCGGCGAACCGATATGTAGCGCCATTCATTATCATTCCCGGCGAGTGTACGGGCTCCCCATACAAGTATACCTTTTCCTGTAAAGGCTCTTATGGCATTTATTGACTTACCGGCAACCGTATCAACATTTAAGTCCCTTTGACCCTCACGCGTAACCTGCAGAGAGGGTTTAACCACATAGTTCAGGCTAATATTTGCAGGTGCTTTCCACACACCCCTGGTGCTATCTACTTTGGCATAAATCCCTGCTATGGTGCTACTTGGAGGTAGTTCCAAAGGTAAATTCCCAATTTCGGTAAGTATTTTATTGTAAGTGACGTTGTCCATATTTTTTAGTGCATCTAGCATTATTCCGTCAAGCACACCATTAGTATCTATCGCTTGTGCAGCATTAATTGCATCAATAATTGCCGGATCAATAAGATCAATTATTCCCTGAACAACGGTTGACAAAGTTGATACTGTAGTCAAAGAATCCCCTGATATGGTTTTTACAGATGTACCAGTCGTTGCCCCGGCTATATCAGATATATGTACACCCAATGCACTTTTTAATGTTTGCAGAGCCTGGGTAGTATCTGTTAAAGCAGTTGTTAGTGCATTTCCGGCAGCGGTTGCTGCTGCTGCAATTGTTGCATCTTCATCAGCTGCAGCTGCTGCATTGTTTGCAGCCTCAATAGCACCATTACCAGACTCTACAATGGTATCCAATAAATCAATAATAGGCTGAATAGCATTGCTTACATCAGTTTTATTGGTAAGTGCATCGCCAGCATTCATAACCTGAATATTTGTATCTGTTGCTGTTAAATTATCAACTAATGCCGTTGAATCTGAAAGAAGCTGTCCAATGTCACTTGCAGCTGTACTAGCTGCTGCAATATCTGTTGCCAAAGCCTGCGAATTCGGTGTATTGTGAGCAATAGACGTACTAGATTCGTCGTACTGATAATCTAGAATAGTCTTTATAAAAGGATAATATACCGCACCATATTTAATTTCATCTTTAATTGAACTAATATTATCCCTAATATCTTGAATATTAGGATCGGTTGGACTATCAGCATCATAGCTCATAGTATCGATAATCGTAAATCTGTCTTGTAATTTTTTGCACTGTGCCAAAGCGAGATTATATAATCCGGCAAACTCTGAAATAGTTGACAATTTTGTAGCCTCCGGAAAAACGATTAATGTAACTTCATCGACTTTTTCTATCAATTCCAAACCGGCAATTAAATCGCTTGAATTATTTATTGACGTTACCTGAGTGTCTGAACTATCCAAAACATCGCTGTTGCCATATCGACCCACGGAAACGATATAGCATGGCCCGCCACCATTTGCGAAATACATTTGTAATGAATAGTACATTAAAAATGGTTGCCTGGTAGTAGGGTGGTCAACAACAATGCTGCGATCTGTTACCCCATTAATCAATCTATCATTGATTGTAACTTGTATTGTTGTTTCAGGTCTGGCCTTTCCAAAGAAGGTTGCGTATTCTAACATAGATGTAATTCTTGTTGGAACACTTTTTAGATCTCCCATTATTTTATTAGTAGCCTTTTCAGTATAACCAATAAATGCGGGGATAGCCGTTTCGACTTGAGCTATGGACGGAGGAAATTTGACAATTTCTTCAACATACACTCCAGGTGTTTTATAAGTTGTAGCCATAATTTATAGATATTAAAACGTTAAACATTCTAATTTGTTGGTGGAGGTCCAAGGCCCCCACCCATATTTATTTCGGAATAGATCCGCTCATGTTCGGGGAAGATAGAAGCTGTGCCTGGATTAGGAAGGAAGGTATCTGTTGCATTGATTTGAGCACTTAACCTGCGGTTAAACTGTGTTAGACCCAGCGGATTTTTTGTAACCAAGATATTATCGATCTCCGCTCCCGAGGCAGTTGAATATATTTCCAATTCAGGCGTTTCTGAAAATTCAGGTGCATTATTATAGTAATAACGCCAATAGGTTGAACGATTTTTCCAATGGATAGTAAAATGTGGAGACAAGAGGCGTTTGTCATTTGTTTCGTCTACCAATTTATAATTATTTAAACTACCATCGGGAATATGAAAACATTCAATGAGGGCAAAAGGTTTTTTTATATAAAGTGTATCATCAAGATAAAAAGTAAACTTAAGTCCTTCTACAGGAAGGGCATCGCCATCCCTCACCTCCAGGGAGTAATAGGCTGAAGGGAGATCCGTCAATACCAGTTCGCATTGTGTTAAAAACTCACCAGGGTGTGATGTCTCGTAACTAAGGATTTTTACCTGGTTTCCATAATAATCATTAATGATAATGGACAGGTTTTCAAGGGAAGCACTGGCAACATCATAATTAAAAATTTTTGGTCTCATTACAATCCTGTCATCATTGGTTACAAAGCTAGGTAACGGTTCACGGTCTGCAAAAATCCGGATCCAGTCTGAGTTTTCAATTGCTGCCGGTCCATTATCTTTTATAGCCTCATACATTTCGGGATGGACCGGATCTGAATTATCCAGATATATTTCACCTGCCTCATAATCTTTTCCTTCATCAAAACCACCTACGGGATTACTTAAATAGAGGGTGTCCGGGACAATTGAATTATTGGCTCTATTTGAAAAATAATACATAAACCTGTCTTTCCTGTTTCCATCCTTTTCCTGGCGTAAATTGGAGAAGTTAACCAGTCTTTTATTTTTAAGGCAAATGGCAAATCTTAAGCAAAAAGGTTCATCAAACGGAATAAAGGGCTTATAATGATCTGTATCTTGTTTATTTACTTTACAGGCAACAAAAAATCCGAAATTATCTTGTTTAAATATTAATTTATAATTATTCAATACCTCAGCACTCTCTTTTGTGGGGTAAATGTCAAAATCATTGGAAATATTATAATATTTATGCTGTCGTGCAAAGATCCTGTTCCTTTGTTCAATAGATAACTCATTATATAATGTTGATTCACGAGGCAGGTAATACTCATGTAATATTCTTGTAGTAAATAAGGGACGATATTGAATCAAATTATACATTATTCCTGTCTGATATGGTCTGTATTTGTGCTAATGTCCTGAATGTATGCACCTCTATCGGTCGTAAGGTCCCTTTTAAGCGAAAGTATCCCTGCCTTATACATGACAAAAGGCACCTGCTTACCTCCCAGGGAACCCCAAAGATGATTTACCTGTTCGAAAGTCATGGAATAGAGTTCCATATTCAACCGGTAATCCTGATGTTCATAGTCGTAGTCGGCTTCCGTCGAAGGCGAATTTTGAACGGTAAATACATTTTTGCTTTGGAAAAACTCGATCAATTGTGATAATCGCGTCAGTGCTGTTATATAATCATTGTCATTCGGATTACCGGACTGTTGATAATTTGCTGAGAATAAAAGAAATAAATTCAGAAAGGCCGGTGGATTTTCCAGCTCATGCCGATCGTTGTATCTGATATAGGGAGTGGTATTCTTTAAAGTAGGTTCCTCCATTATATTTACCAGGCTTAGTACTATCTTCCCTGCCAGGTGATTATCCTGTCCACCTAACCCTTCAGCCATCCCAATATTCCCTACCAACACAGGATCTTGTTGCAATCCGGGCTCAAGCTGTCTGATGTAATCATTAAGTTGATTTACGAACATATTCATAACTATCTGGATCATAACGGGAGATTCTTAATATAGTATTTTACAGTTGATTTTTAATGTTCTTCAGGGAAAGCTCCGCCCCGTCAATCCCATTTCATTTTGTTAGTTCAAACAATTATGAAAAGATGACTAACACCGATAAATTTCCTTTAAATATTAATGCAATTCAATCCTCATTTATGAGGATTTTAACCTTTAGATTATTCTATGATTCTGGCCAAGACTGCTATTTTTATCAAGTGAGCTGTATTTTTGACCCGAAGTTTTTGAATAAGGTTCTTCCGGTGAGTAATAGCAGTTGTTTCACTTATGTACAATTTATCTGCTATTATTTTTGACGAATCACCATTGCTCAATAATTGTAAAACCTCTAATTCCCTTTTAGTAATTTGAAAGTTGTTGACGTTTCTTATTTTCTGTATTTGCTCATTTTGTCTATTAATATTCTCAGGGAATTCACTTTTATCATTTCTGCCATTTCTGTCCATTTCTGAATCAGCAAGTTTCTCCTTCCCTTTTAATGGGTCCACCATTTTCACGATATAGTCTTGAGTTGTTTGCATTCAGGCTTTAAAAATTGAAGGACGTATACTCGACTCGATTCTTAATGTTCATATGAAGGCAAGGAATAAAGCTATATTTTTGCCTTGGATAACTCTTCTGTTGTTGATATTTAAGATAATGTTGCTTCCTCTGAATAAAACATTTCCAGATTGTAAAAGATTATTTAATGGCTTCTTATTTAAAATATTAAGTCTTTCAAATTTCTGAAGATATCATACTTTGATACCATTTACTTTACATTTCTGGTTACCTTTTAATTTGGCCTCAATATAGAAGTAGTACTTTCATTAAACAGCATTAATTTGTTCTTTTCTAATCATTTACGAACTGGCATAGGTTTCAATTCATTTGCATTCTGATTATACCTTTATAGATTTGATTTATATTTTAGTTTTGAGGTTCGGCCCCTCCCAAGTTCGGCTTGTCCTCAGATTTGTCTTTTGAAACACTATCAATTGCTTTTAGTACGAGCCGTTCGCTGAATCCTGCTATAAATGCAATGAAATATAATGAATAGATATATGGGATCATTTCCTGATCATTTAATGTAAAAAAACTAGTTACAAATTGTGATTTAACAAAGATGCATAGGATAAAGGCTGACATTCCTCCTATAAATATTCTAAGGGTTGTCAGAGTTCTTGTATTAATTATTTCAGGTATACGCGAAGATTGGGAAGTACTCTTTACTCTATGGGCAGAACTGAGAATCGCTCCGGCCATTCCGAATAAGGGACAGTGCAGTAAAATTAAAGTATGTTGTGGTATAATCTCTTTGAGTTCCTGGTTTAGTAACCTGAATAAAAGCAGGATCAACCCTACCAATAAGGTAGATATAGCGAGAAAACGTATATGTTCCTTGACTATTCTATCTTTATGAGCCTGATTATTAAAGCTTTCATCTCTTATTAGTGCTGCCTGATATACCCTTTCATACCTGCTGTCAGTTTCCCTTACTTTAGCATTTGGCTCAGATGTATCTAAAAATTCATTTAGCTTTAGAAGTGCTGCTGTGGCATCTTTTCTCCAGAAACTTAACTTTTTCGACTCGCTTCTTAGCAAGCCCGCCTTAATATTCAATTGCGTAATATTTAGAGAATAAATTTCCATCCGCTGGGCAGCATGAAAACATTTCCAGGCTCTATCAATGTCTCCTGAATTCAAGGATCGTTCAGAATCAGAAAGGAGTTTTGTTGCAGATACAAACCAGGCAGGCAAATCCTGGTTCGATATTTTACCAATATCTTTTTTATGTTCCAACTCTGTCCGGTATGCAAGAAGAGAGCCAGAGAGTCTATCGTATCGCGCAGATTTACTGAGCCTTATCCATTTGTGTCCTTTTATATCAATTTTGGGCTTTTGAAGATTTTCGATTAATTCCCGTTGTTCCTTATGATTCAGGAGTTTTATTACTTCTGCTGGAGGCAGCCACATTATTTGATCAACCTCTACATCTCTTTCATCCCATTTTGATTCATCAAGAACTACCATATGCCAATAAAAAACCTGTTTTTTTGTTTCCCCCATCTTGTACTGTAAAACTGAAGCATACCTAACAATCTCTGCCAGACAACCGGTTTCCTCCAGGACTTCCCTTAAAGCTGCTGATTCAAGTACCCGGTTTTACTTTACCTTTTGGAAGGCACCATTCTCCTCCATAACGTGTCCTGTGAACTATAGCGATATCTGAGTCAAAAGGTCTTCTTCGCCATAGAATAGCTCCCGCAGCTAAAATTGTTTTATCAGAAGTAGAATTGCTATGTCCTTCGATTTGACTATTTTTCATGATTGGATAATTAGTTTAAAATAATTGTCAGGCAACATTTTTCAAAAAAATACCAACTTAAATCAATCTATATTTTCTGATTACGGAAAGAAGAAATCAGTAAATTCATGTTTATGTTAATAGAGCTTTATGTTTCATCCCAAAGTTCAACAGAAAGCGAACTGAATCAAAGCAAATGTTGGGGATTAATGGGTATTATCGGGAATTTTCGGGGAAATATGGGAACTTCCCCAAGCCGTTTAGGCAGCCAGTTTCACAATAGATTTTTCTTTTATCATTCAGAAAAATCCAACCCCTAACTGACCTATATTATATCTACAGTTATAGCATATTAAATATCATTCAGCAAAATCTATATTCTTCAACCATCCGTTGCGATGAAAGATAATTATCAAGAAACTGGGATACTTTTAGTGTTGCTCCCTATTAAAAGATAACTTCAAAATATATTAACTGCCTTGTAAATAGCAGATTATCTTACTCGTAATATGACAACACCTTCAATCCTCCGCTCCCCTCAAAGTACTTCTTAGTCAGGTCAGCCTTGCCATATTTTAACCTCTGCCCATTAATTACCAAAGGTTTGTCCTTGTATTCAGGCTTGTTAAAATAATTCCTGAGCCAATCATAGAAAGCAGTTCCCTCCTGGTTAGTTTTTAATATCAAAGTATATTCAGATCCGCTCGTTGGGATAATCTTTACCCTCGTAGAATCATTGTCCTTTCTGATGCAATACAATTCGGGTACATACTCATTGGCTGTAAAGAGCGTGACTGGTTTTCTCGCAGTCCCGTAATAGTATTTAATCTCATCGTCCCATTCCGGGAACGTCTTGCTTCCACTGACTACATTTCTGTAAGCATAAAACATCTCCATATCAGCATGAATAGTATCCATGATATTTCTCATAAGCGGAACATATGCATAAGAATATTCTATCCGGATCTTTTCCGGATCATTGTACTACCCGGTACTGTCCTTTAATCCGGTGATGCTTGTAAGCAAAACCGGGAACTTTTTGAATTCCAATGCAACATCCGCGATTATATTTCCGGTCAGATCAATTTCCCTGGTACCCTCCTCCTCCATTATGAGTACACTGTCGTTCAGTCTGCCGTTTAACTTCAGGTATCTGTATCTTACCGACTGTTCCTCTTTCCGGCTCAATGATGCTGTCACTCCGGCAGATAATTCAGATCCGGCATTATCCTTCTTTGATGTAAGCCCTGAGGAAGAGTTAAGTTCAATACTCCTGTCGAAACTTATATCACCAACATCGATTGATCCGTATTCTGTAGAAAACATATTCCATCCGGTGAATCTTAATAAATGACTTTCCCGTATTTTAAATGATATTCGTAAATATTCAATCCTGTCAGCCGGTGTAAGCTTTATACCTGGAAGAGTACTGTTTTTTAAATAGTCCCGCGCCTTACTGACAGAGAAAACCATCCGTACATCCCTTTTTGTGTAATCATCAGAAAGCTCATTTGTATTATCCATCACAAATTTCATATTCAAGGAATTGAGAAATTGCTCATTGTCAGGATAACGGATATTGAGAATCTTGATGAATTGTGATTGAGCATCTGCACTTAAATCCCAGAGGTTTTTACCGTTTTCCCCGGTCTTGGGGGCTGACAGCCTGTAGCCAAACAGGTCAATCCAGGCAATATGATCATTATTTTCCGGTTCAAGTATGGTATTGTATCTTTTAAGCGTTGTACATGATGAGGAAATAATAAGTCCGGTAATGACAATAATTGAAAAAATACTTATTCTCATAAAATCTACTATTAATAAATAATCAAACCATTAAATGCAGGTTACTTAAAAATGAAGAAGTAATATTTAGCTTAAGTAAATTCAATCGCTGTAGATGGCAGCCTCCACATCTATCAGGGGGCCGCCAGGAACTCTGCATTTGATTAATATTTTCCCTATTTCAACTGTTTTCTTATATTCGAGGCTTTGTGAGCAATCATATTTCTGACCGTCCTTATATCTATTATCAGGGCTCCTTGAGATGCATTGCTCAACTCCCATGTTTTTTATCACCAGGTAAAACATAATAACTGATTTTGAATTATTTAAAATGAACTAAAAGTATCTATAATCTTAGAATTGTAAACGCTGGCTTTCTGTGTCTGTTTTCAATTATTCTGAATGACTGGTTTTCCCCTGAACGATTTCAGATCAAACACATTTCAATGGCACACTGAAAACCTATCTATATATCAGTATGTTTACCTAAATATGTTGCCGTTTTTCGAACTTCCCTGGCACTCAAGCTGCGGAACCTGACCGAAATTATTATGATCCAGAGAATCAGCGATCCTGGCATGAAGTTCAGCCCTGATGATATTACCTTTGCTTTCCCTAATGTGCTTGCAGAAGTAATAACTGAAAGCGCCATTATAGCGGCCATCTATAAAGGCATCAGCCGATGTCTGGTTGTCTCTGCATCCTGCCCAGAGAACATGATTCAATATTATTCCTTCATCTCTCCTGAATGACCGGGTGATTTCCAATGTATCTTCCTCACCCTGATGCCTGCATTCAATATCAACCGGAGGACGAAGGAAGCGGTTCTTGAAAAGCAGCTTCGTACCTGATCCGCAATTGGGCTCCATCCCTGCATCTCTGGTACCGGTCCCTGAATGGCAACTGTCGAGTATAACCTCCATTTTAACCCCCTTTGGCAGCTTATCGAGAATGGACCTAAGCATGTCATCCGTTATATACCCGTCATCCCAGTCCATATTGAATGGACAGATAAGCTCATCCATGTGGTCCTTAAGCTCGTCATTATCCCTGTCGAGGATTTGAGATCCGTGACCTGAGAAATGAAAGATCAGCGAATCACCGGGTTTTGCCTTTTTAACCATTTTTTCCAACCTGAATATTATATTCTTCTTGGTTGCGCGTTCATCTGTTAATACCCTGATATCACTGTTTCTGAAACCAAAGTAAGTCTTGAGAATGTTCCTCACATTTGTAACGTCATTTATACATCCCTGGAGATCATTGACGTTCTTGTAATCGTTTATTCCGACTAGCAAAGCATGTTTTTTCATAGAAACCGAATTTTAATTAATAATTGAGGCAATCATCAAATTTGTAAATGGAGCGATAATACTATTATTTTTAAGGGCTTATGATCCTACATTATCTGACTTGTTTAAAAAGCTATAGAACAAAGTTCAGTATAGATACTGTTCCAGCAATGGGAATTAAAGGAATTATTGGGAATTTGTGGGAATATTTGAGAATTTTTTCTGGCTATTCGGAATACCTAGTTTACGATAAATTTTCAGCTGTTCCATTGGTGAAATAACGCCCCTTTCAAGCTTAATATGTTTCTTTGCCAACAACTTATTGAATGTCTTCCGGCAGACACCATATTCGTCAGCCATCTGTTGCTTGGTTTTAACACCACCAGTACGATTAATCATAGTGATGAAATTGAAACTATTTGAATTAGAATAGTTTTATATTGCAGTATCAAACTATATTAATAATCAAATTTAAGAATTAGAAGAACTAAAGTCAAGTTTTATTCAACAAAACAACTTTCTTTTATTGATTTGTTATTCAGCTACATGAATCCTATTAAAATAATCCATGTTACTTCGACTAGAATTGAAAAATATTCTAAACAAACGTTCCATCATATATCTGCAACACAGGGGATTAATAATCCTCTTTTATGTCATTCAGTTGCTATTTTTTGTAGGAGAATTATTCAATAAAAAAATGTGGGTAGTAAATTATATTGCAAAAGCCGGACGTCTTGACCACATTTGGCCGGTCAGATTACAATTAACATATATAACTATACAACAGGCATTTAACTCCGGCTTTTGCTGGTCAATATTATCCGGCTAAATATGGTCAAGGCCACTGGCTTTT